>Ga0335074_10000395_pt1 | contig 64250 bp, 65 predicted proteins | sample Lox_Sample_23_FD_206715 | JGI IMG/M metagenome (GOLD analysis project Ga0335074, IMG submission 206715) | Soil microbial communities from Loxahatchee National Wildlife Refuge, Florida, United States - Lox_Sample_2.3 | ecosystem: Environmental > Terrestrial > Soil > Wetlands | place: USA...
CAGCAGCGCCTGCCGCTCCTGCTGCGACAGCGCCGGCCGGGCCGGGTGCTGGTCGGCCAGGATCGCCCTGGCCTGCGACCGGGTCACGTACGGCCGGTCGGCGGCAGCCGCCAGCACGGCCTCGACCAGATGGTCACGGCCCTCCTCCTTGGATACGTAGGCGTGCGCGCCGTTGTCCAGCGTCTCCATCACGATCGCCGGCTCGCTGTGCCCGGAGAAGGCCACCACCCGGTAGCCGGCGGCCACCAGCCCGGGGATCTGCGCGGTGACCAGCTCGCCGGACAGCTCCAGGTCCAGGATGACCACGTCGGCCGGCGGCACGGGCCTGAGCCCGGTCAGGTCGCGCGCCATCTGCACCAGCCGCACCCGCTGGCCAGGATCGGACCGGATCCAGGACTCAACCCCCTCGGTGACGACCGGATGGTCCTCGACGATCGCCACCGTCACAGGCTGTTCCATCGCGCCTCCGCCCAGAGCGTGCCGCCGTCTTGCTGGTGCTCGATCGCGACCCCCTCGCTGGCTGCGGGCAGGTGAACGACCGCGCCCGTATCGGCGACGAAGCTGACGGCGATTCCCGCGGCCACCGCCGCCAGGGTGATCCGCGCCCGGCTGTGCGCGGCGGTCAGGATCGCGATGGCAGCGTCGGTGATCACCCGCCGGGCCGGGCCGGGCACCTGCGGCAGCAGCCCGGCCGTCTCGATCTCGACGGCAACCCCGCGCCGTTCGGCCATATCAGCGCTCGCGTGCAGTTCGTGAACCAGGGATCCGGGTACCTCATCGCCTTCGGCCAGCAGCCGGCGCAGCCGGGCCGCCTGGACCGCGCACCTGGTGCGTACCTGCGCGTCGCCCGGGTCAGCGATCCCGGCCGCCAGCTCGGCGACCAGCGGGACGGCGGTTTCCTGCAGCGCCAGCCAGCGGGCGTGCCGGGCGGCCCGGATGATCTCCGCGGTGGCGGCGCGCTCGCGCGCGGCGGCCTCAGTCCGCGCTGCCGCCGCGGCCTGGCCAGCGGCGACGTCCAGCGCCCTGACCCCGGCGGCGACAGCCACCTGGGCGCCGGTCGACCAGGCCAGCAGGGCGAGGAACCCGGCCAGGTCGGCGCGGTGCAGCCCGTCTTTTACCTGAACGGCTAGGATGCCCGCGGCCTCGGCTCCGAGGAACCAGACAAGCTCGGTGAACCGGCGGCGGAGCAGCACGAGCACGCCCGTCCAGCCGGCACTCCCCCACCCCCAGTTGACCGCCAGCATCTGGCCCACCGGGCTGGCCGCCGCCGCGGCGATGCTGGCGGCCAGCGCGATCACGGCCACGGACCAGGCCGGGCACCAGCCGGGCGTTCCGCGCAATGCCAGGACGCACCCGGCGGTGATCGCCAGCGCCATGACCAGCCACATCGCGCCCTGGAAGGCGAACGAGCCGTAGGCCGACCGGTTGTGCAGCAGCTGCCCGCCCGCTCCGGCGAGGTGCCAGCCCGCGACCAGGAAGACCACGGCGATGGTGAAGGCCCGCTGGTAGCGGCCCGACATCAGCACCGCCGGCTGCACGGCGGTCATGCCGGCCAGCTCACGGTGACGGTCGTGCCCGCGCCGGGACGGCTGGCGATCGCGGCCCGGCCGCCGACCGCCAGCATCCGCCCGGAGATCGACTCGCGGATGCCCCGGCGGGACGGCGGGGTGGCGGACGGGTCGAACCCGCGGCCGCGGTCGGTGATCTTGACGACCGCCCAGCCCGCACCGCCGCTGACGGTCACGTCCGCCTGGCCGGTTCCGGCGTGCCGCTCGACGTTGCGCAGTGCCTCGCCGACGCAGGCGACGAGCTGATCCGCGACCGCGGACGGGAGCGTGACCGGGACGAGCCTCAGCCGCACGGCCAGGTCATCGGTGCTGGCCGCGGCCCGCTCCAGGTTCGGTCTCAGGTCAGTCAGCGGCGCCAGCCCGGCCGTCACGGCCGGGGCGCCCCGGGCTCCCTCGGCGTTCTCGAGCCCTTGCAGCACGCGCAGGTCGCGGGCCGCCTGCGCGGCCAGCGCCCGGGACGGGCCGACGAAGGCGCCGGCCGCGACCATGGTCAGGGTCGACAGGACGGTGTCGTGCAGCTGGCGGTGCTGTTCTTGCTCGTCGGCGCGCCGTGCCTCCTCGGCGTGGATCTGCCGCTCGGTCTCGAGGCCAGCGGCGACGATCGCGTCCGCCTGCCGGGCGCCGCCGCGGATGATGGCGACCAGCCCGGCCGCGACGATCGTCTCTATTACCAGCAGGAAGGCGTCCATCAGGTCGCCGGCGCCTCGCCCGTAGGCGACGGTCACGATCAAGGCCCCGGGCACCCCCAGCCACGGCGGCAGCGTGATCTGCAGGATGTACACCGACGTGCAGGCCAGCGGGAGCATCCAGGTCGTGCTGTCTGCGATCAGCGCGGCCGGGACCAGGTGCTGCTGCGTCAGCGCCAGCGCCGCGATGACCGCCGCGTCGGCCAGCACCACGATCGGCGTCAACCCGGACCGCCTGACCCGCCAGGCGAAGAAGGCTGACCACACGCACAGCGCGGTCAGCGGCGCGCCCAGCCACCAGCCGGTGGTCTGCCTCGTTGCGGCCAGCACGGCTACCGCCGTGAACAAGACCGCGCCGCCAAGGCGCAGGGCGATCGCATACCAGCCGGCTAGCCAGTTCAGGGCCCGGTCGGATGGCCCTGCCGACCGCGGGCGACGTGCCCGCCTGTGGCGGCCCGCGGAGGACTGGATCTGCCCTCCGATTGAATGGGCGGCCGATTCCACCGAACCAGTATGCGGCAGGGACGATGCACAGCTCCGGGTTCGGGCGCTAATCGGCGGGAAGTACCTCGAAGGCGGGGTGTTTGGGTGCGATGGCGCGGAGCTGGTCATCGGTGGAGTCGGGGCCGGTGCCCTCGAAGAAGATGCCGACCTCGGCCTTCCACCGCTTCAGGTAAGCGCGCAGGACGGGGACCTTCTCGTCGTCGGTGAGCTCGCGGCCGCGGAAGGGCTCGGCATGCCTGCCCACTCGCAGTTCGCCGGAGCCGACGGCGCGCAGGTTGCGCACCCACTGGGTTTCGCCGCGGGGCGCGACGAGGTAGCGGTGGCCATCGTGGGTGAGCAGGTTCACCGGGGTGGTGCGCCACTGGCCGCTCGTCCGGCCCTTCACCGCCAGGACCCGCGAGCCGAGGACGCTGATGCCCTGCCGGGTGAGGAACGCCACCGTCTGGTTGAAGACGTTCCGCGTGAACCAGCCGGGCGCGCGGTAGTGTTCGGGCACGCTGCCTAGCGTAGCCAGTGCGGCGGCCAAGCTAATCGCGGTGGGCAGCTCCGGGACGGGTAGCGCTCGGGCGAAGGCGGTCAACCAGCCGCGCGCCCGCCGCGTCTGTAGTCACGTGCCTCACATACTCCCGGAAAGGGGACAGCCATGAGATTGCCTCGGTTCGCCGTGATCGCCCTGTCGGCTGCCGCGCTGGTAGCCCTCAGCGTGCCGTTCGCCGCGCACGCGGCCACCGCGCATGAAGCCACTCACGAAACGCACGCGTCCGCGGCGCCGTCCGCCGCCGTGTACGACTGCGAGAACAAGCCGGAGGTCCGGCCAGGTACGTTCTTCTTCTTCTGTGACGGCAGCGGCTACTTCACCAAGCTGCGCTGGAGCACCTGGAACGACCGGATGGCCGCCGCGACCGGCGTGGAGTACCTGAACAACTGCGAGCCGAACTGCGCGGCAGGCAAGTTTTCGCACCGGACCGTGGACCTGATCTTCTGGCGCAGCCTGCCGGTCAAGGGACATCCCGGCGAGCATGGCTACAGCCAGATGACAGTGCTGTATCCCGGCCAGCCCGTCGGCAACCACAACACCTCCACCAGCACCCCGCCCGGCCTGTTCCCCGGCGAGTTCTGATCCTGCTGTCTGCCCTGACCAGATGACGAAGTAGGCGATGCACTATCCGTCTGTGCCGGTCCCGCGTGCGCCGGCGGATCGGTCCGGGCCGCTTCGCAGCTGGCTGATCCGGCCCTTCGAAACGCCCAGCAGGACGGCCGCATCGCCGACAGAAAGCTGCGCGGCGAACCGTCGGAGGAGCTCGGAGGTGTCGCTGGCGATCTCAGCGGCGGCGCGCTCCTGCTCGCGGCGGCGGGCACGCAGCCTGCCGGCCCGCTCATCAAGCACCGGGTCGCCGGTGTGGTATTCCATGTCCAAGTCCATAGCCGCTTCCGCACTGCGAGGAAGATCCTCGACCATGCCGATGACCTCACGGACGTTGCTGTCGAGGGCCCGTAGGGTCTTGGCCCAGGTATGCGTGCCGGACAGCGCGGGTACGTCGGCCATCCATCCGTCGCCGTCTCGGGTCACTACGACGTGATACTTCATCGCGCTTTCAGCCATCCCTTCCCGAACACCGGCTCCAAGTCGCGCTCGATCGCGCGTAGGGTGCCGGGCCGTACGTCGCCAGCGTGCTGGGCGACGGTGGTATGGGCGGTTACCTCGGTGCCGTCGGCCAGAGTTGCCCGGGCCTCGTACTGGCGGTGGGAGCCGCGCTGGCGCAGCAGGACACCTCCGTTGCGTTCGATGAGCCTGATGACCTCCCGGGCTGTCATCAGTATAGTTTAGCAGCTAACCATTTCAAGTGTTTAGCCCTAAACACTACGGTGGAGCGGCGCTCGGACAAGGCACGCAGCCGTCTTCTGATCCTCCTGTCTGCCCGGCCGGACCTGCTCTTTTGCCGCCTGGCGGGTGGGCCTGGGTGGCAGCCGCGTCGCGCGGATGGCCGGCATGGTGTTTAATGGGTGGCGGTTGTAGTCGAAATTCGTTACGTGTACCTGCGCCTGCGAACTTCTGACAGCGGCGCCGCGAGTACACGGCCAGGTCTTCCCGGCAGGCTGGCGGTCGCGATAACCCGGGCGGCACGCACGTGCCTCCCGAATGATCGTCTCTACAGGAGAAGTACATGGCTGAAGGCACTGTCAAGTGGTTCAACAACGACAAGGGGTACGGCTTCATCACCCCTGACGACGGAACCGCCGACGTGTTCGTCCATCACTCTGCCATCCAGGCTGACGGCTTCCGCAGCCTGCAGGAGAACCAGCGGGTTGCCTACACCGCCGGACGGGGACAGAAGGGCCCCCAGGCAGAGGAAGTCCGCCCGCTCTAATCGCTAGCGGACCGGGCCGGGCGCCTTCTGGCGGCCCGGCCCCGGTCCTGACGGGTTCGGCTGCGCCGTCGGCGTTCGGTCAGCCAGGACAGCGCGGCGTATACCGGGGCGGCCAAACCCAGCAGCAGGGCTGTGCCGGTGACCGCGCCCTCCAGGAAACCGGGCCCGACCTTGGCGACGCCGAAGTAATAGGCGACGATGACCGCCAGCAGCAGCAGGTAGCCGGGCACGACGGTGCCGGCCACGCGCCTGACCAGGGCAGTCCAGCCGGCGCGCTGCCCCGGGCCGGGCGGCGCGGCCCGCCTGCGATCCGGCCACATTTCCGCGCCGGACGGAATCCTCCGCGGCCGGTACAGGCGGCGCAGGCCGAAGCCGAGCGCCGACATGAGGATCAGGTAACCGGCGGCCATCGGCACCAGGGCCTGGCGATCCGCCAAAGACAGCGCGAGCACCGGGGCCGGAGCCATGACGAGCTCAGGCCCGGAGCAGGAAGTGCCAGCCGCGGATGAAGAAGTGCCAGCCGACCCACAGCCAGAACGCGAACAGCGCCCACCGCCCGAAGGGATAGCGCATGATCAGGCGGAAAACGTCGCTGAGCGTGGGGACGCCGGTCACCCGGGCCAGGGCGAGGCCCTCCCAGGCGAACAAGGCGCCGAACAGGACCAGCCACACGAGATAGCCGATGATCGGGTGTTTTGCCATGCCAACCTCCCGGCGGTGGCTCTCATTGTGCCGCATGGGACCCGCGGCCTGCGCGCTGCACCCTGGGGAGCTGTGCCGACTCGGTGGGTGGCGTGGCGGACGAGGTCGCCGTCACCGGCGGCCCCCGGCTACGGATAAGCTGACCTGGTCGCGCCCTTGGTGCGGCTGGCCGGGCATACACGCTGCCCGCGAGCCTGAGCATCTCATTGCGTGAGGCTTCGTTTTCGGATCTCCCGGGGCCGTCCGATCGGAAGGCACCTGAACCATGCGCACGCGATTCGGTTTTGTCAGCACGTTCCCGCCAACCCAGTGCGGACTGGCAACGTTCACCGCCGCCCTGCGCGGCGCCCTGCTGCACTCCAGCACCGACGAGGGCTGGGTCGTTCGCCTGGTCGACGCGGCCGCACCATCACCCGGCGAGGAGGTGGTCGCGCAGCTCATCTCCGGCGACTCCGCCTCGCTCCGCCGGGCGGCCGCGCACCTGAACCTGTGCGACGTCGCCATCGTCCAGCACGAGTACGGCATCTACGGCGGAGCCGACGGCAGCCAGATCCTGCACCTGCTCGACCAGATCCGGGTGCCATGCGTCGTCGTCCTGCACACCGTGCTGACCGACCCGACGCCACACCAGCGTCAGGTCCTCGAATCGGTGATAGCCAAAGCCGATGCCGTCGTCGCGATGACGGGGACGGCGCGTGAACGGCTAGCGGCCCGGTATGCCGTCGACATGACGAAGGTCCGCATCATCGCGCACGGCGCGCCCGCCCTGCCGACGACGATGGCGGAGCCGACGTTCCGCACGGGGCAGTTCACCGTCCTGACGTGGGGCCTGCTCGGCCCGGGCAAAGGTATCGAGTGGGGCATCGAGGCCATGGCGATGCTGCGCGATCTCCAGCCCATGCCGCGCTACGTGGTCGCCGGCCAGACCCACCCGAAGGTGCTGCTCGATGACGGCGAGGCCTATCGTGATCGCCTCCGCGAGCAGGTCCGGCAGGCCGAGCTGGGGTCCTGGATTACCTTCGAGGGTCACTACCGGACCACCAGCGCGCTGGCCTCCCTCGTCCGCTCCGCCGACGTGGTGCTGCTGCCTTACGACTCGACCGAGCAGGTCACCTCGGGGGTGCTCATCGAGGCGGTAGCGGCCGGCAAGCCGGTCGTGGCGACGCAGTTCCCGCACGCTACAGAGGTGCTCGCGGGCGGGGCGGGCCTGCTCGTGCCGCACCGCGATCCGGCCGCGATCGCGGCGGCGCTCCGCTCGGTGATCACGCGCCGGGACGTGATGGCGACGATGGCCGCCGCCGCGGCGGCGACGGCGCCGCAGCTGCTGTGGCCGGTCATCGCGGACCAGTACCGCGAGCTGACGGACCGGCTGATCAGGGCGAGCGTGGCCGCATGACCGCCGGCCGGATGACTCCCGCGAGCGACGTTTACCATCCGGTGTTCGACCACCTCGACCGGCTCACCGACAGCCGCGGGCTCTTCGAGCACGCCCGCCACGCGGTTCCCCGGCCCGAGCACGGCTATTGCGTCGACGACGCCGCCCGCGGGCTGGTCGTGGTCTGCCATGAGCCCGAGCCCGGGCCGGTCGCCCGCCGCCTGGCCCGCTGCTATCTTGCCTTCGTCCTGGACGCGATCGTTCCCTCGGGGGCCTGTCACAACAGGATGGGCGTCGGCGGGCAATGGCGCGACGAGGCAGCGGTGGGTGACTGGTGGGGCCGGGCGCTATGGGGCCTGGGTGTCGCGGCCGCACGGGCGCAGACGCCGGGCATGCGGGCCCGGGCGCTCGGCGGGTTCCGCGTCGCGGCGCAGTGCCGGTCCCCGCACGTGCGGTCAATGGCGTTCGCCGCGCTGGGCGCCGCTGAACTGCTCGGGAGACGGCCGGACGACGTGGCCGCCAGGCGGCTGCTCATCGACACGCTTGGCGTGATCGGCGGGGGGGAAGGCGGCGATTCCCGGTGGCCCTGGCCGCAGGAGCGCCTGAGCTACGCGAACGCCTCGATCGCGGAGGCGCTCATCGTCGCGGGCGATGCCCTTGCCGACGGGCCAGCCCTCAGCCGTGGCCTGAGCCTCCTGGAGTTCCTGCTGCGCACCGAGACCCGCGATGGGCACCTGTCGGTGACCCCGGTGGGCGGCCGCGGCCGCGACGACGTAGGCCCCGGCTACGACCAGCAGCCCATCGAGGTATCCGCGCTCGCCGATGCCTGCGGAAGCGCGTTCCGGATCACGCACGATCCGTCCTGGCGGACGGGGGTCGGCCTCGCGTGGGACTGGTTCCTCGGTGACAACGACAGCGCTACGCCGATGTTCGACCCGCGTACCGGCGGCGGTTATGACGGCCTGGAACGTGACGGCCGCAATCTCAACCAGGGCGCCGAGTCCACCCTGGCGATGCTCGCGACCGCGCAGCAGGCACGCCGGATCAGCGAGCTGGCGTGATCGCGCACCGCGTTGCGGCCGGGCTGTGCCCCGATCCGGCCCGCGTCGTCGCGCGGCTTTTCCTGCCGGACGAGGAGCTGGGCAGTGCCCGTTCGCGGGCCAGCCAGGTGGTCGGCCGCGTTATGAGCCTGGCCGAGGACGAGGTCGAGCGGCTGGTCGCGGGCCTGCTCCGCGACTTCGGCGGTCGGCACCACAATTATCAGGAGCTCCTGCGCCGGCATGCGTCGATCGTCTCCGCGCACACCGAGGGGGCGGGTGAGCTGACGGCAGCGCGCACGTTGCTGCTGGGCGCGACGTTCACCGCGGAGTACGCGACGGAGGGCGCGGCCCTGTGCAACCCGAGCGCGGTGCTGGGCCCCGACCAGGACGGGCTGCGCGATGGCCAGGCTCGGGTCGCACTCAGCGTTCGGGGTATTGGTGAAGGGCACATCTCCTCGATCGGCTTCTGCTCGGCCGTCGTCGGCCCGGGCGCGCAATGGTCCTTCGAGCCCCGGCCGCTGCCGGTCTGCGCGGCCGACACGACGCCGGCCAGCTGGCGCAAGGCGCACCTGCGGGCCGTCCTGGCTGACCAGGGCCATCTCGACGAACTGGCCAAGGCCGTCCTGCACGCCCTGCCCGCCAGGTTCGAAGGCGCTGATCTCGAGCGGGTGCTGGCGGAGGCGCACCGCGACCTGCTGACCCGGGCGGGTTCGGCGGCCACCGCCGACCTGCTGCGCAAGGTGGTCTCGTCGGCCTACAACGCCTCCTTCGCCCGCGACACCGACCTCGGGCAGCGGATCTTGTCGCCGTCCGCTGATGAGGAGAGCAACGGCATGGAAGACGCGCGGTTCACGCGGTTCACCGACGACGACGGGACCGCCGAGTACCGCGCCACATACACCGCCTACGACGGGCAGCGGATCGCCCCGCGCCTGCTCACCAGCCCGGACATGCGGGTGTTCCGTGCCCAGCGGCTGGCCGGGCCGGCCGCCAGGAACAAGGGCATGGCCCTGTTCCCCCGGAAGGTGCACGGACGGCACCTCGCCCTGTGCCGTTCGGACGGCGAGAGTACGAGCCTGGCCAGCTCGGCGGACGGTTACGTGTGGGAACGGCCAGTGCTCTTGCAGGAACCGTCCGCGCCGTGGCAGCTGCTGCAGGTCGGCAACTGCGGGCCGCCGATCGAGACCGACCAGGGCTGGCTGGTGCTCACCCATGGCGTCGGTCCGATGCGGGTCTACGTCCTCGGCACGCTCCTGCTCGACCTCGACGACCCGGCGCGCGTCGTGGGCTATTCGAGGACTCCGCTGCTCTCCCCCGGCCATGATGAGCAGGACGGCTACGTCCCCAACGTCCTGTACTCGTGCGGCGCCTTCCTGCACGACGGCCTGGTCTGGATTCCCTACGGCATAGACGACTGCCGGATCGGGGTGGCTTACGCGCCGCTCGGCGAGGTGCTGGCCGACATGAGCAGCGCCTCGTAGGTGCGCAGGTAATCCTCCGATGGCATGAGCTCGAAACCCTCGATTGCTGCCGCGGTGCGCAAAGAGCGGTCGAAGCCCGCGAATACGGTACAGCCTTCGTCGACGCGGCGCACAGCCAGCGCGGTGGACAACTGGACTGCGTCATAAGCCCGAAGGCCATGCGATGCGCACAGCCTGGCCGCCTCGTCGAGGAGGCTCCCCGTGACTACGACGGCGGCAAAACGCGGGGGCTCAGAGTCGGTCCCGAAGTAATCAGCCTCGAAATCGGCGGTGAGCAATCTGGCGTCGCCGGCGGACAGTTCACCCATGCGCTGCTTGCGCCACAGCGCCGCCGGAACCTCCACCCTGGCCAGCTGCGCGACAGCGATGCTCACCAGGCCGCGGACCTGCTCGTGGCCAGCCTCATCCGCGTACAGCTTCACCAGCGCCGAGGAGTCGGCGAACGTACTCAACGATCTTCGCTGACCAGCTGTGATAGCGCCGTCCCCGCGCCGGCGCGGCTACGGGCGCCAGCGGTCTCCTCGCGTGGGGGACGCCTGTGACGTTCACCGGGCTCGGCCAGCAAGCCGGCCTGGTCCAGGCGTTCCCGCAGGCGCTCGGCCTCGCTGCCGGCCAGGCGCGGGTTCGTCGCGGCGTCGAGTACGGCGGTCACGTAGTCATTCATGCTGCGGCGCTGCCGGCGGGCAGCACGGCGGACCCGTTCGATGAGGTCGGCTGGCGCTCGCCACGTCATCTGTTCCATGCCTCTACGATAGCAGGCATGCATGCATTCACCTGCGTCGGCGGCCTGGCACGCTTACGGTTGGTGAACATACTGCCCGGCCCGTCTTCCGGTAGGTCCGACAATTCATTGAGAGCATGCGCCGCTCGGCGAGGTGCTGGCCGACATGAGCAGCGCCTCGTAGGTACGCAGGTAATCCTCGACCATGCGGTCCGCGCCGAACCGCGCGACGGCGCGCGCATGGACGGCCGAGCGGTCCAGCCGCAGCGCCGCGCGGACCGCGTCGACCGACGACCCGACGTCATGGGCCAGGTACCCGGTCACGCCCTCGTCCACCACCTCGGCCATCGAGCCACGCCGGTAGGCGACGACCGGGGTTCCGCACGCCATGGCCTCCACGACGGACAGGCCGAACGGCTCGTCGAAGTAGATCGGGTGCAGCAGCACAGCCGCATCGCCGAGGACGTCCGCGCGGCGCGGCGGGCCGACCGAGCCGAGGAAGACGACCTGATCCCCGTCGACGTGCGGTTCCACGGCCTCGGCGAAATACCGCTCGTCCTGCACGATGCCGCAGATCACCAGCCGTCGTCCCGCTCGGCGGGCGATCTCGATGGCGTCAGCCGTCCCCTTGTCAGGATGGATGCGCCCGAACGAGACAAGGTATTCCCCCCCGGCGGCGCGGTACGGGAACATCGTCAGGTCGATGCCGTGATGGATGGTCGCGGCATAGTCGAGCCCGGCGTAGCGGTCGGAATCCGAGATCGCGACGAACGCCGAGCGCGACCGCGTGTAGGCGGGAAGGATGCCCGCGCCGGAGAAGCCGTGGATCGTCGTCACCATTGGCGCCCGCGCGTGCTCGCCAAATGCGAGCGGCAGCCAGTCGAGGTGGTTGTGCACGAGGTCGAACTCACCCGATCGGGCCAGGGCATGCGAGACGTGCAGCGCCTCCCAGACCCGGCCGTCCAGCCCGGGGTCCTCCGCGTAGCCGTGCGGGCAGACGCCGTCGAGAACCGCCGCCGTCACCGAGTCGAGCGTTGCGAAAAGGGTCACGTCGACTCCTCGCGCGACGAGCCCCTCGGTGAGCAGGCTCGCGATCGACTCCCACGGCCCGTAGTGCTTCGGCGGCGTGCGCCAGGCGATCGGCGCGAGCATGGCGAGCCTCATCGCTCAGCGCGACAAGGTTCTGGCGGGCTTATCACGTGGATCACACTTCCAGCCGCAGCAAAGCTGCCCGTCGGCACCCCCTACTGCTGCTCATCGCCGATGTCAACGGGAGGATCACCGCGGTGCCACGCCGGATCATGGCCGACGGCATCCCGGACGCTCGGCCACACGCGGCGCGGCGGGAAAGGCGACGGCGCCGATGTGCGATCGCGGAACACTGCGGGGCGCAACCGTGGTGCCGGCTGCTGCGTCTGAGTGGCATGAATCGTACCTCGCGGGTTGCCGCCTGGGTGGCGACGGCCGCCGCCGTCGGGTCACTGGCAGGCGGCTGCGGCTCCGGGCCGGCCGGACGGCCATCCGGGCCAGCCGGGCCTGCCATCGTGCGTGGCGCTGCCATCACCGAGCCGTCGGCCAGCCCGGTACCCTACGGCGCCTCCGACCTGGCCTTTGGCCTTGATGTCCTGAACGCCTGGTGCCGTCAGAGCCCGCAGGCGAACATCGTGCTGTCGCCCGCCAGCCTGGCCAGCGGGCTTGGCCTGGCCTACCTGGGATCGCGCGGCAGCACGGCGCGCGCGATGGCGGCCGTGCTGCACCTGCCGGCCGCCGGGGCAACGCTGGAAGCCGGGCTGCAAGCCCGCGCCCGGGCGCTGCGGGCCCTTGACGGCCCGGGCGTCACGGTGGCGGAGGCCGATCAGGTGTGGGCCGACCCGTCGCTGAGACCGCTGAACAGCTACCTGGATGCCGTCGCGACCAGCTATGACGCCGGACTGGGCCAGGTGCCGCTGCTGACCAAGCCTGGCGTCGCCGCCTCGCAGATCAACGCGGCGATCGCCTCAGCCACCCGCGGCCACATCACGCACCTGCTCTCGGCCGGCTCCCTTCGGGGGGTGGGCTGGCTGCTCACCGACGCGCTCTACCTGCATGCCCTGTGGGCCAGCCCGTTCGAGCAGGCCATGACTTCCCCGGCGCAGTTCACCACGGCCGCGGGGCAGCGCGTGCAGGCGGACTATCTGCATGGCGGGTATTTCGCCTCGGCTACCGCCGATGGCTGGACGGCTGTCTCGCTGCCGTACCTGGGTGGCCGGCTGGCCATGACCGCGCTACTGCCCTCGTCGGCATCCGGGCCGGGTTTGGCCAGTTGCCCTGACCTGCCCGCCACGGCGGTGGCTGCCCTGATCTCCAGGCTCGGCTCGTCCGGCCCTCGCGGCGGCGACACCGGCGTGGCCCTGCCCAAGGTCAGCCTGAGCTCCAAGGCGAACATGATGACCCTGCTCGCCAGCCTCGGGATGGGCGTCGCGTTCGGCCCGCAGGCCAACTTCACCGGGATCTCGCCGGAGGCAGGCAGCATCGGCCTGATCCTGCACGCGGCGACGCTGCAGGTCGATGAGCAGGGCACCGTGGCCAGCGCGGCCACCGCGGTCGGCATCGGGACGGCCGCTGAACCGCCGGCCCGGCGGACCGTGGTGTTCGACCGGCCCTACGTGTTGCTGATCACCGGCACCGCCACCGGGGAACCGCTCTTCCTGGCCAGGGTCGCCAACCCCGACCTGCCCTGATGCACTCCCGGCCGAGCGGTCAGGTCGCTGGTCAGTTCCGCGGGGCTGTCGCCGGCGTAGCGGGGACGTTCCACGCAATTGCGTCAGGCGTTTCCGCGGGAACGTCCTGCCATGTATGTGCGAGCAAAGTACTCAGCAGGGGACTAAGGGGCCAAGCCAGTCGGCAGGCACACCGCGATGGTCACCTTCGCCGAGGCGAGATCCGCTCCTGCCCTGTTGGGCGGCCGATGGCAGCTCGCTGAGGGGTGCGAAAACCCCGCGGAGGACGATGTCGTTGCTCGCGTGGGCAGGTACCACGTGGGTGACGCCGACGGTTCCGAGTACATCTTCATCGAACCGGGACAGTCCAGATCTTCCCCAGGATGCGTGCATGGGTGGGGCGTCAAGCCGGAGCCGGTTTCCCGGAATGCCTCCGTTCCAGCGACTTCGACAGCGCGCAAGAACGGACCTCCAGAAGGAAGGGACCAACCGGTCCCGTCAGGCGCGAGTCCTGAACCCGTTCGCGGTCGCATAGGGCGTCAGCTCGGGCAGATAGAGATCGACACCGACATCGTCCCCGTGACGGATGGTCAGGTCGATCGGGTCGGTCCGCCGCGATTCGCCGACCGGGATCTCAGTAGAGCGCTGTCCTTCGAAGGCAATATCGAGCGACCGGTCGCCGGCGCTGATCGCGCCCCGTCCGATCAGGACGGGCTCGTCTCCGAAGCGATTGCTCAACTCCGCCCGAACGTGGCTGCCGCCGATGCTTGCGGGCACGGTCATGCGGACGGTGACATCGGCGAAGGGCTGCTCCTCATCGTCGCCGCGGAAGTCCGTCATGGCCTGGGTCCACGTCGGCTGCCAGCGCATGCCATCCTCGGTCACGCGCGCGCCGGCTACCGCCTGGGCGCGCTGGGAGTACTCCCGGCGTCCGCTGTACGGATTGCGCCGCCGATCCCATCGCAGCCCGTCGATCAGTTTCCGGACATTGGCAACCTGCATGTCAGCCATGGTCCCATCAACAGCACGCGGCAGTGCAGGCTCTTCATGCTGGCCCAAGGGCCAACACGGCATAGGGAGCGTCACTTCGGTAGCAGCTCAGCACCGCCCCGGAATTTAGCGCTGCCTTTCTGCCAGCCGGGTGACCTCCAGGTCCAGGCTTCGCTCCAGCCGCTGCCGGGTGGCCGCGCTGATCGTGCCGTCCTCGTAGAGCCGGGCTAGTTCGGCGTTCTCCGCCGCGATGAGATCGGCCCGCAGCTCCCGCTCGGGCAGCGCCTCCGGTTGGGTGTCCGGGTCCTGGTCCATGCGGTCACGCGTGCTGCCGATGCGGGCCTCCAGGCCGTCGCGGAGGCGGTCGATCACCGCATCGGGGGCAGCGCCGTCCTCGGCGAGTTCGTTCAGCCGGGCGAGGCCGGCCTCGGCCAGGCGGAGCCGGGCGACGGTCTCCTCGTGCTCGGGGTAGGCGCCGCCGGCCTGCCCGAAACCGGCGAGCCGGGCCAGCGGCTCCAGGGTGAAGCCCTGCACGATGAGCGAGATCACGATCGTCGCGGCGGTCACGAGTAGCATAAGATCCCGCTGCGGCAGCGCGGCTCCGCTGGCCGTGGTGAGGGGGATGGACAAGGCGGCGGCCAGCGGCACCACGCCGCGGGTGCCAGCCCACGAGACCACGGCCGGGACCGGCCAGGCGAGACGACGCGTGCCACGGCGCCACTGGTAGACCGCCGACAACGGGAAAACCCACGCCACCCGGGTAGCAATGAGCGTCCCGCTGACCGCGAGCGCAGCCACGAGCCAGTGCCCGGGATGCCCCGTCGCACGGACGAGCGTAGGGACCTCCAGCCCGATGAGGCCGAAGACCACGCTCTCCAGCACGAAGACCACCGTCTGGTACACCGAGTGCAGGTGCAGCCGGGTCTGCGCGGTGGTGATCCGGGACCGCCGCGCGCCGATCACCAGGCCGGCCACGATCACCGAGGTCACACCCGAGACATGAAACGTCTCGCCGAGCAGATACGCCGCATACGGGGTGATCAGAGCCGTGACCGTCTCGAGCACCGGATCGGTGATCCGGCGGCGCACCACGATGACGCCGGCCGCGACCACAGCGCCGACCAGCACACCCCCGCCCGCGAGCACGGCGAACCTGCCCACCCCGTGCAGCAGGACGCCTGTCGCGGTCATCCCGGCCGTGCCACCCACCGCCAGAGAGACCGCGATCTGGTACAGCACCAGGCTCGTGCCGTCGTTGAACAGGCTTTCCGCCTGCACCAGCGTCTGCACCCTGACCGGCAGCGAAAGCCGCCGCGCCAGCGCGCTCACCGCCACCGGATCCGTGCTGGCCAGGACCGCGCCCAGCACGAACGCCATGCTCGCCGACAAGGACGCCACGCCCACGCCCACCGCGGCGACTGCGGCTGCCGAGGCCAGCACCAGCCCCACGGCCAGCACCGCCACCGGCCGCCACACGGCCCGCAGGTCACGCCAGGCCAGTTCCTCGCTCGCCGCGTACAGCAGCGGTGGCAGTACCACCAGGCTCACCACTTCGGGCGGCACATCTATCGCGGGCGCCCTCGGCAGCAGGCCCACGGCCAGGCCGACCACCACCAGCAGGGAAGGAGCCGGAACCCGCAGCCGGCGGGCGAAGGCCGCCACGACCGTGGCCACCGCCACCAGCAACACCACGGTCTCAACAGTGCGCACGGTGGCCCCGCCTCCTCCGTTCGGATGGCCGTAGCCGACCAGACTTCCCGGCGCTCCGCAAGACCCGGCTCACCGAGAGGACGCGCAGGCGGCCCGTACTCGAAGCCTTTGGGGGCCCCGGGTTCACAGCTCCATGCTGCTCCCGGACTGGCTGCCCGCTGGACAGCGCCCGGACTTCACTGTCCTGGCCAGCCAGGATCAGCTCGTGGCACCACGGCCGTTCGGAAAATTCAAAATCTTTTTTTATACCGAACGATCCGTGGCGAGTGTTCTGGGGCCTGGTGCGCGCGGCAGCGGCGGATTGTCCCGCGAAGCTGCTTCGCGATTGGCTGATCCGGCCCTTCGAAACACCCAGCAGGACGGCCGCATCACCGACCGAAAGCGGCTCGTCCGGCACGATCGCCTAACCAGCCAGATCCCAGGACCCCCCTAGACATGTGTCGCACACCCGACCGCGAGCGCCGCCACGAGCCAGCGCCGCGGCGCGGGCTAAAATGCGGCGGCGACCGTGACGGAGTGGGCGACGGTCGCGTCGCTGGCGACCGCCCTGGGCACCTGGTCCTCGCGGTAGCGACCTTCGCGTCCGTCCGCTCGGCGAACTACTCGGCACGCGCGGCGGACCGAGCGGCTCGTATCGCCGAACGGTCGGCCCGCATCGCCGAGCGTTCGCTGATGGCGGCAGAGCGCCCGCTGCTGACGGCCCGTTCGGAAGTCATACCAGCACCGCAGCCCGGACGAGCGTGTCGCCGTAGGCCATCAGGTGCGCTGCGGCGAGCGCCAGCCACGGGCGCCAGTTGGCTGCCGGTGCTCGCAGGCCGAGGTGGGCGAGGGCCGCCTGGAGTGACGGATCGGCCGACGGGAACGCATCGCGCTGTCCGGACCGGAAGGCGACGTAGTCGCTCACCTCGGGTATCTCGCGGCCGGCGGCGAGTACCGAAATCGCGCTCGCTTCGGCCTGGCCGAGCCTGATCGGCGCGAGGCTGGCCGCCGTCACCCGCGCGGGGTCAGGAAACGTATAGGTAAGGCCCTCCGGCAGGCCGGACACGGGGGTGCCCAGCCGGGCGACGAAAGCATCGAGCAGGCTGTCACGGTCCGGCTGGCCGGACAGGATCGCCGAGACTCCTACTTCGAATGGGTTCCACGCCCCTGGTACGGGGAGGCCGGGGCGCTTGGCCACCAGGGGGCCGAGCACCGGGTCGCCGCTGAGCGCGGCGACCCCGGCGGAGTAATCGAACGCGACGCCGAGCAGCAGCCCGACCCGGTCCACCACATGGATCAGGCCCTCCCAGTAGGGCAGGTGAGCGCGCAGCAGCAGGCAGTTCTCGCGGCCTGGGGAGACCTCCAGGAGGCCGGGCGCACCCGCCATAGTGATCGTCCGCCGGTAGGTGTCACCGTCGACCGCCTCGACTCCCGGCACCAGGCGTGCAGCGAGGAAGGCCCGCATCGCGTCCCAGTCATAGCCGGGCACGACCGGCAGCCGCAGGGTAAGGCCGCCGTCGGCGGCGAGCCGGTCGGCGCGGTGCCTGCGATTGCGCAGGTCGCTCGGCGACGCGCGGAACACCTCCTGCATGGTCCGGTTGAACTGGCGCAGGCTGCCGAACCCGGCGGCAAAAGCGATGTCCAAGACGGTGAGGTCGGTGTCGTCGAGGAGCCGCCGAGCAAAGTGCGCGCGCCGGGACCGGGCCAGCTGATCCGGGCTCACACCCAGGTGCCTGAGGAACAGCCGGCGAAGATGCCGCGCTGACAAGCCGATCCGGGCCGCGAGCATCGCCTCGGTGCCACCGTCATCCATTACGCCGCGGATGATCTGCTGCACCGCCTCGCAGACGAGCTCAGGTGCGCCGGTGGTGACCGGTCCCGCTACCCGGTAGGGGCGGCAGCGGTGGCACGCCCGGAAGCCCGCGGCTTCGGCCGCTGCCGGATGGTCAAAGGTCCGGACGTTCTGCGCCAGCGGCCTCGCTGCGCACCCTGGCCGGCAGTAGATGCCGGTGGTGACGACGGCGGAGTACGTGGTCATGGCCCCAGATATACGGCAGGGTCCCGCCTTCTTCCGGCCGGATCCGGACACGATGCTCCCAGTCTTTCATGTCCAGATCTGGCCGGACCCGGCGTGCCTGGCCCGGGGATCCTTTCGGAGTACCCAGTGGTTCATGAAAGGAAGTTCACCGTGCTAGTGAAGGTGTTTCCCATCAAGCTCAAGGACGGCATGCAGGACAAGGTCGAGGCGGTCGTGCAGGAATTCGCGCCGAAAGGGCCCGGGGCCGAAGACGGCACCTTGTCGTTCCGGGTGTACCGGGATCCGGCGAAGCCGGACTACCTGCTGTTCGTCGAGCACTTCGCCGATCAGGCCGCCTACGACGCGCACACGAGCTCGCCGGCCTACCGCGACCTGATCGCCGGCCAGTTCGCGAGCATGATCGTCGAGTTCGCCGAACTCGACCACGAGCTGGTCGTCGGGCTCTGAACCGGCTGCGCTCCGGCGATAGCTGTCCGGATCCGGCCAGCTAGCCGGAGTGCCGCTGGCTAGCGTGGCGGTCATGACTATGGAACAGGAACAGCGCGCAGTAGCCTTCGCGAACCTGCACAAGGCAGGTGATCCGCTGCTGCTGCCGAACGCGTGGGACGTCGCCTCGGCGGTAGCGATCGCTGACGCCGGAGCGAAGGCGATCGCCACCACCAGCGCCGGCGTGGCCTGGTCCCTCGGCGTACCGGACGGCGCCGGCCTGGGCGCGAAACGTGCCGCGGTGGTCATCGCGCGGATCGTCGCGGCGCTCGACGTGCCAGTGTCCGCGGACATCGAGGCCGGTTATGAGGATGTCGCGGCTACGGTGACGGCCGTGCTCCAGGCCGGGGCCGTCGGTGTCAACATCGAAGATCGCCGGGACGGATCTGTGCTCTATGAGCCGGCCGACCAAGCCGACCGGCTGGCCGCCGCACGCGCGGCAGCTCGCGGCATCCCGATCTGGATCAACGCTCGCACCGACGTGTTCCTCGCCGGCACCCGCCGGATCGATGACGCTCTTGAGCGTTCCGCCGCGTACGCTGCGGCGGGTGCGGACAGCTTGTTCGTGCCAGGCCTGGTCAACCCGGCGGCGATCGCCGAGCTGGCTAAGGGGCCGTTGCCGGTCGCGGTGATGGTCTGGCCACGCGCGCCCTCGGTGGCCGAGCTCGCCGCCGCAGGCGCGGTCCGCATCAGCCTTGGCTCCGCCATCGCCCAGGCCGCCTACGCGGTCGCCGTCCGGGCGACCACCGAGCTGCTCACCAGCGGAACCTACGACTCCGTCGCGGACGGCATCGCCTACGACACGATGAACAACGCCGTCACAGCCGCGCACTGAAGACCACGGCTGGTCAAGGAGGGCATGCGCGCTATTCTCCCGTGGAGCGGCATCAGCCGAGCTTTGTCGGTGGCTGTGCCTAGGCTGTGGGCCATGGCGGCACGTCGAGCCGCGGGCGGTCCAGCGTCAAAATCGCACCAGACGACACGGTACGCTACACGGTAGGAACGTGATCCTACCAGGCGCTATGATGGCAGCGTGACTGTACGAAAGCTGTCGATCTCAGTCCCTCCCGAGGTCGAGGAAACGATCAAGGCCGCTGCAGCCGAGGAAGGCAAGCCAGTGTCCGCATGGCTTGCTGAGGCTGCTACCGAGAAAGCCCGCGCTACCGCCCTGCACGCCGCCGGTCGCGCCGCCGCCCGTGAGCTGGTCGCCGAGTACGAGAGCGAGCACGGCACGCTCCCCGCAGCATCGCGGCAGCGCGCCCGCGAGTTCCTGATCGAGGCAGGGCTGATCGATGATGAGTCGCGGCGGGCCGCCGGGTAATGCCAGCTATCGTTTACGACACTGGCGCGCTGCTAGCCGCCGAACGGTTCAACCCGGACTTCCTCGCTCTGCACGACGAGCTGACCAGCGCGCGCATCCGGCCGCTCGTCCCGGTCGTCGTCCTGGCCCAGGCCTGGCGCGGCGGTCCCCAGCACCAGATCTCCCGGGTCCTCAAGGCCTGCGACATCCTTCCCGATGACCAGCGCACCGGCCGTGCCGCTGGCGTCGCCTGCGCCGCCTCCGGGACCGCGGACGTAGTCGACGCGATCGTCATCGTGACCGCCGTCCGCCACCAGGCCCCCGTGGTCACCAGCGACCCCGGCGACCTGACTCGTATCGCCGACTCGATCGGAGTCAAGGTCCGGCTCTTCCCAACCTGACCACCACCAGCGCCACGCACGTCCATGACGGCGGCCAGAACGAACGGACCTCGGCATACCCCCCGCGGCTGCCCGCCCGTGAGACCACGGCGGGACCGGCCGGGCCGGACGACGCGCACCACAACGCCGGTGGTAGGCCGACGCCAACGGGAAGACAAACGCGACCCGGGTGGCAATGAGCCTCCCGGTGACCGCGAGCGCCGCCACGCGGCGGGAACGGATGACGGCAACGTGCGCGTCTGGGACAATCGCGGAGTGAGCCCGAAAAGTCGTGGGCGTCCGCCCGGCCGCGGTCGGCCTCGGCGTCCGGCATCAGGCCGCTCGAGCGGACGGGGCCGGCCGGCCGGAGGCATATCCGGGTGGGTGCCCGACGAGGACACCGACTGCTGGTTCGACGATCCGGTCCCCGGCGACCGGCGGTCCTGGGCGGTGCCCCCGGGGCATGGCACCTATCAGGGGCTGGACCTGGAATTGCTGGATCCGGACGATGAGGACGAGCGCACGTTCCTGCTCGAGGCGCAGCACCTGGAGATGGAGGAGGCGCTCGAGCGGCACGAGGAGATGACGGGTGCCGACGGCCAGCCGATGAACCCCAGGCTGCACGTCACGCTCCATCAGGTGATCGCGAACCAGCTGCTGGCCGACGACCCGCCCGAGACGTGGCAGACAGTCCAGCGGCTGGCCGGGCTCGGCTACGACTGGCACAACGTGATGCACCTGGTCATGGGCCCGGTCACCGAGGCTGTATGGGAGACAATGGCCCAGAAGCGGCCCTTCGACCATGCGGACTACGCGCGGCGGCTGGCCGAATTGCCGGGCGACTGGCCGCCACCGGAGGAACTCGGCCTATGAGCCCGGCCGCCCCGGCGCCCTTAAGCACCCCGGACGGCGGCAGCCAGAACCGCGCCACGGCCTGCGCGCAGTTTGCACAGCGGAGTCGTACCCGCAGGACGAGGACAGCGTCCGGCTGCTGGCGATGGCCCTGCTCACGGTGCTGGCCGAGGATAGAGCGCGCCGCCGCGATGATCTCTGGGAGCCTGTGAACGCGGCGCTGCACGACCTGTGCGACAGATACGACAAGTCGTCCTGGGAGCCGTTGCACGCGGCCGACAGGTACTACGACCTCGAAACCGGAACCCCGCTTGCCGGGCTGGTCGCGCTGCTGGCCGGGTTCGGCGCGGTGACCGACGCCCCCCGGAAGCCGGTGGTCACCCCGCCGGGCCGGTGGACCGCTGCACATCTGGCGGACGGGCTGCCTGGCCAGTACGGATCCGCGACGTCCTGACACCAGGCGCGAAGATCGGTTACACCTACGACTTCGGAGCCGACTGGGAACACGAGATCACGCTGGAGCAGACGATCCCGCGCGACCCCGGCCAGGACTACCCCGTCTGCGTGGGGTGGCGCGGCGACTCCCCGGTCGAGTACTGGTCCGAGGACGACCCTGATGAACCCGAGCCGTTCAGCCTGGCCAAGGTAAACCGCGAGCTGGCCGCGCTCGGCGGGGCCGAGGAGTCTTGATATCCCGAACGAACTGTGGCACTTGCCCGGAACACCCCGGCCGTCTGGTTCGTGGAGGTCGACGGTCGGCACCGCCTGGCTCAGTGGGCCGGAATCAAGACCGTGGCCAGGCCGGACAGCCGCTCGTTCAGGCGCTGGGAATCTCGAGGTGCGCGCGCCGAACCCCGTGCATCTGACGGGACGTGACGGAGGCGGCTGCGGTAACACCATGATCCCGTGACCGTCAGTTCAGTAGGGACGGTCGGGATGGATCTGGTTGTATGCGGTGATGGCCGGGCCGGGGATGGTACCGTCGGCGCCGAGTTCGAAGCCTGCGCTGACTGCCCACTTGCTGACTTCGGATGTGCTGGCCTGCCACTGTGAGCCAGTGATCTCGGTGCCTGGCTGCCGTGGCCGGGCCAGCCGGATGGCCTCGGCGACGAGGTCGGCGGCGCGCCGCGTCCGCCTGATCGCGAGTTCGGTGAACACGGCGCCGGAAAGCTCCTCCACGGTGCGGCCTGGCCGCTCGCGCTCGAGCTTGCGCACAGTCTCGGCGAGTTCGTCCAGGCTGAAGATGCGTACCGGGTTATCGAACAGGCCCAGCTGGGGGCGTGCTGGATGTGACGCCATACGGCCAAGGTAACCCGCGGGCGGGCGGTGCGAGTGGCGACTCAGCCAGCAAAAGCGGTAACTGGCCGGGGAAGGGGGTGGCGTACTTCCCCAGCTGACGTACCGGGGCGCGGTCAAGCGTTGATGGCGGTCACCCCCGGTAGATCGCCAAAGCGCGCCTTGGCGTCGCGACTAACGATGATCCGGCCGGTCTCGGCCGCATGCGCGGCGATGATCAGGTCGTGCGCGCGACGGGGGGTACCGGTACGGCGGACATGCGCCAGCAGGCGCGCATGGTTGGCCGCCGTCACCTGCGTGTAGTCAAGGACGTCGACCGCGGACAGGATCGCGGCGAGGGCGCGGGCGCGTTCGGCTGCCCGGTCGGCCGTATTCGCCATCTCGATGCCGACGCGGTACTCGGCGACCGTTACTGACGCCATGGCCAACTCGTCGTCATCCAGCGACGACCGGTCCATGGTCCCGCGCTCGTAGGCGATCAAGATGACTGTATCGAGGATCAGGCGCCGGCCCATGGATCCGGAACCTCTGAGTTCACCAAGGCGACGGCTTCAGCGATGTTCCGGCTGAACTCATCGTCCGGCGGGGGCACGCCGACCAGTGCTGAGCGTAGATCGGCGCCGGTGCGGAGCCGGGCTGGCCCGATCTCCGCAACCGGATGGCTGCCTCGGACGATGGTGATTGTCTCGCCGCGTTCGACGGCATCGAGCAGATCAGAGAAGTGCCGTGACGCCTCGGTCGCAGTCATGGTCTTCATACGGCCATGGTATCTGATAATCAGATTCGGCAATGACATTGCCTGTCAGGCACTAACGACTTGCCACGGGGACGCCCGGCCGTTTGGTTCCTGAAGGTCGACAGCCAGGAGGGCCTGGCTCAGCGGGCCGGAATCAAGACCGTAGCCAGGCCGGCCAGCCGCCCGTTCAGGTCGCCGACGTCGAACAAGTCGCCCAGGTCGGCGAACTGCTCATTGAAGACCCAGATCCCGCCGCAATCCTCCGGCGGCGCATCCCGGCGCCCGCCCGTGCAGCGCGGGTAGGCCACTCCCGGCTCGGCCGGGATGATCTTCTCCACGACGATGTCGTGCCGCCAGTCGTCGCCGAAGTCGTAGCTGTACACCACCTTCGCCCGCTCGGCCCCGGCCACTTGGGCGAGCGTGGCGGTGGCCTCGTCCTGCCGGTCCGCCCAGTCGTCATCGTGGTCCGGCGAGCCGAACTGACCGCACAGCGTCTCGAAGGCGTGCAGGTGATAGTCGTGCCAGTCGAAGGCGATCTGCAGGACCGCGTGCACGCGGTTCAGCGGCATCGCGCTGGGAATCTCGAGCCGCCGCCAGACCGGCGGCTTCGCGCCGTACAGGCTCACCTTGACCCGGTGCACGGTGGTGGCGGCATCTTCGGGCAGTTCGGGCAGTTCTTGCCGCGTGACGCGCTTGCCGCCAACGAAGGTCTGCTCCTTGATGCGACTCAGCATCTGCTGCTCCAGCGCCTCGAACGAGTTCCCCGTCAGCCGGAGCAGCAGCCGCTCGAGTTCGCCCAATGTCACTGGCTCTTCTGGCACACCGCGAGCCTTCCAGATCCGAGCCCGACGCGCGACCCATAGTTCGAAGCCTGCGCCGTCGCGTCGTCGTCAGGCCGCCTGTCCGGCCAGCCAGGACAGCATCTTGCGCAGCCACTGGGGCGCACCGGGGATCGCGGCGGCGCGTTCGCGATCGGGCTGTGCTGCCGATGCCGCGCGCCAGCGGAGCGGACGGTACCGGTCGTGCGCGGCCGCACTGGCCAGCTGCTGTAGCGCCGAGGCCTCAAGCTGGCGGACACGCTCGCGGCAGACGCCAAGTTCGGCGGCGAGGCTGCCGTAGGTGCGCGGGGTCTCGGCGAAGCTGCGCGAGGCAAGGATCAGCCTGCGCCGCTCCTCAAGCTCATCCATCAGTTCCACGGCCAGCTTGGGCAGATCGCTGTCGGGTAGCGCCGCCCCGGCCAGCGGCTGGAGGCTGAGCCGGCGGATGCGGTCCCAGCTGCGGGCGACGTCAGGCGGCAGGTCCCCCACACCGGGCGCCAGCGTGAGGAGATCCCCAAGCTCCTGTGCCCCTCGCTCGGCGACCGCCCACGCGGCCGCGACCTGCATCCTTCCCGTTCGAGCAGGTTGTAGAACCGGTTGCTGCCCGACTGGCGGTGCAGCGGCCCGGTGAGCACGTGCAGCGGGGTCCGCCCGGCGGGCACCGGGTGCAGGTCCCAGCCCGGGACCGCCCCGGCCGCGACAAGCCGCCTGAATTCGGCGGCGAGCGGGCTATCGCCCGCGACGTGCAGGGACTGCGCGGCCAACCGGAATACCAGCGCCTCCCCGAGCGGCTCGTCCTTCGACCCGGCTCGGGCTGAGCCCTCGACTGCCCGCAACAGATGGCTGACGACCGCCTGCAGTTTCTGCTCGGGGGTCTCGTCCCAGCCGGGGCCGGATGCCGTTCCTGAACAATCCACAGGGTCTCACCGTAGCGCCGATGGCAGTTACTCCGGGCGGCCGAGTCCGAGCGCGTCCAGGGCGCGCAGCAGGTGGGGTTCGAAGCGGTCGGGGCCTGCGTGGCGCAGTTTCGCCGCCGTCCACCACCGGACCTGGGCGAATTCGCGCTGGTCCGGATGCAGGGGCTGCCCGACGCGGCCGGCCAGGGCGAACCAGAGGCTGACGTCCACGTGCCGTGCCGCGGGCGGACCCACGGTCTCGGTCATCGTCAGGAAGAACGGCCCGTCCCCGAACGCCGGGTCGAGTCGGGCGGTGATGCCGAGTTCTTCGACGGCCTCGCGCCGAACGGTGTCCAGCGGATGCTCGCCGGGCTCGACATGCCCTCCGGTCGGCAGCCACAGGCCGGACGCCCGGTGGTCGCAGAGCAGCACGCTGCCAGCCGGCCGGTCGACGAGCAGGAAGTACGACACCAGATGTGGTGACGGGATGAGCGGCTTCACCCGCCGGAAGATGTCATCGGTCCCGGCGAGCCACGACAAGGCGTTCCGGCTGTGCTCCCGCCCGAGGTCATCCGTGGGCTCGATACCGGACACCAGGCCGACGATCATCGACTTCAAGGCGCTCGGCATGCACGTCATTCTCCCGCGAACCGGCAACGACCCGGACGACCAACGGGCGAGACTGTCGGTGGCCGTGCCTAGGCTCTGGGCATGGCAGATAGCAGATTGTCCGTACGCGACCGTGAGCTGTTCCTGGCCGAGCCGCACATCGCGGCCTTGTCGGTGTCGGCCGGGCCGGACCGCGGCCCGCTGAGCGTGCCGATCTGGTACCAGTACGAACGCGGCGGGGAGGCGTGGGTGCTGACCCCGGCCGGGTCGCGGAAGGCCCGGCTGATCGAGGCAGCCGGGCGTTTCACCCTGATGGTCGAGCGGGTCACGCCGACGATCCGGTACGTGTCGGTGGAGGGGCCGGTCGCGCGCATGATTCCGGGGACCGACGAGCTGCTGCGGGAGATCAGCGAGCGCTATCTGCGGCCGGAGGAGATCCCGGCGTACATCGAGTTCGTCACGGCGGAGCTTGGCGAGCAGGTCGCGATCTACCTGCGTCCGCAGCGGTGGCTGTCGGCGGACCTGGGACCGGGCTGAGCGTCGCCGCGTCCGGGTAGAGCTGGCTTGCCACTCCGCCCGGGTCAGGGCGTATTCGACCGCTCCTTGCTCGGCACCCGGGGTGGCGGGCACGTGCTTGCCGATGAGGGCGCGCGATCCCTCGGTGGCGTAGCCCTGGTTCCACGCCGCCTTGCGCAGCCGGTCGCCCAGGCCGACGCTGCCGTCCTCGGCCGACCCGAGATGGAACCAGCCGAGGCATTCCCCGGCGGACCCCCGAGCCTTCCCGGCAGTAATCCCTGCATCTCGCACCACACCACCTTGCCCGCGGGCTCGTGCGTGCGGTACCAGTCCCAGCGCGCACTCAACGCCGCCACCAGCAACAGTCCGCGACCGCTCTCCCCTTGCGGGTCGGGTCTGCCATCCTGGCCGCGATCCGTGGCGGCCGGCGGTCGCGGGTCGGCGTCCCAGACCTCGATGAGGACTCGCGTGCCGTCGCTCGACACCCGCAGCCGCACGGCCTCCTCCTCGCGTGCCGCCGTGGCCTTGACGGCGTTGGTCACCAGCTCGGCGACCAGGAGCTCGGCGTCCGGGGCGAGCCAGTCCGATCCCCACTCCCACAGCAGGTTCCTGGCGTGCAGCCGAGCGCATGCCACCGCGGTGGGAAGATCGCCGAGCTGAAGGTAGTCATATGGCGGCCACGGGTAAGGTGCCGGCCCGGCGGGATGGAGAGCAGGGCCGACGCCGGAGCCCTGCCCCAGACCACCAGCGGGTTGTGATCCATGCACGACGGCGACCCTGCTGCCCATACCTGGGTCAGCGCCGATTACCCCTGATCTGTCACAGGCGGCTCAATGTTCCACCGGTAAGCTCCGTAACCTGCTTTGCCATGCATGGAGCGCTCAGTTGAAGCGACGGTCGGGACCCCACCGACGCCCCCGCCGTGCTGTCCGGCCGCGCCCATTTCCGCTGCTTTATGCCGAACGAACGGTGGTGCCAGCCCCGGAACTCGGGTCCGCGAGCCGACAGTCAGCGTTGTTCGTCTCGTCGGCCGTCCGATAACACACGACGCCAAGCCGCGGGTGGTCCGGCGTCCAGCTCGCACCAGACGACCTTGCCCGCAGGCTCCTGGGTGAGGCACCAGTCCCAGCGCGCACTCAACGCCGCCACCAGGAACAGCCCGCGCCCGCCCTCCTCCTCAGAGTCGGGGCGTGCCGTCTTCGCCGGGATCTTTCGGTGCTAGAGGCCGCGGGTCCGCATCCCAGACTTCGATGAGGACGCGGACGCTGTCGCCCGACAGCCACAGGCGGACAGCTGCCTGGTCGTCGTGTCCCGCCGTAGCCTTCACGGCGTTGGTAACCAGCTCGGAGACCAGGAGCTCGCCGGTCGAGGCCAGCTCATTCATTCCCCACTCCCACAGCAGGTGCCTGGCGTGCAGCCGGGCGCAGGGCACCGCGGTGGGCAGAGCCCCGAGTTCGAGGTAGCTGCGCAGCGGCCGCCGATAAGGAGCCGACCCGTCGAGACGGGAAGCAGGGCCGACGCCGGAGCTGGGCTCGAGACCATGCGCTGCTTGCTCTGATCCTTGGACGACGTCGACCCTGCGGCTCGAGGGAGAGGTCATCGCGAGCTACCCCTTCTGACTCGATCCATGCGCGGCGCTCAGGCGGTCGACCTGGCAGGAGACGCCGGGACGGCCACCGCTGACCTCACTTGCTCGCATGGTCACGTCCGGCTCGCTACTTCTTTGCGGCGTTTCGCCTATCCAGCGCTGCCGACTTAGCGGCATCATCAGTGACGGAGTGCACCCACACTTCACGATTTGCAATAGTGCGAACAGACTAATGCGGGACGGAGTTTGGCGGCATGGCCCGACGCGGCAGTCCGGAACAGAACCCGACCCTGCACGGCCGCGGCCTGGCCGCGGAACTTCAGCGGCGTCGTGAAGCCACCGGCATGAGCCGCGAGGAGGTCGCGCGGCAGCTGGAGTGGTCAACCTCCACGCTGTTCCGCATCGAGACCGGTCGGAACCGGCCGCAGCCCGGCAACGTCCGCATGCTGCTCGAGCTCTACGGCGTGACCGGCCCGGAGCGTGACGGGCTGATCCAGCTGACTCGGGAGGCCCGCCAGCCCGGCTGGTAGCACTCCTTCCGCGACGTCCTGCCCAACCCGTACGAGGTCTACATCGGCCTGGAAGCCGGAGCCACCTCCCTCCGCAACTTCGAGCCCATCGTCGTACCTCGCCTGCTCCAGACCGAGGATTACGCGCGCGAAATCTTCCGAAACGGCCCGATCGAGCTGGATCCCGATGAGGTCGAACGTCTTCTTGAGGTCCGCCTCGCCCGGCAGAAGATCCTGGCCCGTGACGACCGGCCGCGGCTATGGGCTGTCATCGACGAGGCGGTAATTCATCGCGTCGTCGGCGACCCGAACGTTATGAGTGGGCAGCTCCGGCACTTGGCCGATGCTGCCCAGCAGGGCAAGACCACCATCCAGGTCGTGCCCTACTGTGCAGGCGCACACGCCGGGACTACCGGTCCGTTCGTCATCCTGGACTTTCCTGGAGACTCTTTATAGAGCGCGCGCGCCTTACTGCAGACTCAAAGCCGGAAGGCGCGCAGGCGAATGCGGTCGTCGAAGGTGATCTCGCCAAGGTTGTAGAGGCGGTCGACTAGCGACGAGGCGCTGACGCGCAGCTTCACGCTCACGGCCCGGATCGTTTCGGGGTCATCGGCTGGTGCGTCGGCCGCTGCGAGGGCGTCCCGGAGCAGCCAGGTGGGCATGAGGAACGCGGCGGCGAACGCATTGGCGCGTTGCTCGATGCCAACCGGAGCCCACGGCCCGGTGGCAATGGCCAGCTCGTCACCGTGCTCCCGGTCGAGAAGCAAGTGGCACAGCTCGTGCGCGAGCGTGAACCGCTGAACCGCTTCAGTCTGACCCCACCGTGTCCTGCGGTTGAAAAACACGTGAGGGCGTTGCGTCGGCCCGAACACTGATACCGCACGCACCTCGTCGTCCGACAAGTCGAGCCCTGATACTTCGATATCCAGGTTCTGCATCACAGACTGGATGTCGACCCAGCCACCGGCATCGCCGCCCAGGAGCTCGCACGCCTGCTGGCCGAGCCTGCTGCCCTGCTCGCCTGGTGTGAGCTGACCGACCTCGCCAACGTCCAGCGGTAGATCAAGCCGCGACAGCCACGGCGTAGCGTCGTTAACGTAGTTGTCGATGATGTGCCTGGTCAGAAGCACTACGTCCTGAAGGTCGGTGGCCGGGCTGATCGCGCCGTAGAGCAGCCTCGCGTAAGCGCTGCCGGTAACCAGCAGTGGTGTTTCCCGCTGTGCACCCGTTATCTGCTGACGAACCTGGGCATCTGTCGTGGCGAGAGCTTCGTCCACCGCCCTGGCAACCTGACGATACTTCTCCATGTCGTCGCCTAGGCCCGCCAGCCAGGCCATGCGAATCGTCTCGCGATCCAGCGACGTCAGGCTCAGCACCCTGGCGCCAAGATCCTGGATGCGTTGCGACCCGGGGAGCCGTCGCTGGAGTTCCTGGATGGCGCCAGCGAGGACCCGGAACATGGCCTCTGCGGCGCCTGGCGCGTCTACCCGGTACGTCCTGTTCGGGGTCTGAAACACGTACTCGTCGGGTATGCCCGGCAGTGGTTCGGCCCCGGTCGACACTTCAAGTGTGTCCCGGTAGCGGCGGAGGTAGAGGTCAGGGAACAGCCCGCCTTCGCGCGCCGCTCGGACACAATGCCTGTCCCACCATGCCGACCAGGTATCCAGCCACTCGAAGTCGTCAACTTCCTTCAGTGAGATCGGCGGCAGGCGCGTCTGCATGAGCGATTCCGCGGCGGACAGCCCGGCGTTCGCGAGCGGCAGGCGCTCCTCGTGCAGCAGCGCGTCCCAGTTGTCGATGAGCCACTCGATCAGCGGGAGCAGGTACCAGTGCGCCGAATCGACCGTCTCGCCTTGCTCGATGTGCGCACAGAGATTCTCGCCGTTCACCCAAAAGGAGAACGTGCCCCAGGACTCACGCTCTTCTGGTGTTGCGCGATCCTCGTCTCCGTGGGGATTCGGCAGAAGGGCGAGGCCGAAGGCGAATTCCCCTAGGTTGCCCGCCTGCATCTCCCAGTTGGCGAAGGACACCGCGCTCACCAGAAGTCCCTCATATCGCGCTTGCTGACGCGGCCGAGCGCCAGCCACGCGTTGCGGAGCTTGGCTGGCACGCGTCGCCACTCGACGGGGAAACCGTGCCAGCATCCAGGAGAATGCTCATGGCCACAGTATGCGCGATGGCCGTCCGTAGCGAAGCGTCTACCTGCATGGTCCGGGTCCAGCTCGCTTGCTGCCAGGAGCGCAGGACCGTCCGCATCAGGCGGGCAGAGCGAACCTCTCGCCCCGCGCTGCCAGGGCTCCTTGTGCTTCGGATTGGGCTCGTAGCGGAGGCTTGGCCCTTCGGTGGTATCGTCCGCGGACTCATGCTCGGTCATCGGCAACCGCCAGCCTCAACGGTCCTCGAAGCCGTAAGGGTCAAGCTTCAGCGTGCGCGCGTTCTCGGTGACGATGCGGACCTTCTCGTCGGGGTAGCCGTCCCTCTTCTGCGCGGTGATCTCGACGCAGATCTCCAGGTGGGCATCATCTGCCGCCAGGTGCTGAATGATCTCCTGAGTGAGCTTGGTCAGCTCCTTCACATACAGGTCAGAGTTGATCTTCGCGACACCGTAGAACCTGGTGTTCTTCGGGGCTACCGCGGTGCCGCCGAGGGCGTTACCCGGTTGCGGACGTGAACCGGAAGTGTCATCGCTAGCCGACCCGCCGACTGCGGTGCTGCCTGATGTGTCGTCGCCAGCCGCGGCACGGGCAGCGTCCCGCGCGGCTCGTTCCTGGTCCCGCTGGGCGATCGCGCGCTCGGGCCGGACCAGCAGCGTGGAATCCGTGATCTGCGGCGGCGGATCCTCGCCGGGGATGGCCAGGAGCTCGTATTTCCCGATGGCTGCATCAAAGCCTGCAGCGACGGCGAAGCCCTCGAATTCCCAGTCCACAACGCCGAACACGTCCGTTATCCCGCGGTTGAGCACCGACCGCTCGGCCAGCCGCGGAAGGTACACGTACTCGCAGTAGTACTCCCAGAGCTTGCCGACGCCGACGTGGCCTTGCTCCCACACGCTCGACAGAAGCTGGTCCAGGTTGAGCCTGATGTTGCGCGCACCGTGGACGTCGCGCAGCATATCCGCATTGCGCAGCTTGTCGCCGGCCCGTTCGGCGAGCCGCTCTCTCGCCGTATCGGTCCTCAGCTCGTCGATGGACACCTGCTGGCCCTCGGGCTGGACCGGGACCAGTACCCACTGGTACGTGGCGGGGATGCGTAGCCGTACCTTGTCGTTCGCCTCGGCAAGGCTCTTCCGCGCCTGGGTCCGCTGCTGGGCGGAGAGGCCGAGCTCCTCCATCCGCTCGTCGCTGACGGCGATGTTCTGCCAGGCGAGGTACTCACGGACCGCGGCGTCGAGCTCCTCGTACCGCTTGGCGTCCGGGGCGAGGAAGACGATCATGTTGCGGTTCATCCGCGGGGCGTTCCCGCGGCCGAGCAGCGCGCCGCGAGCGAAGACCCGTGCCTCGGATCCGTCTTCGCCGCGGGCGTGGCGGAACTGCGGATGCAGGATCACTAGCCGGACAGCGGGGTCATCGGGGATCTCCGCGCTGGTCTCCGGGCCGATCTGCACCGTCGCGAACATGCCGCGGGCCCGCTGCTCATCCCTGCGGAGCCGGTCCAGGATCTCGTCGTGGACCAGGTCGGGCCGTTCGCGAAGCCGATCGGCGTGCTCGCGGGCCATCCGGGCCACCGTCGGCGCGACGTCGTACCAGTACCGGGCGCCGTCGTTGTAGAGGTACGTCGCCTGCTCCGACAGCATGTGCAGCGCAGAGCCGAAGTTGCCGACCTGGTCGCCGGGGGTGGCGACGCCGAGCCAGATGAACGGCTGCTCGATGCCTTTGTGCGCGGCGCGCAGCGTGGCCGCGGAGCCGAGGAAGATCGTCCGGGCGATCCGCCGGGTGATCCGGCGCTGGCCCAGCGTGGGGCGGCTCACGTCGATCTTGGCCGGGGTGGGGTCGGCACCATCGACGTCGGCGTCGATGACGGGCTTGAAGTTGTCCTCCAGGTACTGGCTGATCTCGGTGAGGACGTCGTCAGCGTCCAGCGGCACGCCGCCCGGCATGATCAGCGGCGCGGGATCGGTGCTGCGCCACAGGCTGTGGATCACCGCGCTCATCAGCCGCAGCACGCCGCGGGTCCGCTGGAATCGCTCCAGCGTTGACCAGTCCTGGTAGAGCCGGTCGAACAGCTCAGGGTGGATCGGGTAGGCGGCCTTGATCCGTTCCTCGTAGGCGAGCTCGGACACGCCGTTCGGGAACTCGCCGCGGTGCCGGGCGTAGAACTCGGTGAACACCCGGGCCACCGCGGCGATTTCGGCCTGGGCATCGGCGCCGGGTTCCTCGAACAGCCGCCGCCGGACGATCGCGAACGACTCCTCGGCGGTCGCGGGCCGCCACTGGTCGGCGACCCGCCGGATCACCTGCTGGAGCTGAGCCAGCGCCTCCCGGCCATTCTGCCCGCCGACCTCCAGGTCGGTCGCGCCGCGCTCAGCTTCCTCATCCGAGGGCTTGTCCGACGAGGCCGGGACCGACACGACCAGCATCGCGCCGGGAACCGCCTTGACCGCCTCGGTTAGCGTCTGGGCGAAGGTGAACTGGGTGGCAAACGACCCGGCGTCGAGGTCGTCGCGCCCGTAGAGCTGCCTGGCGTACGCCACCCATTCGTCGATCAAGATGAGGCACGGCGCGCAGACGGCGATCAGCTCGCCCAGCGCCGCCCCCGGGTTGGACCGGGTGACGTCGGCATCGGCCACGATCTCGTAAGCAGCGCGCGCCTCCGCATCGCCGCCGCGAGCCGCACCAAGCTGCCAGGCCAGCTCACCCCACAGCGTCTTCACATGGGTCTCGTATGGAGTGCCTCTAGCCTTGACCGAGCCCTTCCCGGCCGCGATGTGGTTGCCGACCAGCGCGACCCGCCGCGCGGACCGGCCCAGCTTGGCGATGTCGTGCCCGGCGAGCAGCTTCTGTAGCTCGTCCGGATACCGGGACAGCTCCGACCCGGACAGCAGGTGCCACAGCGCGAGCATGGAGTGGGTCTTGCCGCCGCCGAAGTTGGTCTGCAGGTTCACCACGGGCGATGCGTTCGAGTCTCCGCCGACGCGACGCGCGGCGCGCTGCAGCAGGTCCTTCAGCCCCTCCGTGAGATAGGTGCGGCGGAAGAACTCCACCGGGTCGGTGTACTCCCGGCTTCCTTCCCCGATCGACACGTAGTACAGGTCGGCTGCGAACTCGGCGCCGCGCAGGTTGCCATGCATCACGTCCTTATGCGGGACGATGACCTCGCGCCACGGCCGCAGGCCCGAACCGGCGATGCCGCCGACAGACTGGATGGCCTGCCTGGTCTCCGCGTTGAACTCGGCCTGCCGGGTGTCCCTGGCCAGCTTGCGGATCTGCTCGGCCTCATCCGTGGCGCCAACCGCGGTGAGCAGCAGCTCCATCGTGTCCAACGCTCGGTAGGTGCTCCTGGCATCGAACTTGTCGCCGTGCGCCCACAGGTTGCCGACTGCCATCAGCTCGCTCGCGAAGCCCTGCTCGGCGCGCGACAGCTTGCCGCGGAATGCCTGCCGCCCGTCGGTGAGCACCTTGAGCAGGAACCGCGGGTCGTCCCGTGCGTACTCGTGCTTAGTCCCCTGCCGGGCGTTGTCCCGGTCCTGCAGCAGCCGCACCCAGTCCTGCCCGGCCGGGGCGGCCGCGCCCATCACCGCGTCCACGAACGGCAGCAGCCCCGCCGCCAGGATCGCCAGCCCGTCGTCGATGCGCTCCCGGTTGCTCGTCGCCATCGTCACTCGCCCTCGAAACCCAGCGTGTCCTTCACCCAGGCGGGTCCGGTCACCTGCCGCGACGCGTCCTCCAGCTCAGTCCACGACGTACCGAGCCCGTTGAACAGCAGCGCAGTCTCCGCCCACCCCTTCTTCTCCGCAATCGAGTACAGCAGGTAGGCGAGTTCCTTCACGTCATCTAGGTCCACCTTGTCCCGGGCAACCGCCATGAGCTGCGCGGCCGATTCGGCGCCCTGATCCTTGAGGCGCTTGGCCAGGTGCAGGCAGACCTTCCACTCCGACACCCGCTCATCGTCGGCAGGAGCGTATTTGGCAGGAATATCGTCGGCGGATAGCAGCGCCACCTTCCCGCCACGCGCCTTCAGCACCCCAGCGCGGCCGAGCACGTCGATCCCCGTGTCCGTCCCCTTGGACAGCGTCTCCGCCTCCCCGAACGGCCCCGGGCTGAACTCGTGACTCTTGAACCACTCCACGGCCCACCGGGTGTCCGCACTAACGTCCCCCTCAAGCTGCGACAGCTTCTCGTCGAGCACCTGGTTGATCAGCGACAGAGCCATCCGGACCCGCATCGGAGTCCCGTCCGGCTCGTTTACGCGCGCGTACCGCGAGAACACGGCCATCCCTGGCCCGATTGCCGCCTGGCGCAGATCCACCGGCGCGATGCTCCCCTGTTCCAGCTTCCGCAGCGCCCCCGGCAATTCCTCCCGCAACGCCGCGATCAAACCCCGCCGGTCGGTCAGCCCCGCGTCGGCGGACCGCGGTCGGCACGCCAGCACGATCGACGACGCCAGCGCGTTGGACTTGATGTCGCGAATGCGCCCGCTTCGTTCAGAACGGATAGGCCACGTCGCTGTCACCACCCACCCGGCGGTCAACATGCCCTCCAGAAGGGTCTCCCATCCAGTCGAGGCATGCTCTCCATCTCTATCGGTCTCAGCCTGCTTGAACGCGTAGAAAACCGTTATCGGGAAGCCGTCGGGTGTGCCCTCACATATCCGGGTGAAGACACGAGTGTAGCCATCCTCGAAGTACTTCTCGGCATCGTTGCGCCGGAAGGGGTCTGCGACAAGCTCGTCGGCCTTTGGAGTTAGCATTGTTGCTAGCAGATCTGGAAATGACTCTCCAATTGACCGCCGCAACCAGACATAGAAGAAATCGGAAAGGTCCGCATATCCGACATTATCATAATATGGTGGATCTGTGCAGGTGAGGGCATCCTTGGCGAACTGCAGTGTTCCAGCGTCAGCTTGCTTTACGCTCACCGCCGCATGGTGTTGGGGGTGGATCCCGTCCATGGCTCCGGCAACTACTCGAAGACATCCTGCCCAAGTGCCACCAATATCTGCAAAGACATTAATTTCTGGATAGTCCCAAACCATAGGAATGGCTTGCCGCGCAAAAAGGTTCTTTGGGCGATCCTCCTTCGGATACCAGACTGCCCCAGTGCAGTTGTAATCGGCGGTCTTACTCATAACGCAGCTCAGATAGCACGCGATAGCGTCAGCGTAGCCAGGTTCGCCACCGTCAGCGATGACTTGTCTACGTATATTGCGGATCAGGTCGCTGAAGGTGGTAAGGGTAGTGAGCTGGCGATTGGTGAACAGGTCGGCCCAAGTGCGCATGCCGTAGTTAGGAGCGGTGAGGTACCGGGGATTGTGCGGGATTTCAGCGTCGGGCACACCATCCGGGCGGGGAACGCCCGCGGCCTTTTCGTGGTCGTCAGTGGAAGGTAGGTAATAGCGCTGGCGGGGGCCTTCGGCAGCGATTGCCATGAGCTGGGCAGACATTCTCCCGGCCTTGCCCTCGGCGCGGATATAACTCAACAGGACCGGGGTGCCGCAGAGCAAGCAGACCGCGCCTGTGCGCGAGACCGTCCCGTCGTGGGGAAAACCTGCCGGGCCTGCGATCTCGAAGCGGACGCGCTTGCCCTCCGGGACCGGAACCGCGTAGCGCGCTTTGCCCTTCTTCTTGCTCAACCAGAAAGACCCGGCCAGTGGCATAGTGCCGCCGCAGGCCGGGTTGGGGCAGGTGACGGTGCGCGCCCAGATCCAGGCGATGACGGTGGCCTCGACACCGGAAATCTTGACCTTGGGGTATAGGTGGCCGATGCGCTTCTCCGCCTCGTCGCGCATCCACTGACCGTAGCGGCGGACGTCCTCGGCCAGGCCGGTCGCGCCGGGCCAGGACATGCGCTCCTCCGCGGCGCTGGGGAACACAGGGGGATGCCCGGCCCACTTGGGCGGGATCTCGATCAAGGCCTTGTTGATAAGGACCGCCACCGGGTTGAGGTCGGAGGCGTGGGCTTCCAGGCCGAGCCGCTGGGCCTCCAGCGGGATCGACCCGCCGCCGGCGAACGGGTCCAGGATCGGCGGGGGGTGGCCTCCGCAGGACCTGCGGATCTCGTCGCGGGCCTGCTTGAGGAGAGCCTCGTTGTGAATGTTCTCCCACTTGACGAGCTCGGAGATGATGCCGTGCAGTCGCTTGCGCTCGGCCTCCTGGTCGGCCTCGGTGGGGAACTGCTCAGGGTGCGCGGACGGGTCGTCGACGAGCTGGGCGAACAGGACCGCGCGGCAGGCCGCCAGTGGCCGCTGCGCCCACCACTTATGCAGAGCGGACGGGTTACCACGGTAAATGTATCCCTCCCGTACAGATTCCCTGTTGATGTCCTCTAGCGGAAGGGCCACCTCGATCAGCTTCAGATTGCCGATGCTCATTCGTCGTCCAGGTCGTCGTCGGTTTCGATGACGGCGTCGTCGGGCGTCTCTTCGAGGCGCTTGCCCATGGCGTGGCCAATCAGTTGCAGGAGACGGGCACGGCGGTCGGCGGTGAAGCCGTCAAAGTCGTCCTTGAGCATGAGGGCCGGGTCGGCGGCGTGGGTAGCGACGTGTGCCTCGATCGCGTCCTGCGGCGCGTCAGCGTTCCGGGCTAGGGCGGGCAGGTACAGCGACGGGGCCCGGCCTTGGATGATCCGGTTGGTCTGCGCGGTCAGCGGTGTCTTGTTGAGGATCGTGTTGTAGACGTCTGGCTTGATGCCCTGGGCCTCGCACCAAGCCTTGGGGAAGATGTGGTGGATGTCGATGGCCAGGTCGAAGTATTGCGTCACGGTGATCTGCTCGCCGGAACGCCAGTCGGCCGCGTGGTTCTTCATCAGCAGCGCGTAGATCCCCTTGTATGCCGCCGAGTTGCGGGTGCGCAGGGTGTCCAGTCGTCCGGGGGCGAACTGTGCTTCGGTCACGGTTCGCGGCTCTGTATCGAGGCCACGGATCCACGCGACCACGTCGGGCAGGTCGCGGGCGAACCGGGTTTCGGTGGTTCCCCCGTACAGTTCCCCGAACACGCCGCACCACAGCCAGCGGGCCAGCTTCTGCCTGGCTCCGAGCGTGTTGGCTTCCTGGCTGGACAGCACCGTGAGGATGGCGGCCAGCGGGATCACCTGGCTGCCGTACGGAAGGAAGGCGGTCTCGAACATGTACTGCTCGTGCAGGAACCTGGCCGCCGCCTTAAACCCCTCGGTGAGCGGGTCGGCCCACCGCCGGTAGGAGTCCAGCGGCAGCTTGAGGATGTCCGTGCGCCGACACCCTATCCGCGGCGTGCCGTCGTCGTCCGGATGGCTGGCGAGGTATCTTTCGCGAGCCTGGAGGGTGTGCAGCAGCGTGATCGCCTGCAGGAAGTCGGTGTTGGCCACCTCGTGCAGCACCTGGTACTCCGGGCCGCCCCAGGACTTGCGGCGCTGGTCCCAGTCGCGGCGCAGGTCGAACTCGTCCGCGGCGTAGGTCGCGGTGAGTAGCTCGAAGACGGTGAGCGTCACGCCTCCCGTGTTGACCTTCTCGAAGACCTGGCAGACGGCCTCCCGCGGCGTCGACGAGTCCAGCTCGATCACCGGCACCTGGTACTTGTCGAACCGGCTGATCACCTCGCTGTGGAAGCGGTCCTTCTGCCTAAGCAGGTCCCTGTCGTAGTCCCAGTGCTGCGAATAACCCTGGAACCACTCGAACGGGTCGAAGACCTTCGTCAGGGGGAACATGTGCGCGGCGTACTCCAGCTCCGGCGTGGAGTAGTCGTGCTCTACCTCGCCGCGGAAGTTCTTTACCCGCTTGTCAGCGGGCACGAAGACGATGGCTTCGTCACGGTCGGCTTGCTCGTTCAGTGCCTTGCCGGTGTCGATGTAGAACCAGCCGGAGACCCGGCGCTTGCGGGCGTCCTGGGTCTGGATGGGCTGACCGAGCTTGAGCGCCTGGAACAGTGAGGTGATGCGCTGCTGGCCGTCCAGGATCAGCCGTTCGGGGGTCCCGGTGGTGGTGACTCCCTCGATCGGGCGCTGCTTGAACCGCACCTCGCCGCCGGTGCGCAGCATCATCACCGTCCCCACCGGGTAGCCCAGCGAGACAGAGGCGAGCAGGCTGCGGATGTTCTCCAGCGGCCACACCCATCCGCGCTGGAATTCCGGCAGCTGCGCCTTGCCCTCAGCCGCCTGGTTGAGCAGCGAATTGAGGAACGGCTTCTCGATGCCGAACGCCGCTACCCCGGTCATACCGGTTCCCCTCCCCGTTCCCATTCCCTGGCCCAGTTTCCGATGACGCCGGTGGCGGCGAAGTCGCCGAAGTCGATGTCACGGAACGGATCGACGATATAGCGAACCGTGTCGCGTTTGGGTCCGTCTGGGTGGATCGAGACCAAGGCGAGACGGAATCCGGTGCCCGCGTTCTTGCCGGTCAGCGCTTCGGTCCTGGTCACCCAGAATTCCCCCGCGCCTTCAACCCGGCCCTTCACCTCTATGAATACGAGGTGGTCGTCAGCGGTGCGCGAGCAGATGTCATAGCCGGGGTTGCTGTGCGGCATCTCCTTCGCTATCCGGCCGAGGCGGTGTTCGGCAGCCAGGACGGCGTCGACGGCGCGGCGTTCGGCCAGAGTGGTGTCGCGCGCGATCAGCGACGGGTCGGCCACGCGGACCAGGAGCTTGTCCAGGAGGCCCTGCGGTATGACCAGCGCGCCGGCGGAGACGACCGGGGGCCTCGCGATCAGTTCCTCGTCCAGCGCGAGGTCTGCAAGGCGGTGCTCCAGGCGGCGTTCCAGGTCGCGGGCGCGATCGTAAGCGGTCTGCGGGCGCATCTTGAGCTGGCGTCCCGCAGCTTCTGCTTCCAGGAGTTCGGCGTGCCGCATGTCCCAGTAGTTGATCTCATGTGTAAGTCGCTGCTTCACCAGCCTGCGGACCTGGTCTACCCGGGCCGTGACGATCTCCCGGGTGCGAGCGAGTTCCGCAGGCATGCCTTCGGTCACCGCCCAGTCCAAGGCCAGGGTCTCGACTCCCGATGCCAGCCACGGGTCTTCACGAAGACGCAGCGCCACCGCTCGTTCGGGATCATCGGGCGGCTCGTAGTCCAGATACCTCGCCTCGCCAGCGGCGCGGACGCCGTGCTGCGCCGGGGCGTCACTCGTCGCGCCGGGACTGATCTCGGCGTAGTCGAACCGCTTGCTGATGGTGCGGGCCGGGTCGTGGCCGTCGGTAATCTCCTGGGTGACGGCGACCAGCAGGCGCGGGGTCTCGGAGGGATCGTGCCGATCGACCAGGACCGTGCCCTGCTTGAGCAGCGTGCCGTACCGCTCGATGATCAGGTCGAGCACCGCGTCCAGGAGCGGGTGCCCCGGTGCCAGCAGGTCGGCGCGCGGCCTGCCGGGCGGGCGGGTCAGGTCCTTGTCGAACGTAACGCGCTCATAGCGGCGCAGCACAGGCGCGCCGGTGCCGATCTTGCGATCCCGGTCGCGGATGTCGGCGGGGACGTGCCGGATCTCATACCGGCCGGACTCGCGTTCGGAGATCGTGCCACCCAGTAGCCGGAACGCGGCCATGAAGAACGCACGGATGTAGTGCGGCTGCAGACGGCGGGCGTTGGCCTCGGCCATCCGGGCCCGCCACTTCTCCAGGTCGGCGGTGACGAGTACGTCGCGGTTCGCGGCACGCTCGGCAATCAGCTTGTCCAGGCCCTCACCGACGCGCGCGTCTATCACTTGGTCCAGGCGCGCCCGGACCTCCGGCCGGTCGCCGTACCGGATCGCCTCGACCAGCAGGTCGCGCAGCGGCTGTCCCTCGAACGCCTCGCCCAGCACGTCGAAGACCCGGCCCTGATAGGCGCGCCGTTGCTCTTCCAGCTTGTCCAGCAGCAGGGCGAATACCGTGCCCTCCCGGGTGCCGGCCGCGACCAGGTTCCACAGGTGGCACACCTCGGTCTGGCCGATCCGGTGGATGCGGCCGAAGCGCTGCTCGATCCGGTTCGGGTTCCACGGCAGGTCATAGTTGACCATCAGGTGGGCTCGCTGGAGGTTGAGGCCCTCCCCGGCGGCGTCGGTGGCCACCAGCACCCGGGTCTCAATGTCCTGGGCGAACAGTTCCATCACCTTGCGGCGTTCCTCGCGCCGGATCCCGCCGTGGATGGTGACCACGGCCTCGGGGCGGCCGAGCAGGTCCCGTATGCGTTCGGTCAGGTACTCCAGGGTGTCCCGGTGCTCGGTGAACACGATGATCTTGCGGATGTTGCCGTCGGCGTCCTTGATCAGCTCGTTGTCGGACAGCAGGTCGCGTAGCTCGGTCCACTTCTTGTCGGTGCCGGAATGGCGGACCCGCCGGGCAAGTTCCTCCAGGTCCTCCAGCAGGCTAATCTCCTTATCCAGCTCGGCGACGGTCCTGGCGGTGGTCGCAGCGTCGGCGACCTCCGATTCGATCTCCTCGGCCTCGCCGCTGGGCAGGTCCTCGAAGTATTCGGGGTCGTCGGGCAGGTCCCGGCCGAGCAGCTCGGCCAGGCGGCGGGAAAGGTTCTGATCCTCGGCCGCGGCGCGGGCGTCGCCGTACTGCATCTCCCGGCGCCTGCGCTCCAGGCGCTTGCGGCGTCTCTCCAGCGACTTCAGGATCGCCTCGGGGCTGGACGCAAGCCTTCGCTGCAGCACGGTAAGCGCGAAGCCGACGGTGAAGCCGCGTTTCTTGTCGCCTTGTTCCTTGAGCCGGTCGGCGCGGTTCATCTCCTCCCTGACGTACTGGGTAACTGCCTCGTACAGGTCCTGCTCGCCGGGGGACAAGTCGTAGGTGACGGTATAGGCGCGGCGTTCAGGGAACAGCGGCTTGCCCTCGAAGGTCTTCAGGTCCTCCTTGACCATGCGCCGCATAAGGCCCTCGGTATCCACCGTGTGCACCGCGTCCCGGAACCGGCCCTCAAACCTGTCCGAGTCAAGCAACGCCAGGAACAGCTGGAAATCCTCTTCCTTGCCCGCGTGCGGAGTCGCGGTCATGAGCAAGAGGTGCCTGGTGTGGCGGCCGAGCAGCTCACCGAGCTGGTACCGCTTGGTCTTCTTCAGCTCGTTGCCGAAGTAGTGCGCGCTCATCCGGTGCGCCTCGTCGACGACCACCAGGTCCCAGTCGCAGCGGTCCAGCTGATCTTTCAGATCGTCGGCCCGGGACAGCTGGTCCATCCGCGCGATCAGCAGCGGATACCTGGTGAAGACGCCGCCGTCTGGTTGCGCGTCGGCGAGCTGGCGGGTGAGCAGCTCGAAATTCAGGCCGAACTTCTCCCGCAGCTCGTCCTGCCACTGCTCGACCAGGCCGCCGGGCGCCACCACCAGGCAGCGTTCCAGGTCCCCGCGCAGCATGAGTTCCTTGATGTACAGCCCGGCCATGATCGTCTTGCCCGCGCCGGGGTCGTCGGCCAGCAGGAACCGCAGCGGGGTACGGTCCAGCAGCTCGCCGTAGACCGCCTGGATCTGGTGCGGCAGAGCGTCGAGGTCGCTGGTCTGGACGGCCAGCATCGGGTCGAAGCGGCCCGCCATGCGGATGCGCAATGCCTCGGCGGCGAGCTTGAACGTGGTCGCGTCCGCCTGGAACTCATAGGCCGCCGAGCTCTTGGCCAGGGACAGCCGGGGCTCATGATCGCGGTACAGGATGCGCTCATCAAGCCGGCCCCCGCCAGTTCGGTAGGTTAGACGGACCGCATTGGAGCCGATCCATGACACGGCCACGACAGTTACCGTGCCGTCGCCGATAACGCCGGTGAGCTGCGCGCCCGGTGTCACTTTCTCGAGACTGATGCCCATGTGATCGCCAATCCCCCTGGTACGCTGCGCCTGCTACCAGGCCGTGTTGGACTGCTGCTCGTAATGCCGCGTTACGCTCCGCGATCCTTGCATCCCAGATGCTAGACGCGGCAGCCGATAAAAGGGTGTACGAGAGGACGGGCGTCTCCCGTCAGTCACCGGTTCACGTCGGCAGGAAAGGTGTACGGATCTTGGGCCGACCCAGCGTGTCGCGGGGGATGCCGCGCAGAGAGTCTTCCTTGTTGCCATGTGCACGATGAGGCATATGTTGCTGAAGTTACTTATGTGCAAGATGAGACAAAGGCATGGCCGATTAATCGGATAGCGGCCGAGCCGTACGTCTGGTCTTGAACGTGAACGCTGTATTGATGTTGAAGAAACTTGGCGTGAACGCGATGCCACGGTAGGCTCGCCGCGTGGATGTGGAGATTCGGGCGGAGGACTTCCTCCGACCCGGACGGTACGAGATTCAGCAACTCCTGCGGTCCACGCGTGACAAGAACGTCTATCTCGCACGCGACCGCGAGCTCGATTGTCTCGTTGCTCTTGACGTCTTTTCCAATAATGCGACCATGCCGACCGGGCTGACGGTGAGCGCATGGGAAACCCGCGTGCTTGGCAAACTGGGCGACCATCGCAACATTGCCACTGTGCTCGATCACTGGGAAAACGACCAAACAGCTGTGATGGTCACTCGCTACCTCACCGGCGGCTCCCTCCGTGACCTCATCGTTCAGACGAAAGAATCTGATGGCCATCTGTCGGTCCAGACCATCTTGCGGATTGCGATAGAAATCACGAGCGGACTTGAGCACATTCATGGGCGCCGGATCTTGTACCGGGATCTGCAGCCTCGCAATGTGCTGTTCGATGAATGGGGCACGGTTCACCTGGTGGACTTCGATACGGCCGTGTCGGTCGACGACCAAGATATGAGCGATCTGTCGCACCGTCCGGTGATCGACTACATGGCTCCTGAGCTGGCAAACGGTGGTAGCGCTGACGAACGCGCTGATCTGTACTCTCTCGGAGCCACGATCTATGAGATGTGCCAGGGCAGCCCGCCCTTCGCTGGAACTCGTGAAGAGATTCTGGCTGCGCGCCGTGCTGGCCCGCCGCTAGCTCTTGAACGAGACGACCTTCCCGAGGGATTGGTGGGCCTCGTATTCAGTCTCCTCGCACCAGACCGCGATCGGCGGCCGACAAGTACGACTGAAGTCGTCGAGCGTTTGGAGCTTCTCCGCGCGGCTCGGGCCGACCCTGACCGAGCCGCCAAGCTACCTTCGGCCGACAGCCATTCGCTCCCCAAGCCGACCGCGGCGGAGTTGCGAGGTTCGGCTGGAACGAGGGCCGCTGAATACGCCGTAGGCGACATCCTGGACAATCGCTTCGAGATTTTGGACGTACTTGGGCGGGGCGGCTTCTCGAAGGTCTACCGTGTGCGCGACGACGTAGAGGATGAGGAGCGAGCGCTGAAGCTGTTCGACAGCGTCCGCGGCTATGAAGCGGTGCGCCGCGAGATCGGCGCGCTGCGGAAGATCCGTCATCCCAACGTGGTGGAAGTCTTCTGGGCTGGAAAGACCGGCGATGGCGACTGGTATCTCGTGACCGAGTTCATCGAGGGTGAATCCCTCAATGACTTCGTAACCGGAAAGAGATACCTTCGCGATCGGGAGGCAGTGGACGTCGCACTCGACGTGCTGGGCGCGCTCATCGCTTTTCATCCAAATTCGGCGCGCATCAACGAGCTGGACGCTAAACGCCGCGAGGGTGAGCTGTCGGAAGCCGAGCTCTACGAGTGGATGGAGATGAAGGACAAAGGGCTGGTCCACCGTGACATCAAACCGCAGAACGTGATCCTCACGCGCTGCGGAGCGAAACTGCTCGACTTTAATATCGCGTCAAGGGTTGGCGACGACGTAAGGACGCTATCAGGCACGCCGCCGTATCAGCCACCCGACGCCGACCTCACCCGGTGGGACGTCTCCGCTGACCTGTTCGCTGTCGGCGTGGTGCTCTACCAACTCCTCTGCAACGGCCAACACCCGTACCCGAATTCGACACCTATGGCCGCTGAACCAGTGATCGATCCGAGAACGTTCCGTTCCGACCTCAACTCTGGCCTTGCTGAGTTCCTTATTAAGGCGTGCGCGCCAACCCGGGCTGATCGCTTCTCCACAGCTGCTGAGATGCAACTCGCCTTGCGTAGGATCCGCGCTGACCTGTGACCTGCCAGGTTGATCGCGTTGGGAAGAGGTCTGCGGGCAGCGAGGCGATGTAGCCGCGCTTTCGCCATGTGCCCTTGAAGACCTACCTGTGGTCAGGTGGCTGAGAGTCGCGAATATTGCGAATCTCGAAGCCTAGGGCGCGCAGGACGTGGGCGGCGCCTTGCGCGGCCACGCCGCCGCTAAAGTCGCCCGAGCCGAGCGGGCGTCCGGTCGCGAGCTGATAGGCGACGCCGAGGATGGCCTTGGAGTCGTAGCCTTTGCCGTCGAGAATCAGCAGGTAGGCGGTGGCCGGGCCGAAATGATGGTTGGGGGCGGCTGATCGGCTGGGCAAGCACCACCGTTCGTTCGGGATAAAGAAAATGTGATTTCCCGAACGGGCAGTGAAGCTACGACCCGAGCCTGGCTATGACGAGTCGGGCTGGCCGCCCGGCAATTTCGTCCCGGACGTGTCGGCGCAGCGGGTGATTGCTTGGTTAGCCTGAGGAGGTGAGCTGGACAGCACCTGGGTATGTCCTGCCGGATGAGCCGTTTACCGGGGTCGAGCGACCGATGCTGGACGGATTCCTCGACAGGTACCGGGCAAGCTTCCTTAACAGGTGCTCGGGGCTGACGGCCGAGCAGCTGGCGGAGCGGCCGGTGCCGCCGTCGAACCTCAGCCTGATCGGCATCGCCCGGCACCTGACCGACGTGGAGCTCAACTACTTCCGCAGGCGCTGGGGCGGGCAGGAGATAGCCAGCTACTACGCCAGCGAGGACCGCCCGGATGCTGACTTCGAAGACGCGAGCCCCGCCACGGCGGAGCGCGATCTGCAGCGCCTGGTCGCCGAGCAGGAGGCAGCGCGGCAGGCGGTGGCAGGCATGCCGCTGGAGGAGATCTTCGTAAACCCGGGCTGGGGCGAGATGTCGCTGCGCTGGGCTGTCATCCACATGATCGGCGAGTACGCAGGGCACACCGGGCAGGCCGACCTGATCAGGCAGCGGATCGACGGGAAGGCCGGCTGGTGGTGACGGCTCGCCGACCGACGCGATCGCAGGGATCTCAAGTGGTGGCTACCAGCAGTTCCTCTCCGGGTGAGGTGCGAAGGTCATCGGTCCTGGCTGCGAAGTAGCGCTCGTTGAGCATGGCCGCGCTGACGTAGCTGGCGTCCTTGAATCCGGCGTGACGGGCCATCGTCAGTATTTCCTGCGGGGCGAAGGAACTGAGCCATGGCGTTCCGGACGCACGCGCGCCTTGCTCGGCGGCCATGCGTGCGTCGCGGTCCTGCTCGTCGAGCAGGACCAGCGGCGGCGCGAACGTCATGATCAGGGTGGAGCCCGGGGCGAGCGATGCGAGCTGGCGCAGGGTCGCCGCGTTCGCGTCCTTGGTGAGGTACATGCTGACGCCGAGGGAGGCCACCACCGCCGACTCGGCAGCGTCGAATCCGGTGGCCAGCAGGCGGTCCCACCACGACCCGCCCGCCTCGAAATCGACCGGCACCAGGCGCAGCCACGGCGGAATTCCGTAGCCGAGCTCGGTCAGCCGCTCGCGTTTCCAGGTCTGGGGGCCGGGCTGGTCAACCTCGAACACCCGGATCCGGGAGGCAAGCTCGGGCTTGCGCTGGGCGAAGGTGTCCAGGCCGGCGCCCAGGATGACGTACTGGGTGACGCCGCTGGCGGCCTGCTCGGCGACCAGGTCCTCGGCGAAACGGGAGCGGGCCACGATGCCCGCGCGGAACCGGCTGGTGCCGGCCGGGTGCATGTCGCCGCGGTGCCGCCAGGCGTCGTCGGGAGCCGCCAGCCGCAGGCCGATCTCGTCCTCGAGCACGTGCGGCGGCGGATCGATCTGGACGTGCATGGCCCGCCACAAGGCGACCCGGACCGCCGTGCTCTCCGGCGCCGGCGTCTGCTCGCCGGTCATGCTGCCGGCTCCGGGCCGGGGGCCTGGAGGTTCCAGAGTCGGCCGTCGGGGTCGCGAACCGTCATCTCCCTGGTGCCGTAGTGGGTGTCCTCGAACGGGGTCACCACTTCGACGGCCGGATCGGGGCGGAACGCCTCCGCGTCCGGGACCTTCAGCACGACCCGGACCCCTGGCTCCTGGTCCACGGGCACCTCGGCGATGAAGACATACGGGCCGTCGCCGTTGCGGAGCTGGCCAGAGGCATGGTCGGTGGAGAATTCCAGCTCGAAGCCCAGCGCCTGGAGGAACTTCGCTGCCTTGCCCCAGTTATGGGTCTCCAGGAACACGGCCTCGATCCCCTCGGTGGCCATGTCAGGTCTCCTTTCCAGGCGATTGCTGTTGCGTCCCGCGGGTGTCGTCGAGGTATTCGCTCAGCGCTTCGGCGACAAGCGCCGACAGTGACATCTCCGACTCGATGGCACGGTGCTTGACCCGCTTGATCAGCCCGACCGGCAGGTACACGTTGAACTGCTTGACGTCCTCGTCACCCACAGGGCGATGCTAGCAAACTAGCAACCTACAAGACGCGTTCGCCTGTGCACGCGGAGCCTGGGTTGCGCGTCGTATGGGGCAGGCGGAGCGCGGAGGGTTGATGAAGATCATTGAGGGCCGGGTGCGGGTGTCGGCGAGCGACGTGGCCAACTTCCTGGCGTGCCAGGAGCTGACGCAGCTGGATCTGCGGGCGGCGCGGGGGACGCTGCGGCCGCCGCGCGCGGTCGACCTCGGATTTGAGGACCTGGTGCGGCGTGGCGAAGAGCACGAGCGCGGGGTGCTCGAGGGGTTCCGGGCGGACGGGTATGAGGTGGCGGACCTCAGCGGGGCCGCGGACCCGGGCGAGGCGACCGCGGCCGCCATCCGGGCCGGGGCAGGGGTCATCTACCAGGGGACGCTAACCGGCGCCGGGGGCGGGGTGGCGCTGTTCGGGCGGCCGGATTTCCTGGTGCGGGCGGACCTGCTGGCGGCTCCTGACGGAGAGCCGCGGGCGGGCGGGCGGCACTACGAGGTGGTGGACGCCAAGCTGGCCCGGACGGCGAAGGCCCGGGCCGTTCTGCAGAGCACGTTCTACTCGCGGCTGCTCGCCGAGCTGCAGGGAGTCGAGCCGCGATGGATGCACCTGGCGCTCGGCAACGGGGAGTTCGTCCCGTTCAAGGTCAGCGACTTCGCCGCGTATGAGCGGCAGACCCGGCGACGGCTGGTTGAGGTGCTCGGGGCGGGGCCGCCGCCCGGGTTGTATCCCGAACCGGTCGAGCACTGTGCCATCTGCCGATGGCGCGAGCTGTGCACCAAGCGGCGGCGGGACGACGATGACCTGTCTCTCGTCGCCGGGATGACGACCGGGCAGCGGCGGGCGCTGAAGGCGGTCGGGATCGCTACCCGGCGCGGGTTCGCGGGTGTGGCCGAACTCCCCCGGCTGGACTGGGTGAGCCGGGATTCGTTGGATCGCGCCCGAAGCCAGGCTCGGCTGCAGGTGGCTAGCGAGGACGAGGGGACCATCCGGTTCAGGCTGCTGGAGCCGGAACGGGACGCCGGTGGCGCCTTGGTCCCGAACCGCGGGCTGCTCGCTCTGCCGGAGCCGGTTACCGGCGATCTGTTCTTCGACATCGAAGGTGCACGGTACTACTCCGAGGACAGCCGGGAGTTCGGGTTGCAGTACCTGTTCGGCGTCGTGGATACGGCCGACCTGGACGAGGCAGGGCACCCGCGGTACACGGCGTTCTGGGCGTTTGACCGGCAGGGCGAGAAGCGGGCGTTCGAGGAGCTCGTCGACTTCATCACCGAGCGACGTGCCCGCCGCCCCGGGTTGCACGTGTACCACTACAACCACTACGAACCGACGTCGGTCGACCATCTGACCGAGCTGCACGGCACGCGGCAGGAGGCGGTGGGCAGGCTGATGGGGCGGTTCGCCACGCGTGAGGACGAGGTGGACGACCTGTTCCGGCTCGGGGTGTTCGTCGATCTGTACCGGGTGGTCCGGCAGGGTGTGCAGGCCGGGGTGGAGAACTACTCGATCAAGCGGCTCGAGCCGCTGTGTGGGTACCGGCGGCAGGTTGACTTGCGGGAGGCGACAGAAAACCTGATCGCGTTCGAGGCGGCGCTGGAAGACGGGACGGCCGCGGGCGACGCTGCGCGGCAGCGGGTGGTGGCTGGGTATAACGAGGACGACTGCAGAGCGACACTGGCCCTGCGGGACTGGCTGGAGGAACGGCGGCTTGATCTGGCCGAACGGCTCGGTGGACAGGTGCCGCGCCCGGTTGTCGTGGACGAGGAGCCGCGGGCACGTGAGGATCCCGAGGTCACCCGGATCAGGTCCGCGCTGCTGGACGGCGTTTCCGCGGAAACGTCTACCTGGACGGAGGAGGAGCGGGCACGGGCACTGCTGGCCGACCTGATCGACTGGCACCGGCGGGAGGACAAGCCCGCCTGGTGGCGCTACTTCTATCTCCGCACGTTGAGCCCGGCAGAGCTGATCGGGGAGCCGGACGCACTCGGTGGGCTCACCGGCGGCGACATCAAGGAGCGGGTCAACCGATCGGTGGTGCGGCGCTTCCGGTTCCCGCCGCAGGAGTACAGGTTCTCGGCCGGGCAGACGGCCCATGACGCAGAGACCGACAAAGGCTGGACGGTATGGGCGGTAGACGACGCAACCGGGACGATCGAGCTGAAGATAGGCAACACCTATGACGGCCCGTTGCCCGCGGCCTTGGTCGAAGGCGGCCCGATCGGCAGCAAGGAGCTGCGAGAACGGCTCAGGGACCTCGGTGATCGGGTCGTGCGCGAGGGCGCCGACGGCGAGGACGCTACCACCGCCCTGCTACTGAGGCGGCCGCCCGAGACGGACGGTCCGGCGGAGGCCGGGGAGGAGAAGGCCGCCGAGGCTGCGATCCGGCTGGCGACGTCACTCCGCCGTTCGTACCTGCCGTTGCAGGGGCCGCCGGGGACCGGGAAGACCTACACCGCCGCCGAGCAGATCCTCGCGCTGGTTACGCAGGGCCACACGGTCGGTATCACCGGGCCGTCGCACGCGGTCATTCATCACCTGATCGACATGGTGTCCAAGCACGCCAGCCAGTGGCGGCTTGCGCCGCGAATCGGCCAGCGGGCGGATCCGGATAACCCGTTCCTGCACGATTCGGCCACCGGGATGACGAACGAGCGCCTGGAGCTCGCGCTGCGCGACGGCGAGCTTGACGTGGCGGCGGGCACGGTCTGGCTCTGGGCGCGCCACGGCATGGCGGACAGCGTAGAAACCCTGTTCGTGGACGAGGCGGGGCAGGTGTCGCTGGCCAATGTCCTTGCGGTGGCCGGGGCGGCCCGGAACCTGGTGCTGCTGGGCGACCCGCAGCAGCTCGCCCAGCCGAGTCAGGCGACACAGCCGCCGGGGGCGGGCGCCTCGGCGCTCGGCCACATCCTGGGCGACCGGGCGACGATGCCCGAAGGTGCAGGGCTGCTGCTCGACCAGACCTACCGGATGCACCCGGACTTGTGCCGGTACACCTCCGAGGTCTTCTACGACGGGAAGCTCCACGGAGCCGACGGCCTCGGCCGGCAGGAGATTCTCGGCGAGGAGCCGTTCTCCGGGTCGGGTCTGCGCGTCGTGGAGGTGCTGCACGAGGGCAATACGAACGCGTCGCCCGAAGAGGCGTGCGAGGTGATGCGGTTGGCCGAGACGCTCGCGGGCTACTCATGGCGGGACCGGGACGGGGTCGTTCAGCCGGTCGGCCGTGACGGCGTCCTGATCGTGACCCCGTACAACGCGCAGATCCGGGCCATCCAGAGTGCGTTCACGGCTCGCGGCCTGAGCGGGTTCAGGGTCGGGACCGTCGACAAGTTCCAGGGCCGCGAGGCACCGGTGGTGATCTACTCGATGGCTACCTCGTCAGCCGACGAGGCGCCGCGCGGCCTGGAGTTTCTCTACGACCGGCACCGGCTGAACGTGGCCACCTCGCGGGCCAGGGCGATGGCGATCATCGTGGCCAGCCCCGACCTCATCCGGGTGTCCTGCCGGACACCGCATCAGATGACGCTGGCCAACGCCCTGTGCCGGGCGTGGGAGGAACGCGGCTGATTCGGGTCGGCCGGCGCAGGATGCGCGGCGGGAGCACAATGCGCGTTTCCGCGGAAACGTGGCCAGGCTCGCGACAAGCCCGGTGGCCAGGGCGAGCCCGGCGGCGGCGGTGATGACCCTCGTCGTCTTCATGATGATCCAGCCCCGGTCGTTGGTTGTTACCCCCAATGTGGTCACCCCAGGTAGCCACGCGAGTCCCCCGACAAGTGCGAAACGGTGCGGCCCCGCGGGCATCAGCTGGCGATGGCTATATGGCGGTCCACGGTGCCGGATCCGTGAGCATGACGAGCATGCAGGTGGCCAGGTCGGCGCGGGAGACGGTGACTCCGTCCGGCAGGTTGCGGTCGATCGCGGTGCGGTAGGCGCCGGTGGCGAGTGGTCAGATGACGCGATCTACGCGCTCGATCGTCACGACGTCCTCTTCTACCACGTACATGACGCGGTAGGCGCCGACCCTTAACCGCCTGTAGCTGCCTCGGACGAAGGCGTCGGGCGGGTTCGGGTCAACGGCCAAGGCGCTGACCGCTGCGGCGATGGCATGCATTCCATCTTGGTCGCCTATGTACCTGCGGGTCCAAGCCCGGGCCGTGTCTGACCACTCGATCTTCATTGGCGGCTGCTGAGTATTTCGGCCATGAACTCCTCGTGTGACATCGCACCCGGCCGACCAGCGGCTACCCACTCACGGTGTCCCTCTAGCACGGCATCGGCTTCGGCCTCGTCCAGATCCTCCGCCGACGCACGGCGCTCGAGTGCTCTCAACCGCCGGTACTCGTACACGGGCAGCACCACAACGGTCTCATCATCCAGCTGGATGACGTCATGCTGGTCGTGGTCCAGGGCAGGCTCAGAGTTCACAGGTCCCATCGTAAAGATGATCGTGACATTCGGGATGGACATCACGCGGTGTGGCGCACCGAGGACCGAGGCGTCGCCGACCGTAACTCAACTGATCACCCCGGCGGAGCCGTGTAACACTTAACAATATGTCATCGTCATTTCACTGTCTGGTTACCGGCGCTTCGGGGTACATCGGCGGGCGGCTCGTCCCGGAGCTGCTGAGCGCGGGATACGCGGTCCGGTGCATGGCGCGCGATCCGGCGAAGCTCAGCGACCGCCCGTGGTCGGATGACGTCGAGATCGTGGTCGCCGACGCGACGGACGAGAGCGCGGTGCGGCGCGCCCTCAAGGGCGTGGACGTGGCCTACTACCTCATCCACTCCCTCGGCACGGTTGCGTCGTTCGAACGGCGCGACCGTACCGCGGCGGAGAACTTCGCCGCGGCCGCGAAAGCCGCGGGAGTGCAGCGCATCGTCTATCTGGGCGGCATCATCTCCGGGCAGGCCGGGAAACTGTCCCCGCACCTGCGTTCCCGCGCGGAGGTCGGCGACATCCTGCTGGCCAGCGGCGTGCCGACCGCCGCGCTGCAGGCCGCGGTGATCATCGGCAGCGGATCGGCGTCGTTCGAGATGCTCCGCTACCTCACGGAGCGCCTGCCTGCCATGGTCACCCCCAAATGGGTAGACACCCGCATCCAGCCGATCGCCGTCCGGGACGTGCTGCATTACCTGGTCGGCAGCGCCACGCTGCCGGAGGAGGTCAGCCGGAGCTTTGACATCGGCGGCCCCGATGTGCTCACCTACGCGGAGATGATGCGCCGGTACGCCCAAGTGGCCGGGCTCACGCCGCGGATCATCGTGAAGGTGCCGTTGCTGACGCCGCGGCTGTCCTCGCTGTGGGTCGGGTTGGTGACGCCGGTGCCCGCCAGCCTGGCCAGGCCGCTCGTCGAATCGCTCCGGAACGAGGTCGTCTGCTCCGAGCGCGACATCACCGGGTGCATCCCGGACCCGCCCGGGGGGCTCGTGACCCTCGACCAGGCCATCGCCCTGGCCCTGCGGCACACCCTTGAAGGGGCCGTCTGCACCCGCTGGTCGTCGGCCGCGACGCCCGGCGCGCCCAGCGACCCGCTGCCGACCGACCCGTCGTGGGCCGGCGGATCCCTGTACGTCGATGAACAGCACAGCGTCGTGCACGCCTCGCCCGCGGCGCTGTGGCGGGTGATCGAGGGCATCGGCGGCGAGACCGGATGGTACTCCTTCCCGGCCGCCTGGGCCGTCCGCGGCCTGCTCGACCGGCTGGCCGGCGGGGTCGGACTGCGGCGCGGTCGCCGCGACCCCCGGCATCTGCTCGTCGGTGACGCCCTAGATTTCTGGCGGGTGGAGACGATCGAGCCGGGCACACTGCTGCGGCTGCGCGCGGAGATGAAGCTGCCGGGCCTGGCCTGGCTGGAGCTGTCCGTGGGCCAGGACTCTGACGGGATGACCACCTACCTGCAGCGGGCGGTCTTCCGGCCGCGCGGGCTCGCAGGCCATGCCTATTGGCGGTCCATTTCGCCGTTTCACGGCATTGTGTTCGGTGGCATGCTCCGGAACATCACCGCCGCCACCGAACGGGCCGAACGCGCGGGCGACACGCCGCTCCCGGTCACGCGCTGAACTGCGGCACGTTCCTCCGCGTCGTGACGGGCGGGACCGCGGGAGGCCCCGGTTGCCTACACGGGTTCGATCCGCAGGCTGGCGCCGACGGCGCCGGCAACCTTCCGGATGTGGGTCACGTTCGAGGTCACTACTGCATCGCCGCGGCGGAGGGCGCCTTCCGCGACGCAGACATCGACGATGTCCTCGTGATCAGACTTGCCGGCCAGGACCCCGACGTTCCTGGCCAGCTCCTCGCTCATCGGCTCGGTGTCGCACATGCGGAGGAGACGGCTCAGGCTGGCCTGGCGGGACCCTGCGCGCCAGGCTTCGGCCAGGACCGGAGCAGGCACCGTGGGGATGACCTCCTCAGCGAGGTAGCCCGCGTGCAGTGCCCACATCTGGCGGTTGTTGCGCTCGGCCGCGACCAGCGCGCCGGTGTCGTAGGTGACCCCGCCCATCGCGGTTACGCGGACTTGCGCTCGGCCGGGTCAGCGGCAGCGCGGCCGAGTGAGGCCCGGGCTCGCGCACGGCCTTCGGCCAGCTCAGCGTCGGTCAGCGGACCGTTCTCCTGCTCCCACTCGGCCAGCGCCTTCCGGTCAGCCTCCAGCTTGAGCCGGTGCGCGGCGGTCTGCGCCAGCCAGCCGCTGAAGGTCGTGCCCTCGGCCCGGGCGGCCTCCTCCACTGGGTAGGTGCAGCCATCGCCGCCGAACCTGCGGTGCCCAGCCGACGTGAGGGCACCGCAGGTTCGCTACCGGTCGAACCGAGGCGGCGAGGCTGGCCGGCTACCACGCGAGGACGACTGTCGCTGCGACGTAGGCGATGTAGGCGGCGTAGGATGCCTCGCCGAGCACGGCGCCGGTCACTCCGAGCGCTGCGAGACAGTCAGAGATCGTGTCCATCAGGAACGTCTGCCCGCTTGCCTCTCCGTAGAAGTTCGCGAGCGGCATTGGCGGGATGACGGCTGTCGGGGGCAACGGTGGCGGCGGCGTTGCGCACATCGCGTTCGTGGGGTCCGATGCGCAACTGGCGATCGTCGTCACCGGCGTGGATGAAGGGACTCCCAGCGCGCTGTCAACGGCGGCAACGACGGCAGGGTCCGTCACGAACTGGGTCGGCGTATCCAGGTTGAGAGACTGGTCGACCGTCACAGTGACCGTGCCGATGTAGGTTATTGGCCTGTAGATGATGAGGGGCGCCGCATCGAGCTGCGGTATTGCTATCTCTGTCGATGTGACCGTCACGTCACTCATGTCGTAGTAGGGCGGGATCGGGACGGTCACGAGGGCTGAGACGGTCGCGCCATGCCCGTCGGCAGCGGTCAGCGTGAAGCTGTCGGTGCTCGGCGGTGGAGCTCCATTCCAGGCGAAGCCGTAGGCGGTGTAGAAATCGTAGGCCCCGACGTTGTTCTGGGCGTCTGCGGTGGGCGTGTAGGTAAAGGTTCCGTCGGCGTTTCCGGTCACGGTCCCGTATGCGGGTTGACTGGTGACCGTGACGGTGAGCGGGAAGCCGAGCGGGTCGGTGAAGTCCGGCAGGACCAAGACGTTGGGATGGGTCAGGTTGCCGTTGCTGTCGGTCGAGTTGGTGACCCCTTCAACGCTGACCTGGTAGACGGGGGGCGAATCGTTGACCGTGATCGTTTCGCTCGCGGTCGCGGTTCCGCCGTCTCTCAAAATGGCTTTCGCGCGGAACGTGTAGGTGCCGTTGGCGAGGTTGGTAAAGGTCGCGACGGTCGTCGATAGGCGCTGTTCGTGCGACGTGGCGCCTTGAGCGGTCGAGGCCGGGGTTGGGGTGCAGTCGGCGCGCAACACGTCGCGTGATCCGCCGAGCGTGAGTGAGCACCTCTCCGATGCGATCTGGTTGGGGCTTCGGTTGACGGTGAAGTCGACCGTCACACTGTTGGTGGTAACGGTCCATCCGGCCGTCGGGCTGATGATTGTGATCGCCGGCCGGTTCGATGCCATAGCCGGCCGGTTCGACGCCATAGCCGACGGCACGTTGACCGCCGCGACCACAAGCGTCGCGCTGGCGATTACGATTAGCAGCGCTGTCCAAGGGCGCCATCTCGCCGTGGTCGTGATAAGTCCCCCCTTTGACTTGCTCGTTCGTAGGCTCGCGCGCCGACGGTCAGCTGCGGCGGCGCGCCGCTCCGCCCCTTCGCGCATTTTCGCCGAGATTAGCCCGGTCCGGCGCGCCGCGTCAATGGCCGCAGATTCCCTCTTTTCCCCCCTCCGCGCCTGCGTCGGCGGCCCAACGATGCAGAACACCGGCATGGTGCCGGTCGCCGATGACACGGTGCAGATGCTCGCCGAGGGAATCACGGTCGCCGGCACGGACAAGAATGGCCGCAAGCGCACCCGCGTCATGCCCGGCCTGGGCATCGCCCCGTGGCTGCAGCGCGCGATGGGACTGCGGATCCGGGCGGCCCTGGGCGTGCGCAAGCCCGACTTCAGGCAGCGCGTGGACGGCACCCGCTACCTGCACCTGTGCTGGCAGGCCAGCGAGAACGGCCGGGAACTCGAGCCGCTCAAGCACCGCAAGGCCGGAGATTTCTGGGACGTTCCCGTGCCCGACATGATCTGGGACATGGTCCAGCAGCTGCCCGTCGCTTCCGGAACGAGCGGCGTTATGGCAGATATGGCAGGGCTGATAGCCGGCTGGGATACGCCGAGCGACTCGCCGATTTCCGCCTGTGTGCGATTATGCCGCATGTAGGATCAGTGTGGCTACTACCGATTTGAAAAGACCGAGGCATGGCGGCCGATTCGGGGATCCTGTCCGAGGCTGCACGGAATTTATCCGGATGCAGAGGTCGATGACTTCTTCGCGGTCGAACCCGGTGGTATGATGCACGTGATGGCCTGTTCTGTGGATTAAGTGTGGTAACTCAATCCTTTCGCGAACGGGCCATCTTTTTATGCCGCCACACCGCCGGACAGGATAAACTTCACATAACGTTCCCGTCTCCTGAATAACCCTCGTGGCCTCGGTGTTCCTGGCAGTCAGCTGGGCATGACCCGGGAATGGTGACCTGTGGCGTTTCACTCATGCTATGCGCCTTCCCGTCCGTATTGTGCATGACCATTCTTTGCATAAAGGCTTATTCAAAACCCGGTCTCTCGCAAAGCGTCGTTGCAGGGCAAACGCCTGAGGAAGGAAGGGCTCTTGAATAACACGCCATACTTGGCTGAGCTCAGGATCAACGGAAGGTTACCGATGATCGTTTCTTCGAGAATTTGCCGCACCATTACGATCGCTACTTGTGCTGTCGCGTTGGGAACTGGCAGCATTGCCGCCATGGCAGGTCCCGCTGCTGCGCATACGGCAAGTCCGCCTGCCAGTCATTCTCCGCGCCAGCCGGTGGTGGCGGAATGTCAAGGCCGAGTCTAAGCGCCGGTCGAGACGAGGAGCGTACATGACAGGTACGTGGATTTCGACACGTGGGTTGAGTGCATCTCACCGGAGGTCCCTATAGACGAGATCCTATCGTGGATCAGGCTCGAGTTCGATTACAGGACCCCGGGTGACTCGATCCCATCAATGCGTGTGAAGCCGGCATACCGTCGCTTTGAAGGCGGGGCGTACGGAGTGAAGGGGGATGATGACATGACCGCAAACCGCTGTCTGGGACCTGCCTCCGGTCGCCCCGCACCCCCGGCACGTGAGCGGGAAAGGCCAGATCTCCCAAAGCCAGGACCGTCCCGGCGAAACCCAGGCCAGGCACGCCGCACCGGCCAGCGAAGTCAGGTCAGAGTCAGGAACCTCAGTCACTCGTCTCCCTTGCTGCCCGCATGTTCGGCCCCCGGTAGAGCTTAATCGCTGTGGGACACACGGCCCGGCCGGTGACGCGGTCATCCAGCTCACGACGGCCGTTCCGGCCTTGCAGGTTGGTCTAGCTCGACGCCGACCATGCGGGCCACGGGATCGAGGTCGATGTCGCAGGCGAGCAGGGTCGCCTCATGCCACCGGGCGACGGCGGCGATCATGCAGTCGACCAGGCCCCGCGGCGTGATGCCAGCCTGGCGGCACCGGGCGGTAGATGCGGGCGGCACCCTCACGCCGCTCCTCTCAGGGGGGTGTCTGCGGGCAGCTCATCGATCGCGTGGGCGCCCCGCATCGCCAGGGCTCCCTGCCTGCTCATAGCTGTCCGGCCGGCTTACCGGTGAGCCAAGTGATCCGATTCCCACTCCACCACCACGGCGGCCAGCGCGGATCGGGGCCAGCACAGATGTCGGGGGTGCTGACCGTCAGTACCGTTCGTATCGTGTCCACGTGCGCGACCGCGAAGGGCCGCGCCGATGCGAGGGAGACCGCATGAAGGTAGCTAGCAAGTGGGGTACGGCCGTGCTGATGGCAGGGGCACTGGTGGCCGGGCTGGTGTCATGAGTCCAGCATCGGCCGGAGCGACGGTGAGCCAGGTGACGGCGGCCGCCGGGCGCGCGGCCGGGCAGGCTGTGGGCGTCGACGCGAGCGCGCACGTGTCGGGGCCATCGTGCGCGTCGGCGACGATGTGCCTGGCGGTTGTCTCGTTCACCGAGGGCAACCCCAACCGCCCGGTAGTGCTCGGGGAAGTGTGGAACGGCACGTCCTGGACAGCCGAGACGATTCCCGTGCCGGCCGGGTGACCCCGGACCGGCGCATTCCGGCGACGGCCAGGGACGTATAGTGCCCCGGTGGAGATCGAGGCTCGGGAGGCCGGTGCGGGGGACGCTCTGCTCCTGTCGGCCCGTGAGGGTGACCAAGACGCTTTTCGGGCGCTGGTCGAAGCCCACCGTGCGGAGCTTCACGCACACTGCTACCGGATGCTGGCGTCCTACCACGACGCCGAGGACGCCCTGCAGGATGCCATGATGCGCGCGTGGCGCGCGCTGCCGAGCTTCGAGGGGCGCAGCAGCCTGCGCGCCTGGCTGTACAAGATCGCAACCAACGCGGCGCTGGACGTAGCCCGGCGCCGCTCCCGGCGAGACCTTCCCGTCTCCTACGGGCCGCCAGTGACGATGGGGGGCGGGCCGAGCGCGCCCTTGGTCGAGACGACCTGGGTGGAGCCCTACCCGGACTATCAGCTCGGGGGCAGCGTGGCGTCGGCATCGCCGGAGGCCCGCTACGACCAGCGTGAGAGCCTCGAGCTCGCCTTCGTGATCGCGCTGCAAACTCTGCCGGCCATGCAGCGGGCGGCGCTGCTGCTGCGGGAGGTGCTCGGGTTCTCCGCCGCTGAGATCGCGGAACAGCTCGGCACCACCGTGCCGGCGGTGACCAGCGCGTTGCAGCGGGCCCGGCAGGCTCTGGAGCGCCGGCGCGCCGAGCCGACCCAGCAGCAGACGCTCCGCGTCTTGGGCGACGAGCGGTCCCGTCAGCTGGTGAAGGCGTTCGTGGACGCGCTCGAGCGGGCCGACCCCGACTCGCTGGTCGGCCTGCTCACCGAGGACGCCGCCTGGACCATGCCGCCGCTGCCCAGCTGGTACCGGGGTTCGGCGGCTATCGGCGGGTTCCTCACCGGCTTCGGGTTCAACGAGCGCTGGCGGCATCTGCCGACCTGGGCCAACGGGCAGCTGGCCCTCGGCTGCTACACCGTCGATCCCGTCACCAGGTCGTGGGTGCCGTCGGCGCTGGCCGTGCTGTCGCTGCACGGCGAACGGATCGCCGAGGTCGACTACTTCCTCACGGCCGAGCTCCTGGGCCGCTGGGGCGACGAGTCCTCCATCGACGGCGCCCAGATGTTCGCTCGCTTCGGGCTGCCGGCCACCATGTCGTGAAAATCCTGGCCGGGACCGATTAGCGGACGCCCTCCTCGCGAGTCGTATCCGGTGACCAGCAGCGGACGGTCCGCTGCTCGGGTCACCGTGAGGAGCAACCGTGTACATCCCGAGTGTGAGTGCCCGCACAGGAGCCGACGCCGGCCAGGCCGGTCTCCTGGCCGCCGGAGCCAGGGCGTGACCGGGCGCCCTTCCGTCACCGCCGAGGTGATCGCCGCCGGCGCCAGCGCCGGCGCCGTCCCGATCGACTGGGAGGAGGCGGTCCGGCTCTTCGCCGCCGAGCGCTGGTACTGGGTGGCGACCACCGGCGATGAGGGCCGTCCCCACCTGCGGCCCGTGCTCGCGGTGTGCCTCGACGAGCGGATCTACTCGACCACCAGCCCGGCCGCCCGCAAAGGCAGGGACCTGGCCCGCAGGCCGTCAGCGGCGCTCGCCGCTCGCGCCCCGGCAATCGATATCGTCATTGAGGGACACGTGACATGGATCGACGACCGGCAGCGACTGCAGCGCGTCGGCGACGCCTACCGGGACAAGTACGGATGGCCCGTCACCGTGACCGCCGACCGCGCCTTCGACGCCCCCTACGGGGCGCCTACCGCCGGGCCTCCCCCGTACCGGCTCTATGAGCTCACTCCCACCGTCGCCTACGCCCTCGGAACCGACAACAACCTCGGAGAACGCTCCACCAGGTACCGCTTCAGGGCTCCGGCACAGCCGGGTTAGCACCTCATCGCCGGGGGTGGCCGGCTGGACTGCCGTTCAGGGCCACGGGCCGTGGTGCTACGGTCTGAGCCTGACGCGGGCAGGCTGCGGCGCGAGGCGGAGGCTCACCGCTTGCGGCCGATGCCGCAGTAGCCGGCTAGGCCGCCGACGGTGGCATCGATGTGGCCGGCCAGGCCCCACTGGCTGATCGGGACCAAGCCTGGCGGGAGCAAGTCCAGGCCGTCGAAGAAGCGGGCGACCTGTTCACGGTTGCGGAGGGTGATCGGCGCCGAGGACATCGCGTTGTAGCGGCGGGCCATCTCGGCGGCGGCTTGGGGGGCGATGTCGCTGGCGGCGTGGGCCATGACCAGGTAGCTGCCGGACGGGACGGCGTCCATCAGGCGCGCCACGATGGCGTACGGGTCATCGGCGTCCGGGATGAAGTGCAGGACGGCGATCAGCAGGACGGCGGCCGGGCGGCCGAGGTCGAGGGTGCGGGCCGCGCCGTTGAGGATCGTTTCGGTGTCGCGCAGGTCGGCCTGGAGGTAGTCGGTCGCGCCTTCGGGGCTGCTGGTCAGCAGGGCCTGGGCGTGGGTCAGGACCACCGGGTCGTGGTCGACGTAGACGATCCGGGAATCGGGCGCGGCGCGCTGGGCGACGTCGTGGGTGTTGTCGGCGGTGGGCAGGCCGGTGCCGATGTCGAGGAACTGGCGGATGCCGTGGTCCGTCGCCAGCTGGTGCACCGCGTCGATCAGGAACAGGCGCGCGGCCCGGGCGATGAGCGGCATGGACGGCATCACCTGGAGGACCCGCTCGGCTAGCTCCCGGTCGGCGGCGAAGTTGTCCTTGCCGCCCAGCCAGTAGTTCCACATCCGCGCGGGATTCGGCACGCCTGAGTCAAAGGACGGCAGACGGCTCTCACTGCCCGCGCGGTCCTGTGGCCTGCTCTGCGTCACTCGTCTCCCTTGCTGCCCGAATGTTCGGCCCCCGGTAGAGCTTAATCCCCAAGACGGCGGTGTCGATTCTGGCGGGATGCCCGCAGCACCACGGCTCGCGAGGGCCGGCCCGGCAGGCTATCACTCATAGGCGTTATCGTCCTTTGCCGATAACGGTCGCGTTAGCTGGCTATGGCTGCGGCGCGGAGATCCTCCGCCTTTACCTCGTCGGCTCCGGCGTGAACACCGCGCTGGACCACATGTGCGCAACCGCCGCGGAAAGGCTCGCCGCAAGCTGAGCCCGCGCCGCCGCTGCCGGGCGGGTACGACGCGGTGACCGAACACCACCCCGACCCGCCGATCCGCAAACGACGAAGTTTCGCATCGCAGCGGCCCGGCCAGCCCAGCGACGCTGGACGCAGATCCGCAAACCGGCCGGTTACCGGCCAACCCATAAGGAGCAGCAATGAGCACAAGCAGTCTGAACGCCAGGGTTCGCAATCTGGTGGCCGCGCTGGCCGCCGCTGGCGTGCTCGCCCTGGTCGCCGGAGGGGGCGCGGCCGCGGCCAGCAGGTCCGTCTCGGCCTTGCCGTCGGGGGCGACCCTCCCGCAGGACAGGCCGGCGACCCTCGCGTCGCACGGCCTGACGCCTTATTCCGTGCTCGAGCCGACCCGGAACTGGGCAGGGTACGTCATCCACGCGGACGGGAACGTTGGGTACGTCAGCGGGATATGGACGGTCCCGACGCTCAACTGCCAGGAGACCCCGAACGCCGCCGACGGGGTGTGGGCCGGGATCGGCGGCGACGGGAATGACACCGGGGCCCTGCTCCAGACTGGGGTCGCGGACAACTGCACCGACGGGTCCCAGCAGGACCAGGCGTGGTGGGAGCTGGTAGAGAACGGGAGCATGTACCCCCCGTATTACTTCGGCATGTCCGTGAGCCCGGGGGACGAGATGCAGGCGAGTGTGTACCTCGACCAGTCGGGCCAGTGGGTCACCAGGATCGACGACCTGACGACCGGGATCTCGGGGTGGATGACCGCCGGCGGAACGTACGGCACTGAGCAGGACGGGTCCGCGTCCTACGTTCGGGACGGGTCCTCCGGCGAAATCTCGTACGACGGCGGGAGCAGCGTGGAGTGGGTCGTCGAGGGACCCGGGCTGATCGACACCGGGCAGAACTTCCAGCCGATCACGGACTTCGGCACGGTGCAGTTCTCCGACCTGCGGGCCGGGCTGCAGTCGTGGTCCCTGAACGCGGGCGAGGCCGACCAGATCAACTGCAACAACCAGGTCGTGGCGGACCCTGGGACGCCCGACGGCGACGGGTTCTCGGTGTCGTACACCGAGGTGACCGCGGTGGCAAGCTGTTAGCCGAAACGCTGGATGATCGTGGTGGCGTCCTCACGACCGGGACGCCACCACGATCTTCTTGGCGCTTAGCGGCTGCGCGTTGTGGGAGTCCAGGGTCCGCAGGACCGCGTGGACACCTATACGGCCATCCGGCTCTATGCCGAGCATCCCGGGGTCATCTTCCGGTCCGGTCCTACCGGGCGGGCGGAGCTGATCGGTCAGTCGGGCTGCAAGAATCACCACGTGGTTCCATCGAGCATTCGTGACTTCTTCACGGCCAGCGCAAGCGTGGCCGGAGCGCTGATCGGGCTGCTGTTCGTGGCCATCTCGGTGGCCTCCGACAGGCTGGCCCGCGCCGCGGCGGAGGGGCAGCTGTACCGCATACGCGCCGTGGCGGCGCTGACGGCGTTCACCAACACGCTCTCGGTATCGCTGTTCGCGCTGATCCCCGGGCACAAGATCGCGTGGGCTGCGGTGACCGTGGCGGCGCTCGGGCTCGCGTTCGTCGTGGCGTCGCTGCTCTCGCTGATCCGCATGCGTCACGTGCGGTGGAGCATAGTGCGTGATGGGCTGTTCCTGGTCGGGCTGGCCGTCACGTTCGTCTTCCAGCTGATCGAGGGAGTAGAGGTGGGCGCCCATCCGGGCGACTCCGGGGACGTGAACACGATCGCGATCCTCGCGGTGGTCTGCTTCCTGGTGGGGATCACCCGGGCTTGGGAGCTGATCGGCGGGCCGTCGATCGGTATCGCGCACGAGGTCACTGCCCTGGTCCGTCATGAAGGCGGCGCGGAAGACGCGCAGGAAGTACAGCCGCCGCAGTAGCGCGGGCGTTGATCAGGCCCAGGTCCGGGCGGGTGCGGAGCTGGCAGGCCTGGCGAAGACAGCCGGAAATAAAATCGTGAGGATCCTCATTATGACAGATGTCAACGTGAGGTTCGTCAGCGTGAGGCGGGTCAGCGTCAGTGCAGGGCAGAGAGAGGCCAGTGATGATCACACCTGAGCAGGTTGGTGAACGGTACCTTACCGTCCATCACCGGATGTTCCGGGCCGTCAACGACGAGATGAACGGATGCGGTCTGTCGATGGCCCGCACCAAGGTCCTCCGGCGGCTCCACGAGCAGGGGCCGGCCAGGCAGAACGTGCTGGCCGTCGATTTCGGGCTATCTCCGCACTCCATCACCGACCTCGTCGACGGGCTGGAGCGCTTCGGCATGGCCGAGCGCCGGCCGGATCCTACGGATCGCCGGGCCAAGCTCGTCGCGATCACCGAGGCGGGCGAGGCCGCCCTGGACGTGGCGAACGCCACGCTGGAGCGGCTGCACACGCAGATCTTCGGCGCGCTGAGCGAGGCGGACCGGGTGACCTTCCTCCGCCTGCTCGAGCACCTCGACGAGGCAGCCCGGAGGCTGATCGCAGCATCGGCCGCGCCGGACGTGGCGGCGACGGTCCCGGCATGACCGCCGCATCACGTCCCGCGGAAGGCGAGCATCGGTGGCTGATCCTGGTCATCGTGGCCATCGCCCAGCTGATGGTGGTACTGGACTCCACCGTCGTGAACATCGCCCTGCCTTCGGCTCAGCGCGCCCTGGACTTCCCCAACAGTGACCGGCAGTGGGTAGTGACCGCCTACGCGCTGGCGTTCGGCAGCCTGCTGCTGCTCGGCGGCCGGCTGGGCGACATGTTCAGCCGCAAGCGGGTCTTCATCACCGGCCTGGCCGGGTTCGCGCTCTCATCGGCGCTCGGCGGCGCCGCCACGTCGTTCGGCATGCTCGTGGCCGCCCGGACCCTGCAGGGCGCGTTCGGCGCGATTCTCGCCCCGGCGGCCCTTGGCACCCTGGTCAGCACCTTCCGCGACCCGCGCGAGCGCGGCCAGGCGTTCGGCGTCTTCGGGTCCGTCGCGGCCGGCGGGGGGGCCGTGGGCCTCATCCTCGGCGGTGTCCTCACCCAGTACTTCTCCTGGCGCTGGTGCCTGTACGTCAACCTGTTCTTCGCCGCGATCGCCATCGCCGGCGCCCTGGCTTACATGCGGAGCAACCGGACGGACACCCGCCCGCGGATGGACTGGGCGGGAACCGTACTCGCCTCGGCCGGGCTGTTCGCCATCGTCTTCGGGTTCTCGCACGCCGAACTGGCCGGCTGGACCGCCGCCCTGACCATCGGCTCGCTGGCCGGCGGGGTGTTGCTGCTGACCGCGTTCGCGTTCGCCGAGAGCCGCGTCAGTCACCCGCTGCTGCCGCTACGGGTGGTCCTGAACCGGGCCAGGGGCGGCTCCTACCTGTCGGTCGGGCTGACCGGGATCGCGGTCTTCGGCGTCTTCCTGTTCCTCACGTACTACCTGCAGACGATCAAGGACTACAGCCCGGTGACCAGCGGGCTGGCCTTCCTGCCGATGATCGCCTGCATCTTCCTGGCCTCGAACACCTCCAGCATCGTGCTGCTGCCGCGGGTCGGGCCGCGGACCCTCATCGTGACCGGCATGCTGCTCGGCGGTGGCGCGATGGCCTACCTGACCCAGCTCACCGTGACGTCCAGCTACGCGGGCAGCATCGTGCCGGCCCTGGTGGCCCTGGGCCTGGGCTTCGGCATGATCTTCTCCCCCGCCATCAACACCGCTACCGCGGGAGTCGCCCGGCGCGACTCGGGCGTGGCCTCGGCGCTGGTCAACACCATGCAGCAGGTGGGCGGGTCGATCGGGACCGCGGCGCTGAGCACGGTGGCGCTCACGGCGACGGCCACCTACCTGGCCGCGCACCACGCCGGGGGGCTCGCCCCGGCCACCGCCGCGGTGCACGGCTACAGCGTGGCGTTCTCGGTCTCCGCGGTGCTGTTCGGCGTCGGCGCGCTGGCGGCGGTCCTGCTGGTGCCGTCCCGGCGCCGGCTAGCGGAGCTGCGGAACATGGAGTCGGCGGCCATCCCCGCGCCGGCGGCCAGTCCCGCCTTGACCGACAGCCCGGCGGTGACACACTGATGCGATGGCGCCGTGGCGGGTACGCGACTTCCACGCCGATGACCTCGACGCTGCCGTCCGGCTGTGGGACAACCCGGCGGCCAACAGCGAGG
>Ga0335074_10000396_pt1 | contig 64139 bp, 62 predicted proteins | sample Lox_Sample_23_FD_206715 | JGI IMG/M metagenome (GOLD analysis project Ga0335074, IMG submission 206715) | Soil microbial communities from Loxahatchee National Wildlife Refuge, Florida, United States - Lox_Sample_2.3 | ecosystem: Environmental > Terrestrial > Soil > Wetlands | place: USA...
GCTCCGTGGAAGATTTAGGGGACTATAGCCCCCCGGATCCTCCACGAAGCGCGAAACTTCCACGCAAAATCGGCCTGCAGCCGGATCGTCGTCTCGATAGTCAGGCGGCGGCTGTTTTCACAGTTGGCATACGGCTCTGGGATGCACCAAATCCTCCCGAGAACCCGAATCCTCCCGGATAATTCCGCCGCTGGGCGCACCACCGCACCCACCCGTCTCACCACCCGCTCGCGGCCCACCCGGCGCTGCCGATGCCGCCGGCGGCGCTGAAGCCGGAACCGATCCGCAGCATCAATCAAACGCTCACTTACTGGAGCCCGGCAGCTGGTACACGGTCAGCCCCGGCTGGTCCGCCACGACGACCGATCCGGGCAGCCGCGCGCTGACCTGCCGGTCCTGGGACCCGGGCCCGTCCGGGTCGTCCACCACGAACCTCACCCCGGCCGCCTCCAGCGCGGCGGTCAGCGGGCCGCCACCGAGGATGATTCCATCGAGCCGCCGCGCGCGGGGGTCGTCGGGCGCCAAGTCGACGTCGCCGACCCGGGTCCCGTCGTTCCAGATCACGGGGCGCGCGAGGAGCCGGGACCACGGATCGAGGAATGTCTCGCCGTGGTTCCAGGCCGGCGTGCGGTAGGTCTGCCACGGCAGGACCAGCACATCGCCGGGGGCCGCGCTGTCGTCGATCACGCGCGCGGCGGCCAGCCATCCGGGTGGGTAGGCGGCCGGCCGGAGCCGCCCCGCAGCCCCCCACGCCAGGCCGGGCACCAGCAGCACGGGCGCGAGGATCGCGGAGACCCCGAGCACTATCCCGGCCGCATCGGTACCGGCGAGCCGCTGACGCCTGCTCCGCGGCGTCAGGAACGCACCGGGTCTCATCGCCCAGGCCACCGCGACGCCCAGCCCGGCGGCCTCCGCGAGGGCCAGCGGCGCCGCGAACTGCTGGCCGTCGCGCAGGACCGCGAACCCCGGCCACGCGCCGATCATCGATCTGAGCAGGTCCCGGCCGGGTGCGGTCACGCCGATGCAGGCGATCACCAGGCCCGTCGCGGCAGCCAGGCCCAGACCGGGCCAGCGGTGCGCACGCCGGGCGATCCCCACGTAGCCGACCAGCGCCACGACGACGACGGCAAGCCACAGCGCGGACCACGCGCCGCCGTAGGCCTTCGGGACCGTCTGCGCGTTCCATGCGCCGCCGAGCATCAGCAGGCTGCCGGCGCTGCCGAACGGCGTGTCCGCGCGAGCCGCGAAGGCCGCCACGCTGGCGGGGTCCACGTACACCGCGTGCAGCAGGGACGGGATGAGCCACGGCAGGCTGCCCGCGACCAGGACGGTGAGCCCGGTGACCACCCGGCGGAGGTTGGCGGTGAGCAGCACCGCGGGCAGCACGATCAGCGCGGTGACCGCCATCGCGGCGAACCCGCCGATCACGGCGGGCAGCAGCGCCAGGCCCAGCCGCCAGGCTCCGCGCCATGACGCGAGGCCGGGAGCGAGCACCGCCCGCAGGACCCACGGCAGGCCCGCGTACCCCAGGAGCAGCGCCCACTGGCCGATGATGAGCCGCTCGGCCACGTAGGGATTCCACGCGTAGAACGCGCCGGCCGCGAGCCGCGCGAGCCGTGGCTCGCGGTCCAGCAACGCGGCCGCCCCGGAGCAGGCGAGCACGAAGATCGACAGCAGCACCAGCTTCTGCACGATGTCCGCCGGCAAGCCCCGGGACGCCACCGCGATCACCAGGTCGCTGGGTACCGCGCGCGGCGGGGCCAGGCCGGGCAGGGCCGCGGAGAACGGCTCGCGGGGGACGAACACCATGTCGTAGCTGAGCAGGAAACCCCGCTTCAGCCCGGGCCCGAGCGCCAGCAGCCCGAGGCCGAGGCCCAAGGCGGCACCTGCGGTCCCGGTTCCTGACAGGGGGGTACGTACGCTTTGAGCCTGGCTCGCGGGCGAGCGGACCTCCCGGACTTTCATCCCTTGCGCCCTTCCCAGCCGTCCAGCCTAACCATAGGTTGGCGGACGGTAACGTCGCCGTGGGCAGGATCAGGGAGAACCGTGATGAGCGAGCAGGCGGTCCGGGTGGAGCGGTCGGGAGCGGTCAGCACGGTTCTGCTGTACCGCCCGGCTCGGCGCAACGCGGTCGACGGGCCGACCGCGGCCGAGCTGGCCGGGGCCTTCCGGGCATTCGACGCCGACGAGGGCGCCGCCGTGGCCGTGCTGCACGGTGCGGGCGGGGTGTTCTGCTCGGGCGCCGACCTGACCGCGCTGGGCACCGAGCGCGGCAACCGGGTCTCCCCGGAGGGCGACGGGCCGATGGGGCCCACCCGGCTGCGGCTGTCCAAGCCGGTTATCGCCGCGGTGTCCGGGTACGCGGTGGCCGGCGGTCTTGAACTCGCGCTGTGGTGTGACCTGCGGATCGCCGACGAGACCGCCGTGTTCGGCGTCTTCTGCCGACGCTGGGGCGTCCCCCTGATCGACGGCGGGACGGTGCGCCTGCCGAGGCTCATCGGGACAAGCCGGGCGATGGACATGATCCTGACCGGGCGGGCCGTCGACGCCGCCGAGGCGGCGGCGATCGGGCTGGCCAATCGCGTGGTGCCGGCCGGGCAGGCGCTGGCCGCGGCGCAGGAGCTGGCGGCTCGGCTCGCCTCGTTCCCGCAGGTCTGCCTGCGCAGCGACCGTACGTCGGTGCTGGACGCCGACGGCCTCGGCGAGACCGACGCACTGGCCGCCGAGTTCGCGCACGGGCGCGCCGCGCTGGCGCAGGAGGCTGGCGCGGGGGCCGGCAGGTTCGCCGCCGGCGCGGGCCGGCACGGGTCCTTCGGCCCCTGACCGGACCGAGGCCGTAGGCTCGAAGCGGCTCCGTAGTCACGACCTGAGGAGAAGCCCGTGAACGACTATCCGGCCGGGCTCGTCGCGGTGAACCACGTCGAACCCGTGCCGCGCCGCATCCGGGCCTACCTGCGGGGCGAGAAGATCCTGGATACGACCCAGGCGCGGTACGTCTGGGAGCTGCCTTACGCCCCGCACTACTACATCCCGGTCGCCGACGTGCGCCGCGACCTGCTGATCCCGGAGGGAAATGCCCAGCAGACCGGCCGCGGCCAAGCCGAGGTGTACGGCCTACGGGTGGGCGAGGTAGACCGGCCTCGGGCAGCCAAGCTCATCACCGAGTCCGCGGTCGACGGGCTCACCGGCACGGTCCGCTTCGACTGGGAGGCGCTGGATTCCTGGTTCGAGGAGGACGAGCAGGTATTCGTGCACCCGCGCAGCCCGTACGTCCGGGTCGACGCGCTGCGCTCGGACCGCCCGGTCCGGGTCGAGCTGGGCGGGGTGGTGCTCGCCGACTCGCCGTCGCCGGTGATGGTGTTCGAGACCGGCCTGCCCACGCGCTACTACCTCGACCGGATCCACGTCGACTTCGCGCGCCTGATCCCGAGCGACACCGTGACCGCGTGCCCCTACAAGGGCGTGACCAGCGCGTACTGGTCGGTCCTTAGCGACGGGACCGTGCACGAGGACCTGGCCTGGGCCTACGACTTCCCCACCCGTCAGCTGCTGCCCATCGCGGGGATGATCGCGTTCTACAACGAGATGGTCGACACCTTCGTCGACGGCCAGCTGCTCGAGCGGCCGCACACGCACTTCTCCCGGGCGCAGCAGGCCAGCAGGCCTAGCGTGGGGGCGCGGGCCTGATCAGCTGGTCCGGATCACGCTCGCCGTCTGGACACGGCCCGGCGCCCGTCCGAGACTGGCGTCACGGTTCGCTTGAGGAAGGACGTAACGCTGTGGTGACCCAGGCCGAATTCGAGCAGCTGCTCGACCTGCTGCGCTCCTTCGTCCGGCGCGAGGTGATGCCCGCCGAGGCCGGCATCGACGAGTCCGACGAGATACCGGACCGGCTGATCGCGCAGGCCAAGGAGATGGGGCTGTACGGGTACGCGCTGCCCGCGGAGTACGACGGCCTCGGCCTTTCCGTCGAGCAGCAGGTGCGCGTGACCATCGAGCTCGGCTACGCCTGCCCGGCGTTCCGGTCCCTGTTCGGCACCAACAACGGGATCGCCGGGCAGGTCCTGGTCGCGGCCGGGACCGAGCAGCAGCGTAAGCAGTGGCTGCCGCGGCTGGCCTCGGGCGAAGTGGTCGCGTCGTTCGCGCTGACCGAGCCGGACGCGGGATCGGACCCGAGCCGGCTGGTCACGACCGCGCGGCGGGATGACACAGGCTGGGTCATCGACGGCCTCAAGCGGTACATCACGAACGCCCCGGCGGCCGGGGTGTTCATGGTGTTCGCCCGTACCGACCCGCAGGCGCCGCCCGGCAAGAGCATCGGCGTGTTCATCGTGCCCGCGCTGACCGACGGGGTGGCCGTGGCGGCCCGGGACCACAAGATGGGCCAGGCCGGCGCATGGACCGCCGACGTCGCGTTCACCGGTGTCCGGGTTCGGTTTGACGCGCTGGTCGGCGAGGCGCCCCAGGCCGGCTACGCGACGGCCATGCAGAGCCTCGCGCACGGGCGGCTGACGATCGCGGGCCTGTGCGTGGGAGTCGCGGCCCGGCTGGTCGACGAGAGCGTCGCCTACGCCAAGGAACGCTCCCAGGGCGGCCGCAAGATCGGTGAGTACCAGCTTGTCCAGGCCATGCTCGCCGACTCGCACACCGAGTACCTCGCCGCGCGGTCCCTGGTGCTCGACGCGGCCAGGCGATACGACGAGGGCACGGACCGGCGGCTTGCCCCGTCGGCGGCGAAGTACTTCGCGAGCGAGGCCGTGGGCCGGATCGCCGACCGCGCGGTCCAGATCCACGGCGGCTCGGGGTATATCCGCGGGATTCCCGTCGAAAGGCTGTACCGTGACGTACGGCTGTTCCGGATCTACGAAGGCACCAGCCAGATCCAGCAGCTGGTAATCGCGAGGGAACTCCTTCGTTAGCCGGGCGCGCGGCGCCGCGGGCACCGGCTTTTAAGGCGGCGGCCAGGCCTCCCGATCCACCGCAATCGTGTGCAACCGTTCTGCACCCGACCGGGAACCTGTCCGGCTACCCGGGCGGTGGATCCTTCACGGTAAGACGAATCACACTCCAGGCTAGCGACCAGGCCAGGCGGTGACCCGTACCACGACAGAAAGTGGGAGGCAGTCGATGGAACGCACCCGCACCTCGGTCTCGGCAGAGCTGAGCCTGGGACTGGTCCGGCCGGAGAACACGATCGTGCCGCTGATGGCCAGCTTGCACTACACCCGCCAGGACCCGTACGCCGTGAAGATGGCCTTCCACGTCGGGACCGGGGAGCCGGTGGAGTGGACCCTCGCCCGCGAACTACTCGCGGCTGCCCTGCACTCTCGCGAGGGGATCGGCGACGTACAGGTCTGGCCGTCAGCGGCGTCGGTCGACCCGGAGACGGGCGGGGACGGGACCGCCTCCGGGTACGGCATCGTGAACATCGCGATGACCTCACCGTTCGGGCACGCGCAGTTCGAGGCGCCTGCCCCGGCGATTGCCGCCTTCCTCCGCCGCACCTACCAGATCGTCCCCGAGGGCCAGGAGGAAGACCACATCGACTGGGAAGCCGAACTCGCCGACCTTCTTAGCCAGGCCTGACTACCAGGCCGTGCCGGACGGCGGCGGAACGACCGGCGGGACGATGGCCTCGATCAGGTGCGGCCCCGGTTCGGCGTACGCCCGGCGCAGCGCCGCGTCGAGCTCCCCGGCCGTGGTGGCACGGACGGCGGGCACCCCGAGCCCGGTGCTGATCTGCGTGAAATCCGGAGTCGGGCCGGACAGGTCGAGCATGCGCGAGGCGCGTTCGCCCGCCTGCCCCGCGGCGGTGCGGGCCAGTTCCATCCGCAGGATCGCGTAGGCCGCGTTGTTGATCAGGACCGTGGTGACGTCGAGCCGCTCGCGAGCCTGGGTCCACAGAGCCTGGATCGTGTACATCGCGCTGCCGTCCGCCTCCAGGGAGACGACCGGCCGGTCCGGCGCCGCGACCGCCGCGCCGGTCGCCGCCGGCAGGCCCTGCCCGATCGATCCGCCGGTCAGGGTCAGCAGGCTGTGCCGCGGCGCGGCGGCCAGCGCCACCGGCAGCGCGAACCCTGACGTGTTGGCCTCATCGACCACGATGGCGTGCTCGGGCAGCGACGCGGCCACCGTGTTGGCCAGGCTGATCGCCGTCAGCGGGCCAGGATCGGCCGCCGGGGGCGCGCCCGCCGCCAGGACCGGCTCGGTGCCCGCGGCGACGCGTTCGGCCAGCGCCTCGAGCGCGGCCTCGGCGTCCTGATCGGCATCGGCCAGCAACCAGACCGTACAGCCCGCCGGCACCAGGTCGCTGCGGCCTTCGGGGTAGGCGAAGAACGACACCGGCGACCGGGCCCCGGCCAGGACCAGGTCACGGACCCCGGCGAGCTGGGCCCCGGCCGCCTCCACCAGGTAGGCCAGCCGGTCGACCGACGGAACGCCCAGGCCCCGTTCCATCCGCGCGGGAAACGTCTCGGCGAGCAGCCTGGCCCCGGTCGCGGCGCCGATCCGGCTGGCCGCCCGCAGCCCGCGTTCGGTAAGTGCCTGCCCGCCGAGCAGGATCATGGCCGAGGCACCGCCGGATACGACCCGGGCTGCGGCCGAGATCTGACCGTCCGGAACCTCCGGCGGCGGGGCCGGCGCCCGCGCCTCGGCCAGCGCGGCGCCGTCGCGCCACGAGACGTCGGCCGGGAGGACCAGGGTGGCGATCATGCCCCGGCGGGCCGCCGTGACGGCCCGCATGGCGTCGTGGGCCACGTCACGGGTCGTGCCGCAGGTGTGCACCCAGCCCGACACCGTCCGCGCCAGGGCCTCGATGTCCGATTGCAGCGGCGCGTCATACCGGACGTGGCCGGTGGCGTGGGCCCCGACGATATTCACGATCGGGCTGCGGGCCCGGCGGGCGTTGTGCAGGTTGGCGAGCCCGTTGGCCAGTCCGGGTCCGAGGTGGAGCAACACCGCCGCCGGCCGGCCGGCGATGCGCGCGTACCCGTCGGCGGCGCCGGTGGCGACGCCCTCGAACAGCGCCAGGACTCCGCGCATCTCGGGCACGGAATCCAGGGCGGCGACGAAGTGCATCTCCGACGTACCCGGGTTCATGAAGCACACGTCGACGCCCGCGCCGACCAAGCTGCCGATCAGAGCCTGCGCACCGTTCACGGCCCGATCGTAGCGGCCTAACGGCCCGGGTCGCGCCCAGGGAATCCGGCTGCCGCCTCGAGGTCGATCCCGGCCGGGTCGCCGGCCTGCCAGGCGATGTGCTGGTCCGGGCGGACCAGCAGGAACTCGGCCCGCCACGGGTAGGACGCGGGTGCCTCGGCGACGGCGAGCGGGATCCGCCGACGGCGGGCCCGCCGCACCAGGTCCGCGACGCCGTCAGCGTGCGAGCTCACCGCCCCGACCAGGGTGAACCCCCGACCGAGGTGGTCGTAAAGCGACGAGCCGTCCGGCAGCCAGTGGTGCGGCAGCCGCGCGCCCGGCTGGGCCGCCGGCGTGTAGGCGGTCACGTCCACGGCGGGCCGGGCGCCGGCCTGGACGACCGGCGAGCCGGCGTAGGAGTAGCCGAGGACGAGCCCGAGGCTGTAGAACTCGGCCCGCTTCGCCCGCTGGATCACCGCCTCGTCACGCGGCAGCACGTCGGCCTGGAGCCGGTGGTTGGACTCGGCGCTGGCCACGGTGGCCTCGACCACGCCGCGGCGCTCCGGCTCGTAGCTGGCCAGGAGCCCTTCCGGAGCCCAGCCGCGGGTGACGGCGGCGAGTTTCCACGCGACGTTGACCGCGTCCCCGACGCTGGTATTGAACCCGTGACCGCCCCACGGCGGATTGAGGTGCGCGCTCTCGCCGGCCAGGAAGACTCGGCCGTCCCTGAACCGGTCCGCGATCAGCATCCGGGCCGTCCACGGATCCGTCGCGAGCACCTCGTGCTCCACGGGCGCGCCGGCCAGGCGGGTGATCAACTCGCCGGCGTGGGCCGTCCCGTAGGCCGGGTCGACCCCCGGCAGGATCGCCCACCAGGTCCCGGACAGGTCCAGCCGGCCGATCAGGCCCGAGGTCGCGTCGCGCCCCGCGCCGACTACCCAGTACTGAACGGCAGGCCCGAGGCGCGTGTCCAGCGCGGGCGCGCGGAACACGAGGCTGAAGAACGGCCGTGGATCGCTGCGGCCCTCGTACCGCGCCCCGGCCTGGTCCCGGACCACGCCGCCCGCGCCGTCGCAGCCCAGGACGTAGCGCGCCCTGATCAGGTAACTCGCGCCTGCCTCGTCGCCGACGGCCACCGTGACGCCGTCCTGGTCCTGGGTCAGCGTTTTCGCGGCGTGGCCGAGGCGCAGCTCGACCCCTGGCTGGCGGCGCAGGTAGGCCCGGAGCACCTCCTCCACGACCGGCTGCGGTACCTGCTGGCCGGATTCGGCGAAGCGCTCGTCGCGGGCGGCCGTAAGCCCGAACGCGGGCTCGAAGTCGGTGATCCGCCGGCCGGCCAGCGACTCGCAGAACGTCACGCGCTGCGACCACGTGATAGGCAGCGGTGCCGCCGCGCGCAGCGCGTCCGCCGTACCCCAGCGGCGCAGGTACTCCATCGTCCGGATGCTCGTGGTCTTCGCCCGCGGCCGGCGGTGCGAGACCTCGACCCGCGGCTCGATCACGACGCAGCGTACGCCGTGCAGGCCGAGTTCCGCGGCCGCGGCCAGGCCCGCGGGTCCGCCGCCCACCACGAGCACCGGCGTGTGCTCGATCTGCGTCTGGTCCGCCTCAGGAGAGCACGCGGCGCCGGAACTTGCGCAGCCCGATGGTCAGGAACACGGCGGCGAAGCCGACTACGACCGGGTAGATGACGTACAGGTGCATGTGCGGCGCGCTGGTGAACGCCGCCCGCATCCCCTCGTTGACGTAGATGAGCGGGTTGATCAGCACGATCGTCTGCAGCCAGTGCCACCCGCCGACGGTCACCGGCGCGAGCTTGTTCCACGGGTAGTAGGTGCCGCCGAGGAACGTGATCGGCAGGATGATGAAGCCGAACATCAGGCCGATGTTCCTCGGCTCGAAGCTGGTCCCGAGGACCAGGCCCAGCCCGGCCATCGCGACGCAGGCCAGCGGCACGAACGTGAGGATGAGCAGCCAGTGCAGCGTCAGGTGAGCGCGTACCCCCGGCGCGTGCACCAGCGAGGCGATCGGCAGCACGATGGCCGCCGACAGCATGCCCTGGGCCGCGCCGGACAGCACCTTCTCCACCGCCACCAGCCAGATCGGGCAGGGCGCCTGCACCCGGTCCTCGATCTCCCTGGTGAAGCCGAACTCCTGGGCCATGGCCAGGGCGATCGACTGCACGCCCTGGAACATGATCGAGATGCCGACGACGCCCGGCACCAGGACGGTTGCGAAGGCCGATTCCGCCACAGCGCCGTGGCCGCCGATGCCCTGCCCGATCTTGGGGAACACGTAGAGGAACACGAAGCAGAGCAGGAACGGCTGGATGAGCGTGCGCAGCACGAACACCCGGATGTCCTTGCGCAGGACCACGATGTCGCGCAGCAGCAGCGCGCCGAGGGCGGTCCAGCTGGCGGCGGCCACCGAGCGGGTGGGGCCGCCGCCGATCCGCCTGGCCCCCGGGGTCGGGGCCTGGGCCTGTGAGGTAACCGAGGTCGTCATTATTCTTCCCTCAGCTCCCTTCCGGTCAGGTTGATGAACACGGTCTCCAGGGTGGGCTCGGCGATGGACACGTCGACGAGGTCGAAGCCGCGCCCCTCGGCCGCCAGCACGATGCGCGGCACCAGCCGGTCGCCGGCCTGCATGTGCAGTTCGAGCCTGTCGCCCGCCACCCGGGTCCGGGTCACGCCCTCGACGTCGCGGGCCAGCAACTCGGCGAGCTCGGCCAGATCGCCGGTGGACTTCACGGTGACGATGGTGTCGGCGCCGATGCCCTGCTTGAGCGCGGCCGGGGTATCCAGGGCCAGGATGCGCCCGTGGTCCATGATGGCCACCCGCTCGCAGAGCCGGTCGGCCTCTTCCATGTAATGCGTGGTGAGCATGATCGTCTGGCCCTCGCCGTGCAACTCCCCGAGCAGGTCCCACAGCGCGAGCCTGCTCTGCGGGTCCAGGCCCGCCGTCGGTTCGTCGAGGAACAGCACCGACGGGCGGTGGAAGATGGCCCGCGCGACCATGAGCCGCTGGGCCATCCCGCCCGACAGCGCGTACACCGACGCCTTGGCCCACCGCGACAGCTGGAACTGCTCGAGCAGTTCGCTGGCGACCCTCCTGGACGTCGCCGCTCCCATCCCGAACAGCCGGCCGTGGAAGTACAGGTTCTCCCACACGGTGAGCTGGCGATCCAGGGTGTTCTGCTGGGAGACGATCCCGCTGAGCTGCTTGGCCAGCGCGGGGTGCGCCGCGACGTCGACGCCGGCCAGGAAGGCGCGCCCCGACGTCGGGACCACCCTGGTGGTGAGCATCCCGGCAGTGGTGGTCTTCCCCGCGCCGTTCGGCCCGAGCAGGCCGAAGATCTCCCCGGCGCGGATGTCCAGGTTGAGCTTGTCCACGGCGGCGAAGTCCGTGCCCGGGTAGACCTTGGTCAGGTCCTCGGTGTGGATGACCCCGTCCGGCCCGCCGCCGGGCACTTCGGCCGTGCTCGCCTGCGCTGGTGTGATGGTCATAGGACATCCAGCCTAGGGCCAGCGGCGTGCCGGGCCGGAACCAGGAAGCCCGGCTCGGACCGATGGTTGCGGCAATGTAACAGCAGGACATCCACCAGGTGATCCCACAGGTGCCGGCCCGATGCTAACGGTGCGCGCCGACCAGGTCGGCGCGGATCCTGGCGGCGTCCGCGGGGGTGCCCATCTCGTCGGTGTACGGCCCGTACGGGGTGCCGTAGACCGGGGTGCCCGGCTCCTGGCGCCAGCTCTCGGCGAGCGGGCCGACGTCGACGGCGTCGTAGCCGATCGAGTCGAGGAACTCGGTCACCGCCGCCTTGGCCGCGGCGTCGTCGCCCGCGATGGGGAGCGCGGCGCGGTCTTCGGCGCCGTGCGGGCGGGCCAGGTATCGCAGGTGCTTGAAGAAGATGTTGTTGAACACCTTCACGACGTGCGCGTCCGGCAGGTAGCGCTGGAGCAGGCCGCTGCTGGTCAGCGCGCCGGTGTCCAGCTCGTCGATGTGCCCGTCACGCTGGGGGTAGTAGTTGCCGGTGTCCATGACCGGCTTGCCGGCCAGCGGCTTGGCCGGGATGTCGCCGAACGCCTTGACCGGGACGCTGACCACAACCAGGTCGCCCGCCTCGCCGGCCTGCTCCGCGGTGGCCGGCCGGGCCAGCGGCCCAAGCTCAGCGGCCAGTTCCTCCAGCGTTTCCGGGCCGCGAGAGTTGCTCAGCACGACGTGGTACCCGGCCGCCACGCTGAGCCTGGCCACCGTGCCGCCGATCATCCCGCTGCCGATGATGCCCACAGTTGTCATGACGGCGCCAACCCCGGACCCGATCCGGCCATTCCTTGCGGGCGCGCCGGACAGATCATGTCCGGGCGAGCGACACAAGTGTCCTCGCCCGGACAGGTCGGTGATCTGGCTTACCGTGCGATCTCGTCCGGTGTCACGAACTCGCCCAGGGAGTCGGCGATGGCCTCGATCTCCCCGGCCGCGGTCATCTCGGTCGCCGGCCGGTACGCGCCGGCGCGCGGGCGCAGGGTCACGTAGCTGACCGCGATCCCTCCCACCATGAGCAGGATCGTGACGAGCAGCCCGGTCTGGTACCCGTCAAGGAAGGCATGCACGGGCCCGGCCCCGGCGCGCAGCGCGGCGGACTGGCGGGTCCGCAGGATCGCGCCGATGACCGTGATCCCGAGCAGGCCCGCGACCTCGCGCGAGGCGTTGATCAGGGCCGAGGCAATGCCCGTCCGGGCCTGCGGTACAGCCTGCATGGACGCATTGGTGACCGGCACGTTCATCAGCCCCGCTCCGGCGCCGAACAGCATGAACCCGGGCAGCAGGCTGTCGTAGCGGGCGTGCAAGCCCAGGCGGCCGAACAGGACCAGCCCGACGACCATCAGCAACATGCCGAACGCCACCGTGCGGTGCGCCCCGGCCAGGTTCTCGACCCGGGGTGCGACGGCCGCGAAGACCGCGATGGTCAGTGCCATCGGCACGAAGGCCAGGCCGGCCTTGGTCGGGGAGAAGCCCAGGATCTCCTGCAGGTAGATCGAGGTGAAGAAGTAGATGCCGAGGACCCCGAAGGCCCAGATCATCATCGTGCCCGTGCCGCCGCTGAACTCCCGCTGGCGGAACATGCCCAGCTCGACCATCGGGTTCGCGGTGCGGGCCTCGATCGCGAGGAAGGCTGCGCCCGCCGCGGCGGCCAGGGCGAACGCGCCGAGGATGAGCGGTGCGGTCCAGCCGTTGACGTTGCCCTGGATCAGCGCGTAGATCAGCGCGAACAGGGCCACCGCCGAGGTGACCAGGCCGGGCAGGTCGAGCCTGCGTATCGCGGATTCGGCCCGCGATTCCGCGACGTAGAGCAGGGAGACGACGACGGTGATGACGCCGACCGGCACGTTGATCAGGAAGATCCAGCCCCAGTGGAGGTGCTGGCTGATCAGCCCGCCGAGGACCGGACCGGTCGCGAGGGCGAGCGCGCTGACCGCGGCCCAGATGCCGATCGCCATATTGCGCTCCCTGACGTCGGTGAACGCGGCCATGAGGATGGCCAGCGTGGCCGGCATCAGCAGGGCCGCGCCGATGCCCTGGATCGCGCGGCTGGCGATGAGCACGCCGCCGCTGCCCGCCAGCCCGGCGGCGAGCGAGGAGAGCGTGAAGACGGCCAGGCCGGTCACGAACAGCCTGCGCCGCCCGTACAGGTCGGCGAGCCTGCCGCCGACCAGCAGGAGCCCGGCCAGCGTGAGCAGGTAGCTGCTGACCACCCACTCAAGCCCCGACTCCGATAGGTGGAGGCTGCGCTGGATGGTCGGGATCGCCACGTTGACGATGTTGTTGTCCAGGTAGGTCATGAAGGTGGCCAGGCTGACGGCGGCCAGCGCCCACCACCGGCGTGACGGCGAGCGCCCCGAAGCGCCCGGGATCTGTGCGCTACTCGCTGACACAGCGATCATCCTTTCCGCTGAGCTCATGTACTCCGTACCTATATCTTGTTCATATACGAAGTACAAGTACGCTGTACAGCATGACTTGTACGACGTATAGTTGTCAAGTGATGGATGCAGAGACCCAGGAACCCGACGGCGAGCGCGCCCGGCTGAGCAAGCGCGCGGTCGTCGACCGGGCGCTCAAGCTCGCCGACGCCGACGGCCTCGACGCGCTGACCATCCGCAAGCTCGCGCAGGACCTGGGCGTCACCCCGATGGCGCTGTACTGGCATTTCCGCAGCAAGGAAGAGCTGCTCGAGGGGATGGCCGAGCGGGTCTGGGGCGAGATCGACGTGCACGCGGACCCGTCGATCCCCTGGTGGGCCCAGCTCCAGGCGGGACTGGAGTCGCTGATCCGCATGCTCCGGGCCCACCCGGCGGCGCCGCAGCTAGTCCTCGAGCACGAGAAGCAGAACGAGGCGGCGCTGCGCGCCACCGAGGCCACCCTCGAGATCCTGCGCGGCGCCGGGTTCGATCCGCAGCACGCCAGCGAGATCGCCCGGAGCACCTTGTGGACCGGGCTCATGCTGGTCATGAGCGAGGCCGGCTACCACCCCGAGCTAGCCGAGGACGAGCGCGCCGAGCATCTGCGCCGCACCGGGGTCTACTTCGCCATGCTGCCCGTCACCAGGTACCCGCGGCTGGTCGAAGGCGCCGCGGCGATGGCCAGCTGCGACCCCGGCCTGCACTACCGGCTGGGCGTCGAGCTGTTCATCGCCGGCGTCCGGGCGATCGCCGGCCAGCTGCCCTGACCGGAGGGACCGGAGCGTCAGAGCGGATAGACGTAGCGGATGAACCCGTTGTAGCGCGTGCCAGCCGCTGCCAGGTCGCCTCGTACGCCTCGTCCGTCTCGGGGTCCTCGTAGAAGGCCTTGTACCCGCGGGCCAGCACCTCCCACGCGGCCCGGTCACCAGGGCGCAACCGGTCGATCTCGATCACGCAGGCTGCGCCCGCCCCAGGTCGACCTCGAACTCCACGCCCACCTCGTCCTTCAGCTTGAGCGCGCCGAACAAACCGGTGTACGGCTTGATCCCGAAGGCCGACTGGAGGATGGTCGCGGTGCCGCGGTAATGCCCGGGCGCCGACTCGCTCACCTGGAGCCGGACCGGCTGCGTCTTCCCGCCCAGCGTCAGCGTGCCCTCGATCGCGCCGCCCGTGGCCCCGATGCGGATGATCCGCGAGGAGGTGAAGGTGGCCGTGCCGTCGCCCAGGATGCCGCCGATGGTCTTCTTGATGTCGGCGCGATCGGAGTCGGTCAGCGGCTTGACGCCGCCCGTCCCCTCGCGCACCGCCAGCGAGCCGAGGTCGAGGTCGGCCGAGACCGTGGCGGCGGTGACGCCGCCGGCGTCCTCGGCGGGCACCTCCACCCGCGCCGACCAGCTGGTCACCTCGATGGCCAGGTCATGGCCGGCTCGCGCGGCGACGCCCACGCGGCCCGTCTTCAGCATGATCCGCCCGGCGCCCGGCCCGAGCGTGAAGGTACCCGTCATTGGAGCCACGGCCTAACCGTAGGCGCTCTGGGACAGAATCGTCCACCCATGAATCCGGCGGGACAGGTCTGTCCACCGGCATCGGGGCGTCAGGGCAGGGGGAAGTCGCCGAACAGCTCGCGGATACGGCGCAGGTCGCGCAGGCGCGGCTCGGTGGTGCCGCCGACCCAGCGGCTGACCGTCTTCACCGACACCCCGAGCTGACGCGCGGCGACCTCCATGGTCATGCCTTCCCGGCGCAGCGACGCGGCCATCCAGTCGGCGAAGCCCTTCTCCTCGGGCACGTCACGTCCCGAGGCCGACCCGTCCCGGCTGGCGCCTGGGCCTGCGTGCATCGCGTCGGACTTGAGCAGGGACGTCAGGGCGTCGAGGCCCGCGGGCGTCCCGATCTGCCCGCCGGAGCGCAGGACGTCCACCTCGACGTGGTCGGGAAAGATCCGGAAGGACACGTTGATCGCGCCGGTGGGGCCGGCGGCCTCAAGCAGCGCCTGGGCGACGGTCTCGCCCACCTCGCGGTTGTCCTCCTCGGACAGAGGTGACTGGGACAGGCAGCGGCGCACGAAGTCGCGGATGTCCGGGATCGACGAAGGGCGCGCGGGGAACGTCTGCGACAGGACCACGACCGGTACTACTTCAATGTTGTCGCTGATCAAGTCGGCTGGCTTCTCCACCGCCACCCTCCGGCTCTCGGACCATACCAACGGCCCGGCGTGTGTGGTCACCCGGGTCTGACAACGAGAGTACGTGGAATATGCCTCCGGACACGAGTCAGAACGGTCAGACATTTGTGTCCAGTCAGGCGACTCTTCTGTCTTGAGATTTTCGACCGGGCAGGGCTAGGCTGATTGAACCGGTTACGGCGTCGTCGCCAGGAGCCGGCCAGTGAGCATGTGATGAGCGATCAGCGGGTCGGCGCATCTCGCCGGCGACCAACTGGGACGCGCCGAGAATGGGCTCGCGTGACCCAGCGATACCGCACAGCCAGGTTCTCGCCGGGTCGGCCCGCTTCCGGCCCGGAGATGGACCATCACCCGCGCGATCCGGGCGAAGACGAGACCGGAGGGGGCACCGGCCCCGTCCCGCGCCCGTCCGACCTGCTCGCGCGTGACCGAATCTGGATGCCCGCAGCCGCGGGTAGTCCGCGATGGAGGTGGCCGCTATGACTCAGGCTCCGGAAGAGCCGGTCCTGCACATTCTCTGGATGAACGGTGGCCTCAGTTGCGATGGGGACTCGGTGGCCCTGACCGCCGCGACCCAGCCCAGCATCGAGGAGATCGCCCTGGGCGCCCTGCCCGGACTGCCCAAGGTGGCGGTCCATTGGCCGCTGATCGACTTCGAGTGCGGCCCCGAGCAGGGCGCCGACAACTTCATCGAGTGGTGGCACAAGGCCGACCGCGGGGAACTCGACCCGTTCGTCCTCGTCGTCGAGGGATCGATCCCGAACGAGGCGATCAAGTCCGAGGGTTACTGGTGCGGCTTCGGCAACAACCCGGCGACGGGCCAGCCGATGACCACCAGCGAGTGGCTCGACCGGCTCGCGCCCAAGGCCACCGGCATCCTGGCGGTAGGCACCTGCGCCACGTACGGCGGCATCCACGCGATGGCCGGCAACCCGACCGGCGCCATGGGCGTACCGGACTACCTGGGCTGGAACTGGAAGTCCAAGGCCGGGCTCCCCATCGTCTGCGTGCCAGGCTGCCCGATCCACCCCGACAACCTGGCCGAGACGATCCTGTATCTGCTCTACCAGGTCGCAGGTCAGGCGCCGATGATCCCGCTCGACGAAGCGCTGCGGCCGAGGTGGCTGTTCGAGGCCACCGTGCACCAGGGCTGCGACCGGGCCGGGTACTACGAGGAGGGCGACTTCGCCGGCGAGTACGGCTCGCCGAAGTGCCTGGTCAAGCTGGGCTGCTGGGGCCCCGTGGTCAAGTGCAACGTGCCCAAGCGGGGCTGGATCAACGGCGTGGGCGGGTGCCCGAACGTCGGCGGCATCTGCATCGCCTGCACGATGCCGGGCTTCCCCGACAAGTTCATGCCGTTCATGGACGAGCCGCCCGGGGCGCGCGTCTCGACGACCGCCAGCGGCATGTACGGCACGGTAATCCGCAGCCTCCGGAGCTTTACCGCCAAGACGGCGGACAAGGAACCGAGTTGGCGCGTGAAGGGCTCCGAACTCCGCACCGGCTACCAGAAGACGTGGTGAACATACGATGACCTCACTCGAATACCCACCGGACACCAGCCCGGGCGACGCCGAGCTCACCGAGATGACCTGGGATCCCATCACGCGGATCGTGGGCAGCCTGGGCATCTACACCAAGATCGACTTCAAGGCCAAGCGGGTCGCGGAGTGCCACAGCACCTCGTCGATCTTCCGCGGCTACAGCATCTTCATGAAGGGCAAAGACCCCCGCGACGCGCACTTCATCACCAGCCGGATCTGCGGGATCTGCGGCGACAACCACGCGACGTGCTCGGTCTACAACCAGAACATGGCCTACGGCGTCCGCCCGCCGCACCTCGGCGAGTGGATCATCAACCTGGGCGAGGCCGCGGAGTACATGTTCGACCACAACATCTTCCAGGAGAACCTGGTCGGGGTGGACTTCTGCGAGAAGATGGTCGCCGAGACCAACCCCGGCGTGCTGGAGCTGGCCAACCGCACCGAGGCGCCGCACGCGGCCGACCACGGGTACCGCACCATCGGCGAGATCATGCACTCGCTCAACCCGCTCGAGGGCGAGTTCTACCGCGAGGCGCTCCAGGTCAGCCGGTCCACCAGGGAGATGTTCTGCCTGATGGAGGGCCGCCACGTGCACCCGTCCACGCTCTACCCGGGCGGGGTGGGCACGGTCGCGACGGTCCAGCTCTTCACCGATTACCTGACCCGGCTCATGCGCTACGTCGAGTTCATGAAGCGCGTCGTGCCCATGCACGACGACCTGTTCGACTTCTTCTACGAGGCCCTGCCCGGGTACGAGGAAGTCGGCAGGCGGCGCGTGCTGCTCGGCTGCTGGGGCAGCCTGAACAACCCCGAGTACTGCGACTTCACCTACCGGAACATGGCCGACTGGGGCCGGAAGATGTTCGTCTCGCCTGGTGTCGTGGTCGACGGGCAGCTGGTCACCAACAGCCTGGTCGACATCAACCTCGGCATCAGGATCCTGCTCGGTCACTCGTACTACGAGGACTGGGAGGACAAGGAGATGTTCGTCACCCACGACGAACTCGGCAACCCGGTCGACCGGCGTCACCCATGGAACCAGCACACGATCCCGCGGCCGGCCAAGCGCGACTTCGACGACAAGTACAGCTGGACCATGTCGCCGCGCTGGTTCGACGGAAAGGACTTCCTGCCGCTGGACACCGGGGGCGGCCCGATCGCCCGGCTGTGGGCGACGGCGCTCGGCAACCTGGTCGACTTCGGCTACGTGCAGTCCACCGGGCACAGCGTGAAGATCAACCTGCCGAAGACCGTGTCCAAGCCGGAGGTCACCTTCGAGTGGAAGATCCCGGTGGACAAGGCCGGCCAGCCGCTGTCCAACGCCATCGAGCGGGACCGGGCCAGGACCTACTTCCAGGCCTACGCGGCCGCGTGCGGGCTGTACTTCGTCGAGCAGGCCCTCGCCGAGATCCGGGCCGGGCGGACCAAGACGTGGGAGTCCTTCACGGTGCCCAAGGACGCGTTCAGCTGCGGGTTCACCGAGGCGGTCCGCGGCGTGCTCTCGCACCACATGGTGATCAGGGACGGGAAGATCGCCAACTACCACCCGTACCCGCCCACGCCGTGGAACGGCAGCGTGCGTGACACCTACGGCACGCCTGGCCCGTACGAGGACGCGGTGCAGAACACGCCGATCTTCGAGGAGAACCCGCCGGAGAACTTCAAGGGCATCGACATCATGCGGGCGGTGCGCAGCTTCGACCCGTGCCTGCCCTGCGGCGTACACATGTACCTGGGCGGCGGCAAGGTGCTGAACACCGTCCACTCGCCGACCGGAGTGACGCTGGCGATGTGACGTCCGCTGGCCAGGAGCGGTAGAGCCGACGACGAGGAGGGCCGATGGCCGCAGGCCAGGGTGCACAGGCGGTCGGCGAGCGGGTCGAGAAATTGCTCGCTGAGCTGGGGTCCCACGGCGGGGCGCAGGTCGCCGCCACGGCGGAAGAACTGGTGGGCTGCCTGGTCGAGCTGTACGGCGCCGGGCTGGCCGAGATCGTCAGGATCCTGGGTGAGGACGCCGAGGCAGGCGCGAGGCTCCTCGACGCGCTGGTGGCCGACCCGCTGGTGGAGAGCCTGCTGCTGGTGCACGACCTGCACCCGGTCGACCTTGACACCCGCGTCGAGCGCGCACTCGAGGCGGTCATGCCGAGGCTCGGTTCGCACGCGGGCCACGCGGAGTTCCGCGGGGTCGACGACCAGGGCGTGATCCACCTGCGCCTAGAGCGCGGCGGGCACGGCTGCAACTCCTCGGCGGCCGCGTACACGACGGCCATCGAGCAGGCGGTGGCGGACGCGGCGCCCGAGGCGGGCGGCGTCGACATCGAAGTGGTTGAGGTGCCCGCGGAGCCGCCGCTGCTGCAAATCGGCAGGCGTCCCGCGGGGACCAGGGGGTCCCGGTGACCTATGGGGGGCCCGGGATCCCGGGGACGGGGGTGACCGGCCTGCGCCGCTTCGTCAAGCGGCCGTCCGGTGCCCCGTCCCCGGGCGTTTGGCCAGGCTCAGAGCCCGCGGAGCCCGCCGGGCCCGGTCCCCGGATCCCTGGCGTGGGCCAGCGGACCAGGACGGCCGACGGCGCCGAAGGGTGCGAGATGTGCCGTGAGGTGCTCGGCGACCGGCACGGGCACGTAGTGGACCTGGAGAAGCGCTCGCTGTCCTGCACGTGCCGCGCGTGCTATCTGCTGTTCACCCATTCCGGGGCGGCCGGCGGGCGGTACAGGTCGGTACCGGAACGCGTCTGCTACGACCCGGACCGGCCGCTCACCGACGCGGACTGGAACGAGCTGCAGATCCCGGTGGCGGTGGCGTTCTTCTTCTACAACTCGGCGCTCGGGCGTGTGGTGGCGGGCTACCCGAGCCCCGGGGGGGTCACCGAGTGCGAGCTCGACCTGGCCGCCTGGGACCGGCTCGCCGCGGCCTACCCGTTGCTCGCAGCGCTGGCCCCCGACGTCGAGGCGATCTTCATCAACCGTACGGCCGACGGGAACGAGACCTTCCTGATCCCGATCGACCGGTGCTATTCGCTGGTGGGCGAGCTGCGGCTGCTCTGGCAGGGGTTCGACGGCGGCGAGGAGGCCCGCACCGCGCTCGCGACGTTCCTGACCCGGCTGCGGGAGCGCGCGGTGGCGCTCGAGCCGCAGCCCGGCGACCTGGACCTAGGGGCAGCCCCATGGCCGACCTGATCTTCGGCTGCACCGGCGCGAGCGCGGACCGGTACGCCGCGACGCCCACGCTGACGTTCTCGCTGACGATCAGCGAGACCTCCGGCGTCCGCGTGCACGCGATCGCCCTGCGCTGCCAGATCCGCATCGAGCCGCACCGTCGCAGGTACACCGCGACCGAGGCGCGACGGCTGCACGACCTGTTCGGCGATCCCTCCCGGTGGGCCGACACGGTCAAGCCGATCCAGCTCGCGACCGTCACCGCGATGGTCCCTACGTTCACCGCGCTGACCGAGGTCGACCTGCCGGTGCCCTGCACGTACGACCTCGAGGTGGCGTCGGCGCGCTACCTGCAGGGCCTGGACGACGGCACGATCCCCCTCCTCCTGCTGTTCAGCGGCACCGTCTTCGTCGACACGGGCGAGGGCTTCTCCGTCGAGCTCGTGCCGTGGAGCGCCGAGGCCTCCTACCGGATGCCGGTGAGCGTCTGGCGTGACCTGGTGAACGCGCACTTCCCCGGCAGCGCGTGGCTGCGGTGCGGCCAGGACACCCTGGACGCGCTGTCCGACTTCAAGGCTCGGCGGGCCCTGCCGACCTGGGACGCCACCCTGCTGGCCCTGCTCGCCGAGGCGGCCAGGGCCGAGGGGAGCGAGGAGCCGCAGGGCGCGGACGACAGCGGGGAGGCGAGGCAGCCGTGAACCTCGACTCCGTGCGCCGGGTCGCCGACGCGGTCCTCTACGAGGGCTACATCCTGTACCCCTACCGCGCCTCGTCCGCCAAGAACCGGAGCAGGTGGCAGTTCGGCGTGCTCATGCCGCCGGGGTACACGGCGGCCGACCCCTCGGAGACGTCCTTCAGCCAGACCGAGTGCGTCTTCGAGCACTCCGGGCAGCCGGCCCTGCGGATCACGGTGCGGTTCCTGCAGGTGCAGCGGCGGACCGACCCGGCGGGCGCGACCTGGGACGAGGCGGTAGAACGCGAGATCGAGGTCGGCGTCGGCGCTGCTGATCTGCTCGGTGAGGGCCTGACCAGCGAGTTCAGCGTCGCGGGGGGTGAAGACCGGGAACCCGACGAGGGAGGGTACACGGTGCGGCGCCGCGAGCCCCTGGCCGGCGCGGTCTGCGTGCGCTCGACCCTGGTCACCGGGCCGTGGCAGGCGGTCCGGCTGCGGGTCCGGGTCGAGAACCGGACCGCCCCCGCCGCCAGGCCCGAATCCCGGCCGGCCGCCCTGCCCTCGGCGCTGGTCGCCGCGCACCTGATCATCAGCATCTCCGGCGGGGAGTTCCTGTCGATGACCGACCCGCCGATATGGGCGAAGCCGGCCGTGGCGCAGTGCGAGAACATCGGCGGCTGGCCCGTCCTGGCCGACCCCGACGGCGGCCGGGACGTCATGCTGTCCGCGCCCATCATCTTGTACGACCACCCCGAGCTCGCGCCGGAGAGCCCCGGCGAACTGTACGACGGCACGGAGATCGACGAGATCCTCACCCTGCGCACGCTGGCGCTGTCCGACGAGGAGAAGCTCGAGGCGCGCGCCACCGATCCGCGCGCGGCCGCGCTGATCGACCGGGTCGAGTCCCTGGACGCCCAGGCCATGGGGCGGATGCACGGCACCATCCGCTTCCGCGGTGCCGCCCGCACCAGCGAGCCGGGCCCGGACCCTGGCCTGGACGTCCCCTGGTGGGACCCGGACGCAGACGCCGCCGTGTCCCCGGACACCGACTCGGTGATCATCGCGGGCCAGAAGATCGCGCGCGGCAGCCGGGTGAGGCTGCGGCCGGGCGCGCGCCGCAGCGACGCCCAGGACATGTTCCTGGTCGGGCGGATCGCCGAGGTCCAGGCGGTGCTGCTCGACGTGGACGACAACCCGTACCTGGCCGTGTCGCTGGCCGACACCCCCGACGAGGACATCAGGATCGCCCACGGGCGGTTCCTGTACTTCGCGACCGACGAGGTCGAACCCTGCGAGGCCGGGTCATGACCAAACGGACGCTGGTGGCCGGCGTGGGCAACGTGTTCCTCAAGGATGACGCCTTCGGCGTGGAGGTCGTCCGGCTGCTCACGCAAGAGCCGCTCCCCCCGGGCGTGCAGGCCCGCGACTTCGGCATCCGCGGTGTCCACCTGGTCTACGAGCTGCTCGACGGCTGCGACCTGTTCGTGCTGGTGGACGCGGCGGCGCGCGGCGAGGAGCCGGGAACGGTCACCGTCCTCGAGGTCGAGGTGCCAGACGCAGGTTCTGTCCCGCGGTCGGTCATGGACGCGCACAGCCTGGCACCCGACGACATCTTCGCGCTGCTGGCCTCGCTGGGCGGGAAACCGGGGCGCAGCCTCGTCGTGGCGTGCGAGCCGGCCGACGTCAGCGCGGGGATGGGCCTGACCGAGCCGGTCCAGGCGGCCGTGCCGCACGGTGTGCGCGCGGTGCGGGACATCCTCGCCCGCGCCGCGGACGAGCGGGAAGCGATGGCGGACTGACCCAGAAGGGAGGTGCAGGGCCATGATAGGCAGGCTGATCAAGGCGGTGATCATCGCCGCGGTACTGGCGCTGGTGATCGAATCGCTGCCGGACATCAAGCGGTACCTCGAACTACGTGAGATGTAACCCGCGCGCGCCAGGAAGGGTGTGATCGGCGTGGAAGTAGTACTCGGTTTTGCGTTCGGCTACTGGGTCGGCACCCGCCAGGGGCGGAAGGGCATGCTGCAGGCGATCGACGCGGCCCAGGCGATCTGGGCCTCCCCCGAGACCAAGCGGATGCTGGCCGAGGGCCTGTCGGCGGTCCAGGAGGTAGCCCCGGCCCTGGCTCGCCGGGGCGGCAACGGCGGCAGCCGGACGTCGGTCATCAGTACCGTGATGGACGAACTCATCGAGCGGCGCCAGCGCCGCGCGGCGTGAGGGCCGCGGCTAGGAACCGAGGGGAACGACATGCATGAGTACGGCCTGTGCGAAGGCGTCCTGGCGACCGTGCGCCAGCGCGCCGCGGGGCGGAAGGTAGCCGGGATCCGAGTGCGCTTCGGCGTCCGGCACGCGGTCGACGCCGAGTCCCTCGCACAGGCCTTCAGCTTTGTCGCCGAGGGGACGGAGGCGGCCGGCGCCGCCGTCGACCTCGTCACGGTGCCGGCCACGCTTTCCTGCCGGAGCTGCGGATACACCGCCGATACCACCGACGTCCTGGCCGTCTGCCCGCGATGCGCCGGCGACGACGTGGAGATCGCCGGCGGCGACGAGATGACCCTCGAATCAATCAGGTATGTCCCGGTCCCAGCCGGCTGAGCCTGGCGCAACGCGGCTGCCGCATCGTGATGCTTTAACCTGATCATCGCGATGTGTTATCCTTGAGGCATGCGTACCACGCTTTCCCTGGACGACGATGTCGCCGCCGCCGTGCAGCGGCTCCGTGAGGAGCGGCACATCGGGCTTAGCGATGCGGTCAACTCGCTGATCAGGGCCGGCCTGGCTGCCCCAGCCCGGCGTACGACGTTCCGGCAGCGGACCGCGGACCTCGGCCTGCGAATCGACGTCGGCAGCGTGGCCGATGCGCTAGAACGCCTCGACGGACCCGAGGCCAGGTAGTGCTGGTCGACGCGAACATCCTGCTCTACGCGGTCGACGGGGCCAGCCCGTTCCACCAGCGGGCCAGCACGTGGCTCACGGGCCAGCTCAACGGCGACCGGCGGCTAGGTTTCCCGTGGCCATCGCTCGTAGCATTCGTCCGGATCAGCACCCATGAACGAGCCTCGGCGCACCCGCTGAGCCCGGAGCAAGCGGCCGGCTTCGTCGCGGACTGGCTCGAACCCGAGGTCTCCTGGATCCCGCGCGAGGGTCCGGGACACGCGCGTATCCTGGCTGACCTGATCACCAGGTATCAGCTCCGGGGCAACGTCGTCAGCGATGCGCACCTCGCCGCGCTGGCCGTCGAGCACGGACTTGAGGTTTGCTCGAACGACAGTGACTTCGCGCGGTTCAGCGAGGTCCGCTGGATCAACCCGGTGGCTCCGGACTGACCCGCCCGGCCATCTCGCGGGCGACGTCGGCGTCCAGCTCGAAGCCGTGCTCGATCGAGTCGACGCCCCCGGCCGCGCACGCCCGGGTGCCGGCCCTTCCGTCAGGGCACGAACCTGGAGAAGGTGAACGCGGGTTCGTAGCTGAACATGGTGGCCGCGGTGGCCTGGCTGCTCACCCCGCCCACCGTGACCGTCACGGTCACCGTGCCGGTTCCCGCCGGGGCGACCGCCTCGATCTCGGCCGGCGTCACGAACACCACCAGCGCCGGATGACCGCCGAAGCTCACGCTGACCCGGCACGACCGGCTGCCCGGCGGGCAGGCCAGGCCGGTGCCCGCGATCCGCACCCCGGTATCCCCGAACTGCGGACCGTGATCCGGACTCAGCTCCGTCACCACCGGTCCGCTCACCGAGATCGACAGCGCCTTGCTGGCCGTCATCGCCGGGCTCTCGGAGTCGGTCACCGTCACCGTGAAGGAGTAGGTCCCGGCCACGTCCGGCGTCCCGGAGATCACCCCGGTCGAGGAGTCCAGCGACAGCCCCGGCGGCAGCGACCCGGCCGACACCGACCAGGTGTACGGCGTGACCCCGCCGGTCGCGGCCAGCATCGCGGTGTAGGCCGAGCCGCCCGTCGCCGCGGGCAGGCTGGTGGTCGTGATCACCAGCGGCGCCACAGTGGTGTAGGTGATTATCACCTCGCCGTTGGGGCCGTCGTCGGGTGCGGCCACGCCGTCAGTAACGGTCGCCCCGGCCACGCTGCCGGTGTAGCTGGAGCCGCCGCCGCCCCCGCCGCTGCCGCCCTGATCGCCGCAGCCGTCTGATGCCTGGCCGCCGCCGCCGCCACCGCCGTAGTAGCCGCCGCCCCCGCCACCGCCGCCGTATTCGCCGCCCCCGCCGCCGGTGCCCAGGTCGCCGCCGTCGCCCGGGTCACCTGGGAAGGCGCCCCCCATGGAGCACGTGCTGGTGCCGGTCCCTGTGCCGCCCTTGCCGCCAGCGCCGCCAGACGTAGTACCACCGGGACTGCCGCCGCTTCCGCCGCCCAGCGTGGCACCCATTGCGGTGACGCCCGAACCGTTGCCGCCAGATGAGCCAGCGTTACCGCCACTGCCGCCGGCGCCGATGCCCTCATAGGAGTCGTCTGGGGCGCCGAACCCGAACCCGCCCCCGCCGCCGGCCACCAGCAGGCGGTTCGCCAGCGGGTAGCTACCGTCAGCCGCGGGGCTGCGGACATCGCTGGCCCCACCACCGGTGCCCGCGTCGCCGTGGCCTGTGCCGCCGCCGCCGAACGTGGCACCGCCGTTTGCGGCGCCGCCTTGGCCGACGTTGACCTGCAGCACGGTCCCGGTAGTGACCGACAGCGTCGCGGTGACCTCCGCGCCGAGCCCACCCGCTACGCCTTCGTCAGAGGCGCCGCCCTCGGCGCCGTACAGGGTGAACGTGGCCTTGGTGACCCCGGCCGGGACGGTCCAGGTCTGGGCGCTGCCGGTCTCGGTGAAGGTGCAGGTGACCTGGGTGCCGCTGGTCGTGCAGCTGCCCGAGGCGGCGCTGGCGGACCCGGCCGGGATCGCCGCGGCCAGGCCCCCCGCGGCCACGGCCGCGGCCAGGGCCAGCCCGGCCGGCCGCGGCACCGCGCGCAGCACCCGGGCCACCGGCAGGGACACAACGCTATGCCGGCTAAACAAGCTGGACCTACGCATCGGATGCTCTCTTCCGGCACCGCGATACCCAGGCCGTAGGCGGTAACATGCCAACATCAGGGGGAGACGACTGCTGCCCGCCGGCTCCGCCGGCGGCGTAAAGCTAATCCGGCGGCAGCCTATTACGGCCGCTAACCCTCCCGCCGGAGAAAACGGTGCAAATACGGTCAAGCCTTGGTAACGGGGGTGACCACGAACTGGCGCAGGTACAGGTCGCGGAAGGTGACCGGGCCGCGGGGGCCGGGCACCTTGTCGATGTTGATCCCGGTCTCCGGGACGGACAGCAGCTTGAACCCGTCGAGCAGGCGCGTGGTCGCGTTCCAGAACGCGCCGGTCCCGGCGTAGGCGGCGAGGAACTCCGCCGCGGCGGCCTCGTCCCGGGTGACGATCGCCGCGGCCAGCCCGGAGGTCTCCTCGTTGGCGATCGCGGCGGCGGCCCGCGGCCCGTCGGCGGGCGCGATCGTCACCGTCGCCTCGTGCCCGGTGTCCAGGGCCCACTCGTGCCCGAGCGGGTGGGCGTGCGGGGGGAGCGACATGCTGATGCCCAGCCGGGCCAGCAGGCGGCGGATGCCCGGCAGCAGCTCGTCCCACCGGGACGGGTGAACCAGCAGGAGGTTCAGCCGGTTGCACACGCCGAGCCGGTCCAGGCCCGCCTCGATCAGCCGCTCGGCCAGCTCGGCGTCGGCGGCCGCGTCGAGGTACAGGACCGCGCCGCCGTCGGCGTGCGCCAGGGTCCGCACCCCGTGCTGTGCCGCCTCGTAGGCCAGCGCCCGGGTGCTGTCCCCGCTGCCGCGCAGGATGACCAGCGGGATCAGGCCGGGCTGGCTGACCAGCGCCCGCGCGGCGTCCTGCCCGGGGACGCGGACCAGCTGGATCATGGCCGGGTCGAGCCCGGCGCCGGCCAGCGCTGGCCCGATGACCTCCTCGGTCAGCGCGATGGCCGAACGTATCGCCGCCGACCCGGTCCGCAGCACTCCGGCGTTCCGCGACTTGACGAACTGGGAGGCGATGTCGACCACGACGTTCGGCCGGGCCTCGAAGTTGGCCCCGATCACGCCAACCGGCCTGCGGCGTTCCTCGAGCAGCAGCCCGCCGGGCAGCTCCCTGATCACCCGGCGCGACAGCTCGAACGGCACGGCGGCCAGCGCGCGCAACTGGCCGGCGATGCCCTCAATCCGCGCTTTGTCCAGGCGCAGCCGGTCCACGACGGCATCAGGCAGGCCGCCGGACTGGGCCGCCCGCAGGTCCTCGCGGTTGGCCGCGAGCACGGGAGCGCCGCGCCGGCCCAGCAGGTCCGCCATCGCCCGCAGCGCGTCGTCGAGGAGCCCGTCCGGCACGCCGGCCAGGCCGGGGACCGTCTTGCGCGCAGCCCGCGCGGCCACCGCGACCATCGCGAACGCGTCGGCCGGGCCGGCCTCGGGCACTCCGGCCGCCGTGCTGACGTCAGCCGTCATGGCCGTCCTCACCTTCCGCCGGAACGGGCACCGGCGCCGGGTCCAGCCTACGCAGGGACGTCGCCTCGAGCGCACAGCTTATTTCCTGCGGCGGAACCTTCGCGCCGGCGGCCCGCGGCGGGTTGCGGATGGTCAGCGCGGCCAGCACCCCCCCGGCCGCGCAGAACACGGCGGCGATCATGGCCGCCACCTTGAACCCGCGGGCCAGCGCGCTCGGGTGCAGGTAGCTGTCCCCGGTGATGCCGGCCAGCGCGGGCAGCACCGCCACCGCGATCAGCCCGGCCGCCCGGGCCACGTCGTTGTTGACCGCCGAGGCGACGCCCGCGTGCTCGGCGGGGGCGGCGCCCATGGCGGTCGCGGTCAGCGGCGCCACCATGATCGCCACCCCGAGCCCGAACGCCACCACCGCGGGCAGCACCACGGCCGGGTAGTTCCCGGCCGTCCCGACCCTGGTGAACAGCAGGAACGACCCGGCGATCACCAGCGGCCCGGCCGACATCTGCAGCCGCGGGCCGATCCTGGCCGCCAGGGCGCCCGAGCGGGCCGACAGCGTGAGCATGATGAACGTCACCGGCAGCAGCGACGTGCCCGCCTCGATCGGCGAGTAACGGTGCGCCACCTGCAGCACCACGGGGACCAGGAACAGCAGCCCGCCGAGCGCCGCGTAGACGACGAAGGTCACCGCGTTGGCCGCGGAGAACTGCCGGGACCTGAACACCCCGAGCGGCAGCATCGGGGCGCGCTCCTTGTCCTCGACCAGGACGAACACGCCGAGCAGCACGAGCCCCGCGCCGAGCGGCACCAGGACGGGTACCGCTCCCCAGCCGTAGGCCGACGCCGCGATCAGCCCGTACGTGATCCCGCCCAGCGCGCCGCTGATGCACGCCGCGCCGCGGAGGTCCAGCTTGGGTACCGGGCCTGGCGCCTTGGTCTCCGGCACGTGCCGGGCGGCGATAAGCACCACGGCTACCGCCAGCGGAAGGTTGATGAAGAACACCAGCCGCCACGACACGGCGCCGATCAGCCACCCCCCCAGGAACGGCCCGATCGCGGTGGCCACGCCGCCAAGCCCGGACCAGGCGCCGATGGCGGCCGATCGGTCGTCCTTGGCGAACGAGGCCTGCAAGATGGCCAGGCTCCCCGGGGTCAGCAGCGCCCCGCCGACCCCCTGCAGGGCCCGGGCCGCGATCAGCACCGCGGCATCCGGGGCCAGCCCGCACAGCAGCGACGCGGCCGCGAACCACACCACGCCGACCTGGAAGACCTTCCGCCGCCCGTAGCTGTCGCCGAGCGTCCCGCCGAGCAGCAGCAGCCCGGCCAGGGTCAGCGTGTAAGCGTCGACGACCCACTGGATGCTGGCCACCGACGCGTGGAAGTTGCGCCCGATGGCCGGCAGCGCGATGCCGACCACGGTCGCGTCGAGCGCGGCCATGCCGGAGCCCAGCACGGTGGCGGCCACCACCCACCGGCCCTGCGCGCTCTTGAACCGCAAGCCCGCGGGGTCGGCCTCCGGCTTGGCTGTCTGGGTCATGGCTGAGGTCCGCGCACCACCGCTCGTTCGGGATAGCTGAGGTCTTAAATTAGTCCGAACGCGCGGTGGTGGCACCATCCTCAGCCACCGCCGGGCCGGATGCTTCGCCTACCTGCGGTTTCGCGGATGCGAGCCGGGAGCCTGGACGGGTCGCCAGCACCGAGCCGCCGAGGATCAGCACGAACGACACGCCGATCGCCGCGGTCAGGTGCTCGCCGAGGACCAGGACGCCGAGCGCGACCGCCACGGCGGGGTTGACGTAGGTGATGACCGTGGCGCGGGCCGGCCCGACCTCGGCGATCAGCCGGAAGAACACCAGGAACGCGGTCGCCGTGCAGATCACGCCGAGGCCGGCGAGCGCCCCGAGCACCTCGAGCGAGGGCACCGCCCGCGGCCAGGTGAGCGCAGCGAACGGGGCGTAGACGACCGCGGCCGTGCCCAGGCAGACCGCGTTGACCGCGACCGGCGGGAGGCTGGCCAGCTTGCGGTTGGCGATGAGCGGGCCGGCCGCGTAGCCGAGCGCGGTGAGCAGTACCTCGACGACCGGCAGGCCGCCCGCCCGGCCGGCGCCGGGTCCGGCCAGCAGCCCCACGCCGGCCAGGCCGATCGCCAGCCCGGCCCAGCGGATGGCGGTGAGGCGGTCGCCGGTCCGCGTCAGCCAGGCGAGCAGCGCGCTGATGATCGGCACCGCGGCGACGAGCAGGCCGCTCGTCGAGCTGGGCAGGTGCTTCTCGGCGTTGGACAGCAGCGCGAACGGCCCCACGATCTCCGCCGCCGTGAACGCGACGAGCCACCGCAGGTGCCCCTTCAGCGCGCCGAGGTGGCCGCCGCGGACGGCCGCGGGCAGCAGCAGGGCCGAGCCGAGCGCGACCCGGGTACACACCAGGACCGGCACCGAGACGCCGCCGTCGGCCACCTTGATGAGCAGGTAGGGGATCCCCCAGATCACGCCCATCGCGGCGAACAGCAACCACCCGCGCCTGCTCAACCCCACGCTCCCGTCGCTCCGCCGCACCGGATCGCGCCGGTGCGCCAGGTTCAGCGTAGGTGGCCGCTCGGCGATCCGCGCGTTACGGGCAGACGCTGACTACTCCCACGTTCACGCACGGTGAGCTGTGCGGCGACGGCGGTACCTGCATGGCCGCGGACCCCGACGGCGACGGGGCGGGCTGGGTGTGCTGCGCGGGCGGATCCGGCGACGGGGACGGCGAAGGGGACGGCGACGGCGAGGCGCTGGGGCTCGGGGTGGGGTCCGCGCTGGATGGGGCCGGGGAGAGGGGGCGGGGTGACGTGGTGGCTACCGGGCTGGTCGAGGACAACGGCTCAGGCTCGGGAACGGTCGGACCGGAGCCGCCCGGTCCCGCCGTCGGCTGAGCCTGCGGCGACCGGGTGCCCGGAAGCGCTGTGGGCGATCCGCCCACGACCGCCAGGTCAGATGGCCGGCCCGTGTCCTGGTGCAGCACCTGGATGGACACCGCCGAGACCGCCAGGAAGGCGATCGCACCCGCGGATATCACCATGACCGGCACGGTGCTCCCGGCCGGGTGGGAACGGACCAGCGTGCCGACCTGCCCGACCGTGGTCCTGATCCGGTCCACCATCAGCGCAAGCGCCAGCTGCGCCACGGGCAGCGGCGGGCAGTAACCCATCCGCGCGGACAGCCGGAGCCGGCGCAGCGCAGCCCTCCGCTCGGCCGCGGTCAGCCCGGGGACGAGGAAAACGGTGGTCTCACGGCCATACTGCTCGGCCGCGGCGTGTAATCCGGGAGAAAGCTCATCCGCGTCGCGGTAGCGGATCTTAATCACGGCACAGCCAATTAACGCATGTCATGTGCACTACCTAAGAAAAGGACGAAATGGCTAGTGCACGCCCCCCCAGTTGAGGCGTTCGCCACCGGTACTATAGCCGAGCCGATTGCCGCGTTCAGGCAGACAACACGGCTTGTCCCGGTCTGCAACCATTCCGTGCCCAAATCCGCGCGTGACGCTGCCCGGCGCGGCGGTTAGGCTGCCAGCGTGATATCTGCCCAGGCCGGGCCCGTCTCGGGGACCACGCCGGGCCGCGCCGCGGCCTTCGGCGGGTTCACCTGGCCCTGGGCGCTGCTCATCTCGGTCGCGGGCGGGATCGCGGTCTTCGCGTCGTTCCCGCCGCTGGACGCCTGGCCGCTGGCCGCGGTCGGGCCCGCGCTGCTGGTCGTCGCGCTCACCGGGCGCAGCCTGCGGGGCTCGTTCTGCTGCGGCCTGGCGTTCGGCCTGGCGCTGTTCGTGCCGCTGCTGACGTGGCTGCTCAACGTGGCGTGGTACGCGTGGGGCGCGCTGGCCGGGGCCGAGGCGGTCATCTTCGCCCTGCTCGCGGTGGGCCAGCGGCTGCTGCTGCGGCTGCCGTTCTGGCCGGCCGCGGTGGCCGGGTGGTGGGTGGTCGCGGAGGGGTTCCGGGACCGGTGGCCGTTCGCGTTCCCCTGGGGCCGGCTGGCGATGAGCCAGTCGGTCGCGCCGGACGTCCGCTGGGTCGCCGTCGGCGGGGCACCGCTGCTGACCTTCCTGGTCGCCCTGACCGGCGCCATGATCGCGCGGTGGCTGCTCGCGCTGCTGGCCCCCCAGGGCTCCACCGGATCCCGGGGATGGGCAGGCTGGCTCCGTCCGGCGCTGGCGGCGGTCGTCACGGCCGGGGCGGTGCTCGCGGGCGGCCTGCTGCCCGTCGACCCCACGGCGGGCGCCCCGACGGCCGAGGTGGCCGCGATCCAGGGCAACGTGCCGCGGGCCAGGAACCTGCCGGAGCTGCTCAACGACAGTGAGGTCACGCAGAACCAGGTTACGGCCACGCTGAAGCTGGCCGCCGGGGTGGCCGCCGGGCGCGTGCCCGAACCCGCGGTGGTGATCTGGCCCGAGGACGCCGTCGGCCTGGACCCGTTCCAGTACCCCTCGGTCTATAACCAGCTCCTGGGGACGGTCAACACCCTGCGCGAGCCGGTCCTGGTCGGCGAGGTGCTGGAGAATCCGCTGCGCAACGTCGGCCAGCTCTGGGTGCCCGCCCGCGGTCCGACGTACCCCATCTACGTCAAGCGCCAGCTGGTCCCGTTCGGGGAGTACATCCCGTTCCGTGGCCTCATTTCCAGCTTCAGCTCCCTCCCCTCGCTCCAGCCGGTGAACTTCACCGCCGGCCACGCCCCCGTCGTCTTCGACGTCGGGCGGATCAGGCTCGGCGATGTGATCTGCTACGAGGTGGGCTTCGACAACCTGGTGCGGTCGGAGGTTACGGCGGGAGCCAACCTGCTCGCGCTCCAGTCCAACGACGCGGACTTCGAACTGGACAACCAGCTCGGCGAGACCGAGCAGCAGACGGCGATGGCCCGGATCCGCGCCATCGAAAGCGACCGGGCGGTGGTCTACGCCTCGACCACCGGGGAAAGCTCGATCATCGCGCCCGACGGCGCCCTGCTCGCGAACAGCGGGATCTGGCGCCAGGCGACCCTGGAAGCACGGGTCCCGCTGATCACCTACCGCACGCTGGCGGACCGGGTAGGCGGGTGGCCGGAGTACGTGATCATCCTGCTCACGGTGCTTGCGATGGCGTGGGCCGGCGCGCAGGCCTGGGGTGGCCGGCGGGCCGCCCGCCGGCGGGAAGCAGCCCGGGCGGGGTAACCACCGCAAGGTTTCGTACGTCTCTATTCGGGGAGCCGACCCCGAAAGCAGCACGTACGATGCGTAGCAGGTACCAGGCACGCACAAGGGGCACCGCGGATCCCGGCCTGACATCCGGCCCTGAGGGAGGACCACCGTGCGCGGGACAGACCGCAAGTCCGCAGGTTCAGCGGGGCCAGCGGGGCGGGTGCGGCGATACGTCGGCCTGACGGCGGCGATAGCCGTCGGACTGCTCGTCGCGGCCTGCGGGCCCGCGCACCATACGGGCGCGGCCGCCCAGGGGAACGACGGAGCCTCCGCCTCGGCCAGGGCGAGCGCGGCACTCGCGTCGGACCTGAAGATCACGCCGTCGAACGGGAGCATCGGCGTCAATCCCGCGGCCGGGATCACCGTCACCGCGACCAGCGGCAAGGTGACCAACGTCACGGTCAAGACGTCGGGCGACCCGGTGACCGGCACGCTGAGCGACGGTGATCAGACCTGGCATAGCCAGTGGGCGCTGAACACCGGGAAGACTTATACGGTGACGGCCACCGGCACCGCCGACGGGCAGACGGTCACCAGGACGAGCGCGTTCAGCACCCTGACGCCCTCGCAGACGTTCCAGACCGAGATCTACGAGGGGTCGAACCAGACCTACGGCGTCGGCATGCCGATCATGCTGATCTTCAGCCAGCCGATCACCAACCGCGCCGCCGTCGAGCGGTCGCTCGAGCTCACCACCTCCAACCCGGTGATCGGCTCCTGGTACTGGGATGACAGCGAGCACCTGGACTTCCGGCCGCGGGACTACTGGCCGGCCAACACCACGGTCAGCTTCTTCGGGCACCTGAACGGCGTGGAAGGCGCGCCCGGCGTGTACGGCACGGCCGACCTGACGCAGACCTTCGACATCGGCCAGTCGGTGATCGCCGTCGCAAGCACCACCACGCACTACACGCAGATCTACATCGGCGGCAAGCTCACGTACAACTGGCCGATCAGCACCGGCCGGCCCAGCCTGCCCACTCCCGACGGCTCTTACGTGACGGTGGAGAAGAACAACCCGGTCGACATGATCGGCGGCGGCGCGCCCGGCAGCCCCGGCTACTACAACGAACTGGTCTACTGGGCGGTCCGCTTCACCTTCAGCGGGGACTATTACCACTCCGCGCCGTGGAGCGTCGTCGACCAGGGCACCACGAACGTCAGCCACGGCTGCGTGAACCTGCCGCCCAACGACGCGGAGACGTACTATAACCTGGCCGTCCCCGGTGACCCGATCACCATCACGGCCAGCACGGCGGCCGGCAAGTGGGACGATGGCTGGACCGAGTGGTTCTTGTCCTGGTCGCAGTACCTGAAGGGCAGCGCGCTTGGCGAGGCGGTAGAGGCTGGCCCGCAGGGCAGCACGTTCGTCAACCCGTCGACCCTGCCCCCGGACACCGCCACCGCGCCGCTCGGCACCGCGGAGCCCGGCAACTTCGCGGCAGGCACCCCGAACATCGCCAGCGTGGGCTGACCGCCACGCCGTCCTAGCCACCGTAGCCTCCGGACCCGCTCCCGTACCCGCCTCCGTACCCGGCGCCGTACCCGCTGGTGTCGCCGTAACCTGCGTAGCCATAGTCCCCGTAGCCTCCTTGGCCCCAGGGATCCCATGAGGCCCACGGGTCGGCGGCTGGCGACGGCAGGAAGGGCGGAGTAGGCGACGCGCTGGGCGCCGGTGCTGGCATCCCGGAGGGAACCGCGGCGTCGGGCACCTGGGGGGTGAGGCTGAACGCGGCGGTCACGGCCACGCCCTGCCCGTTCAGTCCCAGGCTCACGGTGTTCCGCAGGCCGAACCCGGCACACCCCAGGTTGGTGAACGACGCGCTCAGCCGGGCCGCCATGAACGTGAACAGGTTGTTCCCCATCGCCGGGACCGGCGAGGCGGTCGCGCTGAACCGCGCCTGGTTGGCGGCGATGAAGGCGGACTGGATGTTGAGCATGTTGGCGCAGAAGTTCGCCGGGGTGTCCGCCTGCTGCCCGCCGTCGCCGGACTGGCTGAACGGCTCCTGGGTCCCGCCGATCACCAGCGGCTGGCCGACGCCGATCCGGTACAGGTCGGTCTTGAACTGGCTGAGCTGGCCGCCATCCAGGGTCATCGGGTCGTTCTCCGGCACCAGCGCGATGGGCTCCCGCTGGTTGGCCGCCGCGGACAGCTCATCGAGCGTCTGCGAGGTCCCCGGCCGGCCGCCGTTGGATATGTCGGGCGCGGTGAACGGCGTGCAGCCGAGCGCGGGCAGGAGGAAGCTGTCGAGCACCCGGTTGTCGCTGCCGTTGCTGATCGGAACCGCACCGGGGAGTGCGGCAGCGCTGACCGCGTTGTCCTGGGCGGTCTCGCCGCTGGCGGTGAGCAGGTACTGGGTGGTCACGTTGTCGCTGGGGTCCTGGTCCACGAGGTCGAAGCTGCGCGTGGTCGGGCACGGCTGCCCGGTAACAGGCGAGGTGCCGTTACCGGGGATCCGGAGCTTGCCGGAGGCGATGTCGATGTCCGCGGCGGCGAAGAAGCCCGTGCTGTTGCAGTAGGCGACCTGGCCGAACAGGGAGGTCTCGAAGCCGTTCACGCACTTGGCCTGGGTCAGCGTCTTCGGCTGCGCCCCGAACAGCTGAAGGTTGCCGCCGTTGAACCCGACCATCAGGTCGACCTCCGCGTTCTTGGGTAGCTTCGGCACCACTGGCGCGACCGCCGCGGGCGACCCGAGCGTGACCACGAGCGGCTCGTAGACCCACAGCTTCCCGGTAGCCGGATTCAGGATGGTGGCCTGGACGAAGGCCTGCAGGTCGGGGTCGGACTCCTCGCACCCGGAGGCGGCCGGGCCCTGTCCGGCCGGCCCGGTCAGCTGGTACGGGGTGGCCAGGCCGGTCGCGCTCAGCGGGTCGGCGGGCACGATGAGCTCGCAGTCCGTGTTGGCGGGGTCCGCTCTCGGGGTCACCGTCGCGCCCGGGGTCGCCGTCCCGGTCGCGCCGAGCGCCGAGACGGACAGCCGGGTGACCGGTGAGTGACCCGATACCGCGATCACCACGCCGAGCGCCAGCCCGAGCGCCATCGGGATGGCAAGGGGCACGATCGAGCGCGCGACCGGCCGCCTGCGTACCTGGCGCCGCCGGGTACTCCTACTCCCAGTGAGCATGCGGTCCACCTCCGTCACATCGTTCCTGGAGGTTGAGGGTAGACCGGCGACGCCACGGGTGGGCGAAAGCGGGGAAAGTCCTTTTGTCCACTCTTAAGGTGAATAACGGGATTTACTGGTAAATCTGAGTTCTTTCTCACTCATTACGTCACAGGTAACGGTCATACCGGCGCGCACGCAAGGTAAGAGAACAGTCACCTCACGGATACCCCGTTAGAAGCCCGCAGTTGAGGCGCGACATGGGGAGGCGGCCCCGGGGATCCCGGGGCCGCCTCCTCGTGAGCGCGGCCTGCAGTCAGGCTGTCCTGCAGACCTCCGGCGCGTTCTCACATGCCGGCGGGGTTCTGATGGTGCCCGCGGCGGCTACGCGGAAGCCACCACGTACCAGGCGAGGTTCCTGTCGTCGCCGAGGCGGTCGGCGTTGCCGGCGCGGTCGGGTCCGGACTGGCGGTACCGGTAGCGGTGCTTGAGCCGGTCGCCGTCTGCTCGGCCACGTTGTACGTGACCGCGGTCGCCGACCCTGCGCTGTTCGTGGTGAGGGTGGCGGGGTTGGCCAGGCCGAAGTTTGCGCATCCCAGGACCTGGAACGAGACGGACAGCCTCGCGCCCATGAACGCCGCCAGGTTGACGCCCTCGCTCGGGACCGGGGTGGCGAAGTTCAATTCCCTGGCCATGTCCAGCTCGTTGTGCGCGGGCGCAATGTTCACCATGTTCTGGCAGTAGTCCGCCGCGACCTGATCGGGGTTGACGTTGCCGGCCAGCAGCGGCTGGTCGACCAGCGACCGGTACACGTTGGTCTTCGCGATGCTGTAGTCGTTGTCGACCAGCGTCATCTCGTCGTTCACCGGCACGACCGCGATGGTGCCCGTCTGGTTGACGCGGGCGCTCAGCTCGTTGAGCGCCTGGGCGCCTGAGCTGCCGGTCGAGTAGGTGCTGTTGGGCGCGCTGAACGGGTTGCACCCGTTGGCCGGATCGACGAAGTCCGCGAGCAGCCGGTCGTCACTGCCGTTGGCGATGGCCGTGGCCCCGGTTAGCGACGTGGCGTTCGCCGCGGTGTCCTGGGCGGTCTGGCCGTTCGCGTTGATCAGGTACGTGGTCACCACGTTGTCGCTCTGGTCCTGGTCGATCAGGGCGAAGTCGCGCACGGTCTCGCACGGCTCGCCGTCGTCGGAGGTGCCGAGCGCCGGGACCTTCAGTACGCCTTCCGCGATCATCGCGTTGGCGGCACGGTAGAAGTTGACGGCGTTGCACGCCGACACCTGGCCGATGACGGACTGGCCGAGGGCGTCGACGCAGTTGCCCTGCTGCGCGCCCTGGCCCTCCAGCACCAGGTTGTTGCCGTTCGAGCCGATGTCGATGATCACCTGCGAACCCCGCGCGATCGTCGGGGCCACCGGGGCCACGGCTGGGGTAGTTCCGGCCGTCACCACGAGCGGGTCGTACACCTGCACCGAGCCGTCCGGAGCGAGGATCGTGGCCTCGACGAAGGCCCCTTCATTCACGGCGTCCGCCATCGTGCAGCCGTCGCCGAGCTGGTAGGGCGTGGCGAGACCCTGCGCCGTGAGCGGGCGGTTAGGCACGGTCAGGGTGCAGTTCATCGACGTAGCCGCTTCCGCCGCGGTCTGGTCCAGGCTGATCACGGCGCCCGTGCCGTCAACCGGGTCGGTGGCCAGATCCCCCAGCTGGAAGGAGGCGACCTGCCCGCTGGAGAAGGTATCGGCCGGGGGCACCGCCGCGCCGCTCGTCGGGTCGGCGGTAGTCGTCGGGTCGGCGCTGGCGGTCGCGCTGGCCGTGGTGCTGGCCGTGGGGTCGGCGCTCGGGCACGGATCGGCTGACGCGGGCGCACTCGCGGCGGCTCCGCCGCCCCCGGCACCGTTGCCGCCCGGACCGGCTCCGCCGCCGTTGCTGCCGTACCCGCCGTACCCGTACCCGGGGTAGCTGCCGCTCGAACCGGCGTAGGGGTAGTTGCCGTTCCCGTCAGCCCACGCGGGCGGGCTTCCGTAGGAGTCGCCCCACGCGGGAGCGCTCACGGAAGGGTCGACCGACGTCGGACCGCCCCCGTATTGCCCGCCGCACCCCAGGGCCGACTGGTTGATCCTGGTCGCGTTGCCGCCCGAGACGGCCAGGACGACTCCGAGAGTCAGGCCGAGGGCCATCGGGATGGCGAGGGGGACCGCGATGCGCGCCGCACGACTGCTCCTACCGCGTCGGCGCCATGCGGACCGATGCCCGCTGAGCATTCAATCCACCTCCATGGATGTCCGCTTTGACGCTCCCGGTGCATCACCGTAGACCGGCAATGACGAGGGAAACAGGAAAACCAGAAGATTCGCGTTTTGTCCGTTTTCGAGGGCGCGACGGCGCCAAAACCTTGCCAATTCATTGCCAAGTTCTTACGTCGCAGGTCACGCGGTATTTGCCTGACCGAGATTGCCCTGTAATAAGGGGAGCATGCCGTGAGCGGCCCGCCGTGAGCCGATAGCGGCTACTTAAGGTAGCCAGAGAAATTTTCTCAGTGAACGCGATGTCTTTCGTAGGGGTTACAGAACAGGCTCTCGTGGCCGTCCTCCGGCGCCTTCGCTGAGCGTGTCCGGCAGGTCATGGCCCTGTCTGTGGCCGGCTGCAGGACCGGCCCGCAGCGCCCTCACGGCGGCGCCGCCGCAGCGGGCGCGACGGTGCGACCATCTTCTTCCGCGCCCGCCTCCGGCGCCCGGGTACGGCGCGGCAATAAGCAACCGCCGCGCCTGTCTCAGATGTCGCTCCAATAATCCGGATCCGGCATTCCCCGGCCCATCAGCGTGCCGCCGCCCGATAAATTCCCGTCCATTATCGCGGCCGCCGGGCACGATTTCCCGAAATGCGCCCGAGCGGATTTCCCGCGGCGCGGGAGACCGGCAAACCGGCCCGTCCGGGCCCCGGCCGGAGGCCCCCGGGCCCCGATCCGGCCGGCCAGGCTCCCGTCGGTATAGTGATCCGGCAACCATTCCTGGGACGTACGCGTCTGTCTGTAGGAGGAGTTGTTACCGGAGCTTGCCTGGTTCGAGAGTTCCGGCCTCTACTGTGGTGCAATTCCGCCATCTCGCCGAAGGGACGGTACCGTGTCGCGACCCGGATGGTTCCGCAAGCAGCAGTCAATGCTGGCCACCGGCGGAGCCACCGCATCCAGACCGACGGTACGCAGGCGCAGCGTGGCCCTCACCGCGGGCGGCGCCGCGCTGGTGTTCGCGGCCGGCATTTCGATCGTCGCGTTCGACGCACCGGGGAGCCACGCTAACCCCGTGCCGTCCGTCCAGCCCTCGAATACCGTCCAGCCGGGCGGCGCGCTGCGGGTGGTGTCGATCACGCCGGCATCCGGATCGCACGGCGCCAACGGCGCATCCCCCATCTGGGTGCAATTCAGCGCGCCGCTGTCCGCCAGCAGCCAGTTGCCGCAGCTCTCGCCGCAGATCCCGGGCAACTGGCAGCTCCAGGGTGACCTGGCGGTCTTCGTTCCCACGGGGGGATTCTTCGAGAACACCAAGGTGAAGGTCACGGTCCCCGCGGGAGTCAGCTCGAGCGCGGGCGCCACTTTGGCCTCCCCGGTGACGGCTACCTACACCACCGGTTCGTTCAGCACCCTGCGCCTGCAACAGCTCCTGTCTCAGCTTGGCTACCTGCCCCTGACCTGGACGCCGAGATCGCACTCGGTCGTTAATCCCGGTGATGCCCAAGCCCAGGTGGCCGCCGCGTACTCACCGCCGTCCGGGACGTTCACCTGGCAGAGCGGTTACCCGTCGAGCCTGAAGGACCAGTGGAAGGCCGGCGCGGGCAACATCCTCGACGTCGGCGCGATCAGGGCCTTCGAGTCGGTGAACGGCCTGACCATGGACGGCGTCGCCGGTCATACGGTCTGGTCCGACCTGTTCGCCGCGGTGGCCAAGGGCAAGGACAACCCCAACGGCTACACCTACGCCCTGGCCGATCAGAACCTCCCCGAGACGCTGACCGTCTGGCACGACGGCCGCGTCGTGCTGCAGAGCGCGGCGAACACCGGAATCCCCGCCTCGCCCACCGTGGACGGCACCTACCCCGTCTACCTGCGGTTCTACTTCACCTATATGAAGGGGCTCAACCCGGACGGCACCCCGTACGACGACCCGGTGTATTACGTCTCCTACTTCAACGGCGGCGACGCCGTGCACTACTTCCCGCGGGGCAGCTACGGGTTCAACCAGAGCCTTGGCTGCGTGGAGCTGCCCTGGGGCTCGGCCGCCAAGGCCTACCCGTACCTCACCTACGGCAGCCTCGTCACCGTCATCGGCCCGGTCGGCGGCTAGCTCGCTAACGACAGTGAGGGGCGGTCCCGGCGGGACCGCCCCTCACCTGTTCGGTTGTGACGTGTTACAGCGGGTGAACTTCTTCCGCTTGCGGGCCCTTGGGGCCCCGGCCAGCGACGTACTCGACCCGCTGGTTCTCCTGCAGGGTGCGGAATCCGTCGATCTTGATGGTGGAGTGGTGGACGAAGACGTCGGCCGAGCCGTCGTCGGGAGCGATGAAACCATAGCCCTTGTCCGAGTTGAACCACTTCACGGTGCCCTGAGGCATGTACTTCTCCTACTGAGATGACTTCGGGAACCCACGGTCGTGCGTCCCGGGTTGCGGCGAGGCTGCCCGTACGGACTGCCCCACGGGCCGGCGTTCGGGAAACCATAACACCCGCGACTGAACTTCGCAGGCGCTGTGACACGTGCACGAACTTCCCACAACCAGAGCCATTTAACCACTACCAGTCACCAGCCTGCTCCGATCCCCTGAAAATGCCCTCACCCGAAGGCGGCGGCGGGCTGCGCGGCCTCACGGCCCAGCGTCCGCAGGCAGGCCGCGAAGCGCGAATCCGGCACCACGGCCGCGACCCGTTCGGCCTCGTCGGCCGTGTCGACGTCGGTGAGCGCCGGGAGGGGCAGCACCCGCAGGCCCGCCTCGACCAGCCGCGCGAACTGCCGCGCGCCCGTATCCGGGCGTGACATCGGCACCCCCAGCACCAGGGCCGGGTCGATCTCCCGCAAGCCGAGCAGCCAGAAGCCGCCGTCCTCGGCCATGCCGAAGGTGGCGTCCGCGGCCCCGGACACCAGCGGCCCGGCGGCCGCCGCCAGCAGGCCCGGCGTCACCTGCGGGGTATCCATCCCGATCAGCACCGCGGGCACGGGCGACGACGCGCGAGCATCGGCGAGCGCCCAGGCGATGCGCTCGTCCAGGCCGGCGCCACGCTGGCCGATGACGTCGAATCCGGGCGGCAGCCAGCGCCCTGGCCGGCCGGCCAGGGCGAGCACCCGGCGGGTGACGGTGGTGCCCGCGACCGCCGCGAGCGTGTCGGCCAGAGCCGCCTCGGCCAGGGCGGCCGCCTCCGCGGCGGTGTACGGCGGAGTGAGGCGGGTCTTGACCCGGCCGGGAACGGGTTCCTTCGCGATCACGATGACCTGGGCCGCGAGCGCGCCGTCCAGTCCGGGGTCGCTGGCCGTCTCGGCCTGGAGGTCCTCGGGCTCATGCCGGTGCTTGCCGATGTAGGCGGGACCGGTCACCGCTCCTGCGCCGGTCACGACGCCGGTGACGCAACGGAGGCGAGCACGCGGCGCATGTCCCGCACGGTCCGGACCGTGCCGCCGAGCGTGCCCGTGACCTTCGACTTACCGCTCCGCGGGTAGTACGGCACGTCCGTCTCGGCGATCCGCCAGCCGGCCTCGGCCGCGCGCACGACCATCTCGAGCGGGTAGCCAAACCGGCGGTCCGACATGGGCAGGGCCAGCAGCGCCTCCCGCCTCGCGGCACGCATCGGGCCGAGGTCGCGCACCGGGACGCCGATCCTGCGGCGCAGTTCGGCGGCCAGGACCTTGTTTCCGATCCTGGCGTGCAGCGGCCAGGCGCCCTTGCCCTGGGCGCACCGGCGGCCCAGCACCAGGTCGGCCTCGCCGGCCAGGACGGGCCCGGTCACGGCCGGCAGATCGCGCGGGTCGAACGACGCGTCGGCGTCCATGACGCAGACGATCTCGCTGCTCGCCGCCAGCAATCCGCCGTGGCACGCAGCGCCGAAACCGCGCTGCGGGACGTGCACGACCGTCGCCCCGTAGCCCTCGGCTAGGCCGACGGAGCCGTCGGCCGACCCGTTGTCCGCGACGATGGGCCGGTACCCGGACGGCATCAGGGACAGGACCCAGCCAAGCGCGCCCGCCTCGTTGAGGCAGGGCAGGACGACATCGATTTCCGCGATTTCCATGGCGCCCGACAGTACTGGCGAGCCGGGCGGATTGGATCCGCAAAGTGGCTGGCAGGCCCTTACGAAGCTGTGACGGTGTCGGCCGGGTAGGCGCACGTCGTGTTCCGGGTGCTTTGCTGAAGTCATGCGCGTTCTGGTCACCGGCGCGGCCGGGTTCATCGGGTCGCACGTCGCGGCGACCTTCCAGGCGGCGGGGCACGAGGTACGCGGCCTGGATTCGCTATCCCCCGCCGTGCACCGCGGCAGGCCGGAAGGCGTGCCCGCCGACCTGATCGTCGGCGACGTGCGTGATCCCTCGGCGGTGGACGAGGCCCTGGCCGGAATCGACGCGGTCTGCCACCAGGCCGCCGTGGTCGGGCTTGGCGTGGACCTGTCCGACCTGCCGGTCTACGCGGACGTCAACGTCACGGGGACCGCGGTCCTGCTGGCGGCCATGGGCCGGCGGGGCATTTCTCGCCTGGTGCTGGCCTCATCGATGGTCGTCTACGGCGAGGGAGCCTACGAGTGCGCCGCGCACGGCCGGGTCCGGCCCGCGCCCCGCGATCCCGTGGACCTCGCGGCGGGGCACTTCGAGCCGCGCTGCCCGCGGTGCGCGCACCCGCTCACCACCGCGACGGTCGCCGAGGACGCGCCGCTTGACCCGCGCAACGCGTACGCCGCGAGCAAGGTAGCGCAGGAACACCTGGCGGCGAGCTGGGCGCGGATGGCCGGCGGGGCCGCGGTCGGGCTGCGCTACCACAACGTGTACGGGCCCAGGATGCCGCGTGACACCCCGTACTCGGGGGTCGCCGCGATCTTCCGCTCCCGCCTGGAGCACGGCACCCCGCCGCGCGTGTTCGAGGACGGCCGCCAGCGACGCGATTTCGTGCACGTCCACGACGTGGCGCGGGCCAACCTGCTCGCCCTCGAGGCGGCCGACCGAGCCGTCACCGGGCCGGGTTTCGCCCTCGCTGGCGCGACGGCCGGCGGGCTGCGGTGCTTTAACGTCGCGAGCGGCGAGCCGCACACGGTCGGGGAGATGGCCGACGCGCTGGCCGGCGCGTTCGCCGGCGGCATCGAGCCCGTCGTGACCGGGGAGTACCGGCTCGGAGACGTCAGGCACATCGTCGCCTCCCCGGCCGCCGCCTTCGAGCACCTGGGTTTTCGCGCCCGGACCCGCTTCGCCGAGGGCATGGCCGAATTCGCCCGCGCCCCCCTCCGCGAGGCCGTCCCCGCCCGCGTCTAGGACGCGCGGCCCGCCCGGGCTACGCCGCGCCGTCCTGCGGGTTGATGCCATGCCGGCGGAGAAGATCGCGAAGCCGCTCGATCTCCTCGCTCAACGACGGCAGGGCGGCCCGCTCCTGCTCGCGGGCGGCCTTGGCCCACTCCTGCTCGCGGGCGGCCTTGTCGCTCAGCAGGTGGTTTTCCCTGTCGCGCAGCCGCCTGGCAGCAACTCGCCGGATCACTTCCTGGCCTCGCGCAACGACAACTCCAGCGTCTTCTTGAGCAACACGGTACATCGCGTCTACGCGGCCCGCATTACCCTAACCTCCGTGATCTCCACCAGCGAAACCGCCCCCGGTGAGCCAGCGCGCGGTGTCAAGGCGCGGTGATCGCGCGGGAGTGGCGCGGCCCGGCGTGGGCTGAGGTGCGGGGCACGGCGGGCGCGCCGGGGCGGGCCAGCGGCAGCTGGATGAGGAACCGGCAGCCGGGACCGAGGTTGTGGACGTCGACCTGGCCGGAATGGGCCTCGACGATGCCGCGCGCGATGGACAGGCCAAGACCCGCGCCTTCCTGCGGCCCCGGGGTGCGGGCCGACTCGCCGCGGAACGCCACGTCGAACACCCGCGGCAGGTCCTCGGGCGGAATCCCGCCGCAGGCGTCAGACACGCTCACGCAGGCCAGCCCGCTCTGCACCTCGGCCAGCACCTCCACGGTCCCGTCCGAGGGCGTGTGCCTGATCGCGTTGGTCACCAGGTTGCGCAGCGCCCGGCCCATCTCCGCGGCGTCGATGTAGACCGGCATCCCGCGGACCGCCGCCCCGGTGAGCCGGACCCCCTTAGCCCTGGCCATCGGCTCGGTGCTGGCTATGACCTCCGCGACCAGGTCCTCGAGCCCGATCATGCGCCGCGACAGCCTGAGCGCGCCCGCGTGGATCCGGGACAGCTCGAACAGGTCGTCGATCATCGCGGTCAGCCGGTTCACCTCGCGGCGGATCTGCGAGTGGTACTGCGATACCTCGCGCGGGTCGACCACCACGCGGTCCTCCAGCGCCTCGGCCATGGCGCGGAGCCCGGCCAGCGGGGTGCGCAGGTCGTGGCTGACCCACGCGACCAGCTCACGCCGGCTGGCCTCCAGGGCGCGCTCCCTGGTACGGGCGCGGGACAGGCGCTCGTGCGCGACGATGAGCCCTTCGGAGAGCTCAGCCAGTTCGGCCGGAAGCGTCAGCTGCGGGGGGACGTACACGCCGGTCTCGCCGACGTCGTGCACCGAGGAGGAAATCGCCCGGCTCGCCCCGATGAGCCGCCGCGCGACCACCATCGCGACGATGAGCGCGGCCAGCCCGGCGATCGACATCAGGTCCAGGATCTCGTCGCGCTCCTCCGCGGTGCCGAGCATGCGGATGGCGACGACACCCACCCCGGATAGCGAGCAGACCACCGAGACGACGACCACGATCGTGACCATCAGCCCGATCGACCGGGCCGCGAACCGCCTCAGCACGAAGATCCCGATGGCGGTGACGACCAGCGCGATGATCAGCACGCGGATGGAGATGTACGCGATGTCCGACCACTGGATCTCGGCCGGCAGCGCCAGGTCGCCTCCGGCCAGGGCGGTCACGCCGCCTCCGGCTCGTACCGGTACCCGACGCCCCAGACGGTGACGATGCGCCGGGGCAGGGTCGGGTCCGGTTCGAGCTTCTCGCGCAGCCGCCGGACGTGCACCGTGACCGTGGACGTGTCACCGAACGTCCAGCTCCACACCTCCTGGAGTAGCTGCTCCCTGGTGAACGCCTTGCGCGGGTTGCGCATCAGGAAGACCAGCAGGTCGTATTCCCGCGAGGTCAGCTGGACCAGCTTGTCGTCGGCCCTGACCTCGTGCGCGGCCAGGTCCACCACGAGGTTGCCGTCGGTGATCGCCCCGAGGTCGGGCCTGTCCGGCAGCCCGAGCCCCCGCGACCTGCGCAGCACCGAGCGGACCCGCAGCGCCAGCTCGCGCGGGCTGAACGGCTTGGTCACGTAGTCGTCCGCGCCGGTCTCGAACCCGACCAGGCGGTCGGTCTCGTCGCCGAGGGCGGTCAGCATCACGACCGGTATCGGCCATCGCGCGCGGAGCCTGCGGCATACCTCCAGGCCGTCCATGCCGGGCAGCATCAGGTCGAGGACCACTAGGTCGGGTGGCTCCTCGGCGACCCGCCGCAGCGCCTCGTACCCGTCGTGCACGCACTCCACCGTGTGCCCGTCCCGCTTCAGGTAACGCCCGACGACGTCGGCGACCGTGGGGTCGTCGTCGACGACGACGATTCTTCCTGGTGGATCGGGGTTGCTCACGCCTACACGGTAAGGCGCAGACGGCTATGGAAGCCAGCAAACAGGGCAAAAGCGCTTCGCCCCGTCATCACTTTGTAAGCACAGTGACGATTGTGTGAGTTCGGCGCCGATCGGCGCCGAAACGGCCGCCTCATCGCCGCCGGGGGTCAACACTGACGGGGTGCTTTGCTCCCGAAGGCCGACCGAAGGTAGGAGACGGCGTGATCGGCGAACTTTATGCGCGCGCGCTGGCCGGCTGGGCCCGGCCGGATATCGAGCACGCCGACGGCAGCCGCATGCCGCTCCTGGTGGAGGGCTGGCTGCGCGAGAGCCCGAGCGACCGGTCCATCCTCGACCGCTGCCACGGCCCGACGCTGGACATCGGGTCGGGCCCCGGACGGCTGACCGTGGCGCTGTCCGAGCGCGGCATCCCCTCGCTCGGCATCGACATCACGCCCTACGCGGTCGACCTGGCCCGTTCCGCGGGCGCGCTGGTGATGCTGCGGGACGTGTTCGACCGCGTCCCGGGCACCGGCCGCTGGACGACCGTGCTGCTCGCGGACGGAAACATCGGCATCGGCGGCGATCCGGCCGCGCTGCTGCGCCGCGCGGGAGAACTGCTGGCCCCGGAAGGCCGGGCCCTGGTCGAACTCGAACCGCCCGGGGCGCCGCTGCGCCGCGAGCACGTCAGGCTCTGCCACGCCGGCCGGGCCGGCTCCTGGTTTCCGTGGGCGTACGTGGGCGCCGACGACATCGCGGCCGTGGCCCGAGACGCCGGGCTCGGCGAGGTCGAGATCTGGACGGTTGACGGACGCTGGTTCGCGGACATCCGCCGCTGCCTGGTCCCCTCCGGAGGAGCGGCATGAACGTGAGGCTCCGCGTGGCCGCGATCGGCCTGGCCATCGTGGTGATGGCTGGCCTGGTGCTGCTGGTCGTGCAGCCGGGCCTGAACCCGGCCAAGATACGCCCGCTGCCGCTGATCGCCGCCGCGTGGGTCGCGTTCGGCATCGCGGCCTGGCTGCTGCGCACGGTGCCCCTGCGGGCGTCGGTGGCGCTCATCCTGCTGGGCGGGATCGCCGTCCAGCTCGCCGCGGTATCCGCGCCGCCGCAGAACAGCAACGACCTGTACCGGTATATCTGGGACGGCCGGGTACAGGCGGCGGGCATCGACCCGTACGAGTACGTCCCGGCCGCGCGCCAGCTCGCCGGGCTGCGGAACGAGTTCCTGTGGCACCCGGGAGCGGAGTACTGCGTGTCGCAGGCCGACGTCCGCGAGCATCCGGCCGCGGACCTGGCCGCGGGCTGCACGGCGATCAACCGGCCGCGGGTCCCCACCATCTACCCGCCGGTGGCCGAGGCGTACTTCCTCGGCGTGCACTACCTGCCCGACGCCGACAACTCGACCACGCCCATCCAGGCGACCACCGCGGCCGTCGCCGTCCTGGTCACCGGGCTGCTGCTGGCCGGCCTTGGCCGGCTCGGCCGGGACAGGCGGATGGCCGCGCTGTGGTCGTGGTGCCCGACCGTGGCCCTGGAGGCGGGGAACAGCGCCCACGTGGACGTCGTCGCGGTGGGGTTCGCCGCCGCGGCGCTGCTCATCCTGGCCACGGCGCGCAGCACGCGCAGAACCGTTCTCGGCGGGGTCCTGCTCGGCCTGGCCATCGCGACCAAGCTGATCCCCGCCCTGATCGTGCCCGCGGTGCTGCGGCGCCGCTGGCTGGCGGTCTGCGCCGCCGCAGGCAGCGCGTTCATCGTGGTTTACGTCCCGCACGTGATCGCGGTCGGGACCAAGGTCGTCGGGTTCCTGCCCGGCTACCTCCAGCAGGAGGGCTACGACAGCGGGAGCAGGTTCGGGATCATCGGCCTGTTCGCGGGCGGGCGGACCGCGATCGCCGTGGCGGTCCTCGTGCTGGCCGTGGTCGCGCTGGCCGTGCTGCGGTTCTCCGACCCGGACCAGCCGTGGCGCGGTGCCGTGGTCATGACGGCGGCCGCGCTCGCGGTCGCCACTCCGCACTACCAATGGTACGCGCTGCTACTGGTGATGCTGGTGGCGCTCGACGGGCGCCCGGAATGGCTGGCGTTCGCCGCGGGCGGGTACTACGCCGCCGAACCGGCCTTGGGCAGTCTCACGCTCCCGTACCGCTACCGCGACGCGATCGGCTACGGCGTGCCCGTGCTGATCGTGACGGCCGGCTGGCTCATCCGCCGCGAGATGGCCAGGCGCGGCGCCCGCCGGACCGTGACCGTGCCTGCCGTGACCGTGCCTGCCGTGGCCGTGCCTGCCGTGACCGCGCCTGCCGCGGCAGTACTTACGGCGGCCGTATCTGACGCGGCGGAGCCCCCGGCCCTGGCCGATTCCGGCGCTTTCTTACCGGTTGGTTACCCGTGAGGCAAACACCAGCCGGCGCGAGCCGTCAGGGCCGTGAATAGGGATATGAGTTACGATCCGTCGCCGCGCACGCCGCCGCGGCAAGACCGCTGGCCGAGCGCGACCCCGCAAGAGGCATGGCCGGCCTACTCCGGACGCGGCGAGTACCGGCAGAGCGCCGACTACCGCGGCGCGTACGGCGGTTACGGCGCTTACGACGGGTACCGGGGCGGCCCGGCCGACGGCTACTATCAGCAAGGCTACGGGTACGCCGACCCCGCCGCCGGATACGGCGCCCCCTGGGACGGCGGCTACGACCACGGCTATCCGGGTGCCCCAGATGACTTCCCCGGGCCGGATCCGGGTGCCGGTTATCTGGATGAGGGCGAGTACCTCGAGCCCATACCCTCGGGTGCGCTGCTCATCGCGCCCGACGCCCTGCGGGCGCATGACTGGGGGCCGCGCCGGAGCCAGGGCCGCGACCGGGACCGGACCCGCGGCGGGCTGGTGGTCGGGTCGGTCACGGGGTTCCTCGCGGCCGCGGTCGCCATCGGCGCGGCCACGCTGGCCGCGGCGTTCGTCCGGCCGCAGGCCTCACCGGTCATCGCGGTGGGCGGCGCGTTCATCGACCGCACCCCCTCGGCGGTGAAGAACTTCGCGGTCGAGCACTTCGGCGAGAACGACAAGACGATGCTGCTGCTCGGCATGTACGCCGCGATCGCGGTCCTCGCGATGGTGATCGGGTGCCTGTCGCGGCGCAACGCCGCGATCGGCGTGGGCGGCATCGCGGCGTTCGGCCTGTTCGGCGCCTTCGTCGCCATCACCAGGCCGGAGGCCCAGCCCACCGACGTCATCCCCTCCGTGGTCGGCGGCCTGGCCGGGATCGCCGCCTTCGCCTGGCTGGCGTACGCCGCGGCGCCGGTGGCGGCGATGCGGCACGCTCACGGCGGCGGGCGCCGGAGGGCCCGATGAGCACCGCGGTCGACCGGCGTAAGTTCATGACCGCGGCGGCCGGCACCGCCGTGACGGCGGCCGCGGCCGGGGTCGGCGGCGAGATCCTGATCAGCAAGCGGTTCCGCGTGAACACCTCGGCGGTCAAGCTCGCCCCCCCGGTGGTCAAACCGCCGCCGCTGCCCGCCGGCTACTCGCTGAACATCCCCGGCATATCCCCGTTCTTCACGCCGGATCCGCAGTTCTACCGGGTCGACACCGCACTGGTCCTGCCCGTCATCTCGCCGTCGGCCTGGCGGCTGCGCATCCACGGCATGGTCGACCACCCGGTGACGGTCACGTTCGACCAGCTGATGAAGCTGCCCATGATTGAGCACGACGTCACGCTGACCTGCGTCTCGGAGAACGTCGGCGGCCCCTACATCGGCAACGCGCGCTGGGAGGGCACGCTGCTCGCCGACGTGCTGCGCCGGGCGGGGATCCAGTCCGGCGCCGACCAGATCGTCATGCGCGACGTCAACGGCATGACCATCGGCGTGGCCACCGAACCGGTCATGGACGGGCGCGCGGCCCTGCTCGCGGTCGGAATGAACGGCCAGCCGCTGCCGCAGGCGCACGGCTTCCCGGTGCGCGTGGTCGTGCCGGGCCTGTACGGGTACGTGTCCGCGTGCAAGTGGGTGGTGGACATGCAGCTCACCACGTTCGGCGCGTTCGACGCGTACTGGGTGCAGCGCGGCTGGGACCAGCAGGCCGTGATCAAGACCGAGTCGCGCATCGACGTCCCGAAGACCGACACCAGCGTCGCCGCGGGGAAGGTCACCATCGCCGGCGTCGCCTGGGCGCAGCACCGGGGGATCGAGGCCGTCGAGGTGAACATCGACGGCACCTGGCACCACGCGAAACTCGCCGCCCAGGACACGATTGATACCTGGCGCCAGTGGTACTACATCTGGGACGCTACCGCCGGGCCGCACACGATCAAGGTGCGCGCCACCGACCGGACCGGTCACACCCAGACCGGAGTGGTGCACGGGACCGAACCCGACGGGGCCACCGGTTACCACACCATCCAGGTGACGGTCGACTGAGCTAGCCGCTGGCGCGCACCCGCTTTGCGCACCAGCGGCTTGTTCGGTTCGGCTTGTTCGGTTCAGCGGGCGCGGAGCGCGTCGAGCAGGTCGTCGAGCGCGTCGAGGTTGTGCGCGCTCACCACGGCGTCGCAGTACGGCCAGGCCGCGGCCATCCCGCCGACCTCGGGGCTGTAGCGGGGCGACTGCGTGCGGGGATTGGCCCATACGATCCGGTGCGCCACCCGGGACAGCCTGGCCATCTGGGCGCCGAGCAGCCCGGGTTCGCCGGTCTCCCAGCCGTCGGAGATGATCAGGACGACCGCCCCCCTGGCCATGCCGCGGCAGCCGTAGCGGTCGTTGAACTCCTTGACCGCGGCGCCGATCCGCGTCCCGCCCGACCAGTCGGGCGCCGCCTCGCCGGCCTTGGCCAGCATCGTGTCCGGGGTGGCGGCGGCCAGCGTGGGCGTGAGCCTGGTCAGCCGGGTGGCGAAGCTGAACACCTCGGGACGGCTCTGCCCGCCGCGTAGCTGCCCGCCGTTCAGGCAGTACATGAGCATCAGCAGCGCGCGGGCGTATGACTCCATAGACCCCGAGATGTCGCACAGCACGACCAGGCGGCGCGGGCGGACCCGCGGCGCCCGGCGGGAGAGCCGGATCGGCTCGCCGCCGCTGCGCCGCGCCTGGCGCAGCGTCGCGCGCAGGTCCGGCCGCTTACCGTCGCGAGCACCCCGGTACCTGCGAGTCCGCCGCAGCGGTACGGAGAGCGTCATCTCGCGCATGAGCGTCACGAGTTGCCGGAGCTCGGCGGCGGACAGCTCGGTGAAGTCACGCCCGCGCAGCCGCTCGGCCGCGGACGCCACCCGCGTGACGGCCGGCAACTCCGACAGCGGATCGTCGCCGTTCCCGGCGGCCGAGCCCGTGTCCGAGACGTGCATCCCGGCAGGCCAGGGGCCGGGATCGCCCGGGTCGCCCGGGACAGGCGGCGGGCCGCCGTCGTGGTCTTCGCCCCTGACCGCCAGGTCGGCGGGGGACGGCAGGTTCCGCGGCGGCGCGGGCGTCCCGAACAGCGCGGCGAACACCCGCTCGAACGTGCTCATCTGACGCGGGTCCGAGACCAGGGTGGCCAGGGCACAGGCCCGCAGCTCGGTGATCGAGCGCGCGCCCATGACCGTGACGGCGCGGGCCAGCCGCTCGCAGCGGTCGGGGCCGACCGGGAGGCCCGCGGTGTGCAGTGCGGTCCCGAGCCCGGCGGCCATCGCGGCCACGTCAAGCCGGACGCCGTCGGCGCTGCCGCTGGCGTCAGTCAACGGAGCCGACAACGGCCGCGATCCCGGTGCGGCGCACCGTCTCCTCGTCCTCCGGGTACTTCAGCACCGTGCTCATGGTCTGGCCGGCCAGCTGGCCGGAAAGCTCGCCCGCCCCGAAGACGCTCAACGCGGAGGCCCAGCTGATCGCCTCGGAGATGCCGGGCGGCTTGGTCAGGTCGAGCGCGCGCAGCCGGTTCACCGCCGTCGCGATCTGGGTGGCCAGCCGTTCGGAGGCCGCAGGCACCCGGCGCCTGATGATCTCCGCGACCCGCGCGGCATCGGGGTAGGCGATCCAGTGGTAAAGGCACCGCCGCTTGAGCGCGTCGTGCAGGTCCCTGGTCCGGTTGGAGGTCAGCACGGTGACCGGGGGCAGCTTGGCCCGCTGCGTACCGAGCTCGGGGATCGTGACCGCGGACTCGGCCAGGAGCTCGAACAAGAACGCCTCGAATTCGTCGTCCGCCCGGTCGACCTCGTCGATGAGCAGGACGGCGGGGCGCGGCCCCGGGTGCAGCAGGGCGGTGAGCAGCGGCCTGGACAGCAGGTATTCCCCGGTGAACAGGTCCTTGTCCGCGATGCGCTCCCCGGCGGCCTCGGCCAGCCGGATGGCGAGCAGCTGGCGCGGGTAGTTCCACTCGTACAGGGCCTCGGAGGCCGCGATGCCCTCGTAGCACTGCAGCCGCACCAGCAGCGTGTCGAGCGAGCCGGCCAGGGCCTTGGCGGCCTCGGTCTTGCCCACCCCCGGCTCGCCCTCGAGCAAGATGGGCTGCCCCATCCGGACGGCGAGGAACAGCGCGGCGGAGAGCTGGTCGCCCGCCAGGTAGCTCACCGACTCCAGGGCCGCCGACAGCGCGCCGACATCCGGGAACCGCTCATCAAGATCATGGGTCGACGCGCTGCTCACAAGCTGCGAGTCTATCCGACCCATTTGCGTATCTGGCCTGACCTGCGGAGACGGGCCTTCCCGGTACTCTGATGGCGGCCGGATCTTCCGCGGGAGTTTACGATGGCGACTCTTAGACGCCTGAGCCGACTGCGGGAGATGCTTGAGTGAGTGAACCGGTGGCTCTGGTTGGAGTAACTGGCGCGACTGGCCGCCTGGGAAGCCGGGTCGCGCAGCGCCTGGCCGTCATGGGTGTACGGCAGCGGTTCCTGGTTCGCGATCTCACCCGTGCGCCACGCCTGCCCGGCGCTGACGCGGTGCGCGCGTCGTTCGCGGAACCGGACGCTGTGCGCGAAGGGCTCCGGGGTATCCCGGCTGTGCTCATGGTGTCCGCCTCCGGGAGCGAGACCCGCGTCGCGCAGCATCGGACGTTCGCTGAAGCCGCCGCCGCCGCGGGTGTGCAGCACCTGGTGTACGTCTCATTCTTCGGCGCCGCCCCGGACTGCACCTTCACCCATGGCCGGGAGCATTGGGCGACGGAGCAGCATATCCGTTCTCTGGGCGTGGACTTCACGTTCCTGCGCGATAACTTCTACGCCGACCTGCTGCCTTCGTTCGCGGGAGAGGATGGCGTCATCCGCGGCCCGGCAGGCAGCGGGCGCGTATCGGCTGTCGCTGAGGACGACGTCGCCGATGCGGTCACGGCCATCCTGCTCGATCCGTCCGGCCACGCCGGTGCGACATACTCGCTGACTGGGCCCGAAGCGCTTTCGCTCGAAGCCGTCGCAGCAATACTGAGCCGTGAGTCGCAACGGCCCATCCGCTATGTCGAAGAATCGGTCGAACAGGCCTACGCCTCCCGCGCTGGCCTCGGGGCGCCAGGATGGCAGCTTCGGGCGTGGGTGTCGACGTATACCGCCATAGCCAACGGGGAGCACTCGGCAGTGACGGAAGACGTGCGGCAGCTGACGGGCCACCCCGCCACCACGCTCGCCGAGCTGCTCCGCAGCGGCAGGTCCGCCTATTAGCCCGGCGGCCTTGACGTTGAGACGGCGGAATGACCCGCACGCTCATTCCGGGCCGATGGCCAGGTCGGTGCGGAGGGGGCGGCCCTGGATGGCCCGCCAGACCTGGGCCGGGGTGAGCGGCATGTCCGCGTGCCGCACACCGTAGGGCCGCAGCGCGTCGATGACCGCGTTGACGACGGCGGGCGGCGAGCCGACCGTCGCGGACTCGCCGACCCCCTTGGCGCCGATCGGGTGGTGCGGCGAGGGGGTGACGGTCTCGCCGAGCTCCCAGGACGGGCACTCCAGCGACGTGGGCAGCAGGTAGTCCATGAACGAGCCGCCGAGGCAGTTGCCGTCGCCGTCGAAGGCGATGAGCTCCATCAGCGCCATCCCGATCCCGTCGGCGAGCCCGCCGTGCACCTGGCCCTCCACGATCATCGGGTTGATCCGCACCCCGCAGTCGTCCACGGCGATGAACCGCCGCACGCGGACCTTGCCGGTGCCGGGGTCGACGTCCACCACGCAGATGTACGCCCCGCACGGGTAGGTGAGGTTCGGCGGGTTGTAGACGCAGGTCGCGTCGAGCTGTCCCTCGACGCCGTCGGGCAGCTCCAGGTCGGAGTGGGCGGCGAGGGCGATCTCGGCGATGGTCCGGCCCTGGTCCGGGTCGCCGCGCACGTACCACCGGCCCCGCTCCCAGTCCAGGTCGGCGGGGTCCACCTCGAGCATGGCCGAGGCGACAGCGCGCGCGCGCTCGCGCACCTTCCGCGCCACGATCGCGGTGGCCGCGCCGGACACCGGGGTGGACCGTGACCCGTAGGTCCCGAGGCCGAACGGCGTCTGGTCCGTGTCGCCGTGCACCACCTCCACGTCGTCGGCGGGGATGCCGAGCTCTTCCGCGACGATCTGGGCGAACGTCGTCTCGTGCCCCTGGCCCTGGGTCTGCACCGAGATCCGGAGCACCGCCGTCCCCGTCGGGTGCACCCGCAGTTCCACGCCGTCGGCCATGCCGAAGCCCAGGATGTCCATGTGCTTGCGCGGACCGGCGCCGACCGCCTCGGTGAAGAAGCTGACCCCGATGCCCATCAGGTGCCCGCGTTCTCGTTCGGCCTGTTGTTCCTTGCGGAGCCCCTCGTACCCGGCCAGATCCATGGCCAGGCGCAGGGTGCGCGGGTAGTCGCCGGAGTCGTACACCCAGCCGGTCTGGCAGGTGTAGGGGAACTGCTCTGGGCGGAGCAGGTTGCGCAGCCGCAGCTCGGCCGGGTCCAGGTCCAGCTCGAGGGCCAGCAGGTCCACCATCCGCTCTACCAGGTAGACTGCCTCGGTGATGCGGAACGAGCACGAGTACGCGACGCCGCCCGGCGCCTTGTTCGTGTAGACCCCGGTCACCTGGCAGTACGCGGCCTCCAGGTCATAGGAGCCGGTGAAGACGCTGAAGAACCCGGCCGGGAACTTACTCGGCTGCGCCGTGCCGTTGAACGCGCCGTGGTCGGCGAGGACGGTCACGCGGACCGCGCGGATCCGGCCGTCCCGGCTCGCGGCCAGCTCGCCGCGCATGTGGAAGTCCCGGGCGAACGACGTGGACATCAGGTTCTCTGACCTGTCCTCCATCCACTTCACCGGCTGGCCGGTGATCATCGAGCCGGCGATCGCGCACACGTAACCCGGGTAGATGGGCACCTTGTTGCCGAAACCCCCGCCGATATCCGGCGAGATCACCCTGATCTTGTGCTCGGGGACCCCGGTCACCATGGCGTACAGGGTCCGGTGCGCGTGCGGGGCCTGGGTGGTTGCCCAGATGGTCAGCTTGCCGGCCACCCGGTCGAAGTCCGCTACCGCGCCGCAGGTCTCCAGCGGCGCCGGGTGGACCCGCGGGTAGAGCATGTCCTGCGCGACCGTCACCTCGGCGTCGCGGAACACCTCGTCGGCGCGGCGGGCGTCGCCGGCCTCCCAGTCGAAGATGTGGTTCGTGGTGCGGCCCGGCTGGTCGTCGCGGATGAGCGGGGCTCCGGGGTCCAGCGCGCGGCGCGCGTCCGCCACCGCGGGCAGCGGCTCGTAGTCCACGACGATCAGCTCGAGGGCATCCCGGGCGGAGTAGCGGTCCTCGGCGACCACGAACGCCACCTCCTGGCCCTGGAACCGCACCTTGTCGGTGGCGAGCACGGCCTGGGTGTCGCCGGACAGGGTGGGCATCCAGGCCAGGTTGAGCCCGGCCAGCGTCTCCCCGGTGATGACGGCCTTGACCTTCGGGTGGGCCTGCGCCGCGATGGTGTCGACGGCGATGATGCGGGCGTGCGGGTAGGGGCTGCGCAGCACCGCCCCGTAGAGCATGCCGGGCAGGCGCACGTCGTCCACGTACAGCCCCCGGCCGCGGATGAACCGCTGGTCCTCCTTGCGGTGCCGCCGGCCGAACCCCGGTTCCGCGGTCGGCGGGCCGCCGGCGCCCGTCACGCCGGACCGTCCTCGGCCATGCGGGAGGCGCCCTCGTGCTCCGCGGCCCACCGGACGGACCTGACGATGTTCTCGTAGCCGGTACACCGGCAGACCTGGCCGGAGATCACCTCGCGGATCTGCGCCTCGTCCGGATCGGGATGGTGATCGAGGAGCCAGCGGGCGGTCATCAGCATCCCGGACGTGCAGAAGCCGCACTGCAGGCCGTGGCACTCGATGAAGCCCTGCTGGACCGGGTCGAGCTTGCCGTTCCGCTCCAGTCCCTCCACGGTCCGCACCGCGCGGCCGTCGGCCATGGCCGCGAGCAAGGTGCACGACTTGACCGGCCTGCCGTCCAGCCACATCACGCAGCTGCCGCAGTTCGACGTGTCGCAGCCCCAGTGGCTGCCGGTCAGCCCGAGGTCGTCGCGGATGAAGTGGATGAGCAGCAGCCGCGGCTCGACCTCGCGCACGTACTCGGTGCCGTTGACGCTCACCGCGACGCGGATCGTCATGCGTCCAGCCTCACCCGGGCCGCGGCCCGGCGCAGCGCGCGGGTGGTGAGCTCGGCGACCAGGTGCCGCTTGTAGTCCTCGGGGCCGCGCTGGTCGGCCGCCGGGTGGCACCCCCGGGCGGCGATCGCGCCGGCCGCCGCGAAGCTCTCCTCGTCCGCGGCGCGGCCGCGCAGGAACTCCTCCGCCTCGGCCGCGACGAAATGCTCGGCGCCCACCGCGGTCAGCCCGATGCCCGCGGACACGATTACCGGCCGCTCCGCCGCACCGCCGAGCCGCAGCACCGCGCCCGCGGCCGCGATCGACCAGTCACCGACCCGGCGGGACACCTTCTCGTACGCGCTGCCGGTGGCGGGCAGCACGGGCACCCTGACCTCGGCGAGCAGCTCCCCCGGGCCGATGACCGTCTCGTACGGCCCGAGGTGGAACTGCCTGACCGGCACCGTCCGCTCGCCGTCCTGGCCGCGGATGACCGCGGTCGCGCGGGCCGCCGCGAACGCGGCGGACAGGTCCTCCGACGGGTCAGCCTGGCAGAGCGACCCGCCGATGGTGCCCCACAGCCGGACGATCGGGTCCGCGACGACGCGCTCGGCGTCGTGGAAGATCGGGTAGCACCGCCCCGCGACGGCGGAATCGAGCAGGTCTGCGTGCCTGGCCAGGGCGCCGATGCGCAGCTGGCCGTCGTCCAGCGCGATGAAGGAGAGCTCGGTCAGCCCGTTGATGTCGACGAGCAGCTCGGGCTGGGCCAGCCGCAGTTTCATCATCGGGATCAGGCTGTGCCCGCCCGCCACCGCCCTGGCGTCGGGCCGGGTCAGCAGCGACAAGGCGTGCTGGAGGCTGGCCGCCCGCTCGTATTCGACGTGCGAGGGAACCTGCATGTATGCATCATTCGGCCTGCCCGCGCAGCGCGCAACCGCGGTTAAGGCATCGCTAATGGCAGGCGCGCTAGCGGCGGGCGCGCTAGCGGCGGGCGCGCCCGGCCGGGATCAGCGGCCGCCGATGTCCTCGCTCCACACCTGCGGGAAGCGCTCCTGGAACTCGCGCATGGCGGCCACGCACCCGGCGTCGTCAAGCAGGACGATCTCGACGCCCTGGCCGGACAAGAAGCCCAGGTCGCCCTCGAAGGTCTGCGCCTCCCCCACGACCACCCGCGGGATCTGGAAGAGCAGGATCGCCCCGCTGCACATCTGGCAGGGCGACAGCGTGGTGTACAAGGTCATCCCGGCGTAGGAAGACTGCCGGCCCGCGTTGCGCAGGCAGGCGATCTCGCCGTGGGCGACGGGGTCGCCGCGCTGGACCCGCTCGTTGTGCCCGGCCGCGAGCACCCGGCCGCCCGAGGCGAGCACCGCCCCGACCGGCACGCCGCCGGCTTGCAGGCTCACCCGCGCCTGGGCCAGGGCCAGGGCCATCATGTCGTGATCAGCCTGATCGACGTGCCCGTATCCCATGCCGGCCTACCCTACTCCCGGGCCACGAGCCGCCACACCACGCCGATGCCCGTGCCTCCCGGCGCGGGCGGCTCGATCGGGCGCCGCCCGGCCTCGGTGAAGCCGAGCTTGCGCGGCACCCCGGCACTGGCCGCGTTCAGCTCGTCGGTCACGACCTCGATCCGGTCTACGCCCGGCAGCCGGAAGGCCTGCTCGACGAGGGCCGCGGCCGCCGCGGTGGCCAGGCCGCGGCGGGTGTAGCCCGCGCGAACCCAGTAGCCGATCTCAAGTCCGCCGGGCCCGATCCTGGCCATCAGGCTGATGCCGCCCGCCAGCACACCATCGGCCACGATCGCGTAGCTGTATTCCGAGCCTTCCTCCCAGCGCCGCGCGGCGGCGGTCAGGAACTCGCCCGCAGTCTGCCTGGTGTAGCCGACCGCCCACGGCATGAACGGGCGCAGGTGATCGAGGGAATCGGTCACCGCCTGGAGCACGGCGTCCAGGTCGTCCTCGCGGTGGCGCCGCACGGTGACCTGCCCGTGCTCGATGATCTCAGCCGGCCGGACGGGCCGGGCGTCCGGGTCCATGTCCGCGCCCCTTTCCTTTCCTCTTATTCGGCCGAACGATCCGTGCTTTGCGTGCCCGGTCCCGGCGGAGCGAGAGCCGGGCGGCGGCCGGCCAATCGTAGCTGAGCTCCTCGCCGACCCTGAGCCGGGCCCACCGGGACGCCTCGACCTGCAGCGCGCTGGCGGTCGCGGCGATCGCCGCCGGGTCCACCTCCGCGCCGGGCCATACCGCCAGCTTGGCCTGCGCCAGGCGCCTGATCTGGTCGGCCGTCGGATGGTCCAGCGCGGCGACGCATTCGGCCAGGTTAGCGAGGAGCTCCGCGCGCATCAGGTGCGACCGGAACTCCGCGATGAGCGCCCTGGACCGTTCGGTCGCGTGCGGCGGGCGGCGCCCGGTGACGTGATCCATGCTCCCGAAGACGATGCCCGCCGCGATGCCGCCCCAGATGCCGTCGCGGATGCGCAGCTCACGCTCCACCACCAGGTGCATGATGTCGTGCGGCAGCCGGGGCCCGGCCGACCCGCCGTACAGCCGGTACACGGTGCCGTCGTCCCGTTCCACCAGCGCGTAGGCGCGCTGGTAGTCGGGCAGCCGGGGAAACGTCACGTGCATACCCCCACTATGCGAAGCCGGGGAACCGCGGGCCTAATGATTTTCCCGCCGCGGCCAACGGCGTAGGGTGACGGGTGGGGCGAACCCGCGCAGGCACCACGGCGTGGTCCCGACCGGTGCGCGGTGTACCCGGGCGGTTACCGCTAGGAGTTGCCGTCAGCTATCCGCGTGGCGACTGAGAGCGCCGTGTTGATCGGGATCGCGTAGCCGACCGTGTTGCGTCCGCTTCCCGAACTCCCGACAATGATGCCGATCACGTGGCCGTTCGGGTTCACCAGCGGGCCGCCGATCGCCGGCGGCTGCGCAGACGGCAGGGCAGACGCCATCAGCCCGGTCCAGGTCGCCTGGCCCAGGGTGACGGTCGTCTTCAGGGTGGTCAGCCTGCCGACATCGAGGGACACCACATCCTCCGTGCCCGTGGTGCTGACCGCGGTGTCGACGACCTCGCCCGGCACATGATAGGAGTGCTCCCTGATGACCTGCGCGCTTGCGACCACCGTGGCCGAGTTCCCGACCGTGACGGTCGAGAACGCCCGCCCGTTACTCCCTTCCATCTGGAGCAGCGCCAGGTGCTCCGCCGGGTCCACGCCGATCACCGTGGCCGCGAACGTCTCGCCGGAGAAGACGTACTCCGCCGCCAGGTTCGCGGCCCCCGCCGCGGGCTGGTAGGTGGTCAGCACCTTCCCCGACTGCGTGAGCACCAGGCCGATCCCGACCGAGGTCCCGCCCGACAGCACGTGCACCAGGCCTTCACCGGTCGACGCGATGATGTTCGACAGGTTGTCGTGGCCGATGCCGTCCGGGTCCTCCACGAAGATATCGTTTCCCTTCAGCGGCGCGGGAATCGCCGAGTGAACCGCCGTGTCGCCCAGCCCGGACACCCGGCCGACGGCGAAGCTGAGCGCCGCCGCGAGGATGAACGCCGACGCGATCGCGGAGAGCCTGAAGTCCTTGTGCCGCCAGAGTTCCGGTACGGCCCGGCCGGACTTGGGGGCATCACCCGTATCCGCGTCGTCTTCGTCTTCCGCGCGCGCGAGCCGCTCGCTCCTGATCACGATCCTTACCGCCCCGGCACGCCGAAGGAGGGAGTCGGACTTGGCACCGCCCCCAGCGGCGCCGGCTGAACCGCGTTATTGGTCGAGCCCGCCTGGTACGCGAGCACCCCGCCGACCAGCAGGCCCAGCACTACGGCCACGGCGAGCTGGGCGGCAACGCGGGCCCAGCCACTCCTGTTGCTGTGCGTGTTTCCGTGCGTGCGGCGTCGCGATGCGGACCGATGCCCACTGCGCACTCAATCCACCTCCCGGAGTGAAAGCGTAGAACAACCAGGCCGGTCTAATCTGCGGAATCGTATACGCAGCTTCTTACAGATCTCTAACATGCCCGCGCTCGCCCTCGTCCAGTGATAGAAACGTGATCGGCGACGAAGGGTGGAACGTGCTCACACTGCTGGGCTTTACCGTGCCTTTGTGCCTTGATGTATTCGCCGTCTCGTTTGGCGTTTTCGGTGAAATGCGCCTGACTCTTGCGCAGCGGATACGCATCACCGTGCTGTTCATGACGTTCGAGATCGGGATGCCGCTGGTCGGGATGGCGCTCGGGACGCCACTGACCCACCTGACCGGCGTCACCTCCAACTTGCTCATCGACGGCGCCCCGGCCAACGCCTACCAGATTCACGTGGCCAACGTCAGTCACGCGGCCGACGTCTTCGAGCATTCTCTCTTCGGCCGGTATATCGACCCGGTTCTCATCCCGATTGTCATCGCCGCCATCGGCATCTGGATGCTTGACGAGGCCCTCAATGACGATGACGACGACGAGGCGGGCAAGGCGAAGGCCCTGGTCACTGCGCACGGCCTTTTCATTATCGGCCTCGGCATTGCCACCAGCGTGGACGATCTGGCCATCGGCTTCACGCTCGCGTTCAACGCCTACTACCTGCCCCTGCACGATATCTTCACCGCCATCGCCATCCAGGCGTTCCTGGCCATCACCGTCGGACAGTTCCTCGGCTGGAAGGTACGCACCGGCAGCCTCCGGCTCAACGTGGGACGCGTCACCGCCACCGCCAAGCTGATAGCCGGCGGCGCGCTTATCGCGCTAGCGGTCGTCGTCCTGCTGACCCCCGAGATCATTGCTCACGTCATCCCGCACATCTACCACTACAGGTACATCCCGCCACTGGCGCCTTCGGCTACCGGAGGGCCTCGGCCAGGGTGAACCCGGCCATGACGACCATTACCAGGGCGGCCAGGCGGGTGATCCACCGGACCGGAAGGAGCTGCGACAGCTTTCGCCCTCCGGTGATGGCCAGGGCCGTCACCGCCCACAGGGCCAGCACGCTCCCGACGCCCACCGCCACCGGATTGTGGTACCTGGCGGCGAGGTTCGCGATCATGATGTCCGACAGGTCACCGAGTTCAGCCAGGAGGATCACCACGAATGAGGTCGCCGCCGCGGCCCAGAAGCCGGTCGCGCTGGCCTTCTGCTGAGCTTCGTCGTCATCGTCGGCGCGCAGCACAAGTACGGCGCCGATCAGGAACACCGCAGCCACCGCGAACTGCACGATCCGGTGCGGGAGCAGGCCGAGCAGGCTGCCGAGGGTGACCGCCAGCACCACGTGCACCGCGAACGCCGCCGCCGCTCCGGCGAGCACCCAGCCCGGCCGGTACCGAGTGCCGAGCACCAAGCTCGCCAGCCCCGAGTTGTCCGGCAATTCCGCGACGAAGACCGTGCAGAAAACGATCCCCGCAATGAGCAAGTCCGCCACGTAACCACCTCTCCGCCAGGCCGGCGCCGCCGCCCGGTACCCGGCATGGTACGCGCGAAGGGGCTGCTCTACTGCTATGACAATTTCCAGGTTAGATTTGCGTAACAGGCAGGTTGGCCGCGATTTCGGCTCGGGGCGGGCCGATTTCCTGAATCGCCTGGGATATCACCGCCTCGACAGCACCAGGATCCAGAAGACGTCACGGGCGGTACCACCAGCTATTTTCATGCCAGTACGGCGTCGGGGGCATCCGACAGCAAGACTCTCGCAGGAATCGGAGAGTGCCTCCGCCTGGCGTGGCGCTAGCGGAGTTCTGGGTCGGCTGTGACGTCTGGGACATGGGCGGAGCCATCGCACCGCCACCGTAGCCTCGACGCTCGGGCGCCGGGCACAGTAAGCGCGCTCCCTCCGTCGAGTGCAAGGTGCCCGTGGCCCGGTCGGCAGCATGTCGCGGCTCCGCCCGGCGCGCTTTTATACTCTTTGTCGGTTTTGTTCGGCTAGTGATCGCGGGAGTGATCGCGGGAGATCGGGCTTGGCGGAAGCTGACCCACCACCGCCTCAAGCGTTACGCCCGGCAGTTACACGCCGCAAGGCCAGGCGATAGTGCCAGCAGCCCTGGCCCGCACCGGTTAATGGCGAGGGCCAGGGCTGGGTGATACCGGGTCACGCGTACGGTCGGTTTACCAGCCGGTGTAGGCCAGGACGGCGGCGGTGACGATGACGCCGACGCCGACGATCCCGAAGGTGCGGTACATCCGGGTGCGCAGCGCCGGGATCAGGACCGCGAGGCCGATTCCTGTCGCGAGGCCGATCAGGCCCAGTCCGCCGCTGGCCAGCGCCTGCAGGCCCGCCGAGGCCCAGACCGAGTCGTGCGCGGGCACGCCGGTGACCGCGCCGTAGGTCAGGTTGTCGATGCTCAGGGCCACCGGCAGGACCCAGATGCCCCGCCAGGACCATTTTTGCAGCCGCGGCGAGGTCTGCATCTTCCTCGCGGCGAAGTAGATCCCGATCCAGTACAGGCCGAGCGCGACGAGCAGCGTGGTCTCGAGCACCGTGCTGAGGGTGTCTGACACGGAGAAGTGGAACAGCGTGCCGACCAGGTACCCGATGCCGTCGCCGGCTCCGTACGAGAGCCCGTAAGGCAAGGCCAGGGCGGACACGCCCGCCATCGCCCACCACTTCCACGGTGAGGCGTGCTCCTCCAGTGACCTGAGCTCGCTGTGCTCGTGCGGCCGCTGTTTGATGAACATCGGCCCGGTGACGATGCAGGCGATCAGCGAATCGACGCCCAGGAGAAAGAAAGCAAGATAATTGAAACCACCCATGCGACTCCGACCCTTCGGTTGACCGTTTTCGGCTTCTTGGCCGTTCCCCTTAGGTGGAAGGAGCGTAAATTGGTAATAGCATGAGCGTCAACCGCCCTCTGCCGTCTGTAATATGTTGTAATAACTTGTAATAAGTGTTTCACGGCCCACCATGCTGGAAACACATGTTGCATCGATAAGCGGGCCGGTTTTGAATTCAACGTTTGCTCGAGCCCATCGATCTGGCGATCGCCCCAGGGACCCTGCACACAGGCCCGGCAGGTCCCATCAGGCTCCGCAGCCCTCGGGTACGAAAAGATCGTTGAAGAGCTGCGCTCCATGGGAGTTCTTGGGGATCCTAGCACCTAAAAAGCTCTACGAAGAGAGGAAACTTCACGCAAAATCATGAGCCGCAGCCGGAAGACCGCCTCAGCGGTCACAACCTGCGGGTGCTGTCACAGGCGGCACACGGTACCGGGACGTGACCCGCGGGCGGTGCCGCGACATGGCCCCGCGGGCGGTGCCGGGACGTGGCCCCTCGGCCGTGTGGCGCTCAATGGGCCGTGGTGACCTGGATGAGCTTGATCACCATGATGATGATCGCGAAGACGATGTAAGCGCGCAGGGCCAGCAGCCCGATCCGGCGCGGCATGGTGAGGACGGGCCGCGGGAGCGTGCCGATCGCCGGCGTGCGCCACGCGACGCGGCGGTCCCGCAGGACCTCCTTCCACTCGGCCCGGGTCATGCTGGCCGGGCGCTTGTTGCCGGCGGGGTCCGCGGCGAGGGCCGCGTCATCCTCGCGGGCTTGCCGGAACCGCAGCAGCGCGAACGCCGCGATCACGCCGCACACGGTGCAGATGCCGAGGCCGATGAAGCACTGCTTTAGTGTGATGACCGGCCAGAAGGTGGTCACGAGCGGTGCCAGCGAGAAGGTCAGCACGATCCAGGCGATGATGCCGGAGATCCAGTTCTGCGCGGTGCCGTTGGCCCACGGACCGAGCACCGGCTTGTCGTTGGCGAGCAGGATCAGGAAGACCAGGGCCGAGGGCAGCAGGATGCCGTTGAGCGCCTCCACGCCGTTAATGACCACATTCAGATCGTTGCCCCAGGCCAGCGTGACGACGGCGGACAGCCCGATCATTACGGCGTACAGGCCGTAGAACCACGGGGCCTGGTTCATCTTCCAGTGCAGGGAGTGCCGCATCTTCGGGGACACGTCGCCGAGCGTGTACGTGGTGGTGAGCGCCGTCAGGTTGGCGCCGATCAGCGAACCGTCGAGCGCGGCGATGGCCAGCAGGTCGCCGACGCCGTGGCCGACGTAGTGCTGCAACTGGGCGAACGTCTGGCTCAGGTCGTTGAAGTTACCGAAGGCGGCGGTGTGGGCCAGGCCGAAGGCGCAGGCGCCCATGATCACGAGCGCGCCGATCACCTCGATGACGATGCCCACGCCCGTGTCGAGCCGCTCGTAGTTCATCCAGCGCGGGCTGATGCGCTTGTCGACCACGTTGGACTGCTGGAAGAAGAGCTGCCACGGCTCGACGGTGGTGCCCACGACCGCGACGACCAGCAGGAGCAGGGTCGCGTTCAGCCCGCCGGGCATGCTCGGGACCACGCCCGCGGCGGTCGTGGAGATGCTGCTGTGGGTGAAGTAGATCATCGGGAACGTCACGAAGTTCGCGATGACCAGGAAGATCAGGAACCGCTCCCAGTA
>Ga0335074_10000397_pt1 | contig 64080 bp, 49 predicted proteins | sample Lox_Sample_23_FD_206715 | JGI IMG/M metagenome (GOLD analysis project Ga0335074, IMG submission 206715) | Soil microbial communities from Loxahatchee National Wildlife Refuge, Florida, United States - Lox_Sample_2.3 | ecosystem: Environmental > Terrestrial > Soil > Wetlands | place: USA...
CACTCCCGCGGTTTCCTGCCTTGGGCGTTCTCCGACGCCCGCCCGTCAAACGCGTCTCGACAGGATGCGACATCCCACGGGGCGAGCTTCGGAGAACGCTTAACAGGCCCCGACACTGACCCCGCTCAATGCCACCGAGCCCACCTCGGATATCAGTCAGTACTTCATCCAGAACAACATGCCGCTTTCGAGCAACTACCCGGACATCATCGCGATCTCCCCGAGCGTGCAGTCCGTTTCGCCGAACGGCCCGGGACTCATGGAGAACCAGATCCTCAGCATCCGGGGATTCGTCGACGGGTTCTACAACGTGACCTTCGATGGGATTCCGTGGAACGACTCGAACGATTTCACGCACCACTCCACCTCGTACTTCATGGACAACGATCTGGGCGGCGTCTCGGTCGACCGTGGACCGGGCACCGCGGCGACGATCGGCAATGCGACCTTCGGCGGCACCGTATCGAACGTCTCGAAGGTTCCGCTTCCGGATACCACCATCACGCCCTACGTGAGCTTCGGGAGCTTCAATACCCAAGTGATCGGGAGCGAGTTCGACACCGGGCGGATGGACAAGCTCGGCGGCGGCGCCGGCTTCATCGATGCGGAGAGCCTCTCGAGCGACGGCGAGCTCACCAACATGGGGCAGGACCGCAAGAATCTGTTCACCAAGTTCGAGTTTCCCATCGAGGGCAGTACGGCGATCACGCTGGTCGCGATGGTCAACCAACTACACCAGTTCGTCGGCGTGGGCGCGACGGCGGCGCAGATCGCGCAGTACGGGCCGACCTACGGCCTGGTGGCCGATCCGACGAGCCAGGACTATTACGGGTACAACTTTGATGAGATCCACACCGACTTCGAGTACATCGGGGTCGCCTCGAACCTGGGCGGCGGTTGGACGCTCGACAACAAGGTCTATACCTACGGCTACTGGCACCGCGGGCACAACGGCCTCGACCCCAACGGTCCGACGCCGGACGGCACGGGCTACAGCGCGACGGATGTACCCGGGCAGCTGCTCACCAACGATTACCGATCGTGGGGCGATACGCTCAAGTTCCAGGGCGACTACGGATTCGGCGACATTCAGACCGGCCTATGGTTCGACCGTCAGCTCAACTTCCGCGCCCTCGCCCAGACCGACGAGACGCTCGGCGATGCGCTCGATCCGGGTGGAATCGGCAATCCTCTGATCGATGCGTTCCTCGGCAATCGGCTGCTTGATCAGACGCTCACGACCCTGCAACCGTTCGTGCAGGTCGACTGGAAGCCGCTGCCGGGGCTCACCCTCTCCCCCGGCGTGCGCTACGACCACTTCGAGCGCGCGGTCGATGCGGACGTGAACGTCAAGTCCGGCGCGCCCCAGTCGTACGAGAACGACTTCTCCTCGGCGCTGCCGTCCTTCCTCGCGCACTACGCGATCACCGACCATTGGGCGGCCTACGCGCAGGTCGCCAAGGGCTTCCTCGCCCCGAACGAGAACTTCTTCAACTACCAGGTGCCCGGCTCCACGAATCTCGCCCCGCAGCAGACCTGGAACTACCAGGCCGGCACGACCTGGCAGACCCGCCGGCTGTCGATCTCCGGGGATATCTACTACATCGATTTCGCGAACGAGATCGCATCGGAGACCATCGGACCCAATACGGTGTTCTTCAATCAGGGGGGCACCACGTACAAGGGCGTCGAGGTCGAGGGAACTTACTTCATCGGCTCCGGATTCAGTGTCTACGCCAACGGCTCGGTGAACAGCGCCAAGGACAAGGCGACCGGTCTATGGGTGCCGAATGCGCCGGACGGCACGTTCGCCGCGGGCGTCATCTTCAACGCCGAGGGCTGGTACGCCTCGCTCATCGACAAGTGGGTCGGGCGCACCTATGGAGATGTCGGGGAGGCGCAGGAGATCGGTGCCTACAACGTGCTCAACGGCGCGCTCGGCTACACCTTCGCGCAAGGCCCGAGCTGGCTGCACGGTGCGTCGATCAAGCTCGATTTCAGCAACCTGCTCAACAACACGCGCATCGATGCCCTGGCCGGCTACACGGCTGGGGGCACCACACAGTATCCGGGCGGCGTCCCTCTCTACTGGACGATCCCGGAGCGCAGCGTGATGGCGACGCTCGCCTGGCCGCTCTGATCCGAGGACAGCCGTCGCGGCCCGTCCAGGGGTCGATGCCGGGCGTCGAATTGGACGCGGCCGTGCGTCACAGGAGGTAGGATTCGCGGAATCTGAGTGCAAACCCGCCCCGAGGCCCGCCTCGTGCCGAGATTCCGCGAGCTTCGGCTCACCGTGAGATCCACCGCGCTGCGCGCCGCGGCCGCCGTGCTCGTGCTGGGCGGCGCGGCCGCGGTAGCCGGGCCAGCACCGCGGGGCATCGCGGAAGTCGACGATTCCAGGCTCCTCCATGCGGCCGAGGACCCTCAGGACTGGCTCACCTACGGCGGCAGCTGGTACGAGCAGCGCTATTCGCGCCTGAGCCAGATCAACACCGCCACCGTCGGACGCTTGCGCCCGGCGTGGACCTTCGACTTCGACACCACGCGCGCGCAGGAATCCACTCCCCTCGTCGTCGATGGCGTCATGTACGTGACGACGGCGTGGAGCAAGGTGTACGCGCTCGATGCGCGCAGTGGTCGGCAGCTGTGGTTCTTCGATCCGAAAGTGCCTGGGCCGGCGGGCGTCCCCACCTGCTGCGACGTGAACAACCGCGGCGCCGCCGTCTATGAAGGCAAGGTCTACGTGGGCACGATCGATGGTCGGCTGATCGCGCTCGATGCGCGCACCGGCAAGCCTGTATGGTCCGTGCGAACGGTGCCGCACGCGAGTCTGTACTCGATCACCGGAGCGCCGCGCGCGGCGCGCGGCAAGGTGTTCATCGGCAATGCCGGCTCGGACTTCGGTGGCCGCGGCTACCTGAGCGCATACGACGCCGCGACCGGCGCGCTCGTGTGGCGCTTCTACACCGTGCCCGGGGACCCATCGGCGCCGCCCGACCACGCCGCCTCCGATGCCGTGCTCGCCGCAAAGGCCCGCCCAACCTGGTTCGGCGCGTGGTACCGCTACGGCGGCGGCGGACATGTTTGGAACGCGATCGTCTACGACCCGGACTTCAATCAGCTCTATTTCGGCACCGGCAACGGCTACCCCTGGAACCAGCGCTTCCGCTCAGCGGGCAAGGGCGACAATCTCTTCATCGCCTCGGTCGTCGCCGTCGATGCCGACACCGGGCAGTACCGCTGGCACTACCAGGAAACACCCGGGGATTCATGGGACTTCGACTCGGTCGCCGATATCACCCTCGTCGACCTCACGATCAACGGCGCGCAGCGCAAGGTGCTGCTGCACGCTCCCAAGAATGGCTTTCTGTACGTCCTCGATCGCAGCAGCGGCAAGCTGCTCTCCGCAACACCCTTTGTCCCGAATATCAACTGGGCGAGGCGCATCGACCCGCGCACCGGCCGACCGACCATCGCGCCGGCAGCGCGCTACTTCGACGTTCCGTGGACCGGCCGACCGGGCGGAGGCGGCGCGCACAACTGGAACCCGGTCGCGTTCAGCCCGCAGACCGGACTCCTCTACATCCCGGCGGCCGAGACCAGCACGCATTATGTTCCGGTGAAACGCTACCGCTGGATCAAAGGGCTGCCGAGTCTCGGCATCAACCTCTTCGGCGCGCAGCACGGCGCGCTCACGCAGGCCGAGCCCGCGCGCGCGCGCGTCCCCGGCCGCGCCTATCTCCTCGCCTGGGATCCGATCGCGCGCCGGGCGGCCTGGCGTGCAAGCGGGCGCGGCGGCGGGGTGCTCGCCACGGCGGGCGGTCTCGTCTTTCAGGGCCGCAGCCGCGACGGACTGCTCGGTGAGCTCGCGGCGTTTCGCGCCGAGGACGGCGCGGAGCTCTGGCACTATCCAACGCCCGATGCGATTCTCACCGGGCCGGTGAGCTACCGCATCGACAACCAGCAATACATCGCGGTGACCTCCGGCGCCTCGCTCATGGACTTCGGCGCCCGCGCGCGCATGCCTCGCTACGGGGAGCTCATCGCCTTCAAGCTCGACGGCACGGCAACGCTCCCGGCGGACCCGCCGCTCGCCCCACCCGCGAATCCGCCGCGCGAGCGCGCTGCGGCCGCGACGCTCGCGCAGGGGGAAGATCTCTTCGGCCGTTACTGCGCGCGCTGCCACGGCGTGGAGGCGGTCACCGCGAACGTCATTCCGGATCTGCGCCGCTCGCCGATGCTCACCAGTCCCGGCGCGTGGCAGGACATCGTGATCGGCGGTCTGCTTGCCGACCACGGCATGATCGGCTGGCGGCAGTTCTTGACCCCGGCCGAGGCGCAGGCGATTCGGGCCTACGTGGGTGAGCGCGCCTGGATTCTCGCGCGGCAGGAGCGCCGCGCGGCGCCCGCGCCCGCGCCCGCGCGACGCGTCGGGCAATGAGCCGCAAACTCGCGCCGCGCGGTCGAGCTCAAGAGCGCCGCTCGCCGGCGCAGGGGCCTGCAGCCCGGCTCGTGCCTCGGGGGGAAAGGAGTTTATACTTTCAGGAGTTACTGAAAGTGCCAGAATTTTCAATTGTCCCGCATGCGGCAGGACCGAGCGCCGCAAATTGCCTTAAGCCCCCTGGAGACGAGCGATGAACGTTGCACAAGCTGCCGCCGAGATCATGAGGCGCGAAGGGACCCAGTACCTCCTCGCCTATCCGCTCAATCCGCTCACCGAATCGTGCGCGGCGATCGGCATCCGCCCGATCATCGTTCGCCAGGAGCGCATCGGACTGCACATGGCCGATGCCATCAGCCGGCAGACCTCCGGAGAGACGGTCGGCGTGTTCTGTCAGCAGGTCGGCCCCGGATGCGAGAACTCCTTCGGCGCGGTGGCGCAGGCGTTCTCCGAAGGCGTGCCGCTCATCGTGATGCCGGGCGGCTACCCGCGCGATGTGAGCTGGGTGCGTCCCAATTTCAACGCGACGCTCAACTATCAGCACGTCACCAAGGCTGCCGAGCTCATCACGACGCCCGAGATGATCGTGCCGGCGATGCGCCGCGCCTACACCCAGGCGCGCAACGGACGCCCCGGGCCGGTGCTGCTCGAGGTGCCGGGCGACATGTGGCGGCAGGAGCTTCCGGCGGGCCCGATCAACTACACCCCGGTGAAGCGGACGCGCTCGGCACCCGATCCGCAGGCAATCGATGCCGCGGCCGAAGTGCTCGTGAACGCCAAGCGGCCGCTCATCTACGTAGGCCAAGGCGTGCACTACGCCCAGGCCTGGGAGGAGTTGCGGCAGGTGGTCGAGCTGCTCGAGGCCCCCACGTGCACGAGCCTCGAGGGCAAGAGCGGCATCCCCGAGCACCATCCGCTGTGCCTCGGCACGGGCGGCGTTTCCATGCCGCGGCCGGTGTTCGATCACGTGCAGAGCGCCGATGTCGTATTTGGCGCCGGAGCGAGCTTCACGGCCACGGGATTCGGGATCCATTTCCCGACCGCGAACAAGGTGTTCGTCCACAACACCATCGACCCGCGCGATATCAACAAGAACATCCCGACCGATCACCCGCTCGTCGGGGATGCAAAGCTCACGCTCGTGATGCTGCACGAGGCGATCAAGGATCGTCTCGGCGGCCGGCCGCGGGGCCTGCTTCCGCAGGTCGCGGCGAACATCAAGAAGCAGAAGGACGCGTGGCTCGCCGAGTGGATGCCGCTCCTCACGAGCGATGCGTCGCCGTTGTCCCCGTATCGGGTGATCTGGGATCTCATGCATGTCGTCGACATGAAGAACACGATCATCACGCACGATGCCGGCAGCCCGCGCGATGAGCTCGCCCCGTTCTGGGCACCGGTCACGCCATTGAGCTACATCGGCTGGGGCAAGACCACGCAGCTTGGGTACGGACTCGGGCTCGCGATGGGGGCGAAGCTCGCGCATCCGGAGCGGCTCTGCATCAACATGTGGGGCGATGCCGCGATCGGCATGACGGGCATGGACTTCGAGACGGCGGCGCGCAACCGGATTCCGATCCTCTCGATCCTGTTCAACAACCACGCGATGGCGATGGAGATCCACGCGATGGAGCTGTCGACGGAGAAGTATCACTCCACCGACATCTCGGGCAACTACTCCGATTTCGCGCGCGCACTCGGCGGCTACTCGGAGCGAGTCACCGAGGCCGACCAAGTCATTCATGCGCTCAAGAACGGCATCGAGGCGACCCGGCGCGGTCAGCCGGCGCTGCTCGAGTTCATCACCACCAAGCACAAGGTGTACTCGACGTTCGCGCCCGGATACCAGAGCAAGCGCGAGGCCTGAGCCGACCGGTGCCGGCGCGAGAAGCGCCGGCACCTGCCCTGCGCGCCTTTCTCCTCGTTCGAGCCCTCGCACCCGTCGGCCCCCGGCCGACGCGGAGACTCTCATGAGCGAGTTCGTGATCCAGCCGCACTTCCGGCTCCAGGAGTGGGTGGCCGAGGAGAAGGGCTACTTCGCCGCCGAAGGCCTGGGCTACGTCTTCCGCGAGGAGGTCCAGGCGAGCGACGGCAGGATCCACGACAAGGGCGCCCGGGTCGGCGCCTACCAATCCCTCGAGGAGGGGCGCGCCTCGGATGTGAGCTGCGCCTGTCACTGGACGGTGAACGTCGCAGCCGCGAGCGGTCATGGCAAGCTCTACACGGGCGCATATTCGGTGGCCCCCGCAGGGATCTTCGTAGCGAGCGATTCGCCGGTGAGGAGTCCGCAGGGGCTCGCCGGCGTACCGGTCTCGGTCGGCTATCAATCGGGGAGCCACTACTCGAGCATCCAGGCGCTGGAGCAGTACCTGCCGCGCGAGCAGATCACGCTCTCCTTCAACGATGGGATGCTCTTCAAGCGCATGGAGCGGCTCCTCGAGGGCAAGGTTCCGGCAGCGGCGCTCTTCAGCGGCCCTTACTACTTCGCCGAGCAGCTCGGCTTTCGCAAGGTGATCGATACCACGTTCATGATCGCAACGATGATCACGGGCGATCCCGACGCTCACGACCTCCAAAAGTACTTCCGCGCGCTGCGGCGCGCGCAGCGCGACATCGACCTGCGTCCCGAGCGCTACACGCATTACTACCAGCGTGAGTTTCCCGTGCGCTATCACTCCATGATGGACACGCGCCGCTGGGGGCCCGGGGAGCGGCTCGTCTTCGAGCCCTACACCGAGGAGGCGTTCCAGGCCGCACGCGAGTGGATCGCCGCGCACGAGATCTTCCCGGGTGGTGATCTCGGGTCGGCACCGTACGCTCAGATCGCGATCGGCTGATCGGCTGTCCGCGCCGCTGTCCGCGCCGCTGTCCGCGCCGCTGTCCGCGCCGCTGTCCGCGCCGCTGTCCGCGCCGCTGTCCGGCGTCCGGCCGCGGACGCTCGCCTGTCCACGCTGATGCCGCTATCTCGGCTGCATACACGCGATCTTTCAGGCACTTGCGAGGTGCGGGCACGTTGGTACGCCGGTTGCAACGTTCGGTGCAGCAGGCCGAGAACCATGAATATCTCCCAGTTGAGGAAACCTTCCCCCGCGAGCCCGACGACGCCCGCCGTGATGCGCGGAACGCAGGGACAGGACACGGCGCTCACCGCCCAGCGGCCCGCGTGGCGCAAGCCGCTGTGGCTCGTGGGCGTGCTCGGCGGGTGCGCACTCCTCGTTGCCGTGCTCGCCTGGGCGGTGAGCGCCTGGTCACAATCGAAGTACACGGTCTCCGCCGACCGCTTGCAGATCACCGTCGTATCCCGCGGCCGCTTCGTGCGCGACGTGGCGGCGGAAGGAACCGTCGTCGCCCCGGTGAGCCCGACGCTGTTCTCGATAGCCCCCGGCACGGTGAGCTACCTCGTGCATGCCGGTGATACCGTGACGAAGGGGGAGATCCTCGCGACCCTCGACAGCCCGGAGCTGCGCAACGAGTACCTGCGCGAGCAGGCGACTCTCGAGAGTCTCGATGCCGCGCTCGCACACGAGCAGCTCGAGATTCGCCGCCAACTGCTCACTAACCAGCAGGAGCAGGACCTGGCGCAAGTTGCGATCAACGCGGCCGAACGCGAGTACAAGCGCAATCAATGGGCCTGGGACCTGCGGGTCATCCCCCAGCGCGACTATCAGCGCTCCATGGATGATCTCGCGGCGGCGAAGGTCAACTACACGCATGCACGCGAGACGGCGAGCCTCGAGCGCGACAGCGTCGTGCTCGATCTGCGCACGCGCCGGCTCGACCGCGATCGCCAGGCGCTCATCGTCGAGGACCTCAAACGCCGCATCGGCGAGCTCACGATCCGCTCGCCGGTGAACGGCATGGTCGCGAACCTCGCTCAGGAAGAACGCGCGGACGTGGCGGAGAACGTGCCGCTCCTGACCGTTGTCGATCTGACGGCGCTCGAGATCGAGTTTCGCGTCGCGGAGAGCTATGCCGGGGACATTCGCCCGGGCATGAGCGCCGACATCACCCTCGCTGGACGGGTCGATCGAGGAGTCGTCACGGCAATCTCTCCGCAGGTGCGCGACAACGAAGTCGTGGGGCGCGTGCGCTTCGCCGCCGGGCAGCCCTCCGGGTTACGGCAGAACGAGCGTGCCTCGGTGCGCATCGTCCTCGACGACCAGCGCAACGTCCTCAAGTTCGAGCGTGGGCCCCTCATCGATGAGACGACGCGCTCCGTGTACCTCGTCAAAGGCGAGCGGGCGATTCGGGTTCCCGTCGAGCTCGGGCCCACCTCGATCTCCGAGGTCGAGGTCGTGCGCGGCCTCGCCGCGGGCGACCGGGTCATCATCTCCGACACACGCGATTTCAACGACGCGCCGACGTTGCTCATCGGCCATTGAGCGCCGGCGCCCAGAGGGTTGAACATGCTCAAGATGCACAATGTCAGCAAGATCTACCGAACCGATCTCATCGAGACGCACGCGCTGCGCGACTTCTCCCTGGAGGTCGCCGCGCAGGAGTTCGTGGCGGTGAGCGGGCCGTCCGGCTCCGGCAAGACCACCTTTCTCAACATCGCCGGACTCCTCGAGGAGTTCGAGGCCGGCACCTACCACCTCGATGGGCACGATGTGAGCGGCCTCAACGACGATCAGCGCTCGCGGCTGCGCAACGAGAAGATCGGATTCATCTTCCAGAGCTTCAACCTGATTCCCGACCTCGACATCTTCGACAACGTCGATGTGCCGTTGCGCTATCGGCGCCTGAAAGCGGCCGATCGCCGCGAGCGCATCACGAGCGCGCTCGAGCTCGTGGGGCTCGCCTCGCGCATGAAGCACATGCCCTCGCAGCTCTCCGGTGGCCAGCAGCAGCGCGTCGCCATTGCGCGCGCGATCGCCGGCGACCCGGCCTTCCTCCTCGCCGATGAGCCGACCGGTAACCTCGATTCTCTGATGGCGCGCCAGGTCATGGATCTGCTGGAGCAGATCAACGAGATGGGTACGACCATCATCCTGGTCACGCACGATCCCGAGCTCGCCCGGCGCGCGCATCGCAACATCCACATCGTCGATGGGCAGGTGACGGACTTGAGGCTCTACGCACCGCATCCGTCGTCAGGTGCAACGGGAACCGCCGAAACGCTCGCGGCACGACCGGCCTGAAGGGGCGCACGCATGCTCGGCTACTATCTGCGGCTCGCTTTCAAGAGCTTCCAGCGCAACCCCGGCCTCACGGCAATCATGGTGAGCGCCATTGCGCTCGGTATCGCAACGTGCGTGGTCACGGTGACGGTCTACCACGCGATGTCGGGCGATCCCATCTGGTGGAAGAGCGACCGGCTCTACGCCGTGACGATGGACTCCTGGGACCCCGCGAAGCCCTTCAACGCGCACCATCCCGAATTGCCGCCGCCCCAGCTGAGCTACCGCGATGCGCAGGCGCTCTACGCCTCGGAGATCCCGAAGCGCAAGGCGATCATGTCGACGCTCGGGGGCGTGATCAGTGGCGGAACGCTGCGAAGCACCGCACAACCCGCCGAAGCGCGCGTCACCTCCGCCGATTTCTTCGCCATGTTCGATGTGCCCTTTCTCTTTGGCAACGGCTGGAGCGCGAGCGCCGATGCGGGGCCGGAGCCGGTCATGGTCCTGAGCCGCGCGATGAACGACCGGCTGTTCGGCGGGGCCGACAGCGTCGGGCGCACCGTCCTGTGGAACGATCGACCGTTTCGCATCATCGGCGTGCTCGACCGCTGGTTGCCGCTCCCGAAGTTCTACGATCTCACGACGGGTGCGTTCAACAAGCCGGAGGACGTGTTCATCCCATTCGGGTGGGCGGCGGACCTCGCAACCTACCCGAGCGGGGATGAGGAGTGCTGGAACGCGAACATCCGCTCGTTCCACGAGCTCCTCAACTCCGATTGTCTGTGGCTGCAGATGTGGGTCGAGTTGCCCGATCACGCGAGCCGCGAGCGGATGCAGTCGTTCATCGATGCGTACTGGGCGGATCAGCATCGGGCGGGGCGCTTCCTCAGAGCCCGCAACAATCGCCTGACCCCCGTCGATCGGTGGCTCGCCGAAAACGACGTGGTTCCCGATGACAATCGCATCCTCGTTGCCCTCGCCTTCGCCTTCCTCGCAGTGTGCCTCATCAACACCGCGGGTCTCCTCCTTGCGAAGTTCCTCGGCAGAAGCGCGCTTGCCGGCATACGCCGGGCGCTCGGCGCGAGCCGCCGCGAGATCCTGGTGCAGCATCTGGCCGAGGTGGCACTGCTCGCATTGATCGGCGCGGGGCTTGGCCTACTGCTCGCGGCGTTCGGACTCTGGGGAGTCCACGCGCTCTACGCGGAGCCGGATCGCGGTGGATACCAGGAGCTCGCTCACTTCGACCTGGCGAGTATCTACGCGGCCTTCACCCTCGCAATCGTTTCCGCGGCGGCTGCGGGACTCTATCCCGCCTGGCGCATCGGCCGGGTCGCGCCCGCGACTTATCTCAAGGGTCAATAGCACCTGGAGGCAGTCTCATGAGCGCCAATCTTCGACCGACTCTGCTCGCTCTCACGCGCAATCGCACCGGCCCGCTGCTCGCCGCCGCGCAGATCGCGATCGCGCTCGCCGTGCTCGTGAACGCCGCCTACATCGCCCATCAGCGCATCGGAAGACTGACCCGCCCCACGGGCATCGATGTAGAGGATCTGTTCCAGGTTTACGGTGAGGGCTTCACGTCACGGTATAACCCGCTCGCGGCGCTACACGAGGATCTCGCTTACCTGCGGGGTCTTCCTGGAGTGGTCGACGCCTCTCCGGCGCTCACGGTTCCGATGGGAGGCGCAAATCAATCCTGGCCGCTCTTCAGGACAGCCGAGGCGCGAGGCGGCGCAACGGTCGCCACCGTTTACGGAATGGACGACCACGGACTGCACACGCTCGGCGCGCACCTCCTCGCGGGGCGGAATTTCCGCCCCGACGAAGTGCTCGATCCGCAGAGCCCGAGCTTCTCGCAGATCATCGTGACCGAATCGGCTGCGCGATCGCTCTTTCCGCACGGCGATGCGCTCGGTCGCACCGTCTACGCGTTTCCGAACATGCCGCTCACGATCATCGGAATCATGAACGACGTGATCGCAACCGCCTGGGCGAGCACCCATTACGGGGCATACGATGCCATGATCGTGCCGCGGACGGACCTCCAGTACGGGAACGGGTATCTGGTGCGCACGGCGCCGGGGCAGCGCGACCGGCTGATGCGCATCGTGGAGCAGCATCTCTCCGCCTCCAACCCCAATCGCGTCATCGACTACGTTCAATCACTCGCCTACTTCGCCAAGCGGCTGCGCCGTGACGACTTGAATCTCACGATCTTCCTCACGACCGTCACGGTGCTCGTCGTCGCAGTCGCCTGTCTCGGGATCTTCAGTCTCGCCACCTTCAACGTGACCGCGCGAACCAAGCAGATCGGCACCCGCCGGGCGGTCGGGGCGCGCCGCGCCGACATCATCCAGTACTTCCTCATCGAGAATGGGCTCATCACCACGAGCGGGGTCCTCGTGGGCTGCGTCCTCGCGCTCGGTCTCGGGTACTGGCTCTCGCTGCGGTATCAGCTCCCGCGGCTCGATCTGTACTACCTCCTGGGTGGCGTGCTCGCGCTCTGGGCTATCGGCCAGATCGCCGCATGGCAGCCGGCACGCCGCGCCGCGGCCGTGCCGCCGTCGGTGGCAACCCGGACGATCTGAATCGCCGCTGCTACCATTGAGCCATGACCCCCGGCGCTCCCGCAGCCGTGCGCTCCAGCCTGGCAGCCTGCTCGGTGCTCGTGATCGACGACAGCGAGGCCGTACGCACCGCCTTCGAGGTGCTGCTCTCCTTTCACGGCGCACGTGTCGTCGGTGCGGCGACGCCTGCGGATGGTCTCGGCGCGCTCGGCCGCGAGCGCATCGACCTCGTCATTCAGGACATGAACTTTCGCCGTGAGGCGACGAGCGGCGAGGAAGGCGTTGCGCTCTTTCACGAGATCCGACGGCGTCTTCCCGAGATCCCGATCGTGCTGCTCACCGCCTGGACCCACCTCGAAACCGCCGTGCAGCTCGTCAAGGCGGGCGCGGCGGACTACGTCGCCAAGCCGTGGGACGATGCGCGCCTGCTCACCACGGTGCGCAATCTTCTCGATCTCGGGTGCGCGCGCGCGGAGGCGCGTGCGCTGCGCGCGGCGCATCGCGACGCACGCGACTCGCTCGCCGAGCGCTTCGACCTGCGCGGCATCGTCTACGAGAGCGAGGCGATGCACACGCTCGTCGCGACGGCCACTCAGGTCGCGCACGCCGATGTGCCCGTGCTCATCACCGGGCCGAACGGCGCCGGCAAGGAGGTGCTCGCCGACATCGTGCAGGCGAATTCGGCCGTGCGCGACCGCCCGTATCTGAAAGTCAATCTCGGCGCGCTGCCCGAGGATCTCATCGAGGCGGAGCTGTTCGGGACCGAGTCCGGCGCGTTCACCGGCGCGCGCGCGCGTGTCGGACGATTCGAGGCCGCCGACGGAGGCACGATCTTTCTCGATGAGCTCGCCAACCTCTCCGGCGGTGGCCAGGCGAAGCTCCTGCGGGTGCTGCAGACGGGCGAGCTCGAGCGCCTGGGCTCGAACGTCACGCGTCGCACCCGCGTGCGCGTGATCGCCGCCACGAACGCACCGCTCAGACGCGCGATCGGCGAAGGTCGGTTTCGGGAGGATCTCTTCTACCGTCTGAGCGTGATCGAGCTCGAGGTACCCGCGCTCGCCGACCGACCGGAGGACATCATGCCGCTCGCGCGCCAGCTGCTCGAGCCGGGCTTCAGCCTGTCCGCGGAGGCGGAGCACGCCCTGCTGAGACACCTCTGGCCGGGAAACGTGCGCGAGCTGCAGAACGTGATCCGGCGCGCCTGCCTGCTCGCGACCGAGCACTCGATCGGGATTGGCGCGCTCAACCTGCCGCCTCAGGGATCGGCGCGCGAGGAGCCGGCGCTCGATCGCGACGCCATCGAGCAGGCCCTCGAGCGTGCGGCGGGCGTGGTGGCGCGCGCGGCGCGTGACCTCGGGCTCTCTCGTCAGGCACTCTATCGGCGCATGGAGAAGCTCGGTCTCAAGGCGGACACCGACCGGTCCACTTTCGGGGCGTGATGGCTCGCTGGTCGCTTGCCGGCCGCGTCGCCGCCGCGCACGGAGCGGTGGCGGTCGCGGCCGCCGCCATCGCATCCCTCGCGACGGTATGGCTGCACGATGCGCTCATCGGGGCGCTCGCCGCGGTGGCCGTCGTCTTGCCGCTCGGACTGTGGCTCGCGCGCTCGCAGACCCGGCCGTGGGCGCGGGTGCTTGCAGCCGTGCGCGACGGCATCGAGAGCCTGCGCGATCGGGATCTGAGCGTCAGTATCAGCCGGACCTCGGACGATGAGTTGGGGGGTCTGGTCGCCGCGTACAATTCGCTCGGCGGTGTGCTGCGGCGCGAGCGGTTCGATATCTATCAGCGCGAGCTGCTCCTCGATACGGTGTTCCAGACCACGCCGCTCGCGATGGTGCTCACGAACGTGAGCGGGCGCATCGTCTACAGCAATCTTGCCGCCCGGCAGCTGCTGCGCGAGGGCCGAAGGCTCGAGGGTGTCGAGTTCGAGCGGCTTCTCGATGCCGCCCCGGCCCCGTTGCGCGAGGCACTCGCGAGCGGCGCCGATACGTTGTTCACGATGGACGTGGGCGGGGAGGCGCAGGTCTACCACGCATCGCAGCGCGACTTCCGCCTCAACACCCATCCGCATCGATTGGTCTTGCTCAAGCAGCTGACGCGTGAGCTCGCCGCACAGGAGGTGGCGGTCTGGAAGCGCGTCATCCGCGTCATCGCCCACGAGCTCAACAACTCGCTTGCGCCGATCTCCTCGCTCGCGCATTCCGGGCACCTGCTCGCCGATGAGCCCGATGCGATGCGGCTCCACCGCGTGTTCGCGACCATTGCCGAGCGTGCGACGCATCTCGCCTCGTTCATCGACGGCTACGCGCGCTTCGCGAAGCTTCCGCAGCCGCGTCTTGCGCGCATCGAGTGGCGGCAGATCCTCGAGCGGCTCGAAGGCGCCGCGCCGTTTCGCATCGAAGGGACGAGCCCGACGCGCGCCGCGAGCGTGGATGCGAGCCAGATCGAGCAGGTGCTGATCAACCTGCTCAAGAATGCGCTGGAATCGGGATCGGCGCCGCAGGAGATCGTCGTGCGCGTGCGCGAGCACACCGACGGCTTCGTCGTGGAGGTGAGCGACCGCGGAGGCGGGTTCACGGAGGAGGTCCTGCGGGATGCCCTCCTGCCCTTCTTCTCCACCAAGCCTTCGGGCACCGGACTCGGACTCACGCTGTGCCGTGAGATCATCGAGGCTCACGGCGGACGGCTCAGTCTCGCAAACCGTCCCGGCGGCGGCGCGCTCGTCACGCTGTGGCTTCCGGATGAGTCGCAGCGCGCCGCCACTGCCGGTTGAGCAGCCGCCGCTCAAACGGGTAATCTCGCGCGACCCCACTGCGCAGCTGCCGCGCGATCGAAGAGCACCATGAAAATCGGCGCCGTCTACCCTCAGGTCGAGCTGCGCGGGGACCCGGAAGCGGTCCGCCGCATCGGCACGCAAGTCGAGACGCTCGGGCTCGACTACCTCCTGGCCTACGATCACGTATTGGGCGCCAACCACGAGCGCCGCGAGCCGAAGCTCACCGGTCCTTACACCGAGCAGCATCCGTTCCACGACCCGCTGCTGATGTTCGCGCACATCGCGGGACTCACGCGCCGCCTGGAGCTCGTGACGGGAGTGCTGATACTGCCGCAGCGGCAGACCGCGCTCGTCGCGCGGCAGGTTGCCGATCTCGACCTTCTCTCGGGAGGCCGCTTCCGTTTGGGCGTCGGCGTCGGCTGGAACTACGTCGAGTACCGGGCGCTCGGTGAGGACTTCACCACCCGCGGTCGCAGGCTCGATGAGCAGATCGAGCTCTTGCGCAGGCTCTGGTCCGAGCCGCTCGTGGAGTTCGCCGGGCGCTTCGATCGCATCGAGCGCGCCGCGCTCAATCCGCGGCCGTCACGGCGCATCCCCATCTGGTTCGGGGGGTTCTCGGAGCCGGCCTACCGGCGCGCCGCACGCATCGGCGATGGCTTCATCTTCACCGGCCCGGTGGAGCGCTCGACTGCCGGCTGGTCGCAGGTCGAGCAGCACCTGCGTGCGGCCGGGCGCGACCCGGCTGAGTTCGGTCGGGAGATGATCGTCGGACGCTTCGACAAGACGCCCGAGGAGGTTGCCGCACGTCTCGCCTGGTGCCGGGAGTGGGGCTGCACGCATGCGGCGGTCGATACGATGGGGAAGGGGCTCGCGAGCGCCGCGGCCCATCTGGATTTTCTCGCGCAGGTGATGGCGCGAATGCACCGCGCTACTTGGCGTCCGTGACGGCGAGCGCGAGATGCGCCGGGCGCGGCACGGTTGAATAGGAGATCCCCTCCTCCGGGGAGCTTCGGATGCGCACCCAGACGTAGCCCGCGGCCGGAAAGCGCACGTCGTAGCGCACGGGCGTTCCCCGCGCGATCGTGTGCCCCGTGATCCATGCGGGCCGGTCGGCATAGACGAGCATCAGCTCGACGCGCGCATCGAGATCCACCCACTCGGCGGTGCCGATCCGATCGATGCCGTTTGCCTGGAGCGCAGCCGGCGCAAGCCGCGCGATGCGCGCCTGCGCGGGCACGATTTTCAGATACGACATGTCGAAGGCCGTCGGCTCGAGCGAGCGCTCGAGATCGCTGCGGCTGCGGTTGAGATCGATCGCGAAGGTGAGGTCCGGATGCACGCTCGCCGCAACGAAATCGCCGGTGCCGGGCGCTCCGTAGAGATCCCCGATCACGTAGGGAAACCACAGCCGGAAGCTCCCGCGAGGCGGCTCGGGTCGCAGGTGCGCGAGATCGGCGCTCAGAAAGACGACGCGCGAGCGGATGACCCAGTCTGCGTGGTACTCGCTGCTGTGACCGCCGCGATGGCACGCGGCGAGGGCGAGTAAGCCCGCGCCGAGGATGAGACCGCGGATCACTCGGCGCTCCGGGCGAGGCCGTAGGGGCCGGCAGAGGCCTCGGGCGCCGCGGCCGCCTGGCGATGTGCCCACGCGAGAAGCCCCACGGCCGCGAGCACCGTCGGGAGACCCACGAGCAAGTTCACCGAGAATCGCTCGTGCCCGAGCCAGGCACCGACGATCAGGGCGACCGGCGGGTTGACGTAGGCGTAGGAGGAAGCGAGCGTCGGGGAGCTGCGCTCGGCGACGAAACGGAACGCCGAGAAGCCCAGAAGCGAACCGAAGACCACGAGGTAGCCCCAGGCGCTCCAGACCTGCCCCATGTGTGGCGGTGACCAGCGCTCGCCGAGCGCCACGCTCACCGCGACTGCCATGAGTCCCGCCGTGAGCAATTCGGCGGCGAAGCCGCTCGCCCCGTGCGGCACGACGATCCGGCGCGACAGCACGGTCGCGAACGACCAGCTGGTCGCACCGATCAGAATGATGACGCTGCCGCGGAGGCTCGCCTCGAGGTCGTGCCCGAGCAGCATCACGAGGGTGCCGGCGGCCCCGAGCCCGATCGCACCCCACTCGATCCGCCGCGGCCACTGTCCGAAGACTCCGGCCCAGAGCGCGGTCGCGAGCGGAACGACGCTGCCGAGCGCCACGGTCGCTCCGGAGCTGATCCAGCGCTCGGCGACCGAGACGGATCCGTTGCCCACGACGAGGAGCAGGAATCCCAGGATCGCGGCGCCGCGCCACTCGCGCGCGCTCGGCCACGGCCGGCCGCGCAGCAGCTGCCAGCCCATGAGGAGCGAGCCCGCCGCGAGAAAGCGCGTGCCGGCGAGCACGAACGGCGGCAGCTCGATGATCGCCACCTTGATCGCGAAGTAGGTCGTGCCCCAGATCAGGTAGACCGCCGCGAGCGCTGCGACGATGGACCCGGAAAGCGGGAGGGTCCTGCCCGGTGACACACTCATGGGAGCCTCGGACCTTAGCGCCCGTCGACCGGCGCCGTCCAGTCGCGGCGCGCGCCGGCGCGCAACCCGTGAACGCCGTCTTGGACGGCCCGGCGCAACCTGCGCTAGCATCCACGCCTGGTTCGACTTAACCCCGAGCCGCGAGCGGTCAACATGAGCAATGCGGACGCCCTGTTCCAGAACGTCTCGGACCGCGCGGGCGGCCTGCGCTGCGACCGCCGGCATTTCATTCGCTGCGCGGCCTCGGCCCTGGCGCTCGCGCCGGTGGGCGCGAGCTGGGCGCGGGGAGCCGATTCGCGCTCGCTCGACTTCGTGCACACTCACACCGGCGAGACGCTCTCGACCGTCTACTACCGCGACGGCACGTATCGTTCGGACGAGCTCGCGCGGGTGAATCATCTGCTCAGGGATTTTCGTACCGGCGACGTGCATCGCATCGATCCCACCGTGCTCGACATCCTCTACGATCTGCAGCGGCTCGCCGATCGCGCGGAGCCCTTCGAAGTCATCAGCGGCTACCGCTCACCGAAGACCAATGCGGAGCTGCGCCGCCACACGAGCGGGGTCGCCGCGCACAGCCTGCACCTGCAGGGACGTGCGATCGACGTGCGCCTCACGGGCGTTTCCACCCGCAAGCTTCACGCGCTCGCGCTTGGCATGGGCCGTGGCGGTGTCGGGCTGTACACGCGCTCGGACTTCGTGCACCTCGACAACGGCCGCGTGCGCTACTGGGGCAGCTGAGCGTCCGCCGGCGACCCGATTTTTCGGAACATACGTAGAGATCGGCTGCCGGTTCCGCCCGATACTAGCGGCATGTCAGCCTGCGCCTCCGATCTCGGGGCCGTGCCGCCCTTCGATGCCGAGCTGCTGCGCCGCCAGCCCGCCTCCGCGCCGCGCTACACCTCCTACCCCACGGCGCCGCAGTTCAGCAGCCGCTTCGGCGAAGGGCAATTCCGCGCGCACGCCGAGCGCAGCAACGAGACGGGCGGTCCGCTGTCCCTCTATGTTCACATTCCCTTCTGCCGCAGCCCATGCTTCTACTGCGGGTGCAACCGCATCATCACCCGCGACTCGTCCGCCGCGGTGGAGTACGCGGGCTACCTCGGGCGCGAGCTCGCCGCGCTCGCGCCGCTCTTTGATGCGCGGCGTCCCGTCATTCAGCTGCACCTGGGGGGCGGTACGCCCAATTTCCTCACGCCGGAGGCGCTCGGGGAGCTCGTGCACGGGCTCGCGCAGCGCTTTCGCTTGAGCGCGGAGCCCGAGCGGGACTACTCGATCGAGCTCGACCCTCGCTTTCTCGCGCCGGGCTACATCGAGGCACTTGCCGGACTCGGCTTCAACCGCGCGAGTCTCGGTGTGCAGGACTTCGATCCGGCCGTGCAGCTCGCGGTGAACCGCGTGCAGAGCATCGAGCAGACGCTCGCAGCGATCGAGGCGTGCCGGGCGGTCGGGTTCCGCTCCGTGAACGTGGATCTCATCTACGGACTGCCGCGGCAGACTCCGCAGGGCTTCGCGCAGACGCTCGAGACGCTGGTCGCGGCCCGGCCGAGCCGGCTCGCCGTCTACAGCTACGCGCATCTGCCGCGGATGTTCAAGGCGCAGCAGCATATCGAGGCGGCCGCGCTGCCGGATCTCGAGACCAAGCTCGCGCTGCTGCGCCTCGCGATCGAGCGGCTGGGCGCAGCCGGCTACCGCTACATCGGCATGGACCATTTCGCGCTGCCTGAGGACGATCTCGCTCGGTCACAAGCCACGGGTGGACTGCATCGCAACTTCATGGGCTACACCACCCATGCCGAGTGCACGCTCATCGCCGCCGGCGTGAGCGCGATCAGTCACCTGGGGGCGAGCTACAGCCAGAACTTCCGCGACCTGCGCACGTGGGCCGCGGCGCTCGATGCCGGGCGGCTGCCGATCTGGCGCGGCCTCACGCTCGATGCCGACGATCTGCTGCGCGCCGAGATCATTCAGGATCTGATGTGCACCGGCGGGTTCGACATCGCGCGCCTCGAGCGCCGCCACGGCATCGCCTTCAGGGAATACTTCGCCGAGTCCTTGAGCCGGCTCGAGCCGCTCGTGGTCGATGGGCTGGTGACGGTCGCGCCCGAACGGATCCGCGTGAGCCCGCGCGGGCGTCTCCTCGTGCGTGCGGTCGCGATGTGCTTCGACCGCTACCTCGAGCCGGCCGCCGCGGCCGAGCCGCGCAGACACTAGCGCTCGGCTGCGGCCGCCACGGCATCCGCCGCCGCGGCGAGTGCGCGTACTCCGCTCGAGATGCTCACCTCGTAGCCGCTCGGGCCGCCCTGGAGGGCGAGCACCTGCAGCGGTAGCTCCTCGAGTGCGGCTCGGCACTGATTGCGGGCGGTTGCGAGCGTCGCGGGCGGACCGAGACGGCGGCCCGCGCGCATCACCTCCTGGAGCAGCGGCTCACCCGCCGCCTGCTCGCCTCCGTCGAGCACGATCGCATCGCGCAGCGCGCGGCCCGTCGGGCTCAGCTCGCGGAAGACTTGCTTCGCGCCGGGCCAGGTCGCCTTGTCCGGCGAGCGCTTGCGTCGCGGGGTCCCGGCGTAACTCTGGAGCTTGTACGCCATGTCGAGTGACGGCGCATCGCTCGAGGTGTCGAGGGCCGTGCCGACGCCGAAGGCATCGACCGGCACACCGCTTGCGACGAGCGCACCGATCCGATGCTCATCGAGCCCGCCGCTCAGCACGATCTGCACCGCCTGGCAGCCGTGCGCATCGAGCTGCTGCCGCACCCGCCGGGCGGCCGCGCCGAGATCGCCGCTGTCGATTCGCAGCGCCAGCACGCCATGGCGGCTGCTCTGCGGCTCCTCCCTGAGCTCGGCGATGAGCGCGATCACCCGCTCGGTGGCGCGCTCGATGTCATAGGTGTCGATGAGGAGCGCGGTCGGCTCCGGCCGCACCGCCACGAAGTGGCGGAACGCATCGCTCTCGCGATCGTGGGCCTCGATGAACGAGTGCGCGAGCGTGCCCGAAAGCGGAATGCCAAAGCGCCGTCCGGCCTCCACGGTCGCCGTCGCATCGAAGCCGGCCACGTAGGCCGCGCGCGCGGCGAAGAGCGCCGCGTCGGCTTCGTGCGCGCGACGCATGCCGAAATCCACCAGCCGCCGGCCGCGCGCGGCGATCACGCAGCGCGCGGCCTTGCTCGCGATGAGCGACTGGAAATGCATGATATTGAGGAGCCGGCTTTCGAGGAGCTGTGCCTCGAGGATCGGCGCCGTCACGCGCAGGATCGGCTCATCGGCGAAGAAGGCGGTGCCCTCGGGCATCGCATGCACGCTGCCGGAGAAGCGCAGCCGCGCGAGGTGGTCTAGAAAGCGCGCAGGGAAGGTCTCGAGGCGCGCGAGATACTCGATGTCGGAGGCATCGAACGCGAGGCTCTCCACGTGCTCGAGCGCCTGCTCGAGTCCCGCCGCGATGAGAAAGCGCCGCTCGCTCGGGAGACGGCGCACGGAGAGCTCGAAGACGGCCGTTTCGTTCATGCCGAGCTCGAAATAGGCGTGCGCCATCGTGAGCTGGTAGAAATCGGTGAGCAGTGCGCGTGCGCCCATGCAAGCGACTCTACCGCTGCGCGCTCGCAGCCGGCGTGAGCTCGAGCGACATCCGCACGATCCCCTCCTGCGGGGACTCGACCCGAAAGCCGAGTGTGCCGGCAAGCTCGATCATGCGCGCGTTGTCGCTCAGAGCCTCCCCGACGAGCCGCCGCGTCCCGCGCGCGCGGCAATAGTCGATCAGCTTGCGCATGAGGAGCGTGCCGAGTCCGCGAGCCTTGAGGTCCGAGCGCACCAGGACCGCGAACTCCGCCTCCTCGTTGTCCGCATCGGCGCACGCGCGTGCGACGGCGAGCGTCTCGTCCTGCCCGTTCTCAACGCGCGCCGTGGCGAGGAAGGCCATCTCGCGCTCGTAATCGATCTGGGTGAGGTGCGCAAGCTCGTCCGCGGAGAGCTCGCGCACCGCGCACAGGAATCGCGCGCGCAGATCCTCGGGACTCACGCGCGCGAGGAAGCGCACATGCTGCGGCTGGTCCTCGGGCCGGATCGGCCGCAGCAGCACCCGCCGCCCGTCGAGCTCTACCCATTCCTCGAGCTCCTTCGGGTACGGACGGATCGCGAAGCGCTGCGTTCCCGCGAGCGTGCTCGGCGCGAGCCGGATGCGCGCATCGAGCGCGAGCACGCCGTGCTCGTCGGCGAGGAGCGGGTTCACGTCGAGCTCGACGATCTGCGGCACATCGGCGGCGAGCTGCGAGAGCTTGACGAGAACGAGCTCGAGCGCCTCGAGATCGGCGGGAGCGCGGTCGCGGTAGCCCGCGAGCAGGCGATACACGCGGGTCTGACCGATCACATCGCGCGCAAGCGCGCGGTTCAACGGCGGCAGGGCGAGTGCGCGATCGCCAACCACCTCGACGGCGACGCCTCCCTGCCCGAAGAGCACGATCGGCCCGAACGTCGCATCGAGCGCGATTCCGACGATGAGCTCGTAGGCCCCGCCGCGCCGGATCATCCTCTGAACCGTGAATCCCTCGATGCGCGCCGCGGGCTTGAGCTCGCGGCAGCGCGCGAGCATGGCGGTCCCCGCGTGCTCGAGCTCCGCCGCCGACTCGAGGCCGAGCGCGACGCCGCCCACGTCGGACTTGTGTGTGATCTCGGGGGAGAGAATCTTGAGCGCCACCGGGTAGCCGATCGCAGCAGCGGTGGCGGCGAGCTCGGTGAGATCGCGCGCGATGCGCGTCTCGACGACCGGTATGGCGTACGCGGCGAGCACCGCCTTCGCCTCGGGCTCCGTGAGCGTCAACCGTCCGGCCTCGAGTGCGCCCGCAACCAGTGCGCGCACCGCCGCCACGTTCGGCACGAACTCCTCGGGGATCGACGGCGGGGTCTGCATCAGCAGCTGCTGATTGCGGTGATAGCGCGCGAGATAGAGAAATGCGCTCACCGCCTCCTCCGGCGTCGAATAGGCGGGCACACCGGCCGCGGCACTGCGGGTTGCGGCGCGCGCCGCGCCCTCGCCTCCTAACCAGCACGTGATGACCGGCCGCGGCGCTGCGGCGAGCTCGGGAGCGCAGGCCTGGGCGACCTCCGGCGCCGAGGCGATTGCGGTCGGCGCGTGAATGAGGAGCACGCCGTCCACCTGCGGGTCGGCGAGCAGAGCGTGGAGCGCACCCACGTAGCGCTCCGGGCGTGCATCGCCCACGATATCGAGCGGATTGCCGCGCGACCATTCGCGCGGCAGCAGCGCATCGAGCATGCGCAGCGTCGCGTCGGAGAGCTGCGCGAGCTCACCTCCGCCGCCGATGAGCGCATCGGTCGCCATGACCCCGGGTCCTCCGCCGTTGCTCAAGATCGCAAGCCGCGGCCCTGCGTAGGATTTCACGCGCGCGAGGATTTGTGCAGCGTCGAACAGCTCGCGCGTCGTGCCCACGCGCAGGAGACCGGCACGGCGGAATGCCGCCTCGTACACCGCGTCCGATCCGGCGAGCGCCCCGCTGTGGGAGGTCGCCGCGCGCGCGGCCGCGCCGCTGCGGCCGGCCTTCACGACGATCACCGGCTTGTTGCGCGCCGCCGCGCGCGCGGCCGACATGAACTTGCGTGCCGCGGTCACCGCCTCGACGTAGAGGAGGATCGCGCGTGTTTGCGCGTCCCGGCCGAGCCAGTCGATGAGATCGCCGAAATCGACGTCCGCGGCGTTGCCAAGCGAAACGAAGTAGGAGAACCCGACCTGCGCCGAGTCGGCCCAGTCGAGCATCGCGGTGGTGAGGGCGCCGGACTGCGCGATGAAGGCAAGGGGTCCGCTGCGGGCACCGAGGTGCGCGAAGCTCGCGTTGAGCCCGATCCCGGGGGCGAGCAGCCCGATGCAGTTCGGGCCGAGGATGCGCAACGCGCAAGGCCGCGCGGCGGCGAGCATCGCGGCGCCGAGCGGCGTGCCGTCCGCGCCCACCTGCTCGAGTCCGGCGCTGAGCACGATCGCGGCACGCGTGCCGCGCGCGCCGAGCTCCGCGATCAGCCCCGGAACACTCGGCGCCGGCGTGCAGATGACCGCAAGATCCGGCGTGGCGGGGAGCGCGGCGACCGTTCGGTAGGCCGTCCGGCCAGCGACGCTCGCATGCCGTGCGTTCACGGGCCACACCGGCCCGGCAAATCCTCCCGCGAGGAGATTGGCGAGGACCTTCGCACCGACGCTGCGCGGGCGGTCGGAGGCACCGATCACGGCCACCGAGCGCGGCTTGAGAAGGAACTCGAGATGGTGACTGCTCATGGATCGGTCCCGTCCAGTCGAGCGAGCGTGCGCGCATCGGGTACGCCGTCGAAGTACTTGCGCAGCGCCGCGGCAAAGAGTCCCTCTGCCGGGTCCGCGAGCGCGAACAGTGTCATGCTCGAGCGGAACTTGAGGTCATCGGGCGAGCCGAAGATCTGCCGCGCAGTACGGTGCTCGACCGCATTGACGAGGCGCGTGCACTCCCGCAGCCGCGCGCCGAGCACGGCGTGGGCGAGATAGGAGCGTGCCTCGGCGAGCGAGGCGAGCGCAAAGCGGCGCGACATCGGGCTCGCGCCCAGACCGGCAAGCTGCGGGAAGACGAACCACATCCAGTGGCTCGCCTTCTCGCCTGCGGCGAGCTCATCCCGCACCGCGCCGTAAACGCCATCCTGGGCGGCCACGAATCGCTCCAGCTCGAACGGATCGCTCATCGCTCCTCCCCGGCGCCAATCCACTACAATGCATCATAGTGTCCCGGGGTCTGGATGGGTCCATGCGCCTCCCTGGATCGCGCCTCACGAGGCGAGTTCTCATCGCGAGCGGCGTGATCGCGGCGCTCACCGGCCTTTACGCCGCTGCCGGGTTTGTGCTCGTGCCGCGCGTTCTGCGCTCCGAGCTCACCGGCTTCGTGAGCACCCGCTACCACCGCACCCTCACCCTCGGGCCGATCCACTTCAACCCCTTCACGCTGCGTCTCGAGCTCGCGGGAGTCTCCTTCCCCGACGCCGATTCGCTGCCGATGCTCGGCGCGGACCGCCTCACGATCGTGGCGAGCGCCGCAAGCCTGTGGCGGCGCGGGGCGAGCCTGTCCGAGATTGTGCTCGAGGGACCGTTTGTGCGCGCGCTCATCCGTCCCGACGGCTCGCTCAACCTCGCCGATCTCGCGAAGCCCTTCGCGCGGCCCGCTCGAGCACCCACCCCCGCGAGCGCCTCGCCCGCCCGGGTCTTCATCGATCGGCTCGCGATCGTTCAGGGTCGCGCGAGCTTCGCGGACGCCCGTCCCGCGAGCGCCTTCAGCGCCGAGCTGCGACCCATCAACTTCGAGCTCGCCCAATTTGCGACGGTGGGAACGGCACCGGGACATTTCTCCCTGCAATGCGCGACGACGCGCGGTGAGCAGCTGCGCACGGACGGCGCCCTCGCGATGCAGCCGCTCGGCCTCGATGGGCATCTCGAGATCTCGAATCTGCAGGCGCGCACGCTTTGGCGCGCGGTGCGCAATGCGGTCCCGGTCGAGGTTGCCTCGGGCGTGATCGGCATCCAGGGCCAGTACCACCTCGCCGAACTCGCGGGTGCGCCCGATCTCGCGATCGATCTCACCGACCTCGGCGTCACTGACCTCGGCCTCAAGTCCCCGGGTGCCGCGAGCGATGCCGTCGATCTGAAACACATCGACGTTGCGGGAACTCATTTCGCGTGGGCACGCCGCAGCATCGTGATCGATCGGATCCGCCTCGACGGCGGCACCATCCGCGCGTGGGTGAACGCCGACGGCTCGACGAGCTTCGCCGACTGGATGCGCGCTGCGCCCGCAAGCGGCTCAAGCGGCACGCCCGCGCGTGGCCCCGCCGCCAGGCCCTGGTCGTTCGCAGCGCCCGACATCGCCGTGAGCGGGCTCGCGGTGAGCGCCGAGGATCGGCGACTGAGCCCGGCCGCCACGCTCGAGGTGAGCCGGCTCGGCATCGCGGTGCGCGGCTTTCGCACGCCCGGTGCGCCGACGCTCGATCTCTCCGCGCAGGCCACCGTCGGGCAATCGGGCGAGATCCGGGCAACGGCCAGCTACGCGCTGGGATCCGGAGCTGCGCACGCGAAGCTGACCGCGGCTGACATCGATCTCACGGCGCTCCAGCCCTACCTCGCGCAACGCACCGCGCTCGCGCTGCTCTCGGGAGAGCTCGGGACGCGCGTGACCGCCGACCGCGGCACCGATGGCGCACTCGCGGTCGACGCCGATGTGGACGTGACGGGGCTGCGTACGGTGGATGATGCGTTGCGCCAGGACTTCGTGAGGTGGCGAGCGCTCAAGCTCATCGGGATCCGCTACCGCACGCGGCCGGCCTCGCTCCACATCGCTCAGATCCTCGCCGATCGACCTTACGCGCGCGTGATCATCCGCTCGGACCGCAAGCTCAACCTTGCCGAGGCGTTCGCGCCGCGCGGGTCATCCGCATCGCCCACCGGCTCCACCCCCGCCAGTGCAACCGCGGCGCCCGCGGCGGCTGCGCCTGCCGCGAGCGCGCCGGCCGCGGCCTCCACGCCGAGCGCCGCGACGCCGTTTCCCGTCGCCATCGGCGCGGTCAAGATTCTCGATGCCTCGGCGCGGTACACGGACTTGTGGATCGAGCCGCACTTCACGCTCAACATTCGCAGTCTCGGCGGTGCGATCACGGGACTCAGCTCCAAGCCCGGCGCGCATGCGAAAGTCGAGCTCGACGGCAAGGTCGATCAGTACGCGCCGCTGCAAATCACGGGCGAGCTCGATCCCTTCGCCGCGACCCGTTACTTGAACCTCAAGATGAACTTCCACGGCGTGGAACTGACGACAGTGAGCCCGTACTCCGCGTATTTCGCCGGCTACAAGATCGAGAAAGGCACGGTCTCCGCGGACATCGACTACCACATCGATAATGGCCAGTTGGCCGCCAACCATCACTTCGTCATCGATCAGCTGCAGCTCGGCGAGCGCGTCACGCGACCCGGCGGGAGCAGCCTGCCGCTCAAACTCGCGGTGGCCCTGCTCAAGGATCGGCACGGCGTGATCGACCTCGGGCTGCCGGTGTCCGGAAGCCTGAGCGATCCCAAATTCCGCATCGGTCCACTCATCTGGAAAGTGCTCGTCAATCTCGTCGTCAAGGCGGCCACCGCGCCGTTTGCGCTGCTCGGCAATCTCTTCGGCGGGGGCGAGCAGATCAAGTACGTCGATTTCGATGCCGGCAGCGCGCGGCTCGATGCTTCCGACACGCAGCGGCTCGATGCGATCGGCAAGGCGCTCGCGCAGCGCCCGGGTCTCAAGCTCGACGTTCCGAGCGGCTACACCGCGGCACTCGACGGCGTGGTGCTGCGAGCGCAGCTCGTGCGCGCAAAGCTGCTCGAGCGGGCGCAGCGCGAGCTCGCCTCCGGCAAGCAGGCTCACGGTGCGCTCGATCCCGCGCTCCTCGAGGATCCGGCCGAGCATTTCCGGCTGCTCCTCGAGGAGTACCGGGCGGAGCTCGGCGCGGGCACTGCGCTCCCCCCGCCCGCTGAGCCCGCCGCGCAGGCGCTCGGCAAGCGGCATCGCCGGAAGGGACCCCCGCCCCCGCCGCTCGATCCGGCGATCGATGCGTTGCAGGCGGCGCTCGAGCAGCACCTCTCGGTGAGCGAGAGCGATTTCGCAGCGCTCGGCCGTCGCCGTTCGGCTGCCGTGCAGAACGCACTGCTCTCGGGCGGTCAGATCGATCCGGGGCGGCTGTTCGTGCTCGCCCCGGCGCCGACCGCCCAGCAGGACAACCGGGTACGGCTCGTGCTCGCGCTCAAGTGACCGCGGCGCTAATAGCTCGCGAGCGCGCGCATCGCCGCGGCGATGCGCTCGACGCTCGGCACCGCTGCCTCGCAGAGCGCGGGAGCGTGCGGGCTCGGAATGTCCGGCATCGCGAGCCGCTGCACCGGGGCCTCGAGCGCCGCGAACGCCTCGCACGCGAGCACCGCGGCGATCTCGGCGCCGAAGCCCGCCGTCAGATTGTCTTCGTGCACGATGAGGGCGCGGTGAGTCTTCGCGACCGAGCCCAGCACGGCCTGCCGATCCCACGGTGCGAGCGTCCGCAAGTCGAGCAGTTCAGCGGCGACGCCCGCTGTGATCGCCGCACGCTCGCAGCGCTCGACCATCGCGCCCCAGGTGACCACGGTGAGCTCGGTGCCGATCCGCACACGACGCGCCGCGCCGAACGGGACGAGAAAGTGATCTCCCGGATACGGCCGGCGCGCCGCGGGCGCATCGAGCAGGGCGCGATGCTCGAAGAACACGGTCGGATCGTTGCCGCGTAGCGCGCTGCGCAAGAGCCCCACGGCGTCCTCGGCGTTCGAGGGAACCGCGAGCCGCCAACCGATGCCGTGGACCCACGCCACCTCGTTCGTCTGGCTGTGCCAGGGGTCGCCGCACTGGATCGGCTCGGCTCCGGCGGCCGTCCCGCTCGGCCGGCGCAGCGCGAAGCCGCCCGGCACGCGCACGATCACGGGCGCGGCGAAGCGGTTGTTGGTGCGCCAGCGCAGCGTTCCGCAGTCGCTCAACTGCTCGGCGGCCGGATCGGCGTACTTGCGGAACTGGATCTCCGCGACCGGTACGAGCCCCGCGAGCGCAAGACCCACCGCCCGTCCGACGATGCCCTCCTCCGACAGGCTCGTGTCGAACACCCGCTCGGCGCCGTGCTTGGCGGCAAGACCGAGCGTCGCGCCGTGCACGCCGCCTTTGAGACCCACGTCCTCCCCGAAGACGACCAGACGCGGATTCGCCGCGAGCTCGGCATCCAGGGTGCGGCGGATCGCCGTCAGCATGTTGATGCGCGTCCGCTCGGGCGTCGCGACGGGGCCGCATGCCGGCGGATCGAGCCCCTCGGGGGCCATTCCGCCCTGCTGCTGGAGCTCGCTCGTCCCATCCGCGCGCGTGGGGCAGAACACGAAGCGCGTGAGGTGCTCGATGCGCGGGGCGGCCCGCGCAAGCGCCCGCTCCACCGCGCGCTCGGCGGCTGCGCGGGCGGCCGCGGCGAGCGCGGTCCACTCCGAGGCGCTCACGCGCTCGGGGACGAGATAGCGCTCGAGCCGCGGCAGCGGATCGCGCTGGCGCTCCAGTGCGACGACCGTCTGGGATTTGTAGGCCTGCGTGTCCTGCGCCGAGTGGCCGCACAACCGCGGTACCGTGAGCCGCAGCAGCACCGGCCCCGCGCCCACGCGCGTCAGGCTCACCGCGCGCGCGGTGAGCTCCGCCGCCGCCGCAGGATCGGTGCCATCGCCCTCGAGCACCGTGAGATTCTCGAAGGCGGCGAGATTGGCCGCGATGTTGCCGCCGGGCGTCTGCAGCTCCGAGCGCACGGAAATGCCGAAGCCGTTGTCCTCGATGTAGATGAGGAGCGGCAATCGCAACGTCGTGGCAATCGTCAAAGCCGACCAGAAGCCGTTGGTCGCGACCGAGGCATCACCGCCGTGAACCACGGCGATGCTGCCCGCATAGTGCGCATCGGCGAGCGCGCCCGCGCGAAAGCGGATCGCCTGCGCCCAGCCCGCCGCGGGCGTGTACTGGGCGCCGACACCGCCGCATGCCGGCAGCACGGTCGGCCCCCCGCGGCCCGGCCTGTTGAAAACGACCCCGATGTCACGTCCATCGCTCGGGGAGCCCGCGCGCGCGAGGGAGGCCGCGACTGCCTCCTCGGGGTCCATCCCGAGCGCGAGCACGAGCGGTCGCGAGCGGTAGTACACCGCGATGCCGTCGTGCTCACCGCTCAGCTGCTCGGCGAGAAGCAGCTGCCCGAGCTCGTGGCCGCGCGCGGAGAACTGATAGAGCGCGAGCGCCGGCGGCACCAGGCGCGACTCCTCGATCTCATCGAGCGCCCGAGAGAGTTGCGCGAGGTACGCGACGCGGCGCCAGTCGGGCGTGGTCGCCCGTTGCGGCCCGCTCTGCTGCGGCGGCAGAGGGGATGGGAACGGTACTGCCATGCGAGGCTCCGCGTGTGTCGCGGGGGAAGACCCAGCGCAACAATGCTATGCCCTGTCGAGGCAAATATTCTTGCGCTTATTGCTCAATCTGCGCAATTCTTAGCAAGGATATTTCTCAACCGGGAGCTCTCATGGCCGCATCGCGACCCCTCGACCGCCTCGACCGGCGGATTCTCGATGAGCTTCAGGAGCACGCTCGACTCTCCAACCAGGCGCTCGCCAAGCGAGTGGGACTGTCCACGGCGCCGTGCTGGCGGCGCCTGCGCCGGCTCGAGCGGGAGGGATTCATCAAGCGTTACGCGACGATCCTCGACGGCGCGGCGGTGGGCCTGCCGATCGTCGCCTACGCGCTCGTGTCGCTCGAGAGCCATCTGCCCGAGAGCGTGCGCAAGTTCGATGAGCTCGTGAACGGGTGCCCGGAAGTGCTCGAGTGTCACTCGATGAGCGGATCGAACGACTATCTGCTGCGCATCGTCGCGAGCAGCATCGAGGCATACGAGCACTTCCTCACCACGCAGGTGCTCGAGAGCGGAGCCGTGCGCTCGGTCAACACGAGCTTCGTGCTGCGGACGAAGAAGCTCACCACGCGGCTGCCCATCGCGCGTGCGTGAGGCCGCGCGCGGCGCTCAGGCAGAGCGGGCGCGGTAGCGGCGCAGCCGCTCGGGGAACTCGGAAAGCGCGCAGATGCCGCTCGCCTCGGCCGCGGTGCACCACTCGCGCACCTGCGCCACCGCGCGCACCGGATTGCTGTGCGCGTCGTCCCAGGACCGCTGCAGACGCTCGCGGAATTGCACCACCGCGCGCAGCGCCTCGTGCTGATCGAGCGCGCGGCGGAGCCGTCGCAGTCCTTCCTCGCTCAAGAGCTTGGGGTGGCGCACGAGGAGCGCCGCGAGCCCCCGGGGAGCCCGGGTCCCGCCCGCACCGCGCGCGAGCTCCCGACAGACGGGCCGCACCACGCGGCGCGCGTACTCGCGCAGCACGTGCATCCGATTGGCAAAGAGCGCCTGCACGAGCACCCGGTCGAGCGCCTGGCGCCCGGGTGCTCGCTCGAGGCGCGGAGCGACCCACTTCACGCGCACGAGCCCGAGCGCCCCGAACAGGCGCACGAACATCCACCCGGGATCGAATTCCCAGCGCTGCACCGAGAAGCGCGCGGAGCGCGGAAAGGCGTGATGATTGTTGTGCAGCTCCTCGCCCGCGATGAGCAGACCCCACGGCACGATGTTGGTCGCCGCCGAGTCGGTCTCGAAGCTGCGGTATCCGAGCGCATGACCGACGCCGTTGATGAGGCCCGCTGCGCAGAGCGGCTGCGCGAGTATCTGCACACCGACCATCGCGATGCCCGGGATGCCGAAGAGCGTGAGCTCGGTGACGATGAAGAGCCAAAGCCCGAGGGAGGGGAAGCGGCTGTAGAGGTGACGCTCGATCCAGTCATCGGGCGTTCCGCGCCCGTAATGATCGAGCAGCACGGCATCGCGCGAGGCGGCCCGATAGAGCTCGTAGCCCTCGAGCAGCACGCGTTTGAGCCCGAAGAGCACGGGGCTGTGGGGATCGCCCTCCCGATCGGCGAAGACGTGGTGCTTGCGATGCACGGCCACCCACTGCTTGGTGACCGTGCCCGAGCCGAACCACAGCCAGAAGCGGAACGCGTGGCGCAGCACGGGATTGAGCTCGAGCGCATCGTGCGACTGCTCGCGATGCAGAAAGAGCGTGATGGCGAGGAAGAGAAGCTCGATGAGCGCGAAGCTCACGAGAGCGTATCCCCACCAAGGCAGCGGAGCGAGCCCGTAGAGCATCTCGAGTCTCATACAACGCAGGATAAGGCAAAAGGGGACCGGGAGCGACCCAAACGCCTCACATCGCAGCCCCTCTGCGCTGCGAGCCGGTGCGACTTATTCGGGGCCGCTCGGGTGCGCCGGGGCAACCTCGAGCACGATCTTGCCAATGTGCTCGCCGCTTTCCATGAGCTCGTGCGCACGCCAGGCTTCCTCGAGCGGGAAGCGCGCATGGATGGGCGGCGCGCGCAGCGTGCCGGTCGCGAACTGGGGCCACACGCGTGATTCGAGCGCACGCGCGAGCCGACCTTTGAATTCGACCGACTGCGGGCGCAGCGTCGCCGCCATGAGCTTCAGGCGCTTGACGAGGAGCGGCCGCAGATCGAGCTCGGCGCGGGCGCCGCCGAGCAGCGCAATGAGCGCAATGCGTCCCTCGGTCGCTGCCGCGGCGATGTCGCGTCCGAGGTAGGCGCCTCCCACCATGTCGAGGATCACATCGACGCCCTTGCCGTAGGTGGCATCCTGGACGGCAGCGACGAAGTCCTCCTCGCGATAGTTGATCGCGCGGTCCGCACCGAGGGCGAGGCACGCCGCGCATTTGCGCGCGGTGCCGGCGGTCGCGAAGACGCGCGCGCCATGCGCCTTGGCGAGCAGGATCGCCGTGGTGCCGATGCCGCTCGAGCCGCCGTGAACAAGCAGGCTCTCCCCGGCCGCAAGCGCGGCGCGCTCGAAGACGTTGAGATAGACGGTGAAGAACGTCTCCGGGAGCGCCGCGGCCTCGACCATGGAAAGCGCTCGTGGAATCGGCAGGCACTGCGCCGCAGGCGCGGCCACGTACTGCGCGTAGCCGCCTCCGGCGAGGAGCGCGCAGACCGCAGTCCCGAGTTGCAGCGGGTGCTGCGCACCGCCGCTCGCGCTTGCGACGGCGACGATCTCGCCCGCCACCTCGAGCCCCGGAATATCCGTGACGCCCGCGGGCGGAGGATACTGGCCCTGCCTCTGCATCACATCCGGACGGTTGACACCGGCCGCGACCACGCGGATCAACACCTCGCCGGGCGCGAGACGCGGCAGCGGCCGCTCGGCGAGGGTGAGCACTCTGGGCGAGCCGGGCTCGCGCACCTCGATCACGCGCATCCGCTCGGGCAGCACCGCCATGGTCACACCGGCTCGGCGGCGCGCTCGCGCCCGCGCGCGTCCGCTTCCGTCGCGGCCGCACGGCGCGCGAGCGCATCGGCGAGCGTGCGCCACGAGAACTCGGTCTCACCGGCGTAGGTGAGCCCGCCCGCACTCATCGCCTCGATCAGCGCGTCCTCGCGTACCGCCGTTGCGCGCGCCATGACCGGATCGATCCCGACCTGCTCGAGCGTGCGGGCGACCTCGCGCATTTCGGCGGCACGACGCCGGCCGTGCTCGGCGATGCGGCTCACCAGGTAGTCGGGCAAGGCGTCCTGCCAGCCCATCTGCGGGAACGTCCGCTCGAGAGATGCGAGCACCTCTTCCTCGGCTGCGAACCGGCGCGCGGCAAACAGGCTCTCGAGCGTCAGGGCTTCGAGCCCCTTGATGACGATGCTGCGGCACATCTTCACCGCCGAGGCGACGCCGATCCGATCGGAGATGGCCGTGGCGTTGAGGCCGAGCGCCCGCAGCGCACCGGCGGCCGCAGCCGCGTGCGCGCCCCCCAACAGCATCGGTACTGCGAGGCGCTGCGGCGGCACCGGGGCCATGACCGCCGCTTCGATGAACTCGGCTCCCGCCTGGATGACGCTGCGGGCGCAGAGCCGCTTGGTCTCGGGCGAAACCGAATTGATGTCGAGAAAGAGCTGCCCCGGCTCGAGCACCGCGGCCGCACCGCCCGCCGCCGCGACCGCCGCGGATGCCGTGACCGCCGAGATGACGAGCGCGGCGCCGGCGATCGCCTCGCGCGCGCTCGCGCAGGCATGCACGCCTGCGGCACGCATCCGGTGCAGCATCGACTCACGCGTCGCGGCCGCATCGAGCAGGATGTCGTAGGCGGCCACCTCCAGGCCGGCGTGCGCGAGCTCCGCACCGAGAATACCGCCGGCCTCGCCGAAGCCGATGAGCGCAATGCGTCGGATCGCGGGAATCGCGGGCGCTGTCGCTGGGGCTGATCCGCCGGAATTGCTCACATCCATTCTCCTCTCCCCGGGACCGCTCGGCCCGATGCGCGGCCCCTAGATTAGAATAGCTCGATGGACGATGCATCGGTCCTCGGCACGGCGCCACGCGCACCCGAGCCGCTCGAGTACCTGCGCACGGCGCCGCCCGAGCCGGGCGCGCGCGCGCAGGTGGCGGAGGGGGTGCACTGGATACGCATGCCCCTGCCGATGGAGCTCGACCACATCAATCTGTGGCTGATCGAGCACGAGGATGGCTTCGTTCTCATCGACACCGGCCTCGCGGCCGATGCCGCACGCGCCGCATGGCAGATCCTCGAGCGCGGCGTGCTCGCCGCGCGGCCGCTGCGTCTCATCGTGCTCACGCACCTGCATCCGGATCACGCCGGCCTCGCCGCGTGGCTGCACGGGCGGCACGGCGCGCCGGTGTGGACTTCTCTTCCGACCGAGACGCAGATCCGCCGCTTGCTCGCGCCGCTTCCGCCGGCCGAGCTCGAGTCCCGGCGAGCATTCTTTCGTGCGCACGGCCTCGAGGATCTCGACAGCATCGAGGCGAGCTTGAGCGGGGAGCGCTACCGTCGCGTCGTGAGCGGTCTCCCCGAGATCGCACACCACCCGCAGGACCTCGAGGTGACGAGCTGGAACGGGCGCTCCTGGCGGTGGCTCGAGACGGGCGGCCATGCGGCCGGCCACCTGTGCCTGCACGCCTTCGCGCCCCGTGTGCTCGTGAGCGGGGATCAGGTGCTGCCCACGATCTCGCCCAACGTGAGCTTGAGCGGCTGGACCCCGGATCCCGATCCGCTCGGCTCGTATCTCGACTCGCTCGAGCGACTTGCCACGCTCGATCCGGCGACGCTGGTGCTGCCCTCGCACGGCCGGCCCTTCACCGGAATCCGCAGCCGCTCCCTCAGCTTGCGCGACCACCATCTGAGGCATCTCGATCAGCTGCGCGCCGCGTGCCGCGAGCCGCTCACCGCCTACGAGAGCCTGCGCGTGCTGTTCCGTCGCACGCTCACCGGCTTCCACCGCTTCCTCGCATTGGGCGAGGCGATTGCGCACCTCGAGCACCTCGCGCGCCGCGGGGCGCTCGAGCGGCAAACCGACGCGCGCGGCATCATCCGTTACGTCCGCGCGGCTTGAGCGGATCGGGCCCGCCCTGGGCCCAATCGAGGAGCTCGACCGTGTGCACCACCGCAGGACCCTCCGCGCTTGCGAGCTGAACGATGCAGCCCAAGTTTCCCGCAGCGACGACACGCGCGTCGGTGCGGCGGATGTGGGCAAGCTTGCGCGCACGCAGCGCCGCCGCGATCTGCGGCTGCAGGATGTTGTAGGTCCCGGCCGAGCCGCAACAGAGATGCCCCTCGGGGACCTCCACGACCACGAAGCCCGCGCGCTCGAGGAGTCGGCGCGGGGCGTGCTCGACGCGCTGGCCATGCTGCAGCGAGCAGGCCGAGTGGTACGCGACGCGCACGCCGTGCGCCGGGGAGTCCGGCAGAACGGGCTCGCCGTCACCGCCGGGCGTTGGCTCCGCAAGCACCTCCGTGATATCGCGCGCAACGCTGCTTGCCCATGCGGCCGGCCCGGCGAGCTCGCGGTCGTTGCGGAAGAGGAACCCGTAGTCCTTCAGATGGGTCCCGCAGCCGGATGCATTCACGACGATCGCATCGAGCCCGCGCAGTCGCTCGGCCTCGAGCCGCGCGAGGATCCGCGCCGCGAGCGCGCGGCCTTGCTCGGCGCGCCCGAGATGATGGACCAGCGCGCCACAGCAGCCTTCCACCCCGACCACGTCGAATCCGGCGCGGAGGAGCAATCGCTGCGAGGCTGACTGCACGGCCGGCGCCATGATCGACTGCACGCAGCCCGCGAGCAGCGCCACTCGGCCGCGCCGCTCGCCGCGGGCGATCGCGGCAGGCGCTCGCTCCGCCGGCCGCGCCTCGCGCGCGAGCGCGAGGAGCGCGCTGAGCGGTGCGGGCCAGCGGCGCGCACGCTCCGGCAAGCGCCGCACGATCGCATCGACGAGCCGTGCAAGCGCCAGCGCCACACGCAGCCGGTGCGGATAGGGGAGCAGTTGTGCCAGGCCGAGCCGCAACATCCGCTCGGGCCAGGCGCGCCGGAAAGTGCGCTCGATGTGCACGCGGGCGTGATCGACGAGGTGCTGATAGTTGACGCCCGAGGGACAGGTCGTCATGCATGCGAGGCACGACAGGCACCGATCGACGTGCTTGACGAGAGCGGCTGTGGCGGGTCGCCCCCCCTCGAGCATCTCCTTGATCAGATAGATGCGGCCGCGCGGGCTGTCGAGCTCGTCGCCGAGGAGGACATAGGTGGGACAGGTAGCCGTGCAGAAGCCGCAATGCACGCAGCGGCGCAGGATCTGCTCGCTCGCGGCCGTCTCGGGATCCTTCAGCTGCTCGGGTGAGAAGCAGGTCTGCATGCTCAGCTCAGGCGCCCGGGATTGAGAAGCCCGCGTGGATCGAACGCCTCCTTCAGGCATTGCGTCACCGCCGCGAGCGGCTGCGCCAAGGGCGGAAACACCGGCGTCACGGTGCGCTCGTCCGCGGGCGCTTTCACGAGTGTCGCGTGACCGCTCGAGAGTGCGCCGCGCACGCGGAGCGCATCGAGCTCGGCTGCGCCGAGCCACAGGAGGCCACCGCCCCAGTCGAGAAGATAGTCTTCCGGCGCGAGCCGCTCGATGAGCGCCGGGGCATCGCTCGGCGCGACGGAGATTCGCCACACGAGCGGGTGCCGGCCAAGCGCTCGCGCGCCGCCGAGCTCCGCCCAGAGCCCGCGAGAGTCCTGATCGAGCACCCAACGATGTGCACGCGCGCTGCCCAATGTGTCGATGAGTGTACGCGCACGGGCCGCCACGGAAACCGCGAAACCCTCGAGACGCAGCGCCACCCCGCGCGCAGGCGCGAATGCCGCGCAGGAGACCTCGCACGCGCACGCGAGCGCCTCGCTCATCAGGCGCACCGCAGTCGCGGCGGACTCCGCCTCGAGGACCAGCGTCCGCTCGTGCTCGGCCGCGGGATGCACGCGCACGGTCACCTCGGTCAGCACCGCGAGCGTGCCCCACGAGCCCGCGAGCAGCTTCGGCAGGTCGAAGCCGGTCACGTTCTTGACGACGCGGCCGCCCGCGTGGAATCGCTCCGCGCGACCCGAGACCGCCCGCAGCCCGAGGAAATGATCGCGCGCGGCACCGGCGCTCAGGCGCCGCGAGCCGGAGAGATTGGCCGCGAGCACGCCCCCCAGCGTCGGTGCCGCGCGCGCTTCAGTGAGCGCACTCAAATCGGGGGGCTCGAAGGCCAAGCGCTGGCGGTGCCGGCTCAAGAGCTCCACGATCTCCGCGAGCGGCGTCGCCGCGCGCGCGGTGAGCACCAGCTCCTCGGGTTCGTATGCGAGGATGCCGGTGAGTGCCGCAAGCTCGAGCGGCTCGGCGCGAACGGGCCTGCCGATCGAGCGCTTGGAGCCCCCGCCGATCGGCTCGAGCGGATTGCGGGCGGTTGCGATCGCTTCCGCCACGTCGGCTTCGTCGCGAGGCTGCAGCATCGGGGGCGGGAGTGGCGTCAGAAGCGCGGAAGCCCGGCAAAGCGCTCCGCACCGCCGTGCACGTGTACCCGCCCCTGCTCGGCGCAGCGGTGCAGAAGCGGGAACACCTTGCCCGGATTGAAGCGTGCGTGCGGATCGAACGCGTGCTTGACGCGCCGCTGCACCTCGAGATCTGTGTCGCTGAACTGGTAGCCCATGAGATCGCGCTTCTCCAGCCCAACGCCGTGCTCGCCGGTGAGCACGCCGCCGCGATCGACGCAGAGCTTCAGGATCTCGGCGCCGAAGGCCTCGGCACGCTCGAGCTCACCCGGGCGGTTGGCATCGTAGAGAATGAGCGGGTGCAGATTTCCATCGCCGGCGTGAAACACGTTCGCGACCTCGAGCCCAAAGCGCACGGAGAGCGCATGGATTGCGCCGAGCACTCGCGGCAGCTCGCGCCGCGGAATCGTGCCGTCCATGCAGTAGTAGTCCGGGCTCAGCCGTCCGACGGCGGGGAACGCCGCCTTGCGGCCCGCCCAGAAGCGCAGCCGCTCCGCCTCACTCGTGGAGGCCTGACAGCTCGAGGCCTCGTGGGAGCGCGCGAGCGCGTGGACACGCTCGATGAGGTAGTCGACCTCGGCGGCTGGACCATCGAGCTCGACGATGAGCAGCGCCTCGGCTGCGAGCGGATAGCCCGCCTGTACGAACGCCTCGGCGGCCGCGATCGCCGGGCGATCCATCATTTCCATGCCGGCCGGGACGATGCCGGCGGCGATGATGGCAGCGACGCAGGCGCCCGCGCATTCGGCCGACGGGAAACCGATGAGCAGCGCACGGGCGCTTGCAGGCCGGCGCAGGATCCGTACCGTCACCTCGGTCACGATCCCGAGCAGCCCCTCGGAGCCCGTCAGCAGGCCGAGCAGATCGTACTGGCCGGAATCGAGATGCTTGCCGCCCAAGCGAGCGACCGTCCCGTCGGGCAGCACCAGCTCAGCGCCGAGCACGTTGTTGGTGGTGAGGCCGTACTTGAGGCAATGCACCCCGCCCGAGTTCTCCGCGACATTCCCACCGATGGTGCAGGCGATCTGGCTCGAGGGGTCCGGAGCGTAATAGAAGCCGCGCTCGCCGACAGCGTGAGTGAGTGCGAGATTCGGCACACCGGACTGCGCGACCACGCATCGGTTGGGGTAATCGACTTCGAGGATGCGGTTGAATTTGCCGAGCCCGACCACGATTGCATCGGCGGCCGGAATCGCGCCGCCCGAAAGCGAGGTGCCGGCTCCGCGCGGCACCACTTTCACGCCCTCGCGATGCGCGAAGGCGAGAAGCGCGGCCACCTGTGCGGTCGTTTCCGGCAGCACGACCGCGAGCGGCCGCTGGCGGTAGGCGGTGAGCCCGTCGGTCTCGTAGGCCGCAAGGCTCACCTCGTCCGCGACGACTTCGAGCGGTGGGGCGAGCGCACGCACGGCGCGCACGATCTCGTGCTTGCGTGCGAGCGCGGCGGGATCGGGTTCGGCGAAGCAGATCACGGGAGCGGGTGGCTCGCAGGCGTTCGCGTGTACGGCGCCGTGCGCCGTCAGCCGGCCTTGCGGCGCTCGGTGACCTGCTTCTCCGCACTCACCTCGAGCACCAGACAGATCCCGGCGCGCGCGAGCAGCTTGAGCAGCTGCGGCGAGAGCGCGCAGGAGTACTCACTCGCGCCCGCGAGCTCCACGCACAGCTCGATCGTGGCCGCTTCGGCCTGCAAGCGCGAGAGGAACGGCTGCACGCGCCGCAGGCGCACGACCGCCTGCAGCAGCATCGCCTCGGTGTCGAGCGCTCCGCGCAATCCGGCATCGAGCTCTCGCAGCTCGCCCTTCCAGTAACTCTCGTGGTAAGTCCCCCCGGGTGCCTGCCCGGGGAGCGGGCGCCGCGGATCACCCGCGCGCCAGGCGTGCTCGGGCTCGAAGCCGAGCGTGCGGGTGATCTCTGCCGGATCGATGCTCGGATGGCGGATGCGCAGCGAGACCGTGAACTGATCGAGACTCATTGCCGGAACACTCCCGGTCACGGAACACTCCTTAATCTCAAGGCACGCAGCATGCGGCAGCGAAGGCCCGCATCGCAACCGGTACGCCGCGGCGCGGGCGTGAGCGCGGCCCGCCGCGGTGGATGCTAGGATGGCCCGTTCCGGCCGTGGATCGAGGTGTTCCGCGTGAGCCTCCTCAGCCGACGCGATTCCCTGGCCGCGCACCCGAACCCCGCGGCGGGCGCCCCGCAGGCACCCTCGGGGCAGGTTGCGCTCATCCGGGACGACCCGCGTCCGGTGCGCCTGCGAGCCAGGCGCGACCCTGCGCGTACAGGCGCTCCACCTCGGGGCCCTTGAGCCCGGGCAAGCCGGACCGGCGCACGGTGTAGCCGATCTTCGTCTGCAGATACGCGAGATGCCGGTAACCCTCCGGAAAGCCCTCGAGCAGCGCCCGGTCGAGCTTCACGGCGGTGCCGGGAACGAGCGGATCGATGCGGTCCTTCTCGTAGATCGGCTGGCGGCGCACCATGCCCCAGTGTCCGCCGCGCTGCTCGAGGAAGTCGTAGAAGCGTCCCGTGCACACGACGTCGCACGGCACGCCCTCGACGCTTGCTCGCTGATTGATGGTCATCTTGGTCTGCGCAATCGCCCGCGGGCCGACCACATCGCAGCTGAACGCGCCGAGAAAGTGCAGGATGCTGACCCCGCGCTCGTAGCCCTCGCGGCGCGCGCGCACGAATTCCTGCGCCGGCGCTTCGAACCAGGTCGCGGTCATCCAGCCGTCGTCGTGCCAGAGCGCAGCGAAGCGCTCCCAGTCCCCGCTGTCGCTGAAGATCACCCAGCGCTCGATGATTTCACGGATTGCCTGCTTCGCCGCCTGCACGTCCTGCGACATCGCCTCCCCCTTTCAAACAGATGAGCACTGCACTGACCGCGCGAGTTTCGACCCGGGTGGCGCTTTCGGCAAGCGCCGTGCTGTGCGCCGCCGCGGCGGCGGCCGCTCCGTCCGCGGCCCTCACGTGCGCGCCGTCCCCGAGCGTCGCGCTCGGACGCGCGCCATCGGCCGCTCGCCCGCGGCTGCGGCCGATTCGCGTTGATGCGCAGACGGTGATCGGGCTGCTGCGTTCGCTCCAGGGCGTGAACGGCGCGCCGGCGCCGGGGACGCACAAGCCCCCGCAATTCACCTTCGGCGGTTGGAACATGGCCGAGCGCGTCGATGTCTCGCGCGGCTATCGCGCGGCGCGCATCGATCTGGTGCGCACCCACGACGGCTACGGCCCCGGGGACATCGATGCGCACTTCGGTCCCCCGCGCTCCACCGGCCGCTTCACGGTGCCCGCGGCGCGCAACGCCCTCGATATCTTCCCGCGAGCGGACGCCGACCCCGCAGATCCGCGCAGCTACCGCTTCGGCCCGACCGACCGGCAGGTGAGCTCCATCGTTGCGCTCGGCGCGCAGGTCATCTTCCGGCTCGGCCGCAGCGAGACCTCCACGGTCTCACCGCCGCGCGACTTCGAGCGCTACGCCGCGATCGCCGAGCACATCGTCCTGCACTACAACCGCGGCTGGGATCACGGCTTTCGATTCGCCATTCGCTACTGGGAAGTGTGGAACGAGCCCGACCTCGGAAAGCTCTTCTGGGGCGGGACGCCGCAGCAGTTCTACCGGCTCTATGCCGCGCTCGCGCGGGCGGTGAAGCGCGCCGACCCCGTCGCGCTCGTCGGCGGTCCGGCGCTTGCGAAGCCGAACGAGCCGGGGCCGTATCGCGACGGTTTCCTCGAGTTCGTGCGCGCCGCTCAGGTGCCGCTCGATTTCTACTCCTGGCACTGGTACACGACCGACACGGAAGATCCGCGCGCGTTCGTGCGCATCGCACGCGCGGTGCGCGCGCGGCTCGATCGCTTCGGGTTCCGGCGCACGCTCGAGGCGCTCGATGAGTGGAACTACGGGCTCGTCGATCCGCCGCCCGCTGACATCGAGCGCGCGGCCTTCGTTGCGAGCGCGCTCATCGACATGCAGGATGCGCCGATCGATCTCGCCGCCCTGTATCGCGGCGACAGCCTGTTCGGGGCGGACGGGGCCACTCCCAACCGCACGGGCAGCGCGCTGATCGCCCTCGGCCGGATGACCGACACGCCGCTCCGACTCCGCGTGGCGGGGGGGACCGACGCGTGCGGCTTCGCCGTCGAGGCAGGCCGCTCGCGCGACGGGCGCACGATGCAGATCGTCGTGAGCAACTACGCGATCGGCGAGGGCGCGCCGCGCGGCTACCGGGTCACGATCGCGCAGCTTTCCCCGACCGAGCGCTATCGCATCGAGCGCTATCGGATCTCCGCGGCGCGCAGCCTCGCGCTCGTCGGCCGCACCGAGGCTCGCGCCCAACGCTCCAGCGGGGCACTCGAGCTCACCGCGGTGCTGCCGGCGCCCGGGATCGATCTCCTCGTCATCAGAAGCGCAGGCCGACAGTGATCGGCCAGAACGCGGTTCGCTCATCCGGCGGCCCGATCTGCCGGAAGCGCGCCTCGACAAACCAGGACATGCCGCCGCCGAGCGGCATCGCGATGCCCGCGCCCGCGTTCCAGGAGAACTCCCCGTTGGTGGTCGTGCGCGCGATCGGCGCGTTGGCCGGGAAAAACCCGCCGCCGCAGAAGCCGAACCATGGGTCGCAGTAAGGACCTCCGCCGAACGCAGTCTGGTAGAGCTCAACCTGACGCTGATACACCCCGATGCCTCCGAGGAGGTAGGGCCTCACGTACGCAGAGAGCGGTAGATCGATCTCCGCGTCGAGATCCGCGCCCCACACGCGCCCAACGCCTGCATCGATCTGCGTCTCGGTCGCGTCCGAGCCGAGATTGATCAGATTGCCCGTCGCTCCGAACTGGCTGTAGCTCGCATCGAGGCGCAAGCCGAGTGGCGTCGCGGGACTCGGAAACCAACTCACTCCACCGCCGAGCGTCCAGCCGTTGTCGAGATAGTTGGCGGTCGTGCCTTCGGTGATGCCGGTGCCACCTTCGATCTGCCACTGGAGCGGTCGATCCGCGCTTCCTTGGTAATAGTACTGCGCCATCGCCGGGGTGAACGCCGCGAGCAGCAGCAGCGCGCCGAGCGCATTGAGATATCGTCGCACCACAGAGTCCTCCTTTGTCACAACACGGCACCGCACCGGGGCGCCCACCGTGGGTCGCTCGGTCCCAAACGCGGCCGGCGACGCGCGGTTTACTCGCATACCCGAGGAAGCCCCTGAGCAACATTCATGCCGCATCCGCGACGCGCGCTGCCCGTAAAACGAGAAGGCCCGCCGAAGCGGGCCCTCAAGTGCCTATGCGAGCGCGGTTACTTCGATGCCGCCGAGCCGCTCTTCTTCTTCATGTGACTATGCGCATGATGATGCTTGTGCATCTTCGTCGTCTTCGCGCCCTCGGTCGTCGTCGACGTGGCGGCAGTGGCCAGCACAGGGCCGGCAAGCAGGAGCAAACTGACAACGGGAACCAGTTTCTTGAGCACGGTGGTCTCCAATTGGATTCTGAGCTATGCGGGCACGGACGCGTGCACGCTATTGCAACTGACCCTCGCTTCACCGGCCAAGTTCGGGCCGCCATGCATTACAAAATGTTCATGACGAAATCGAGAGCTCTCCGGAGCGCTTTCCTACCCCGGGGGGAGCGCCCCGAGCTGACTTAACCCCAGCGGATCTGCTCGGGTCCCGGCGCCGCCACGGCAAATGGCTCGGGCACCCGGCCGCGCGCCAGCGCCGCGCGCACGGCTGGCCGCGCAGCGATGGCCCGCACCCACCCGAGGGAGCGGGGGGTTTGGCGCTCGTTGAGGAGTTCAGGACAGAGTCCCGGCAGATAGGCGAAGTAGGCGAACACGGCGATGTCCGCCAGAGAGTACTTCGCGCCAGCGAGCCACGGCGTGCGGGAAAGATCGGCCTCGATGCCGGCGAGCGCACGCGCGATGCGCTCGCGCGCGCGCGCGAGCTCTTCATCCGATGAGGTGCGCCCGCGGCGCGCCGCGAGCTGCGCCGCATCGAGTGCCGCGCGCGAGCGAGCGGCGTAGGCGTGCCAGGCGAGCTCGCACACCGAGGCCGCGACGCCCTCGTCGATGCGCTTCTGCCACACACGCACCCGCCAGCGTCCGCGCGCATCGGGCGGCATCAGCGCCGTGGCGGGGAATGCCTCCTCGAGGTACTCGCAGATGTCGCTCGCCTCGCTCAAGGCGGCTCCATCGCTCACCAGCACGGGCAGCTCGGCGGTCGCACTCGATGCGAGGAGCGCGGCGCGATACTGCTCGACGCAGAGCACGTTCACGTAGCGGCTCGCGTAGGCGAGGCCCTTCTCCTCGAGGCTGATCAGCACGCGCGCCGAGGCCCCGTTCGGCTCCCAGTGATAAAGCTCGAGCATGTCGTAGGCCCTCCTGCGAACGGGGCTGCGATCAGCCCGGACGCACCGGTGCGCGGGTGCGCGCGCGCATCTCGCGCACTGCAGGCCGCTCCTCCATCCGCCGGATCCACTCCAGGGTGCGCGGCGTCGCGCCGTCGTTGACGAGCTGCGGCGACCAGCGCGCGATGAACGCATAGAAGTTGAGCAGATCGATATCGGCGAGGGAATACGCGGAGCTCGCGATCCACGGCGATCGCGCGAGCGCCTGCTCGATGCGCTGCGATGCGGCGGCGATGCGCCGCTCGGATTCGGCGAGCTCCTCCGGCGGCGTCGCCTGCAGGTACGCGAGCCGCCAGGCACGGCGCCGGTCCGGATCAGGCACGCGCGCGATGATCGCCTCGATCTCCTCGCGGCTGCGCGCGCCGATGAAGCTCGGGACGATGCGGTTCCAGTGGATCATCATCAGACACCGGCCGAGATCGCACTCGATGAAGCGGCACCATGAGCGCATGCTCCAGCGCTCGCGGGGCGCCTCGGGCCTCAGTGCCGGACCGGGAAAGGCCTCATCGATGTACTCGCAGATCGCCCTCCCCTCGGTGAAGACCTCACCGTCGTGCACGAGCGCCGGCACCTGGCCGCGCGGATTGATCGCGAGGTACTCGGGCTGCAAGTGCTCGAACTGCGCGCCCTTGAGCTCGCGCTCCGTGAAGGCGACACCCTTCTCGAGCAGCGTGAGAAACACTCGGCCCGAGTTAGTGCCCAGGGGCTGAAAGTAGTAGAGCTCGACGGCCATGCACGCACCGGCGGCGCGGCGGCGCGCGCCTCGCTCAGCCGGCCGGCAGATGAAGCGCCGCGCGCAGCTGCCGCGCGGTGAGGAGCTTCACGTACACGGGCGTTCCCACATCGAACTCCTTCGCGCGCGCGAGCCCACCCACCACCACCGGCTCGAAGCCGGCCGCACGCACCAGGCGCTCGGCGACTGCGAGCGCTTCGGGGTCGTCACCGGCGAGCGGGATCGCAAAGCGCTCCCCCGCCCGATGCGCGTCCTTACCGAGCGCGACCCAGCTGATCGCGTTGAACGCGCGCACCAGACGCACCCCGGGCAGGTAGCGCGCGGATGCCACGCCGGTTCCGAGGCGCCGCGCCTCGAGCGCCATCGCCCCGTCGCGCTGCGGATACGGGTTGCCCGTGTCGAGCACGATCTTGCCGGCGAGGTCGTGCGCGAGGCTGCGACCCACCTCCGGCAGGACGCCGTACGGTACCGAGATCAGCACCACCTCGCTGAACCGGGCGGCATCGCGCGGCGTGCCAACGTGCACTCGCGGACCGAGGGAGCGGGCGAGCGCCTCGAGCTTCGCCGGATGGTCCGAGGAGATCATGAGCTCGTAGCCCGCGTGCGCCCAGAGCTTCGCGAGCGTGCCGCCGATGTGCCCGGTACCGATGATGCCGATCCTCTGCGGCCCCGAGCTCTGCGGCTCCGCAGCCCGCGCAGACCGACCGGCCGCGGGGAGCGTGAGCCCCGCTGCGATCGCAAGCAGCGCGAATGCGGCGGTGCTGATCCGATACAGGCGGATGGCGGCTCGCGTGCGTGGGCTCATGGCTCGCTCCCGGTGGCTACGGCGGCTCATGATACCTCCGCGGTGGCGGTTGCTCAGAAATTCGCCACCCTAACGCAAAGCCGGACGCGAGCCGCGCGGTGCGAAATTCAAGAGGGGGCCGTGCACAGACTTATGCACAGCTTTTGTGGATATCTCCGCGCCGCCGGGGACGGGCTGGCACGTCCGCGATCCTTGTGTGACACTCCGCGCGCCCCATGCGTGAAAGGCCGCCCATGAAGAGTCGCGTGCGTTCCAAGCCCGTCGGCGTTGAAGCGCAAGTCCCAAGCGAGGAGCAGGAGCTCGCCGCCGGCGCGGCACGCGCGACGCTGCGCGTGGAAGTGGCGAGGCAGAACGTGCGCCTTGCCAAGGAAGAGGTGAAGCGGGCGCGCAAGCGCTACAAGGAGGCCAAGCGCGAGGCGAAGCGGGCACGCAAGCGCGCTCAGGCGGCGCGCAAGGCGTGGAAGCAGGTGCGCCGCCGCGGCAAGCACAAGCCCCGACCCCACAAGCGACCGGGTCGCAGCGCCGCGCGCGCGCGCCCCGCCGGCCAGCCGAAGGCCGCCGCCGCGGAGTAGCCCCCCGGCCCTTGGCGCCGAGCGGCGCAGTCCATGGACGTCCCGCAGCGCATGACGGATCCCTCCGGGCTCGGCACCCTGCCCGCCCCGCCGGAGCCTCATGCCGGCGTCACCGAGCCCGGCCCGCAGCTCTCCGTCATCGTGCCGACGTTCAACGAGCGCGCGAACGTCGCCGAAGTGGTCGAGCGGCTGCGCGGCACGCTCGCCGGCCGGCGCTGGGAGGTCATCTTCGTCGATGACGATTCCCCCGACGGCACGGGCGATGCCGTCCGCGCGATTGCGGCGGGCGATCATCGGGTGCGCTGTCTCGCGCGGCTCGGACGCCGCGGACTCGCCTCCGCCTGCATCGAGGGCATGCTCGCGAGCAGCGCCCCGTATCTCGCCGTGATGGACGCCGACCTGCAGCACGATGAGACGCTGCTGCCAAGGATGTGGGATCTGATGCTCGAAAGCGGTGCGGACATCGTGATCGGCAGCCGCTACGCCGCGGGCGGCGGGATCGGCGGATGGCAGCGCTCGCGCGCAACCTTGAGCCGCTACGCCACGTGGTTGAGCCGCCTCGTGATCCGCGCGCAGCTCACCGATCCGATGAGCGGATTCTTCATGTTGCGGCGGCCGGTGCTCGAGGAATGCGTGCGCGGACTCTCCGCGCTCGGCTTCAAGATTCTCGTCGATCTGTTCGCATCCGCGCCGCGGCCGCTCGAGTTCCGCGAGCTGCCGTACCAGTTCCGGCCGCGCCGCGCCGGGCAGAGCAAGCTCGATTCCCTGGTCGCATGGGACTTTGGGCTGCTGCTCATCGACAAGCTCGTCGGCCACATCGTTCCCGTGCGCTTCATCGCCTTCACGCTGGTCGGAGCGTTCGGCTTCCTGGTGCACTTCGCCGTGCTCGCGGTGCTGATCGGCGCATTCTCCCAGGCCTTCGTGCGCTCGCAGGCGATCGCGACGGTGGTTGCCATGACGTTCAATTATTCGGTCAACAACGCGCTCACCTATCGGGACAGGCGTCTTACCGGTTGGGGCTGGTTGCGCGGCTGGGCGGCGTTCGTCGCGGCGTGCAGCGTCGGTGCGGTGGCAAACGTCGGCATCGCCTCGTACGTCTATCACATGAGAAGGGCGTGGGTACCGGCAGCGGCGGCCGGCGTGCTCGTGGGGGCGGTGTGGAATTACGCCGCGACGCTCGTATTCACGTGGTCGAAGCCGGGCGGGCGCACCTGAGGCCCCAAGGGGCCGCGACCGCGGCTCCCCGCAAACGAGCGGGCTCGCTAGCCGCCCTTCCTGCGACAGCCTTCCATGAACGTCACGCGATCCTGCGCCGTGAGCTGGCGATCGTTGGCGATGGTGTTGCAGCGCCGCTCGATGCTCCGCTGCGATTCGAACAGATCCGCGGGCCGAGCGTTCGAGGCGAGGCAAGCGCGCATGAAGCTGCGGTATTCCTCGTTGGACATCCGCTTGCCTGCCGTGGCGGCGTCGCATTTGCGCGCGCGCGCAACGGAGGCGGAATTGTCCTGTGCCCGCGCGAGCGGCGCTTGAGCGAGCGGCAGGAGCGAGCAGAGCACGAGCGAGATGAGCACCGAGCGCATGGAACCTCCCGCGTCTTACCCCGTTCTGCGGCGCAAGCTCGCCGCGAGCGCTGCAGACCGGGGACTTGCCGGTGGCTTCGGCCTGCCTGGCCCGCCACCGGCATCAACCACCGGGCGGCCCGAAGGCGAGCCGCTGCCGGCCCGACCTGCCGCCCGACTCGTCACGCCTTCCTGACCGCGAGCTTGACGCGCTTCTGCCAAGCCTTGAAGCGCACGGCCGCTTCGCTGCGCTTCAACTGGCGGGCGATGCGGCGCACGCCTTGCTTGCCGGCGAGCTTCTTGAGCAGCTTCAACTCAGTGGCGGTCCAGAGGACTCTTTTTCGACGTGGACGTGGCATGTGCGGGCTCCAATCTATTGACGACATTTCGGGCAGACTCATGAGCGAGCTGCCCTCGCAACTCTAACATCTTAGCAGCCCGCGCGGGCGCTTGTCTGTTTGTTTGCAATCGACCACGAGCCGCGCGCTCAGATTCGGGTTGCCGGCCGTCTCTGCATCACATCATTGAAGATTTTGCAAGCCCAGAGTCCATTGTATCTATACTGTTAGATATGTTTCTGCACTCCGAGCACGCGAGGCCGTGTCAGACGATCCCCTGAGCCGCTCGATCCTGCTCGAGGAGCTGCTTGACCATGGAGCGATTGCGTTCGAGTCGCGGAGCAGCGTGCCCCCTCAGTCGCTGCACCCGGATGAGGCCGTCGCCGTGACGCGCGCCGTGCCCAAACGGCTCGAGGAATTCGCGACGGGCCGCGCCTGCGCCCGCCGCGCGCTCGAGCGGCTCGGGATCACTCAGTATCCGCTGCGGGTGGGCGCCGACCGCGAGCCGCTCTGGCCGGCTGGCATCGCAGGCAGCATCACTCACACACGCGGGTTCTGCGCGGCCGCGGTCGCACGCTGCGCCGAGTGCGCCTCGCTCGGGATCGATGCCGAGCCGAGCGACTCCGTGCACGCGCGGCTGTGGCGCACAATTGCGACAGAAGCGGAGCTTGCGCAGCTTGCGGGATTGCCGGAGCGCGCTGCGTGGGAACGGGCGACTCTGCTCTTCAGCGCGAAGGAGTCCTTCTTCAAATGTCAATATCCGCTCACCCGCCAGTGGCTCAACTTCCGCGACGTGAGCGTGAGCATCGAGGCGCACACCTACAGAATCGAGCCGCAGCGGCGCATCGCGCTCGAGCCGCGCGCGCCCGCACCCTGGGTCGGGCGGCATGCGCTGCGTGAGGGACTCGTCATTACCGCAATGAGTCTGCCGGGACCTGCGTTGCGCCCTTCAAATGCCTAGGCGAGCGCGCAGCCGGTTGTAATGGCCAGTTGTAATGGCCAGTTGTAATGGATTGTGTCGCCAACGCCGCGCTCATTTCTCCGGGAACCAAAGGCCCGGTAGACTGCACTCACCCGAGGAGCAGCGGCTGCGTCACTCGTTCCTCGGACTAGGCAGTTTGTACCTTCCATAGCACCGTTCGTTCCACGGTTGTCGACGGATCGGCAGTGAGCACTTATTGTCTGCGCGGGAAGCTCTCACTGGCGCCCCGCCAGCGGGGGGCGGCTCGGGTGCGTGCGCATGCAGCATTCGGACGCGCTGCTGCCGCTTCCCCTACTCGCAGGTAATGCATGAACGACATATCGCGATCGACCGACTTCGATCTCTCACCGGTGCAGCTGCGCGAGCCGTGGTGGCGCCGATCGGGCGTCGCGACGCATCGCTCCCGTGCGATCGCCATCGCTGTCGTGCTGCTCGGCCTCGGAGCGCTCGCCGCGCTCGGCTGGTACCTGGCGCACCGCACTGCAGCAAGCCAGTTCAACCGCGGCGCATTCCGCTTTCGGGCTGCCTCGACGGTGGGGATCAGCACGGTCGCCCGCCAGGACGTTCCGATCTATTACGACGCGCTCGGGACGGTCACGCCGCTCGCCACCGCCGTGGTGCAGGCCCAGGTCTCGGGCGTGATGACCAAGGTCTATTATAAGGAGGGCGAGATCGTGAAGGCGGGCGAGCCGCTCGTGCAGATCGATCCGCGACCCTTCCAGATGGCCTTCGAGCAGGCGCAGGGCAACCTCGCCCGGGACCAGGCGAATCTCGCGAACCAGCAGGTCATCGTCGAGCGTGACCGGGTCCTCATCAAGCAGGATTCGATCGCGCAGCAGCAGCTCGACACGGACTTCGCGACGCAGAAGCAGCTCGCGGCCACCGTGGCCACCGACCGCGCGGCGCTCGACTCCTCGAAGCTCAACCTCACCTGGAGCACGGTGAGCGCCCCGATCAGCGGCCGGGTCGGCATCCGGCCCGTCGATGTGGGAAACTACGTGACCTCGAGCCTCGCGAACGGCGTGGCGACGATCACCCAGCTGCAGCCGATCGACGTCCTCTACACGCTTCCCGCCGAGGACATCGCGCACATCCAGGCGCGGCTGCGCGCAGGCGCACAGCTTCCGACGACCGTCCTCGACCAATCGCGCACGACGATCCTCGCGACCGGCGCGTTCCTGACCATGGACAACCAAGTTGACACCTCCACCGGCACCGTGCGCCTGAAGTCCCGCTTCGACAACAAGGACGGCCTGCTCTTTCCGCAGCAGTTCGTCAACGTGCGGCTCCTCGTCGATACGCTGAAAGGTGCCGTCGTGGTCCCCGCCGCAGCCGTGCGCCACGGTCCGAACGGCGACTACGTCTACGTCGTCACGCCGGACCAGACCGCACACGTTGAGCTCGTGAAGACCGGTCCGTCGGTCGACGACAAGATCTCGATCGCCTCGGGCTTGAATGGCGGTGAGCGCGTGGTCACCGAAGGCGGCGACCGGCTGGTCGACGGCGCGACCGTGCGGCTCGCCGGGGAGAGCGAGGCACAGTTCAGCCGCGGGCTCGGAGGCACAGCGGGCGCTGCGCCCTGGCGCCGCGGCGCCGCGGGCAGTGCGGGCAGTGCGGGCGCGGGCAAGCGCTGGCACGGTCATCGGCGCTCGCAAGGTGCGGGCGAGGCCGGATCTGCGCAGTCGGGCGGATGAGCCGCCGCGATGACGCACTCGCATCACCTCAACCCCAGCCTTTAGTCGCTCGGCTCGGACGTCGATGAGTCCGTCACGCCCCTTCATTCTGCGCCCCGTCGCGACCTCGCTCTTCATGTTCGCGATCGTGCTCGCGGGCCTGGTCGGCTTTCACTTCCTGCCGTTGTCCGCGCTTCCCGAGGTCGACTACCCGACGATTCAGGTGGAGACCCAGTACCCGGGAGCGAGCCCCGAGGTGATGAGCCAGACCGTCACGGCACCGCTCGAGCGCCAGTTCGGCGAGATGCCCGGGCTGCAACGGATGTCCTCGGTGAGCGCCGCGGGCGCCTCCGTCCTCACCCTGCAATTCTCGCTCCAGATCTCCCTCGATGAGGCCGAGCAGGAGGTCCAGGCCGCGATCAACGCGAGCAGCGCGCTGCTGCCGACGGATCTTCCGGCACCGCCCGTCTACGCGAAGGTCAACCCGGCCGACGCGCCGATCATGAGCCTCGCGGTTACCTCGACCACGATGCCGATCACGGACGTCGAGAATCTGGTCGAGACGCGGCTCGGCCAGAAGATCTCCCAGCTCCCGGGCGTCGGCCTCGTCACCGTGAACGGCGGCTCGCGGCCGGCCGTGCGCATCCAGGTGGACACCCAACTGCTCGCCTCGATCGGGCTCACGCTCGATCAGCTGCGCACGGTGATCAGTAACCAGAATTCCAACACCGCCAAAGGCGACATCGACGGACCTTCGCGCGACTACACGATCAATGCGAACGATCAGCTGTTCAACGTCGATGATTACAAGAATCTGATCATCGCCTACCACAACGGCGCTCCGGTGCGGCTGAAGGACGTGGGCGACATCGTGCAGGGCCCGGAGAACTCCAAGCTCGGCGCCTGGGAGAACACCGCCCCGGCAATCATCGTGAACGTGCAGCGCCAGCCCGGCGCCAACGTGATCGAGACGGTCGATGCGATCAATGCGCAGCTGCCCACGCTCCTCGCGAGTCTGCCGCAGGGCCTGCACGTCGATGTTCTGAGCGACCGGACCGTCGGGATCCGCGCCTCGGTGCGCGACGTGGAGATCGAGCTGATCGTGGCGGTCGTGCTCGTGGTGCTCGTGATCTTCCTCTTCCTGCACAGCGTGCAGGCGACGCTGATCGCGGGCCTCGCGGTGCCGATCTCACTCATCGGCACCTTCGGGGCGATGTACCTGCTCGGCTACAGCATCAACAACCTGACCCTCATGGCGCTCACGATCGCGAGCGGCTTCGTGGTCGATGACGCGATCGTGATGATCGAGAACATCTCGCGCTACCTCGAGGCGGGATTGCGTCCCATCGAGGCGGCCCTGAAGGGCGCCGCGCAGATCGGCTTCACGATCATCTCGCTCACCGTCTCGCTGGTCGCGGTGCTGATCCCGCTCCTTTTCATGGGCGATGTGGTCGGGCGGCTGTTCCGCGAGTTCGCGGTGACGCTTGCGATCACCATCGTCATCTCCGCGGTCGTCTCGCTCACGCTCACCGCATCGCTCTCGGCGCGCTGGCTCAAGCGCGAGCCGCACGTGCCGCCGTCCGGGCTCGGGCATTACTGGCAGATCGGATTCGACAAGGTGGTCGCGCGCTACGACACCGCGCTCGAGTGGGTGTTCGATCACCAGGGCGCGACACTGATCGTCGCATTCCTCACCCTGCTCCTTACGGCGGCGCTGTATCTCGCCATGCCGAAGGGGCTGTTCCCCACCCAGGACACCGGCGAGCTGCTCGCCGAGGTGAGAGCGCGCCAGTCGATCTCCTTCGATCGGATGAAGGAGGTGCAGGTCGACGTCGCGCGCGCGATCCTCAAGGACAAGGATGTCGAGAGCTTGAGCTCGTTCATCGGCGTGGACGGGGTCAACTCCACCGCGCTCAACTCCGGTCACATGCTGATCAATCTCAAGCCGTTCCGTGAGCGCCCCGGCCAGGACAAGATCATTCCGCGCCTCTACCAGCTCGCAAGCGAGGTACCGGGGGCGACGCTCTATCTGCAGCCCGTCCAGGACCTCACCATCGATGCCGAGAGCGGTCCCACCCAGTACCGCTTCGCGATCGGCGGAGCGGATCCCGACCAGATCAACCTCTGGACGCAACGCCTGGTCGAGAAGCTCGCGCAGACCCCGGAGCTGCGCAACGTCGTCTCCGACACGCTCAACCGCGGTCTCGCCGCGCTCGTCGACATCGACCGCGACACCGCCGGGCGGCTCTCGGTGACGGCGGCGAGCGTGGATGAGGCGCTCTACAGCGCATTCGGGCAGCGCATCATCTCCACGATCTTCACCGACACCAACGAGTACCGCGTGATCCTCGAGGAGAAGCCCGGAGTGGTGACGAACCCGAACCAGCTCGACCTCGTGAACGTGAATACGGGGTCTGGCACGCCGACGCCCTTGACCACCCTCGCACAGATCAAGGTCGAGAACGCACCGTTGCAGATCACGCGGGCCGAGCAGTTCCCCTCCTCCACCATCGGCTTCGACATCGCACCGGGCGTGTCCCTCGGGGCCGCGGTCGATGCGATCCGCCGCGCCGAGAGCGAGCTCGGCGTGCCGCCGAGCATCACGACCACGTTCCTCGGCGCGGCCAACGCCTACCAGGCATCCCTCGCCAACGAGCTCTGGCTCATCCTGGCTGCGATCGTGTGCGTCTACATCGTGCTCGGGGTGCTCTATGAGAGCTACGTCCACCCGCTCACGATCCTCTCGACGCTGCCCTCGGCGGGCGTCGGCGCGTTGCTCGCGCTCCTCATCACCGGCAGCGACCTCGATGTGATCGGCATCATCGGTATCGTGCTGCTCATCGGCATCGTGAAGAAGAACGCGATCATGATGATCGACTTCGCGATCGAGGCGGAGCGCGAGGGCGGCAAGAGCGCGCGCGAGGCGATCCACGAGGCGGCGCTGCTGCGCTTCCGGCCGATCCTGATGACGACGATGGCGGCCCTCTTCGCGGCCGTGCCGCTCATGCTCGGCACCGGGGTGGGACACGAGCTGCGCAGCCCCCTCGGCATCTCGATCTTCGGCGGCCTCATCGTGAGCCAGCTGCTCACGCTCTTCACCACGCCCGTCATCTATCTCGCGTTCGATCGCCTGACCAGCCGCAGCCGGCGCGAGGAGCTCCCGCCGGCCGGCCACCTCGCCACATGAACCTGAGCGAGCCGTTCGTCCGCCGCCCCGTCGGCACGACGCTGCTCACGGCGGGCCTAGTGCTCGCCGGCGCGGTCGCGTTCTTTCTGCTGCCGGTCTCGCCGCTCCCGCAGGTCGACTTCCCCACGATCGAGGTGAGCGCGCAGCTCCCGGGCGCGAGCCCGGAGACGATGTCGAACAGCGTTGCCGAGCCGCTCGAGAAGCACCTCGGAGTCATCGCGGACGTGACCGAGATGACCTCGCAGAGCCGCGTCGGTCAGACCCAGATCGTGCTGCAGTTCAATCTCAACCGCGACATCGACGGGGCGGCGCGCGACGTCGAGGCGGCCATCAACGCCGCGCGCGTCGACCTGCCCGCAACGCTGCGGGCGAATCCGACCTACCGCAAGGTCAATCCTGCGGATACGCCCATCATGATCCTCGCGCTCACGTCGAAGACCAAGACGGCCGCGCAGATCTACGATGAGGTCTCGAACGTGATCGAGCAGCAGCTGCTGCAGGTCTCCGGCGTGGGCGACGTGGAGCTGGGGGGCGCCTCGCTTCCGGCCGTGCGCGTCGATGTGATCCCGTACGCGCTCAACGAGTACGGCATCAGCCTCGACGATGTGCGCGCGGCGCTCAATGCCGCCAATCCCAACCGGCCGAAGGGCGTGATCGACAATGACACGATGCGCTGGCAGATCTACACCAACGATACCGGACGGTCCGCGGCCAACTACAAGAATCTCGTGATCGCCTGGCGCAAAAACGCGGCCGTGCATTTGAGCGACGTGGCCCACGTCTACGACGGGGTAGAGGATATCCACAACCTCGGGCTTTTCAACGGCCAGCCCGCGGTGATCGTGATCGTCACGCGCCAGCCGAACGCGAACATCATCAACACGGTCGATGCGATCAAGAGGATCCTGCCGACGCTGCGCGCGACCCTGCCCCACGACATCGATCTCTCGATCGCCCAGGACCGCACGATCACCATCCGCGCATCGCTCCACGAGGTGGAGATCACGCTCCTCATCGCGCTGCTCCTCGTCGTCGTGGTGGTGAGTCTGTTCCTCTCGAGCGTCCGCGCGACGCTCATCCCGGCGGTGGCGGTGGTGAGCTCGCTCCTCGGCACCATCGGGGTGATGTATCTCGTCGGCTTCAGCCTGAATAACCTCTCGCTGATGGCGCTCACGGTCGCGACCGGCTTCGTCGTGGACGATGCCATCGTGGTGCTCGAGAACGTCTCGCGCCACCTCGAGGCCGGTATGGGGCGGTTTCAGGCGGCGCTCACCGGCACGCGCGAGGTGGGCTTCACCGTGCTCTCGATCAGCATCTCGTTGGTCGCGGTGTTCATCCCGCTCATCTTCATGGGCGGAATCGTCGGGCGGCTGTTCCGCGAGTTCGCGCTCACCTTGTCCTCGGCGGTGCTGATCTCGCTCGTCATCTCGCTCACGACGACGGCGATGATGTGCGCGTTCGTCCTCAAGCCGGGCGGGCGGGCCGAAGGTCCGCAAACAGAGCCGCGTCCGGCGAGCCGCATTGCGCAGCTCAGCACCGCGCTTTTCCGGCGCACCCTGGCCGTCTACGGCCGCGCACTCGACTGGTCGCTCGATCATGCGCCGGTCATGCTGGTCCTGCTCGCCGGAGTGATCGCGCTCAACGTCTACTTGTTCCTGATCGCGCCCAAGGGCTTCTTCCCGCAGCAGGACACCGGTCAGCTCATGTGCGGCATGCGCGCCGACCAGTCGGTGTCGTTCGATGCGACCCGCGGCAAGCTCGAGCAGGTTGTCGGCATCATCGACCATGATCCAGCGGTTGCGACCGTGGTGGCATTCACCGGGGGATCGCGCCCGGGCGGCGCCGCCTTCATGTTCATCACCTTGAAGCCGCGCTCGGTGCGTCACGAGGGCTCTCAGCAGGTGATCGCGCGGCTGCGCCCCAAGCTCGATCGAGTGACCGGCCTCAGAGTCTTCCTGAATCCCGTTCAGGACATGCGGATCGGCGGGCGCCAGTCGAATTCGACCTATCAGTACACGCTGCAGAGCGACAACATCGATGAGCTCAAGCGCTGGGCGCGCGCCCTCGCCGAGCGGATGAAACTCGAGCCTGCCGTCACCGACATCGACACCGACCAGGAGGAGCACGGTCTCGAGTCGTACGTGAACATCAATCGGGATACGGCCGCGCGGCTCGGCATCGCCGCGGTCAACATCGACAACATTCTCTACGATGCATTCGGCCAGCGGCTGGTCTCGACCATCTATACCGCGCTCAATCAGTACCACGTAGTGATGGACGTCGATCCGCGCTACGTGCGCGAGCCGAGGAGCCTGCAAGACATCTACGTGGAGTCCGGCCAGTACGCCGTACCATCCGGAGGACTCGCCGCCACGGCGAGCGGTAACGCGAACGGGGCGAACGCGTTCGGCAACACGACGACCACCACGACCACGGGAGGTGGCGGCGGCGGTGGCGGCACGACCGCCGGCACCGCAGGCGCCGCGGGCGGCTCGACGGCGGCCACTGCGACGAGCACGGCGGCGAGCCCGAGTCTCGCTGCGAGCACGGGGTTACCGCTCGCCATCGCCTCGACGGTCACCGCAAACACGGCGGTCGGCCTTGCCGCAACGGGGCCAGGCCTCACCACGGCGGCACCGTCGAGCAGCACGAGCACGAGCACGACCACGAGCAGCGGCACGGGAACCGCCGTCACCAGCGTTGGCGCGCCATCGACGGCGATCACGTACGCCGGACAAGGCTCGACCGGTGCGCTGGCGAGCTCCCTCGTGAGCGGCATGGGCGGAGGAGTCGGCGGCGCCGGCAGCGTCAACTGCGGGACGAGTAACCCCAACGCGATCCAACCGAACGCCGGCAGCACGAGCAATCCGAGCCTCGCATCCGCGACGGCGAGCACGAACTCCTCCTGCGGTCCGCCGCCCGCTGCGCCCATCCTCGAGATGCGCGATGCCTCGACCGGTAATGCGATCAGCACCGCGGCGGATACGATGGTGCCGTTGAGCGCGATCGCCAGGGTGACGACCTCTTCGACCCCCACCTCGATCAATCACCAGAACACCACGCTCGCGACGACGATCTCCTTCAATCTCGCCCCCGGATACGCACTCAGCGACGCCGCGGCATCCTTTGCCGATGCGGAAAACGCCATCGACATGCCGACCAGCATCCAGGGCAGCTTCCAGGGAACCGCGAGGACCTTCGAGCAGTCGGTCGGCGACGAGCCGCTCTTGATCGGTGCCGCCATCCTCGCGATCTACATCGTGCTCGGCATCCTCTACGAGAGCTACGTGCACCCCTTCACCGTGCTCTCCACGCTCCCCTCGGCAGGGGTCGGCGCCGTCCTCGCGCTGCTCGTCTTCCACATGGAGTTCTCCATCATCGCGCTGATCGGGGTGATCCTCCTCATCGGCATCGTCAAGAAGAACGCCATTCTCATCATCGACTTCGCGCTCGATGCCGAGCGTGCGCGCGGGCTCGATTCACGCTCCGCCATCCGCGAGGCGTGCATGCTGCGCTTCCGGCCCATCCTGATGACGACCCTCGCCGCGGCGCTCGGCGCGCTGCCCCTCGCGATCGGGTTTGGCGAGGGCGCGGAGCTGCGTCAGCCGCTCGGCATCTCGATCGTCGGCGGCCTGCTCGTGAGCCAGCTCTTGACGCTGTTCACGACACCCGTGGTGTACCTGTATCTGGACAAGCTGCGCCACCCGCGCGTAAATGAGCGCTACCTGAGCCGTGAGGCCGGGGACGTGGCGCCCGAGCCGGGCTGAGCGCTCAGGGGAGATGAACTGAATGTCGTCGAATTCTGCCGTCCGTGTCGCGTTACCTCTGCTCGCCGCTCTGGGGCTTTGCAGCTGCGCGATCGGACCGAACTACAAGCGACCGGGCGCGGAGATGCCGCAGCAGTTCAAGAACGCGACCGCCGCCGAAGCTACGCGCCAGGCGCCGCCTGACCGTTGGTGGACGCTGTTCAACGATCCGATGCTCGACCAGCTGATCGAGCAAGTCGAGGTCTCCAACCAGAATCTCGCCGAGTCCGTCGCCGCCTACAGCTCGGCGGTCGACGTCGTGCGGCAGGCACGCGCGGGGTTTCTGCCGAGCTTCTCGGGCAATGCGAGCGATACGCACGTGCAGAGCGGCGGGCGAACCGGCAGCGCCGCAACGGTCGGCTCCGTGACGGTGAACACCCCGGGGACGGCCGGCACGAGCTACTCGATCTACCAGCTGAGCGGCTCCGCGAACTGGGAGCTCGATGTCTGGGGGAAGCTCCGCCGCACACTCGAGCAGGCGAGCGAGACTGCCCGGGCCGACCTCGCGGACCTGGCGAACGCACGGCTCTCGGCGCAGAACCAGCTTGCCACGGCGTACCTCGAGCTGCGCGGGGCGGACGCGGAGCACGATCTGCTCGCCTCCACCGTCATCGCCTATCAGCGCACGCTCACCATCACCGAGAACCGTTACCGCGTGGGCACGGCGGCGAAGACCGACGTGCTGCAGGCCGAGACCCAGCTCTTCACCGCGCAGCAGCAGGAAGCGGCGCTCAGCCTGCAGCGCGTGCAGCTCGAGGACGCGATCGCCGCGCTCGTCGGTCGCGCGGCGAGCAACTTCCACATCGAGCCGCGCAAGAGCTGGAACATCCCGGTGCCACTCATTCCGGCCGGCGTGCCCTCCGAGCTTCTCAAGCGCCGGCCCGACATCGCCGCCGCAGAGCATCAGGTCGCCGCGGCGAACGCCAACATCGGCATCCAGGAGTCCAATTACTTCCCGACGCTCACCCTGACCGGCTCGTACGGATTGGTCTCGAGTCAGCTCGGTAGACTCCTCGAGTCGGGTAACTCGACGACGCAGTTCGCGGGCACGGCCGCCGGGACGATCTTCAACTTCGGACTCACGCAGGCGCAGGTGGCGCAGGCGCGCGCGCAGTGGCGCCAAGCCGTGGCGACCTACCGCCAGACGATCCTCTCGGCCTTCCAGTCGGTCGAGAACGATCTCGCGGCCACCGACTGGGACAAGAAGGAATACGACATTCTCAAGCAGGCCTCCGCCGCCGCCGACGAGAACGAGCGCCTCACGATCAACGAGTACAAGGCGGGCACCGTCGACTACACGACGGTGGTGGTGGCGCAGACCTCCGCATTGAGCGCGCGGCTGTCGCTCGCGCAGATGGCGGTCTCGCAGCAGACGGCGGCGGTGAGCCTGGTCACGGATTTAGGTGGCGGGTGGACGCCGGCGACGGTCGCCAATCAATGACCTGACTGCTCCGGCGCATCAAGCGACGTTGCACGTCGCGCGACTGAGCACGCCGATGTGGAGCACGACGCGCGTACAGTCGCTCAGGGTGGCGCCTTTCGGCCTGCGCTCCTTCCCCACCGCTCCGTGCTGCGCCGAGCGACCCGCTCCGTGAACCGCATGCAAATGCTGGGATCCTGAGGGCTCGCGCCCGCTCGGCTGCACTGCGACGGGGCTGTTTGCCGCGAGTGCCGGCATCCCGAGCAGCACCGCGACCGCGAACCCGGGCAACCGAACGCTCATGCAACGACCTCCGCTCGTCGAGCGGCCTGCGCAATGGCGTCGATGATCCCGGGCACCATGACGGCCGCCGTCACGCGCAAATCCCTCTTCTAACCGCACTGTAACCCGGGCGCTACCGACAGCGCTACCGCGGCCCCCCCAGTATGCGGCGGTGTCACCACAGCCCGTGACGCGCAGCCACAGTCTCAGGGAGCCTTTGCATGTCCTTTTCGCGACAGTCCGCCACCCACCGCGCGACGCGCGCCTCGAGTCGCCCGCGCCTGAGCCAACTCACCGCAGGCGCTGCGGTGCTGGCACTCGCCGCGGCGGGCGTTGCCACCGCCGCCGACTCGGCAGATCCTTCGGCCGCGTCGCCCACCTCCGCGGCGGCGAGCACGCCGGCGAGCGCTTCCCAAAGCAGTCACGGCGCCGCGGATCCGAGCGATCTTGCGACGCTACGGCAGGAGCTCGAGCGGCAGCAGCAGCAGCTCCGCGAGCTCGAGAAGCGCATCGCGGCGGACGAGGCGGCCAAGTCGAGCGCCACCGGCAATTCCCCCGCCAACCCCAATGCCCTCTCGGGCAGCTTCGGGCCCGACGGATTCGTGCTCGCGAGCGCCGACGGACTGAATGTGCTGCGCCTGGAGGGCAATCTCTCCCTCGACTACCGCAACTTCCTCGACTCGGACAACGCGACCGACGACACCTGGCTGGTACGCAAGGCGCGCCCCATCCTCGAAGGCACGCTCGATGGCATGTTCGACTTTCGACTGATGCCTGATTTCGGTCAGGGCAAGGCCCTGCTGCAGGATGCGTGGGCCGATGCGCGCGTCGAGCCCTGGCTCGTCTTCGAAGTGGGCAAGTTCAAGGCGCCGGTCGGCCTCGAGCGCCTGCAGCTCGAGCAGTTCGGGCGCTTCATCGAGGCATCGTTGACGGCGGACCTGCTGCCGTACCGCGATCTCGGCTTCATGGCGCTCGGTGACCTCGGTCACGGCGTACTCGATTATCAGCTCGCGATGCTCGACGGCGCGCCGGATGGCGGCAGCACCGATGCGAACAGCACCCCGGATGCGGACTCGACCGGCAAGTTCACCTACGACGCGCGCGCGTTCCTGCACCCCTTCGCGCATGCGGGCTGGAGCGGCCTCGAGAAGCTCGGTCTCGGAGTCGCCGGAACGTATGTCAGTTATGTCGGCACGGCGACGACGAGTGCGACCACCAGCCTGCTCACCACCTACAAATCGACCGGCCAGCAGTCCTTCTTTTCCTTCCGCTCCGATTCGGCGACCGGATTCAACAATGCGACGATCGCCGACGGCATCGAGCGGCGCATCGTGCCGCAGTTCAACTATTACTACCGAATGTTTGGCCTGCTCGGGGAGTACGTGAAGGCCGACCAGCAGGTCGTCCGGGACATCACCACCACGACCTTGCGCTCGGGCACGCTTGACAACAGAGCCTGGGAGGTCCAGGGCTACGTGTTCTTGACCGGCGAGAACGAGGCATACGCCGACGCCACGCCGCTCCGTCCGGTCGGACAGGGCGGAATCGGTGCTGTAGAGCTCGTAGCACGCGTGCACGCACTGCGCTTCGGCAACGAGGCATTCGCCGACGGCGGCAGCTCCTTCGCCAATCCCGCGAGCGCGGTCGAGGCCGCGCACGCCGCGGGAGTGGGCATCAACTGGTACCTGACCGACAACTTCAAGGTGCAGCTCGACTATGAGGTCTCGCACTTCGAGGGCGGGTCGAGCCTCGGCAACCGGCCCGAGGAGAAGGTACTGACGAGTCAGTTCGCGCTGATTTTCTGAGCGCTCGCGCTGCTTCGCAACCGACGCAACCCATGCCACGGAGGAATGCGACGGTGAGACAGCGGGCGCGGACCATCGTGATCGTCGGCGCTGGGTTCAGCGGGACCGCGGTGGCGGTGAATCTGCTGCGCGGCAGACAGATCGAGCGGAGCCAGGCGCTGCGAATCGTGCTGCTCGATCGGGCCGAGTTTGCCCGCGGCACCGCTTACGCCGACCGTGAATATCCATACCTCCTTAACGTACCGGCCGGCCGCATGTCCGCCACGGCCTGTGATCCGGGGGAGTTCCTGGACTTCGCGCAGCGTCGGCTGCCGCATGCGACAGCCGAGGACTTTCTGCCACGGACGCTCTACGGGCAGTATCTCGCCGCGCTGCTGCGTGCAGCTGAGAAGAGCGCGCCCCATGGCGTGAGTCTTGAAACCCTCCACGGGGAGGCGACCGGCATCGAGCGAGCCGTAGACAGCGCCGGAGTTCGGGTTGACCTTGCAGGGGCAACCCCGCTCGTTGCAGATCAGGTCGTGCTTGCGCTCGGCAACCCGCCTCCGGCTCGACTGCCGGGTACCGAGCGGCTGGTCGGCTCACCGCATTACCTCGAGGACCCATGGAGCGCGCCGCTCGAGATCCGCGCGGGCGAGAGCGTTCTCATGCTCGGTACTGGGCTCACGATGGCGGACGTTGCCGTGGCCGCAGCCGAGCGCACTGCGGGGCGAGTTCTGATCCACGCGCTCTCGCGACACGGCCTCATGCCGGCGGTTCAATCTGCCTTCCGCCCTGCGCCCGCCGCGCGCGAGGCCACTGGGCCGCTGGACCGTGCGCCGCAGTCGCTGCGTGCGCTTGTCCACACCCTGCGCTTGCAATGCAATCAGGTCGAGCGCGAGGGCGGAGACTGGCGCGAAGCAATCTCACGGGTGCGCATGCGCGCGCCCGCGCTGTGGCAGGACCTTCCCCCTGCGGAGCGAGCGCGCTTCCTACGCCACGCGCGCAGCTTCTGGGACATCCACCGTCACCGGCTGCCCGAGGAGACCTTCGCGCGGCTCGAGCGGCTGCGCGCGGCACGCAGCCTTCACATCCACGCCGGGCGGTTGCTCGGACTCGCGCTCGCTCGGGATCGCGTGCGGGCCACCTGGCGCGCGCGCGGCACGCAGCAGATTGCCCAGGTGCGCATCGACCGGGTCATCAACTGCACGGGGCCGGATTGCGATCCGGGCCGCACGCGGAGTGCGCTGCTTCGCTCGCTCCTCGCCGAGGGCATCGCCGTGGGCGATCCCCTGGGGCTCGGATTGCGCACCGCGGCTCATGGCGCTCTGATTGATCGGTGCGGTCGCGCGGCGTGCGATCTGTACTACATCGGACCGATGCTCCGCGCCGACTACTGGGAAGCCACCGCCGTTCCGGAGCTGCGCGAGCACGCCGAACGGCTCGCGCATCACCTGCTGTCCCTGCGCGAGCGCCTGAGCGTCACCGATAGGCGCGCAGTGTGATGCCGAAGATCCGGGAATCTCCGCGCTCAGGGCGACTCAATCAACTGTGCCGGAGAGCAGTCGCTCGATCTGACGGGTGAACTCACGCTTCACGCGCGCATGGAACTCGCCGGTCGCAGGCGCGGCATATCCGGCGTGGACGGCGCGCACCCGTCCGTCGCGAGCGATGAAGAAGGTCGTAGGGTAAGCATCGAGCCCGATGGCCTGAGGAAGCTTTTGGTGGAGCTGGTCGGGAGAGCCAGCGAGGAGCACCGTGTAGGAGATGTGGTATTGCTTGATGAAGGCCTTCAGTCCGACGGGATCGGCGAGCTGATCGGGCTCCTCGAATGCAAGGGTCACCACCCGCAGTCCGCGAGCGCGGTATCGCTCGTAGAGTGACTCGAGGAACGGCGCCTCATCGTGGCAGTTGGGACACCAGCTTCCGGCGATGTCGACCAAGAGCACCTTGCCACGAAACCGTCGGTCGGTACTCGAGACGATCCGGCCGTTGAGGTCCGGGAAACGAAAGCGGAAGGGTTCCGCCGCGTCGCGGACGCGTGTGTGCAGGGTCGGATCGGCCGCGTGCGGCAGCCCACGGGCTCGCGCGGCCGCCAGACGGTAAGCGGAGAGCGTCACATCGGGGTCGTGCAATCGATGCAGCACCAGCCGCAGCGTGCCATCGGGGAGCGCCGTCACCTCGATGAGCGCCGGGCGCGCCCCGTCGAAATGACTGAGCACGAGCCGCCCCTCACGCCAGGCTCCGGTGAGCGCTCCGCTGTCGCCGTCCACGCGCAGCATTGCTGCGGTGACCTGCGCACCGGCTTGGTGCACGGTGAGACGCCAGGCCCGCTCGCCCGCCTTACCGCTCGGCGTGGGAACGAGCCACAGCCCCGCGATCGATGGTGCGGCGTGAGTTGACCGCTGCGCCGGGGGATGCGACCGCGTTGCATGGAATTCGTAACGCGTGTCAGTCGACCCCGGTGTGGTCGGTCCGTATACGCCCTGGAGGCTGCCGTCCGGGCGAAGCGTCGCATCGAGCCTGCGCGCATAGGAGCCGAAATCGAGCGTGAGATGACCGCGCAGGTAGCGCCCGTGCGAGGAGAGGATGCGTGCGCCTCCGTTGTAGAACCAGCCGTGGGCCACATCGCCGCGGACGCCGATGCCGAAGCGGAACGGGATTTGAAGTGATCCGCTCTGCACGGTGGCGTCCCACAGCCCGGAGACCGTAGGAGCTGCGGCCCAGGCGGGCGCGGGGCTTCCCGAGAGCAGAAGCAAGGTGCCGAGCGCGGCAGGCGCGGCCGTGCGCGCACCCCGCTCGCAGCCGGCGGCAGAGCCAGGCGATTGCGCTCGCTTCGGACGATTGATCCAGGGCATTGGGGAAGAGAGCCCTCGGGAAGTGGTGGGCTGCCGCGAAACCCGTGTCCCAGGAATTCGAACGAGGGGAAGCTCAATCGGTCCGGATCGCGCGGGTTCCGCAGCGCCCGATTGGATGCTACATCGTCTCATTCAAACGCAGAACGAACTGTTCATTTTGAGCCTATATCCGAATGGAATCGCCTCGCGCGGCGGCAATCGTCACCCGTCCGTAACCGCGTTTCGACTGACATTGCACCGCACGCGCGCGAGGATGCTCCGCACAAGGAGGATGCTGCGCATGGCCACATTGTTACTTCCCGGAGATCCGCTCGCTCAGGCGGCGAGGCGCCGCGGTGAAACCGTCTGCCTGCGCGCCCGGCTGGCAGGGGGCTGCGCGATGCGCGCGCCCACGATCGATCTCGGTCCGCTCGCCGATGGTGAGCCCTGGCGCCACCACATCGCCCAGCAGATCGACTGGGCGTGCACGGAGTTCGGAATCTTCTACGTCATCGGTCACGAGATCGACGGCGGGCTGAGCGAGCGCCTCTTCGGTCTTGGACGCCAGTTCTTCAACCGCAGCTCGAGAGTCAAGGCGAGGATTCACACCTCGCGCAGCGCGAGCGGAGGGAACGGGTATTTCGGCGTCGGCGAAGAACGGACCGCGGACATCCCGAACATCCGCGAAGGCATCAATTTCGCCGCCGCGCCTGCACCGCGCGCTCTGGATTCCGCAGACCCATGGCCGCTCGAGGACTCCAATCTCTTCCCCCAGATCCCGGGATTTCGCGACTGCGTCCTGGAGTATCTTGCGGCCGTAACCGCACTCGGGCGGCGGCTCGCGGGCGCA
>Ga0335074_10000398_pt1 | contig 64063 bp, 57 predicted proteins | sample Lox_Sample_23_FD_206715 | JGI IMG/M metagenome (GOLD analysis project Ga0335074, IMG submission 206715) | Soil microbial communities from Loxahatchee National Wildlife Refuge, Florida, United States - Lox_Sample_2.3 | ecosystem: Environmental > Terrestrial > Soil > Wetlands | place: USA...
CCTGGGCCGCAAGGCCCCCTTCGCGGCGTGAGGCGAACACAACCGTCGCGTCGCGAAGGCCCCCGCTTCATCGCACCGCTCCACGAGAAGCACAGAAGGGACGCGCGAGGGTTCTCAGTCAACCTCCGGGACGCCCCAAAGGTTTAGCGCCTCCCTCGGCTCGATCGGTCCGCTCCCATGTCCGACGGTCCGTCCGCGGCGCCCGCCCCCCCGGTCGCCCTCGTCTTCCCCACGGTCGACACCCCCCTGTTCGACGCCGTGCGGGCCGCGCACCCCCGACGGATCGTGCTGCAGGTGCCGGCGGGCCTCGTTCGGTCCGCCGACGCGCTCGCCGAGCGGCTCCGCGCGGAGACCGGGACCTCGGTCGTCCTCGCCACGCGCCCGTGCTTCGGCGCCTGCGACTTTCCGGCCCGGGACGAGGCGCCCGGCGCCGAGCTCGCGGTCGTCCTCGGGCACGCCCCGATCCCGAACGTGCCGCTCGGTCGGCCGACCTACTTCGTGGAGATGCGCGAGCCCGGCGGGGACGCGGTCGCCCTGGCGGCCACGGTCGCCCGGGCCGGTCTTCCCCCGCGGCTCGGCCTCGTCGCCTCGGTCCAGCACCTCGATCTCGTGGAACCGTTCGTCGCGGCCCTGGCCGCCCGGGGGTTCGACGTCCGGCTCGCCCGCGGGGACCGCCGCCTCGCCTACCCGGCGCAGGCGCTGGGCTGCAACTACACCGGTGCGGAGGCCGTGGTGCGGGACGTGGACGGCTACCTCTTCCTGGGCACCGGGGCGTTCCATCCGATCGGACTCGCCTACGCCGTGGACCGCCCGGTCTGGGCGCTCGACCCGTTGCAGGGCACCCTCGCGCCGCCCCTCGACCGGGAGTCCCTGGTGGCCCGACGCCAGCTCCGGGTCGCGGCCGCCCGGGACGCCCGGCGCTGGGGGATCCTCGTCTCCACGTTCGCCGGCCAGAACCGGATGGGCAGCGCCCGCGCCCTCGAGGAGCGGGCCCGGGCCCGCGGCCGCGACGCGGAGATCCTGGTGTTCGACCGCCTCGATCCGCGGGACCTCGAGGGCCGGGCGTTCGAGGCGTACGTGAACACCGCATGCCCGCGGATCGCGCTCGACGACGCCGACCTGTACGCCCGGCCGATCCTCACCCCGCCGGAGTTCCTGATGGCGCTCGGGGAGCTCCCGCTCGCGCCGTACCGGTTCGATACGTTCCACTGAGCGGCCGGCCCCGGGGTCGGAGCGGTCGCGGGGTCGGCCCGACGGCTTCGGGCGGCCGCGTCGGCGGCGGGCGAAGCCGAAGGGCGCGCTCCCCCGCTAGCTTCGTCGGTCGAGCTCGGCCAGGAAGAGCCGGTGGAGCCGATCGTCGCCGGAGAGCTCCGGATGGAACGTGAGGCCCCAGCAGCGCCCGGAGCGGACGCCGACGACCTCGTCGCCCAGCCAGGCGATCGGCGTCGCGTTCGGCCCGACCGTCAAGATCCGTGGGGACCGGATGAAGACGCCCGGGAACGGCGGCCCGGACATCCGGTCGATCCGCACCGGGCCCTCGAACGACTCGCGCTGGGCCCCGTAGTCGTTGCGGCGCACCGCGACGTCCAGCGCCCCGAGGGTCGGGGGGTCCCGGCCCGTCGGGCTGGGCGCGAGCTCTCGGGCGAGCAGGATCAGCCCCGCGCAGGTGGCGAGGACGGGGAATCCCTCCCGCAGCCGTCGCACCAGCGGGTTCCACATCCCCGCCGCCTCGAGGAGGCGGGCGATCGTGGTCGACTCCCCGCCCGGCAGGAAGAGCGCGTCCACGCTCGCGAGGTCCGCCGCCGAGCGCACCGGCACGAGGCGGTCCCGACCGACGACGGCGGCGAGGGCCCGGAGGTGCTCGGGCACGTCGCCCTGGAGCGCGAGGACCCCGACCTTCATCCGGCGCCGCCGCGCCGGAGCTCCTCGAGCATCTCCTTCGCCCGGTCGAAGCGGACCTGATGGTCGCGGACGAGCCGTTCGACCACGCGGTCGACCTCCTCGGGCCGGGCGCCGGCGCTCACCGCGAGGTTGCGGGCGTGCAGCTCCATGTGGCCCCGCTGGATCCCTTCCGTCGCGAGCGCCCGCAGGGCGCCCAGGTTCTGGGCGAGGCCGACGGCGGCGAGGACCTCGCCGAGCTCCCGGGCGCTCTTCACGCCGAGGACCTTCACGTTCGCCTTCGCCGTCGGATGGACCGCCGTGGCGCCGCCGATGAGGCCGACCGGGGCCGGGAACTCGATCGTGCCGACCAGGTCGCCGTCCTTGTCCTTCTCGTACGTCGTGAGCGGCCGCACGATCCCGCCCGCCGACTGGAACGCGGCGAACGTGTGCGCGCCGGCCTCGATCGCCCGGAAGTCGTTCCCGGTCGCGATCACGACGCTCGAGATCCCGTTCATGATCCCCTTGTTGTGCGTCGCGCAGCGGAACGGGTCCGCCACGGCGAACGCGTAGGCGTCGAGGATCGCCTCCACCACCTCCGCGCCGCTCGCGGTCTCGGTGGCGAGCGCCGCGGCGGGGAACGTCGCCCGGGCCCGGGCGAGGCGGTGGATCGCGAGGTTCGAGATGATGCGGAGCACCACCCGCCCCCCCGAGAGTCGGGCGAACTCCGGGCCGAGCGCCTCCACCATCGTGTTCACGGCGTTCATCCCGCCGGCGTCGCGGGCGTCCACGAGCAGGTGGACGACCAGCAGGGTCCCGCGGGGCGAGGGAAGGATCCGCACCTCGAGGTCCTTCGCCCCTCCCCCGAACTTCACGAGCACGGGGTCCTTCGCGTTCGCGGCCGCGAGGAGCGCGTCCTTCTCGTGGAGGATCCGGAGGCGCGCGGCCGACGGGTCGGGTACGTTGAGGATCTGCACCTGGCCGATCATCACCGGCGCCGTCGACTGGGCGTGGAATCCCCCGGTGAGCCGCGCGAGCTTCGCCGAGTTCGACGCCGCGGCGACGACGCTCGGCTCCTCGATCGCCATCGGAATGAGGTAGTCCTTCCCGTTGATCCGGAAGTTCGTCGCAATCCCGAGCGGGAGCGGCATCACGCCGATCACGTTCTCGATCATCCGGTCGACCAGCGCCGGGTCGAGCCCGGGCGGGAACTCGAACGCCCGCGCCTCGTCGGCGGTGAGCCCGGCCCACTCCTGCACGAAGGCGCGGCGCTCGGCGACCGACCGCTTGTAGAACCCCGGGAGCTCCGACGACGGCGTCACGGGGCGCCCTCCTCGGCCGCGGCGCGGGCGACGACGACCTTCGCCGGTCGGAGCAGGCCGCCGAAGAACCGGTAGCCCTGCTGGACGATCTCGGCCACGGTCCCGTCCGGGCGCTCCGCGGTGGCCGGGGCGTGGCCGACGGCCTCTTCCTCGGCCGGGCGGAACGGTTCGCCGATCGCCGCGACCGGTTCGACGCCCTCGTGCTTCAGGAAGGTCATCCACTCGCGGTCGAGCAGGTCGAGCCCTTGGCGCAGCGGCGCGTCGGCCGGGAGGGCGCCGACCGCCGCCCGGGCGGACCGGAACGCCTCGAACAGCGGCAACAGCTCCCGCACCATCGCGCCACGGGCGTTGCGGCTGATGCTCTCCCGCTCGCGTTCCGTGCGGCGACGGAAGTTCTCGAAGTCCGCGAGGAGGTACTTGTACCGCGTGGCCCAGTCCTCGTCGGGTTTCGGGAGCTCCCGCGCCGGAGGCGCCGCCGGCTCCGCGTCCGGGGCCGGGCGGGGCTCGGGGGTCGGTGCGTCGACCGCCTCGTCGGGCATCGTGCGAGCCGTCGAGGAGGGGCGCCGATATTAGGGCTTGGCGCGGCTCCGGATCGGTCGCCCCGGGACCTTCCGGAGGGGGATCGGAGCCTCGTCCGGACGGCGGTTTTTCGACCTCACTTTTCGTCCGCAACCCAAGCGTTATAACGCACGCCCGGCTCGGATATTTGCGTCGGGTTTTGCCGACGGTTTCCGATGGTTCCACCCTCCATGAACGCTCCTGCGTACGATGCCAGTTCGATCCAGGTTCTCGAGGGACTTTCCGCGGTCCGCAAGCGGCCCGGCATGTACATCGGGTCGACCGACGCCCGCGGACTGCATCAGCTGGTGTCGGAGGTCGTCGACAACTCGATCGACGAGGTCCTCGCCGGGGCGTGCGACGCGATCGACGTGACGGTGTACGCGGACGGTTCGTGCGGCGTCCGCGACAACGGACGCGGGATCCCCGTTGAGGAGCACCCGAAGTACCACCGCCCGACGCTCGAGATCGTGATGACGGTCCTCCATGCCGGCTCGAAGTTCGACCGGAACACCTACAAGGTGTCGGGGGGCCTCCACGGCGTCGGCGTGCACGTCGTCAACGCGCTCAGCGCGTGGCTCGAGGTCCGCGTGCGGCGCGACGGGCACGAGTACTACCAACGGTACGATCACGGCGCTCCGGTCGCTCCGCTGGAGACGGTCGGTCCCTCGAGCGAGACCGGCACGGAGACCCGGTTCCAGCCGGACGGCACGATCCTCGAGACCGTGGCGTTCGACAAGGAGACGATCATGCGTCGGCTGAAGGAGCTCTCCTTCCTGAACGCGGGCGTCCGGATCCGGTTCCGGGACGAACGCGACGGGACCGCCCAGGAGTTCCACCACGCCGGGGGCCTCGCCGAGTTCGTCGAGGACCTCAACCAGGCGTCGACCGTGCTGTTCCGGCCCCCGATCTACGTGCACACGAAGCGCGACACGACCGACGTCGAGCTCGCGCTGCAGTACAACGACGGCTACAACGAGGCGAACCTCGCGTTCGTCAACAACATCAACACCCCCGACGGCGGCACGCACGTGGTCGGGCTCCGCGCCGCGCTCACGCGGACGATCAACGACTACGCCCGCAAGCGCGGCTTCCTCAAGGGCGACAAGGAGGGGCTGACCGGCGAGGACGTCCGCGAGGGCCTCACCTCGGTCCTCTCGGTGAAGGTCCTCGAGCCGCAGTTCGAGGGCCAGACGAAGGCCCGGCTCGGCAACTCCGAGGTGAAGGGGCAGGTCGAGAGCGCGGTCAACGAGAAGCTCGCCGAGTACCTCGAGGAGCACCCGGCGATCGCGCAGTCGCTCATCGCGAAGGCCGTCCAGGCGGCCCAGGCGCGCGAGGCGGCCCGCAAGGCCCGGGAGCTCACCCGCCGCAAGGGCCTGCTCGAGGGCGGCGGTCTCCCGGGCAAGCTGGCCGACTGCCACTCGCGCGACCCCGCGCAGTGCGAGCTGTTCCTCGTCGAGGGGGACAGCGCCGGCGGCACCGCGAAGCAGGGGCGCGACCGCGAGTTCCAGGCGATCCTGCCGCTGCGGGGCAAGATCCTGAACGTCGAGAAGGCCCGGCTCGACAAGATGCTCCAGAACGAGGAGATCCGCGCGCTGATCACGGCGATCGGGATCGGCATCGGCGACGAGATCGACCTCGCCCGGCTGCGCTACCACAAGATCATCCTGATGACCGACGCCGACGTGGACGGCTCGCACATCCGAACGCTCCTTTTGACGCTCTTCTACCGGAAGATGCCGTCGCTGATCACCGAGGGCCACGTCTTCATCGCGCAGGCGCCGCTCTACCGCCTCCAGAAGGGGGCGAAGATCGTCTACGCGTACTCCGACGACGAGCGCGACCAGGAGCTCCGGGAGCTCGGCGGCATGAAGGGGGTCACGATCCAGCGGTACAAGGGGCTCGGCGAGATGAACGCGGGCCAGCTCTCCGAGACGACGATGCGGCCGGGCAGCCGGACCCTCCTCAAGGTCACGGTCGAGGACGCCGGGCGGGCGAACGAGCTGTTCCAGATCCTGATGGGCGAAGAGGTCGAACCCCGTCGCCAGTACATCCAGGCGCACGCGGTCGAGGTCACCAACCTCGACATCTAGCGCGGGAGCCCCGTGGCGGAACCGACCTCGATCTCGGACATCCCCGGGGCGCTTCGGGCGCTGGGCCAGAGCGGGGGCGACCCCGGGCGCCGGTCCGTGCTGCGGGGTCCGGCCGGCACGCTGGTCACCCTCGCCGCGCTCGCCGACGACGGCGCTCCCGTCTGGCACGCCTTCTGGTTCGATGCGGCCGGCGCCCGCCCCCTCGGGGCGACGGTGCCGGAGAGCCTGCTCGGACGCAGCGTGCACGCGAGCGGCGCGTCGGCGGCGATGATCGATCTCGTGCAGGCGGCCGCGCGCTCGTACGTCGAGCGCCTCGAGGTGCTCGGCGCGCGCGTGGACGCGCTCGAGCTCCGGGCGGAGTCGCCGCCGATCGCCGAGCTCGCCGCCGTGCAGCGGGAGCTGGCCGGGACCCGGAAGCACGTCGTGCGCCTCGGCGTGGTCGTGGCCGAGCTGGACGGGCCGCTCGGGGTGGGCCTTCCCGACCTCGAGCGGGCGCTCCCGGCGATCCGGGCGGAGACCGCGCACCTGGAGGAGCTCTCGACCGGTCTCGCCCAGGCGGTGCGGGACCTGATCGCGATCCGCAACGCGGTCGAGTCGAACCGGCTCGCCCAGTCGGCGAACGAGCTGGGGCGCGTCTCGAACCGGATCGCGGCGATCGCGAACACCTCGAACCTGCGGATGCTCGGCGTCGCCTACCTCGCCTTCGTGCTGGCGCTCGTGAGCGCGGTCGTCCTGATCCCGAACACGGCGGCGACGATCCTCGGGATGCCGAGCGCCGGCTGGGTGCCGGGGCTCTGGGTCGACCTGATCCTGCTCGCCCTCGCGGTCGTGCCGATCGTCGTCGTCTTCACCCGGCCGTGGGTGCTCCGCACGCTCCGCGGGATCGGCTCGTACGAGGCGCGCGCCGAGGAGGGGCTCACGGACCTGCCGGAACTGTCCGGCACGGACTCCGCGCCCCCCGGGGACGCCGAACGGCTTATTCGCGGGGCCCCCTGAGGCGGTCGTGACCGGCCCCACGGCCGCGCCGCCGCTCGTGCTCACGGACGCCCTGGTGGTCACGCAGGACCCCCGGCGCCGGGTGGTGCGGGCCGACGTCCGGGTGGAGGACGGCCGCTTCGTCCACGTCGGCCCCGGGGCCGCCCGGGAGGGGGCCGAGGTGATCGACGGCCGCCCGTTCGCCCTCGTGCCCGGCTTCGTGAACCTCCACACGCACGTCGCGATGGCCCCGTTGCGGGCGATCGCGGACGACCGCGACCTCGCCGGCTTCCTCGAGGTGCTGTTCGCGGTGGACGCCCAGCGGACGGAGGCCGACGTGGAGGCCGGGGCCCGCGCCGGCGTCGCCGAGATGCTGCTCGGCGGGACGACCTCGTTCCTCGACCTGTACTACCACGAGGACGCCATCGCCCGGGCGGTGGAGGCGGTCGGGGCCCGCGGCTACCTCGGCTGGGCCGTGCTCGACCCGGAGCTGACGACCCAGGCGGGGCGGCCCCTCGACAACGCCCGCGCGTTCCTCGATCGGTGGGCGGACCGGCCCCGGGTCGTCCCGCTCGTCGCCCCGCAGGGGGTGTACGTCTGCGGCGAGGCGACGTGGCGGGGGGCCCGCGCGCTCGCGGAGGAGAAGGGGACGCTGCTGCACTACCACCTCGCCGAGACCCGCCGCGAGGTCCACGAGCACCAGGCGAAGACCGGGGCGCGTCCCGTCCTCTGGCTGGACGCCCTCGGCGTGCTCGGTCCGCGGCAGATCGCGGCGCACGCCGTGTGGCTCACGGGCGAGGAGATCCGCCGGCTCGCCGAGCGGAAGGTCGCGGTCGCGCACTGCCCCAGCTCCAACCTCAAGCTCGCCTCGGGGGGCGTCGCGCCGGTCGTGGAGCTGCGCGCCGCCGGGGCCGTGGTCGGGCTCGGGACCGACTCCGTCGCGTCGAACAACTCGCTCTCGATGCTCCGCGAGATGCACGTCGCCGGTCTCGTCCAGAAGAACCAGCGCTGGGACGCGACCGCGCTGCGGGCGCAGGAGCTGCTCGACCTCGCCACGATCGAGGGCGCCCGGGCGCTCCACGCGGACCGGACGATCGGGTCGATCGAGGTGGGCAAGCGGGCCGACTTCTCGCTCGTCCGGCTCGATCACCCGACGCTCCTGCCCGCCCGGCCCGAGGCGATCGTCTCGCATCTGGCCTACTCGGCGTCGGAGGAGGCGATCGACTCGGTGTTCGTCGACGGGGCGGCGGTCGTCCGCGGACGCCGCCTCGTCCGGGCGGACTGGGCGACCGTACGGACCGAGGCGGAGGCGGCCGCGGACCGGCTCTGGTCCGAGCGGCCCCGGTAGCGCCGCGGCTACGGTGGCGGGACCTCCGCCGCCAGCTCCCGACCGAGCGTCGCGGCGAGCGCGTCGCTCGAGAGCTCGGGCCGCCGCTCCGACCAGCCGAGGAGCCGCTCGGTCGCCGCGCGGTCGAGCTGGAACAGCTCGCCGAGACGCACCGGGTCGACGTGGCGCGCGAGCACGCCGTGGTGCAGGAACCCCGTCCCGGTGGCGTGCTGGGCCGCGCCGCCCACGACGCGGTCCCCGACGGTGAGCACGGACCCCCGTCCGCTGAGGAGGCAGTACTCGTCGGCGAGGCCGAGCGCCGGGCCCCATCGGGCCGCGAGCCCTTCGGCGGCGAGCGCGCGCACGACCGGCGCGCCGAACCGCCCGTACGCGTGGACGAAGTCCCGGCCGACCCGCGGGTCCGTGCGCGGAAGGGCGATCGACCAGGTGAGGTCGCCCGGTCCGTGCAGCACCGCCGATCCCCCGGACGCCCGTCGGAGCACCGGGACCCGGTGGGCCCTCAGGCGGCCGAGGTACGGGCGGTCGGCGGCGACCCCCACGCCGACCGACACGGCGAGATCGGAGATGACCGAGACGCGGCCGAGCGGTCGCCCGGCGTCGAGCAGCGCCTCGTCCGCCGCGAGCGCCTGCTCCGTCGGCACGTCGTGCGCGACCCGAACCTCGATCGGCGCGAGCGACGTGGCCCCCACCGCTCCCTCCGGAGCGGGGGCACCGCGTCCGCCCTCTAAAGGCTAAGAGCGCGGTCCGGGTCGCGGCCGCATGGCCGAACTGAACGAATTTGCCCTGCGCCCGGGCGACGCCGCGCCGGAGTTCTCGCTCCCGGGGGTGGACGGACGCACGTACCGCCTCGCCGACTTCGGATCGCACCGGCTCCTGGTCGTCGCCTTCTGGTGCAACCACTGCCCGTACGTCCAGGCGTGGGAAGGGCGCATGATCGCGATCGCGCAGAAGTACGGTCCGAAGGGGGTCGGCTTCGTGCTGATCAACGCGAACGACGCGCGCGCGTACCCCGAGGACCGGTTCGAGTCGATGGTCCAGCGCGCCCACGACCACGGCTACCCGTTCCCGTACCTGCACGACGAGAGCCAGGCGGTCGCCCACGCCTACGGCGCGCTCGTGACGCCGCACCCGATGCTGTTCGACGCGGACCGGAAGCTCCTCTTCCAGGGGCGGATCGACAACGACCACCAGCACGCCGAGCGGGTGACGGAGCGGTACCTCGAGCGGGCGCTCGACCAGGCGCTCGCCGGCCGCCCGGTCGACCCCGCGGCGGTTCCGGTCGCGGGCTGCACCGTGAAGTGGCTACCGTGAGCGGCCGCGGGGCCGTCGTGCCGGGCCGCCCCGCCGCGCGCTGAGCTCGGCCCGGCGCCGGTCGAACGCGGCCGCGAGGGCCGGATCGATCGGCGCCCCCACGCGGTCCTTGCGGGCCGCGATCGCCGCCTTCCCCGCCAGCGCGCGGGCGAGCTTGCCGCGCTCCGCCTTCGGCGCCGACTGGATCGCGGGGTGGAGGAACAGGAAGCCGTGGCGCGGCGGCGGCGCCCGCCCGCGCAGGTGCTCGAAGAACGCCTTCTCCGCGCCGAGCACCTGGACCGTGCTGGCCGGCAGACGGGCGAGCCGGTCGAGCCCCCCGGCCTGGGCGAGGAGCCGGGCGGCGAGGTCCGGCCCGAGCAGCGCGTTCAGGTTGGGCGTGCGGGTCGGGACGCTCGTCGCGACCGCGTCGGTGAGCGCGGCGCGCGTCGCCTCCACGGCCCGGTACAGCTCGGCGAGCTGGCGGCGCGCCGCGCGCAGCGGGGCGTCCGGCGGCGCGAGCGCCGGCGCGCTCTCCGCCTCGAGCACCGCGCGCGCGGCGCGGGCGTGGTCGCCCGGATCGAGCCCCGGGGCGTCCCGGGACGCCCAGCTCGCGAGCCGCTCGCCCACCAGGTTGCGGACGCGATCGAGGTCGCTGCCGGCGCGCACGGCCTCCTCCACGTGGACCGACGGGTCCCATGCGGCCGCGAGCGCGATCGTGCCGTGCTCGAGGAGCGCGTCGCGCAGCGGCGGCCAGGGGGGAGGGTCCACTTCGGGGAGCGCCGCCGGACGCGCCTCCCGGAACGGGACGCCGTGCGCCGCGAGCCGCCGGTCGGCGGTGATCCACGTGCCGTGCGCCGGGTCGGCGAGCAGCTCCGCCTCCTCCGGCGTGAGCGCTCCGGAGCGTCGCAACGCCGCCCGCTCGGCGAGGGCGGCGGCGTCCCGCGGGGCCGGTCGCACCTGCACGGGCCGACCGTCGTCGAGCACCACCGTGGCGTACCACCGGCTCACGAGCTCGCGCACGACGGCCCGGAGGCCGCGGCCCATAAATAGCCCGGCACGGGTCGGCGCGCGATGTCCGACGCGGGAGCGCACGAGCTCGTTCGGTGGGATCGCGACGGGCCCGTGCTCGTGCTCACGATCGACCATCCGCCCGTGAACGTGCTCTCCTCCGAGGTCCTCGACCGGATCGTCGAGCGTCTCGCCGAGGCGGAGCGGGACCCGGAGGTGCGCGCGATCGTGCTCGACAGCGCCGCGGAGAAGACGTTCGCCGCCGGGGCCGACATCCGGGCGATGTCGACGATGGGGCCGGACGAAGCCCGGGTCCACGGGGCCCGCGGGCAGGCGACCACCCGGGCGATCGAGCGCGTGCCGGTGCCGGTGATCGCGGCCGTCCACGGCGTCTGCTTCGGCGGCGGCTGCGAGCTCGCGCTCGCCTGCGACTTCGTCGTGGCCAGCGACGACGCCCGCTTCGGCCAGCCCGAGATCAACCTCGGGATCGCCCCCGGCTGGGGCGGCACGCAGCGGCTGCCTCGGATCATCGGCGCGGCCCGGGCCCGGCGGTGGATCATGACCGGGGCGGGCGTGACGGCGCAGGAGGCCCACGGCGACGGGCTCGTCGACCAGGTCGTCCCCCGGACGGAACTGCGCGCCGCCGCGCTCCGGTTGGCCCACGAGCTCGCGGGGAAGCCGCCGCTCGCGCTCGCCGCCACGAAGTACGCGATCCAGGCGGCGGTGGACCCCCGGATCGACGAGGGGCTCGCCTACGAGCTCGACCTGTGGGCCCGCCTCTTCGGGGGGGAGGAGCAGCGCGAAGGGATGCGCGCCTTCCTGGAGAAGCGGGCCGCCCGATTCGGCGGTCGGGCGGCCTGGTCGGTCCGCTCGGCGGGGTTCCCGTGGTCGGACGAGGTCCGCAAAGAGGTTAAGCGCCCGAGGTCGGGTCGGAACTGACGCGCCGCGGTGGCTCAGCTGGCAGAGCGGCTCCTTGGTAAGGAGCAGGCCGAGGGTTCAAATCCCTCCCGCGGCTGATTTCCGACCCGGCGCCGCTCCGCACGGTCGGTCGAGGCGGGTCCGTTCCCGCGCCGGGCTCGGGACGGGATCCCCGGGCGGTCCTTCGGTCGAGCGCCGCCGCCGCGCGCACCATTCGACGCACGCGGGGGGAGCGGGCCGTGGCCCGGTCCGGCACCTTGAGGTGGCGCATCCGTCGGCCGCTCCCCTCGATCGACGGGAAGCGGTCCGCGAGCTCGGCGCCGCGGAGGAAGCCGAGGTTGACGTGGTCCGGGAAGCACTGGAGGCAGAGCACGTCGGCGCGGCCGACCCAGAACGGATTGTTCCACCTGATCGTCTCGCGCAGGTCGGGGGCCTCGGCCCGGATCGCCGCGCGGAGCGCGCGGGCCGCCGCGCGGTACCGGGCGGGGAGCTCGGCGTAGAAGCGATCTATCGGGGAGGGGGCCGGCGCCACGGTGGGCGAGGCCGATCGGGGCTAAAGCGGTCGGGGAAGGGGTGGCCCCGGAGGAGCGTGCTCCTCCGGGGCGGGGGAACCGGTCCTACTGGACCGGGACCTTGACCTCGGCGGGCGCCGGGGTCGGGTGCTGCTTCGGCAGGTCGAGCTCGAGGACGCCGTTCTCCACCTTCGCCTTCGCGTCGGTGGCGATCACGGGCTCCGGGAGCTCGAGGGTGCGGAAGTAGCCGGCGGCGAACCGCTCGCGCCAGACGAGCGACTCTCCGTCCTTGGGCGTCGGCGACGCGGTCTCGCCTCGGATCTCGACGCTCGAGCCGCGCACGCGCACGTCGAGCTGGTCCTTCGGGATGCCGGGGATCTCCGCGACGATGCGGTACGACGCGCCGGTGTCGGTCACGTCGGTGCGCGCGGGGCGCAGGTACTTCGTCGGGGCGGACGGGTCCGCGGGGCGGGCCGGTTCGCCGCTCCACGAGTCGAAGAACCGCTGTCGCAGGTCCGCGACGGCGCGGCCCAGATCGGTCCACGGGTCGATGGCGCTCTCTTGGCTTTCGATTTCGGTCGTCATGTACACCTCGGGGTGAACACAAACAGTATGTTTGCGTTACTATAAAAAGACACCATACCGCGCCGAGCTCGGCCGCGCGGCGGCCGCAGGGGCGCGAGGCCGACGTCCGGCGGCGACGGCAGGCGCTTGATAGTCGGCGCCGTTGGGGCGGTCGTCGCATGGTGCCCCTGGTGCTCTGGCTCCTCGCCGCGGTCGCCTTCGCCTTCGCGGTCAGCATCGGGGCGCACTACACGGGCGCCTGCATGGGCATGTCCTTCGCGGCCGGTGCGATCCGGCTCGGGCCCGCGCTGTGGCTGATGGCCCCCCTCGCGTTCGTGGGCGCGCTGGTGGCGTCCGGCGGCGTCGAGACGACGGTGGGCCACGGCATCCTCGCGGCGACCCCGGTCGCGATCGGGATCGCGCTCTCCATCGTGGCCGCCGCCCTCGTGCTGACCAGCGTCTACAATTTCGTCACCGTGCCGACGTCGACGATCCAGATCCTCGTCTTCTCGGTCGTCGGGGCGGGCCTCGCTGCGGGGCTGCCGATCGACTGGGCGACGATCGGGGTCCTGTTGGCGGTGTGGGCCGTGGCCCCGTTCGCCGCGTTCGGACTCGGCTACGGCCTCGTCCGCCTCGTGGACGCCCGGCGGGGGGCGGCGGCCCCCCTGGCCGGTCCGCTGCCGCGCGGCGTCGCCTTCGCCCTCGTGGCGGTCGGCGCGGGCGCGTCGTTCGCGATGGGGGCGAACGACGTGTCGAACGCCTCGGGGGCGCTCGTGATGACCGGGTTCTTCGGGCTGTTCACGGCCGCGCTGCTCGGCGGGGTCGGGCTCGCCGTCGGCGTCGTGAGCTGGGGCCGGCCCCTCCTCAAGACCGTCGCGTTCGACATCGTCCGCCTCGACCCGGCGATGGCGACCGTCGCCCAGCTCGCGCAGGCCGTCGTGATCCTCGTCTCCGTCGGCTTCGGGTACTTCACGTCGATGAACCAGGCGCTGGTCGGCGCCATGCTCGGGGCCGGCGTCGCGCGGGGGCGCGAGACGGTCCGACGGACGGCCGTCCGCGGCATCCTCGTCGGCTGGGCGATCGGGCCCGTGTCGGGGGCGGCGCTCGGCTACGCGCTCGCGTGGGCGGCGCTGCGCGTCGGCGGACTCTAGTCGCCGGTCGGCGGCGCCGTCCGCGGTCGAACGCTCATATACGAAGGCCGTCATGGCCGCCGCGCAGCGGGGTAGGGTAGTCAGGAAAACGTCCGGCGGTGCCGGCCGTCCTGAAATCCCGACGGGCTCATAACCCGTAGATCCATGGTTCAAATCCATGCCCCGCTATTCGATGCGCGGGCCGTCCGGCTCGCGATCGATCCGGGGCCGCCCGACGTAGCGCCCCGCCGGAACCGGGTCGTTCCCGGCCCCGTGAAGGCCGGCGGCGCGCTCCCGTCGCGGAGCCCAGGCCGTCGGCGTCGCGCCGCTACCCCGAAGAGGGCGGGGTCGTAGACTCCCCGCTCTTCGCTCGGGGCGCCCGCTTGCGCGGAGGTCGCTTCGCGGCCGACGGGTCCGCCTCGGCGGAAGGGTCGCTCTCGGGCCCCGGCTCGGCCGCGGGCGGGGCCGGCAACGGCTCCGGGGCGGGGGGCGGAGGAGGAGGTGGGGCGACCTCGGGCGGGGCCGGGGGCGCCCGGGGGGACGGCGCGATCGGAGCCGGCGAGACCGGAGGCGCCGGCGCGGGGGTCGGCGCAGGGATCGGGGGCGGAGCGTGGCCGCCCGCGTGGTGGGCCGGGGCGGTCGAGGGGGTCGTGGCCGGGCGGGGCGCGATCGGAACGAACTCGCCGGGCTTCCAGGTGTGGGGAGCCCGCAGGACCGACGGGTCCTTCAGGAACAGGTCCGCGTGGCCGCAGGCCCGGCAGATCCGCGTGCCGAGCGACAGCTCGCCCCGCGCGCGCAGCGAGAGGTTCCCGCTGCCGAGGCCGCCCCCCGTCTTGAGGTCGTTCGCCCAGACGAAGTCGCTCGCCCCGCAGTTGCTGCAGACCGGCGGCACAGTACGCACCTATCCGCCGCCGCATGCCCGCCTCGCCGTAAAAACGGTTGCGTACGCGCGGCTTCGTCACCGACGCAACGGCCTTGTACGTCCCCGGGCGTCCGCGACCCGTGCCGTCCGAGCGATTCCGACGCATCGGCGTGGCGATCGACGGCTCGCCGCCGGCGCAGGAGGCCCTCGACGTGGCGGTCGACCTCGCGTGGCGGTACGGCAGCGAGCTCCAGATCCTCGCGATCGCCCCGATCATCCCGGTGTACGTCGCCCCGGCCGAGCCGCTGGTGCCGAGCGCGGTGGCGGAGTCCGACCTGCCGCGCTACCAGGGGCTCGTCGACGCCGCGGTCGCGCGCGCGCGGTCGGCCGGGGTTTCCGCGGTCACCGGCGTCGCGGACCAGGGGTCGGTGGTCGACGAGATCCTGGCCCTCCTCGAGCGGCATCCGGTCGATCTGTTCGTCGTCGGCTCGCGCGGGCTGTCGACGACCAAGCGGATCCTGCTCGGCAGCGTCTCGACCGCGCTCGTGACCCACGCCCCGTGTCCGGTGCTGGTCGTCCGCGCGCCGCCTACGAAGCCCGGTGGGTGACGATCACCCGGGTCGGCACCGGAAGCTTGTGCGACGCCTTGCGGAGGGCTTCCTTGCCGTCCTCGAGGTGCTCCGCCGTCGTGTAGACCGTCAGCAGCTCCGAGCCGATCTCGGCCCGCACGGCGTGCCCGACCGGCTTGCCGAACGCCCGCCGCATCCCGTCGGAGATACGGTCGGCGCCGGCGCCCATCGCCATCTTGTGCTCGCGCAGGATCTGGTGCGGGTAGCGGCGCACCTTCAACCGGTACTGGTTGGGGGCCTGCCGTTCGAGGACGCGGACCGCGCTCACGCGCGCCGCCTCGAGCGCGATGTCCCGGACCTGGCCGGCCTCCTCGGTGCCGAGGGAGAGCTCGAGGGGGAACTCGGTACGGAGGTCCCCCGTGTCGAACTGCGTGACGCGGAGCGCGGGAACTCCGCCCATGTACTCGCGCCGGGTGTAGATCTGGCCCTCGATCTTCCGGTACATGCGGGCCGGCTTCCGCGTCATGGGCGCGGCCGAGACGGGGGTCCTGTTAAAATGGTTGCGCTCGGACGGAGGTTGACTGAGAAATCATTCATCAGCTTTCGTGGTAGCTAACGGCGAGGGCGTTCCAGACGACCACTCGGCTCAGGATCTCCACCCGTTGGGCGGCGGCGTGTCGCGAACGGATCGAACTGCCGAACCGCGCCTTGAACGCCCCGAACACGCCCTCGATCACGGACCTCCGCCGATACCGACATCGGAACTCTCGGAGGTGGGTGAGTTGGTCGACGACCATCGCTTTCCACGCCGGGCGTCCGTCGGGGGTCGTGGTGATCGGGATGTTCTGCCGCAGGGCGACCACCGGTCGACCCCCTCGGTCGGCGATCGCCTGGGCGTTGCGCTTGCCGATGTATCCTCGGTCCAGTGCGACATTGCCGAGGGAGAGTTCGGGCGGGAGCTGCGCCAGGAGCCCTCGGAGCTCGGTGACATCGTTGGTGTACGGGTCGGTGACGCGGGCGGCGTAGAAGAGGGGGAACTGCGCCCGAGTGGAGACGAGGGCGTGGAGCTTCACGAAGGTGTGGCGGTGGCCGGAGTGGGTCCGGGCGGCGATCCACCGCTCGAAGCGACGGGTCGAGAGGCCGGTGCCGTCCCCGGCGAGGTGCAGGAGGCGCGGAGCGCACCGACGGGCGAGTTCGGCGACCAACCGCTCGAGATAGTGGGGGGAACTCGGGGAGCGAGGGCGGCAACCGTGGGCGCCGCCGGTAGGTGGTGGAATCCGAGTCGGTGACGGAAGTCCGGACACATGGCGAGGGTGGCGTGAGTTTCGTCGTAGGACCATCCTTCGAGCGCGCGGAGCAAGAGGAAGCGGACGACATCGCGGGGGTCGGTCGGCGGTCGTCCTCGGGTGCCCGGGGGACGAACGGGGTAGGGGCTGGGGAGGTCGCGGACGAGTCGGCGGAGGAGGGTGAGAAGGGGCCTCCAGCCGTGACGGAGGAAGCGTCGGTAGCGGGCCCAATCGATCCGACGGAATCGATGCTCGGGGGGCGATGGGTATTTCGTTCGGTCGGTCCGTGGCGAAGCTCGGGCCGCAAGGCCCCCTCCGTGGTCGTAGGCGTACACAACCGAACGGTCGCGGAGGTCCCCTCTTCTTCGGAGGCCTCCACTGGCACCGCCCGTTAGCCCGGAGGTTTCTCAGTCAACCTCGCTCGGACGAAGGGGCCGCGTCGTGCGGCGTTGAGCTCGACCGCCCGGACCGGCGCCCGCCCGAGCCAGCGCCCGAGTTCGGCGCGTCGCCCGGGTCCGCGCGCGACGGCGAAGAAGCTGTCGCCGAACATCGCCTGGGCCGCGAACGCTCCGCGTCGGCGCAGCGCCCGCAGCAGTTGGTCCAGCGGCCGGGAGGCGAGCCCCACCCGGTCGGTGAACCGCTCGCTCGCGGCGAGGAACCGTTCGGGATCCGGTCGCCGGAGGAGATCGTCCAGGGCGGAGGACTGCGCGGCGATCCGGCGGCGGAGCGCCGGGTTCGCGAGCGCGGTCCGGGTCGGGATCGGCCGACCGAGCACGCCGACCCAGATCGGCCGGAGGAACGCGCGGTGGTCGACGCGACCGAGCGGCGGCAGGCCGGCCGTGCGGCGCAGCTCGAGGCCGCCGCCGAGGATCGCCGCCACCCCGCCGAGCCCTCCGCCGCCGAGGAGGTCCGCCTCGTGCGCCCCGCGCACCGCAAGGGCCCGCGACCGGTGCGCCACCTGCGCCACGGCGAGCGAGGTCGCGAGGGCGCCGGCCGCGCTCATGCCGAACCCCTGGCCGATCGGGAGGTCGTGCCGCAGCCGGACCCGGAGCACCCCGGGCCGGTCGGGAGCGAGCCGTCGGGCGGCCGCCGTGGAGATCGGCAGGGCGCGTCGGTCCTCGCCCCGCACCTCGAGGCGTCGGACCCGGCCCGGCCGGAAGGTCGCGGTCGCCCGGACGCCGAGCTCGAGCACGAGCCCCGCCCCCCGCGAGCCGCGCGCCGCGAGGTCGGGCGCGTCGTCGGCCGGGGCGAAAATTCCGGTCACGTGGCCCGGCGCGAACGCGACGGCCCGCCGGGCGCCGTGAGCTACCATGCGGCCCCCGGGCGCCACTCGAATTACGACTACTTATAAGCGGAGACGCTCTGAGATAGTCGGGACCGAGGGAACGGTCCCGTTTCAGACCATCCATGAGCGAGCCCGACGCGACGTCCCAGGCGCCGCACGACACGTTCGACCGCGTCAACTTCCTCGAGCTCCGGAACACCCAGCTCGCGGAGGCGATCAAGCGGGTCGAGAGCGAGCGGCACTACATGGAGGCGGAGATCCTCCGCTTGCAGCGCGAGGTGAAGCGCCTCAAGACGGAGCTCGACCGGCTGCGCTACCCGCCGCTCATCGTGGGCAGCGTGCGCGATGTGCTGACCGACGGGCGCGTGATCGTCAAGTCCTCGACCGGCCCGGACTTCGTGGTCAACTCCGCCGAGACCGTGGAGCACGGCAAGATCACGGTCGGCAGCCGCGTCGCCCTCAACAAGCAGACCCTCGCGGTCATGGGGGTCCTCCCCGCGTCGCTCGATCCGCTCGTCACGGCGTCGGAGATCGTCGACAAGCCCACGGTCACCTACACCGACATCGGGGGCCTCGGCGAGCAGATCCGGGAGATCCGGGAGGCCGTCGAGTATCCGCTCCTGCGCTCCGAGCTGTACAAGAAGGTCGGCGTCGACCCCCCGAAGGGCGTCCTGCTGATCGGCTCCCCCGGGACCGGGAAGACCCTGATCGCGAAGGCGGTCGCGCACCACACGAACGCGACGTTCGTGCGGCTCGTCGGAAGCGAGCTCGTCCAGAAGTACATCGGCGAGGGGGCCCGCCTCGTGCGGGAGCTGTTCCAGCTCGCCCGCGAAAAGGCGCCGACGATCATCTTCATCGACGAGGTCGACTCGATCGGGGCGAAGCGGCTCGAGGTCGCGACCAGCGGGGACCGCGAGGTCCAGCGCACGCTGATGCAGCTGCTCGCGGAGATGGACGGCTTCGAGCCGCTCTCCAACGTGAAGATCATCGCGGCGACCAACCGCCCGGACATCCTCGACGACGCGTTGCTCCGGCCGGGCCGGTTCGACCGGATCATCGAGGTCCCCGTGCCGACGTTCCAGGGCCGGTCCGACATCTTCAAGATCCACAGCCGCGGCATGGCGATCCGCGAGCCGATCGACTTTGAGGCGCTCGCGAGCCGCTGCGACGGCGCCACCGGCGCCGACATCCGGGCGATCTGCACCGAGGCCGGGATGTGGGCGATCCGCGAGGAGCGCGACAGCGTGACCCTGGCGGACTTCGAGCGGGCGATCGAGAAGGTCGTCGGCGAGGAAGAGCTCCGCAAGGAATCCGTCACGATGTTCGCCTGACGGACCGGCCGGTCCGTCGGCGGTCAGGGGCCGCGCAGCGCCGCCCGTCCCACGATGCGGGGGCCGGCCGGCACGGAGAGGTCGGCGAGGTAGACGGGGGCTCCGGGCGCGTACGCCACCGGCCGATCGGCGGCGAGCGTGAGGCCCGTGTCGGTCCACGGGTCGACGGCGACGGGCACGCTCGCGAGCCCGACCGTGGCGTGGAGGCGCGCTCCGGCGCGGGCGTCGCCCCGATAGTAGCGGCAGCGGGTCAGCGGACCGGCGGGAAGCTGGACGCCCTCCGCGAGGGTCCCCTCCGGGGCGAGCACCTGGCCGCGGGCCAGCTCGTCGGCCTCCACGCCCTTCAGGGCGAGGCCGACCCGCTCCCCGACCGCGGCGTCCTTGCGGTCGATGTCGTGGACCTGGACCGAGCGGACCTCGACGATCTTCGGGGTCGGCCAGAGGCGGAGCTTCTCGTGGGCGCGCAGGACGCCCCGGCGCACGACGCCGAGCGCGACCGCGCCGACCCCCTTCACCGGGAACGCGTGATCGATCGGGACGAGGACCGGCCCCTCGACGGGGACGGCCGACCAGCCGTCCACGAGCTCGCGCAGCCGGGGGAAGTCGAGGGGCACGCGGGGCGCCGCCTCGAGGCGGCCGCCCTTGAGCGCGCGCCCGACCTCCGCCTCGCCGACCGTGGGGCCGACGACCACGGTCACCGGGACGTCGTGCACCTCGACGGTCGCGATCGTCTCGGCGACGGCGCGCGACAGCTCCGGGACGACGAGGAGGCAGCGGTCGGCCATCTGGAGCGCGGTGAGCAGCGGCGCGAGCTTCTCGGGAAACTGGGTCGGCTCCACGAGGGTGAGGGCCCGTTCCTCGGTCGCGGCGTTGAACAGCGTGAGGTCGGAGGCCGTGCCCTTCTTGCCGAGCTCCTTCGCGACGTCGGGCGCCCCGACGACGGCGACGGTCACCCCGACCGGCATCGGCTCACCCCTTCCCCTTCTTCGGCGCCGTCGCGTCGAGGACGATCGCCCCGTCCTTCGCCTCGAGGCGCACCTGGGCGCCGTCCGGGATCTCGCCGTTCAAGAGCCGGGTCGTGAGAGGATCGACGACGAGCCGCTGGACGGTCCGCTTCAGCGGCCGCGCGCCGAAGGTCGGGTCGTAGCCGTCGCGGCCGAGGAGCGCCTTCGCCGCTTCGGTGGCCACGAGCCGGATGCGCCGGTCCTCGAGCCGGCGCTCGACCTGGGCCAGCTGGAGGTCGACGACCCGGAGCAGATCCGGCTCCGTGAGGGCGTGGAAGACGACGATCTCGTCGAGCCGGTTGAGGAACTCGGGCCGGAAATGCGCCCGCAGCGCCGGCTCGATCGCGCGGCGGAGGTCGGCGTCGCTGCGGGCGTCCGCGAGCAGCTCCGACCCTACGTTGCTCGTCAGGATCACGAGAGTGTTCCGGAAGTCGACCGTCCGCCCCTGCCCATCGGTGAGCCGCCCGTCGTCGAGGAGCTGGAGGAGGACGTTCACGACATCCGGGTGGGCCTTCTCCACCTCGTCGAAGAGGACGACGGTGTACGGGTGGGTTCGCACGGCCTCGGTGAGCTGGCCGCCCTCCTCGTAGCCGACGTACCCCGGGGGCGCGCCGATGAGGCGGGCGACGGTGTGCTTCTCCATGTACTCGCTCATGTCGATGCGCACCAGCGCCCGGTCGGAGTGGAAGAGGAACCCGGCGAGCGCCTTCGCGAGCTCCGTCTTGCCGACCCCGGTCGGCCCCACGAACAGGAAGCTCCCCATCGGCCGGTTCGGGTCGGCGAGGCCCGAGCGCGCGCGCAGCACGGCGTGGGCGACCGCCGCGACGGCTTCGTCCTGCCCGACGACCCGCTGGCGCAGCTCGGCCTCCATCCGGAGGAGGCGCGCCGTCTCGCCCTCGAGGAGTCGCGTCGCCGGGACGCCGCTCCACTTGGCGATGACCCGGGCGACATCGTCCTCGGTGACCTCCTCCCGCAGGAGGCCGGACTCGCCGGTCTTCTCGATCGTCGCGGTGAGCGCGTCGACCTTCTTCTTGAGCTCCGGGACCGTCCCGTAGCGGAGTCGGGCGGTCGCCTCGAGGTCGCCGCTGCGCTCGGCCCGCTCCTCGTCGGCGCGCGCCCGGTCGAGTTCCGCGCGCAGGGCCCGCAGCTGCTCGACCTGCTCGCGTTCCTTCTTCCACTTGGCCGACAGCGCCCCCTCACGCTCCTTGAGGTTCGCGAGCTCCCGGTCGAGGGACTTCAGCCGCTCGCGGCTCGCGGCGTCCTTCTCCTTCGTGAGGGCGGCCCGCTCGATCTCGAGCTGTCGGATGCGACGGGTGAGCTGGTCGAGCTCGACCGGCCGGGAGTCCAGCGTGAGACGGACGCTCGAGGCGGCCTCGTCGATCGCGTCGATCGCCTTGTCCGGGAGATGCCGGTCCGGGATGTAGCGCGCCGACAGGGTCGCCGCGGCGACGAGCGCGGCGTCCTGGATCCGGACCCCGTGGTGGAGCTCGTAGCGCTCCTTGAGCCCCCGCAGGATCGAGATCGTGTCCTCGACCGTCGGCTCGGCCACCGGCACCGGCTGAAAGCGGCGCTCGAGCGCGGCGTCCTTCTCGATGTACTTCCGGTACTCCTGCCAGGTCGTCGCGCCGATGCAGTGGAGGGTCCCCCGCGCGAGCGCGGGCTTCAGCAGGTTGGAGGCGTCGAGCGCCCCGCCCTCCGTGGCGCCGGCGTGGACGAGCGTGTGCAGCTCGTCGATGAACAGGATCACCTGACCGTCCGAGCGCTCGACCTCCTGGAGCACGGCCTTGAGCCGCTCCTCGAACTCGCCGCGGAACTTCGCGCCCGCGAGCAGGGCGCCGAGATCGAGCGAGACGATCCGCTTCTCGCGGAGCGCGTCCGGGACGTCCTTCGTCGCGATGCGCAGCGCGAGCCCCTCGACCACCGCGGTCTTCCCCACGCCGGGATCCCCGACGAGCACCGGATTGTTCTTGGTCCGACGGGAGAGGATCTGGAGGACGCGGCGGATCTCGTCGTCCCGCCCGATCACCGGATCGAGCTTCCGGTCCCGCGCGAGCGCCGTGAGGTCGCGCCCGTACTTCTCGAGGGCCCGGTACTGGGCCTCCTCGGCCCGGCTCTCGACCGGCTTCTCCGTCCCGCGCAGCTCCTTGAGGGCGGTCTCCACCGCCGCGCGCCGGACCCCGAACTCCTCGAGGAGGTCCCGGGCCGGCGACGCGACCGCGAGCAGCCCGAGCAGCAGCTGGTCGACCGTCGTGTACCGGTCCTTGCGTCGGCCCGCCTCGGCCTCCGCGGCGTCGATCGCCTGCGTGAGCCCGCGCGAGAGGTACTGGTCGGACGGCGCCACGTGGTCGGCGGTCGGGAGCTTCGACAGTCGCTCCGCGACGCGCGCCGCGAGGCGGTCGACCGGCACATGGAGGCTCGCGAGCAGCACGGACGTGGGCGACTCGGGCGGGTCGACCAGCGCGGCGAGCAGGTGCTCCGGTTCCACCGCGGGGTGCCGCAGCTCGGCGGCGCGACGGAACGCTCGCTCGAGCGCGTCCCGGGCGGCGTCCGTGAGGCGCTCGAGATGCATCGGCGAACCATCGGCCCGAGCCGATTTAAGGCGAGCCCCCGTGGCCGGGTGCGGTGTCCGAACTCTCGGTCCGGGTCGGCGGCCTCGCCCTCCGGAACCCGTTCCTGCTCGCGAGCGGGATCTGGGGCGAGAGCGGGGTGTCGCTCGCCGGGGCGTGGGCCGCGGGCGCCGGCGGGGTCATCACCAAGTCGATCGGCTCCGGGCCGCGCCCGGGCTATCCCAACCCGACGGTCGAGACGTACGGCAGCTGGGGGCTCCTCAACGCCATGGGCCTCCCCAACCCCGGGATCCACGAGTACCCGCAGGAGATCCGCGTGGCGCTCGCGGCGGGCGCGACCGTCATCGGGTCGATCTTCGGCGGCGACGCCGTCGAGTTCGCCGAGCTCGCCCGCGCGATGGCCGCGACCGGCGTGGCGGCCCTCGAGCTCAATCTGAGCTGCCCGCACGCGGAGGGGTTCGGCACCGAGGTCGGGAGCGACCCCGCGGACGTGGAGGCGATCGTCCGGGCGGTCGTGCGGGAGGTGAAGCTGCCCGTGATCGCGAAGATCACCCCGAACGCCGCCGACCCCGCGGGGCTCGCCGAGGCGGCCGAGCGCGGCGGAGCCGCCGCGGTCAGCGCGATCAACACGCTGCGGGCGATCGCCATCGACACCACCCTGCGGCGGCCGGTCCTCGCGCACGGTTTGGGAGGGCTGAGCGGTCCGGCGATCAAGCCGGTGGGGCTCGCCTGCGTTTGGCAGATCTTCGAGCGGGTGCGCATCCCGATCCTCGGGGTCGGAGGGATCTCGACCCCGGAGGACGCCCTCGAATACATCCTGGCAGGCGCCCGGGCCGTCGAGGTCGGGACCGCGGTGACGTTCGCGGGGATCGGCGTCTTCGGGCAGCTCGTGAGCGGACTCGGCCACCGGCTCGACGAGCTCGGCTACCGTCGCGTCGAGGACGCGGTCGGCGTCGCCCACGAGACCCGGCGCGCGGGGGACCGGTGACCCCGCGGCGGGCCCCATCCGATATATCGCGGGCCGGCTAGGCGCGAGCCGTGCGCACCGCCGTCCGCGTCACCGAGCGGATCGTGGAGACCCCCTCCACGGTGACGTGGCGGTTTCCGTTCCCGCACGCCGCCGCGCCCGGGCAGTTCGTGATGCTCTGGATCCCCGGCGACGACGAGATCCCGATGTCGCTCTCGTACACCGGAGGGGCTTCGAAGGGGGTCACCGTGAAGGCGATGGGCGCGACGAGCCGCCACGTGGTGGAGCTCCCCGCCGGCACGGCGATCGGCGTGCGCGGGCCGTACGGCAACGCCTTCGACCTCTCGGCCCGCCGGATCCTCGCGGTCGCCGGCGGCTCCGGCGCCGCGGTGCTGGCGCCGGCCGCCGAGCAGGCGCGCGCGCAGGGCGCGTCGGTCCGCGTCGCCCTGGGCGCCACCACCGCGCCGGAGCTGCTGTTCCTCGAACGGTTCCGGGCGATGGGGGCCTCGGTCGACGTGGCGACGGACGACGGCACGGCGGGCACGCGGGGCTACGTGACGGTCGTCGCCGAACGGGCGCTCGCCGAAGAGCGGTTCGAGGCGGTGTGGACCTGCGGCCCCGAGGTGATGATGCGGAAGGTGCTCGACGCCGCGGCCCGCCACGGCGTGCCGGCGTTCGGTTCGGTCGAGCGGCACATGAAGTGCGCGCTGGGGATGTGCGATGCCTGCGCCCTGGGCCCGTACCACGTCTGCGTGGACGGCCCGGTGTTCCCCGCCGAGCGGCTCTCCGCCGCCCCGGAGTTCGGCGTGTTCCACCGGAACAGCGCCGGCCAGCGGGTCCGGAGCTAGTCCGCCGGGGATTCGGCGCGCGCCGGACGCCGCGCGCGCCACCAACTTTATGCGACCCCCCCGCTACGAGACCGCGGGGGCGCGCGCGTGAAGGTCATTGTCGTCAGCGGCGGCGTGATCTCGGGTCTCGGGAAGGGGATCACGACCTCCTCGATCGGCCGTCTTCTGAAGGCGCGGGGGATCCCGGTCACGATCCTCAAGATCGACCCATACCTCAACGTCGACGCGGGCACGATGAACCCGTACCAGCACGGGGAGGTGTTCGTGCTCGACGACGGCACCGAGGCCGATCTCGACCTCGGCAACTACGAGCGGTTCCTGGGGCAGAGCCTCTCCGGCACCCACAATCTCACGACCGGCAAGATCTACCGGTCCGTCATCGAGAAGGAGCGCCGCGGCGACTACCTCGGCAACACGGTCCAGATCATCCCCCACGTCACCGGCGAGATCAAGCGCACCATCCGCGACGTCGCCCAGGCGGCCGGCGCCGAGGTCATCCTCGTCGAGGTCGGCGGCACCGTGGGCGACATCGAGTCGATGCCGTTCCTCGAAGCGCTCCGCGAGCTCTCCTACGAGCTCGGCGAGGGCCACATGGCGTTCGTCCACACGACGCTCGTCCCCGTGGTCGGTCCGGTGGGCGAGGCGAAGACGAAGCCGACCCAGCACTCGGTCCGGGAGCTCCGGGCGATCGGGATCCGCCCCAACTTCATCATCGCCCGCGGCCCGGCCCCGATCGCCCCGGAGATCAAGGCGAAGATCTCCCTGTTCTGCGATGTTCCGCCGGACGCCGTGATCTCCGTGCCGGATCAGCCCGTGATCTACGAGGTGCCGCTCGTCCTCGAGGCGCAGGGGGTCGGCGCGCAGCTGACGCGCCTCCTGAGCCTCCCGGAGCGGACTCCCGACTTCGCCGCCTGGAAGGAGTTCCTGGGCACGTACCGTCGCGGGGAAGGCTCCGTCGACGTGGCGATCGTCGGGAAGTACACCGAGCTCCGCGACGCCTACCTCTCCCACTCCGAGGCGTTCCACCACTGCCAGGGGCACCTCGGCGCGGAGATCCGCCTCGCGTGGTACGACGCCGAGGACATCCCGAAGAACCCGTCGCTCGTCCACCGCCTCCAACGGGCCGACGCGCTGCTGGTCCCGGGCGGGTTCGGCGCCCGGGGCGTGGAGGGGAAGGTCCGGGCGATCGAGATCGCGCGGAGCTCGGGCATCCCGTACCTCGGGGTCTGCTACGGGTTCCAGGTGGCCGCGGTCGAGTTCGCGCGCAACGTCCTCGGACTCCCGCAGGCGAACACGACCGAGGTCGACGGGGCGACCCCGGACCCGGTGGTCTGTCTGCTCGAGGAGCAGCGCGGGCTCAACGACCTCGGGGGCACGATGCGCCTCGGCGCCCAGCGCGTGGTGCTGACCCCGGGGTCCCGGATCGCCGAGATCTACGGGAAGACGGAGATCTGGGAGCGCCACCGCCACCGGTACGAGATCAACCCGAGCTACGTGCCGAGGCTGCGCTCGCACGGCCTGCTCGCCACCGGGATGTCGGTGGACGGCCGGGTCGAGGTGCTGGAGGCCCCGGACCATCCGTTCTTCGTGGGCGTTCAGTACCACCCCGAGTTCCTGTCGCGACCCGAGGCGCCGCACCCCCTGTACCTCGCGCTCGTCCGAGCCGCGATCCACCGCAAGGAGGCCGCGACTCCTGTCGCTTCCCCGCCGGCTCTCGCGTGAACTCGCGTCGCTCGACGGGTCGCTCGTCCGCGTGGCGGGCCATCTCGAGGAGTACCGCGCGCTCGGCGGCGTCGCGTTCGCGATCGTGCGCGACGTGAGCGGCTCGACCCAGGTGACGCTCAAGAAGGGGACCGCCGACCCGGCGTGGTTCGCGCTCCTCGCCGACCTGCCCCGCGAGTCCGTGATCGAGGTGGAGGGGCTCGTCCGCCGCTCCGAGCGGGCGCAGCGGGGCGTCGAGCTGCTCCCCCAGAAGGTCTCGGTCGTGACCCGGGCGGAGGTGCCGCTGCCGCTCGGGGTCGTCGACAAGGTCGGCGCGGAGCTCGACACCCGGCTCAACCACCGGGTCCTCGACCTCCGCAAGCCCGCGGTCCGGGCGGTCTTCGAGCTGCGGGGGGCGCTGCTGGCCGGTTTCCGGACGGCGTTCCGCTCCCGAGGGTTCTTCGAGGTGGAGACGCCGAAGATCCTCCGCGAGGGGGCCGAGGGCGGGGCGACCCTCTTTCCGGTCGGCTACTTCGAGACGAAGGCGTACTTGGCGCAGAGCCCCCAGCTCTACAAGCAGATGCTGATGGGGGCCGGGTTCGAGCGGGTCTTCGAGATCGCGCCGGCGTTCCGCGCCGAACCGTCCGACACCATCCGGCACATCACGGAGTTCACGAGCCTCGACGCGGAGGTCGCGTACCTCGACGGCGCCGAGGCGCTGCGCGAACTGCAGGAGACGATCGTCGCCGACGCGCTGGGCGCCGCACGCCGGGAGCTCGAGGAGCGGGAGAATCCGCTCGCGGGCCAGGTGCCCGTGCCGAAGACGCCGTTCCCCCGGCTGCGGTTCCGCGAGGCCGAGGAGTGGCTGGGGCGGCCCGGCGCGGACCGGGACCTCGCCACCGAGGACGAGAAGGCGATCGGCGAGCGGGCCGAGCGGGAGTTCGGCGTGCCGTTCTACTACATCACCGACTTTCCGACCGCCGTCAAGGCGCACACGTTCTACGCCCAGCGACGCGACGACGACCCCGCGCTCACCGGCTACTTCGACCTCGAGTTCCGGGGCCTCGAGATCGCGAGCGGCGGGCCTCGGGAGCATCGGCTCGACCGGCTCCTGGCCAACCTCGCGTCGGCCGGCCTCGACCCGGCCCACTTCGCCGGGTACCTCGAGGCGTTCCGCTACGGCATGCCGCCCCACGGAGGCTGGGGACTCGGCATCGACCGCCTGGTCTGGTATCTGGCAGGGCTCCCCAATATACGGGAGGCCCGCCTCTTCCCGCGGGACCGATACCGCCTCGACCCCTGAGACCGCAGCATGGCCGCCGTGAACCGCACCCTGCCCAGCCCGCCCGAGCTGCAGAGCCGATGGGCGGCGGTCCTCGAGGAGGCCGGGCTCCGGCCCCGGATCCTCGCGCTCCACGACCGATTCCCCGAGGAGCGTTCCCTCGAAGTGCCGTTCAGCGCCGTCGACGGCCCGGACACCCCGCTCGCCGACGTGCTCCTCGAGCGGCCGGACGAGGTCCTCGCCGCCGGCATCCGGGCGATGCGCGAGCTCCTCCCCGTCGCGGGTCCCGAGGCCGAGGGTCTGCGGCTGCGGATCGTCGGGCTGCCGGCGACCTCCCACCGTCTTATCCGGGCGATCCGGGAGAACGACCTCAACCATCTCATCGCGATCGACGGGATCGTGCGGCGCGTCACGGAGGTCCGGCCGCAGATCCGGGACGCCGTGTTCCAGTGCGTGGCGTGCCGGACCGAGTTCCACGAGCCGCAGGAGGAGGGTTCGATGGTGTTCCGGGAACCGCTCGAGTGCCCGGAGTCGCAGGGGGGATGCGGGAAGCCGATCGGCCGCACCCGGTTCCGCCTGCTCGCCGAAAAGTCGTCGTACGTCGACGCCCAGCGGATCGAGATCCAGGAACACCCCGAGACGTTGCGGCACGGAGCCCACCCGCAGGGGCTCTCGGTGCTCCTGACCGAGGATCTCGCCGGCCGGGTCCTGCCGGGCAACCGGATCGTGCTCAACGGCGTGCTGAAGAGCTTTCAGCGCGCGAGCGGCGGCGGGCGGACCGGGGTCGTCCGCAACACGACCTTCGACCTGATGGTCCTCGGGAACTCGTTCGAGACGAAGGAGCTCGAGTACGACGAGATCGAGATCTCCCCCGAGGACGAGGCGCTCTTCGAGCGATTCCGCGGCGACCCCACGGTGGTCGACAAGATCGTCCTCTCGCTGGCCCCGACGATCAAGGGGATGGAGGAGGAGAAGGAGGCGGTCGCGCTCCAGCTGTTCGGCGGGGTCGAGAAGCACCACGCGGACGGCGTTCGGGTCCGCGGCGACATCCACGTGCTGCTCGTCGGGGATCCCGGGACGGCGAAGAGCCAGCTGCTGCGCTACATCGCCGACGTGGCCCCCCGCGGGGTCTACACCAGCGGGAAGGGCTCCACCGCGGCCGGGCTCACGGCCGCGGCCGTGAAGGACGATTTCGCCGGAGGACGGTGGGTGCTCGAGGCCGGGATGCTCGTGCTCGCCGATGGCGGCATGGCCGTCATCGACGAGCTCGACAAGATGAGCCCCGAGGACCGCTCCGCCATGCACGAGGCCCTCGAGCAGCAGAGCTATCCACCGGAGTTCGAGCTGATGCTCGCGAACGGCGAGAAGCGTCCGATCGGCGCGCTGGTCGAGGCCGAGTTCCGTCGGCGGCCGGGCGAGATCGTGACGGGCCATCAGTGCTGGATCCTGCCCGGCGGCGACGGGGCGCCGCGCCTGCTCTCCACGGACCTGCGCACCCTCCAACCGCGCGCGGTCGAAAAGATGAGCCGGCACGTCGCGCCGGATCAGTTCGTGCGCGTCGGGTTCTCGAACGGGCGCACGGTCACGGTGACTCCGGGTCACCCGATGTGGGTCTGGGAGGACGGCGCGTGGACGACCCGGCCGGCCGACCGGCTGCGCCCGGGGAGCATTGTGCCGGGCGTGCGGGAACTTCCGCGGAGCCTCAACGAGGCGACGTTCCGCGCCCCCCACCCCTTGCTCGGTCGGACGGAGATCACGTTCCCCTCCGCGGTGGACGACGACCTCGCCCGGCTGCTCGGATATCTTGTGAGCGTGGGGCACGTCCCGGATCCCGAGCACGGGGTACCGTCCGAAGTGTCGATCGCGGACGCGGTCCCCGGGCTCTGCGACGACGCGAGGGGACTCTTCCGCTCCCTCTTCGGGATCGAGCCGTACGGCCCGGTCCCGGCGCCCGCCCCCACGGCGAAGGCGGTCCGCCCGCGGAGGCAGATCCGGGCCGTCGGCGTCGACCTCCTCCGGTACTTCTGGTCGAACTTCCCCGAGTTCGCCCGACCGCCGCCCGAGAAGCGGGTTCCGGGCGCCGTCTTTCACGCCGAGGAGTCCGCGCGGGTCCAGTTCCTGCTCGGAGCCTTCCGCGGCCACGGATTCTGCGACTCCCGGCGGTTCGGGCTCCGGACCAGTTCCCGGGGGTTGGCCGGCGACTATGCCGATCTCCTGCTCTCGCTGGGGATCTACTCCGCTCTCGCCGTGTCTCGGCACCTCCGTACCGACGGGCGACCCCGGACGACCTACCAGATCGTGATCTCCGGGCAACCCGACCAGCGCGCGTTCTACGAACGGATCGCCCGGCACGATCCCCGGGGACCCCGGATTCTGGAGTTCGTGGAACGCCGCGAGTCCCGACCCAACGACGCCGACGGCATGCCGCGCGACTGGCTCCTTCGCATGCGGGCGCTGCTCCACGAGTGGGAGCTCGACGACCGCCACCGGCCCGCGCACCCGAGCTTGACCGGACGGTGCCACCGCACGCGCGCCCGCGAGTCCGCCCGGCGGTTGACGGAGCACCTCGATCGCCTTCCCTCGCCGGAGGCCCCCGGCACGAGCCCGGACGAACTGCGCCGACGCTACGCGGTCCCGATCTCGCAGATCGCGGACGACCTCGGCCGATCGCCGGCCTGGGTGCGCCGCCACGACCGGTCGGGCGACTCGCCGCAGTCCCGGAGCATCCGGGCCGCGGTGGCCCGCCGGTCGACCGAGAAGCTCCACGCCGCGCGCGCGCGCCTCGCGACCCTGAGCGCCGCCATCGAGGCGCCGATCCGGTTCGAGACCGTTCGATCCGTCGAGGTCGTCCCGAATCCCGGGGTCGAATGGGTCTACGACGTGACGGTCGAGCCCGACCACACCTTCGTGAGCGAGGGGCTCGTCCTCCACAACACGGTCTCGATCGCGAAGGCCGGGATCACCTCGACCCTGAACGCCCGGTGCCCGGTCCTGGCGGCGGCGAACCCGAAGTGGGGTCGATTCACCCCGGACCGCTCCATCGCGGAGCAGATCGACCTGCCGCCGACGCTCCTGTCGCGGTTCGATGTGATCTTCTCCATCAAGGACGTGCCGGACCAGGCCCGGGACCGTCGGCTCGCCAACCGGATCCTCGCCTCGGCCCGCGAAGTGGAGCTCATCCACCAGGGCAGCTCCGAGAGCCGCGAGGGCGCCTCGGCGCCGTTCTCGCCGGAGCTGTTGAAGAAGTACATCGCCTATTCGCGACGGAAGGTCCGTCCCATCCTGTCGCCGGAATCCCTCGCGACGCTCGAGGACTTCTACGTCCGCGTTCGGAGGCAGGGCGAGGAGCCGAACGCCCCCGTACCGATCACCGCGCGCCAGCTCGAGGCCCTCGTCCGCATGAGCGAGGCGGCCGCCCGCGCTCGGCTCTCCTCGGTCGTCACGGTGGAGGACGCGGAGCGGGCGATCCGGATCATGGAGAACTACCTGCGCCGGGTCTCCATGACCGAGGAAGGCAAGCTCGACATCGACCTCACGCAGTCCGGCGTGAGCCACAGCCAGCGCGAGCGCCAGGTCGCCGTGCTGCAGATCATGCGGGAGCTCCAGTCCGAGCACGACGGGCTGTTCACCCTGGAGCAGTTCCGGGCCGCGGTCGAGCGGGCGCACATCGATCCGGCGAAGGCCGAGTCGCTCCTCCAGAGCATGCGGAACCAGGGCGAGCTCATCGAGCCGCGGCCGAACCAGTTCCAGCTCGTGCGCTTCTAGACGGCCCCCGTCGCGGTCGATTTATCCTCCGCCGGGCTCGTTCTCGGACCGGGGGGGCGCGATGGCGGACGACGGCTTCGTGATGCGCGTGCATCGGGTGCGCACCGAGTTCGTGGTCGCGGCGTGCGATGCCGAACTGGTCGGGCGCGACCTGCCGGTCGGCGACCACGGTCGGACGGTCAAGGTGACGAGCCACTTCTACGGGGAGCGGAAGGTGACCCGGGAGGAGCTTCTCTGGGCGCTCGAGCGGGCGACGATCGCGAACCTCCTCGGCGCGCGGGTGCTGAAGCTCGCCGAAGAGGCGGGGCACATCGCGCCGGGCGGGGCCGGGAGCCTCGGCGGGGTCCCGCACGCCGAGATCATCGCCCTCTCGGGCTGAGCGGCGGGGGCGGTCGTGAGCGACGGGGAGTTCTGCGTCGTCTGCGGCGCGACGGGCCGGGCGCTGGTCGACGGCGTCTGCGGCGAGTGCGCCGCCGACCGGACGACCCTCGTGAGCGCGCCGGTCCGCGGCGTCGTGGTGATCTGCCCCCACTGCGGGGCGCGCCAGGTGAAGGACCACTGGGAGCGCGAGAACTCGAGCTCGCTGCTCGGCGCCGAGGACCTGACCCCGTTCCTCCGGATCGACCCCGAGACCGGGCTCCGCCGGGTCCGGTGGGCGGAGCGCTCCGCGACCGCGACCGTCCACGAGCTCGTGGGCTCGGCGGACGTGGTGTTCCGCGGAGCCCGCCGCACCGTCGACGTCCCGATCTCGGTGCGCGTCGAGCACCGGACCTGCCCCGACTGCTCGCGGAAGAGCGGCAAGTACTACACGGCGGTGCTGCAGCTCCGGGGACCCGAAGAGCCCCGGCCGGAGCGCGCCCCGGCGCTCCGCGCCCGGCTCGACGGGGTCTGGCAGGCGATCGTGCGGGAGGCGCGGCCGGATTGGAAGAAGGCGGTCTCCTGGCGGGAGGAGCTCCCCGAGGGATGGGACGTGTTCTTCACCGAAACGCTGGCGGCCCGGGCGGTCGCCCGGTTCGCCCAGCAGAGGTTCGGCGCGTCGCTCAAGCAGTCGGCGAGCCTCTTCGGCCGCAAGGACGGTCGCGACGTCTACCGGGTGACGTTCTGCCTCCGGTTCCCGCGCCCGTCCGCCTCCGGGCCCCCGGAGGCGCCGCCGGCCGCCCGGGCCGCTCCCCTCGAACCATAGCCTTAAGAAGCGTCCCCCTCCTCGCAGCCTCCGATCGCGGGGGAGCTCTCCGATGGCAAAATCCAGCGGCATTCTGAGGCGACATCACGGCGCAGACACGCTCGAAGAAGGGTCGTTCCTCGACCTCGGAGGCATGACCTTCGACGACGAGGCCGGAGCGCTGGCGGGCGTGAAGGGCACGGTCCGCATCGCCGAGATCCTCCGGTTCGAGGACCTGCACCAGATCTCGAAGATGGCGTACCAGGGGGACATCGTCCTCCTGGACTACACCTCGATCTCGAACGACCAGATCGCGATGAAGCGGATGAGCCTCGATCTCAAGAACGTCGCGAAGGACACCGGCGGCGATGTCGCGGGGATCGCGAAGAACCTGCTCGCGATCACGCCGGCGGGCATCCGCATCGACCGGCAGAAGATCCGCCCGTCGTTCTGATCCGACGGGATGAAGGTCTCCGTCGACCGACGCGACGCGCTCGCCGTCGCCGTGGACGTCGCGGTCTCGGGCGTCTTCGAGCGCGGCGCGAAGGAGACCGCGTTCCCGAAGTCCCTGGCGGCCGAGGACACGGCCTCGGGGGGCCTCATCGAGGCGGCCTGGGACCGCGGCGAGATCCGCGGGAAACGGAAGGAGATCACCGTCGTCCACCGGCCCGGCGGCCAGGGACGGATCCTGCTGATCGGGCTCGGGCTGCGGTCCAAGTTCGACGCCGATGTGGTCCGCCGGGCGGCGGCCGAGTCGGTCCGCGCGCTCAAGGGGAAGGGCGCGCGCGGGGTCGGCTTCCGGCTCGTCTCCTTCGTCGCCGACGGCACGACGCCCGAGGTGGCCGCCCGGGCGATCTCCGACGGCGCGGTGCTCGGCGGCTACGAGTTCCTCAAGTACAAGACCCAGGCCGACCGCGGCGTCGAGGAGGTCGCGATCCACCTCGGCGAGGGGTTGGTCCGCTCAGAGGCCGACCTCAAGAAGGCGGTCGCGGAGCAGGCGTCGATCGACGACGTCGTCGTCTGGACGCGCGAGCGGGCCAACCTGCCCGCCGACACCGCGACCCCCGAGCGGCTCGCGGAGGAGGCCCGGGCGCTCGCGAAGGAGGTCGGCCTCAAGGTCACGGTGTTCGACGAGGGGTCGCTCGCCGAGCTCCACTGCGGCGGCCTCCTGGCCGTCGGCGGGGGCTCCGCGCATCCGCCGCGGATGATCGTGCTCGAGTACGCCGGCGGGACCCGGCGCGGCCGCACGGTCGCGGTCGTCGGCAAGGGGATCACCTTCGACTCGGGCGGGCTCTCGCTGAAGCCGGCGCCGGCGATGGCGAACATGAAGTTCGACAAGTCGGGGGCGGTCGCCGTCCTCGGCATCCTGCGCGCGGCGGCGCTCCTCAAGGTCGCGCCGCGGGTCCTCGGGGTCCTGGCGTGCGCCGAGAACCTGCCGAGCGGCGCGGCGTACCGGCCGGGCGACCTGGTCCGGACGTACGGCGGGCAGACGATCGAGGTCCTCAACACGGACGCCGAGGGGCGCGTGGTCCTCGCCGACGCGCTCGGCTACGTCGTCGACAAGTACCGCCCGGACGAGGTGATCGACCTCGCCACGCTCACCGGGGCCGAGGTGGTCGCCCTGGGCGACGACACGGCGGGCCTCGTCGCCAACGACGAGCGGGTCGCGGCGGGCCTCCTCGCGGCCTCCCGGGCGACGGGTGAGCCGATCTGGCGGATGCCGCTCACCGACTACCACCGGGAGCTCGTGAAGAGCGAGGTGGGCGACGTGCGGAACTCGACCGAGATCACGGTCGCCGGGATGCTCACCGCCGCCGCCTTCCTCGAGACGTTCGTCGGGACCACCCCGTGGGCCCATCTCGACATCGCGGGGCCCGCGTACACCACGGTCACGACCCGGAAGTACCAGCCCGCCTACCAGAACCCGGGGGCGGTCGCCTTCGGGGTCCGCCTCCTCGCCCGGTATCTCCAGGACGCGAGCCGGGGCTGACACCATCGGGTCGTCGGTGGCCCCGGCGAACACGCCACCGACGGGCCCCGGCCACCGAGCGGCGCCGGGCCTCCGCCGGGAGCGTTCACCCGACGAGGGCCCGTGCACCGACCTCGGCGCCGGCCGGCCCCCCGGTGCGCGGTCGCGACCCCGCGGGCGACGGTGGGGGATTCTCCGGAACCCCACCCGAGACGAACGACTTGGCGAGGTCGCACCGATGGGGGCCCCACCCGCGCCATGAACGTTATGGCCTCGCCGGCGGTTCCGTCTCCGGGGGAGGGCTTGTCCTCCAGGTCGGGCGGGGCCGGGGTCGACCCTCGATCCACGCTCCGAGGCGAGATTTGCATGGTCCGGAGCCGACCAGGGTGCGGGGCTCCGCGATGACATGAGAGCCGCGACGAGAGATCGACTCTTTGCGTCGGTGGGAATGGCGGCGGGCGTCCTCGTGGTCGTCGCGTCGGTGGCTGTCTCAAGTCCCGGCTGGGGGCTGTACTCGCATGTCGACTGCCGCTTGGGGGCCCCGGCTGGCAACATCACGGTGTGGAATTTGGCGGCGATCGTGGCGGCTCCGTACCTCGGCTCGGAGTCGGGCTCTGTGACCATCTGGGGGGAGACGCCAGCCGAGAGATCGTCCCTATCTCAGGACACGGTAGTCCTTAATGGAAATGTCACAGTCTATTACGCGCTGTACTCAAACCTGACTATCTACCCGCTCACGAACACCTCAAGCTTAGGCCCGGGGGTCTCTGCCTCCTGCCTTTCGGCCTATGTGGCCTACTTCTCACCAAACCCCGCGCAAGGATTGAGGTCGGGCGGAGTCACATGGTGGCCCCTAAGTGCGGACGAGCCGCCGAACGACACGGGACTCCCAACTCAGTTGAACGGCTCCCAGCTTTGCGCGGCCGTAGAGAACTCCACGTACGCGGGCTGCGCGGTGGGGGCGGAGTTCGACATGAACTTCCGATACGCCACCGGGAGCGTGAACACCTGCGGGTCCAGCCAGAGCCAGGTTCTGCAGATCCGGAGCGAGAGCTGGCCCGTGGACGTGCCCTTCAGCCTGGGTGGACAGGTGCACACCGTCCCCATCGATCCCTCCGGGGCCAACGGCCGGGGGTACGCGAACGGTACCTACGCCTGGTACAACTACACCTTCCCGGCCGACGGTGGAATCTGGCAGTACGACAATCTCGCGGAGACTTCCAGCACCGGGGCTGGCCTGGTCTTTTCGTACGCCCCGTGCCCTTGAACCTTCCGGATTTAGGGCGGGACCCGGCGCCCCACTCGCGGGGCGGGTCGCTCACGACGCGACGATCTGCACCGACTCGCCGCCGTGGCGGGTCGCACGGGGCCGGACCTCGCAGAAGAGCGGGGTGTGGTAGCCGCCGCCCGTGATGAGCGCGGTCCCGACGGGGAGCGACTGGATCATCTCGGTCATCCCGTCGGTCAGCCCTTCGATCGACTGCGCGATCGCGCGCAGGTCGAGCGGGTTGGTGACCTGGAGGATCAGCTGAGTGTTGCACTGCGAGAGGACGCTCTTGTCGATCCGCGCGGCCCGCTGCGTCACGACGCAGAGGCCGAGGCCGAACTTCCGCCCCTCGCTCGCGATGTTCTTGAGGATCCGGGAGCACGTCGCCTGGCCCTGCTGCGGGGCGAAGTTGTGCGCCTCCTCGATGACGAGGAACAACGGCGGGATCTTGTCCTTCTTCCGGTTCTCGAAGAGCGTGAGCGCGATCCGCGCCACCACGAGCTCCTGAACGTCGGGGGCGACCCCCCGGAGATTGATCAACGTCGCCTCGGAGCGCTTCACGAGGTCGGTCAAGCTCGTGCCGACCGGACCGAGCAGCTTCGTGGCTTCGACGTACTCGAGGCGCTCCACGAGCGTCTCGGCGATCGCCCCTTCGCCCGCTTCCGCGGCCTTCACGAGATCGTGGACCGTGTAGTCCGGGGTGCTCGTCGCGACCCGCTCGATGATCTGCTTCAGCGGGGCGAGGAACGTCTTCACGTTGGTGAGGCCCATGAACACGAGCAGGTCGCGGGGATCGATGTGCCGCAGCGAGAACGTGAGCGGCTTCGCGCTCGGGTTGAGCGACACGTCGGGGGAGTACTCCTGCACCTGACGGCCGAACCCCTGCGGCTCGACGCCGAAGCGATTGCCGCCGTTCTTCTCCGCCGGGACGCGCAGCGAGCCGTACTCGCCGTGCGGGTCGATGATGACGCAGGTGACCTTGTGCCGGAGCAGCTCCTCGATCAGCACGCCCAAGAGGTAGCTCTTCCCGCCGCCGGTCTTCGCGAGGACGCTCACGTGGCGCTGCACCAGCTGGTTGATGTCGAGCTCGACGCGCAGGTTGTGGCTGCGCAGCAGGCCCACGTAGGCCCCGGTGTTCGGGTGGTGCTTCAGCCCGAGCACCTCCGCGATCAGCGGCTCCTCCGCCCGATAGACCCGAGCCCCCGGCCGGAACGGGATCGTGGGGAGCTTCACGAGCCCCTGGTCGTCCCGGAAGCCGATGATCCGCGCCTGCCCGAGGAGATTCTCGTGCACCGTCCCCTCCTCGGAGGACGTGAGGGCCCCGGCGTGCTCGAGGTCGAGGTCGCTCTTCCGCTGGAGATCGTCGAGCTGGCAGAGGACCTTGCCGTGGATCTCGTCCTCCACGGCGAGGTAGTCGCCGCGTTCGACCGGGTGCGCCAGGCTGAGCGAAAACTGGCCCAGGCCGACGTCGCCGAAGATGCGTCCGACCTCCTCCACGGCGCGATTCATCCGGGGGGTCCGTTATTAGTGTGACGCGCGAGACGAAACCCCGGAGGCGGGCCGCTGTCGGAAGCCTTTATATCGCGCGCCTCTGTCGAACGCCTCCCCGACCCGAGGGTGCCCACGGGGCGGTGAACGCGTGACCGACGCCACCGATGAATTGGAGCGCAAGCGCGCCGAGTCGAACGCGCGCGCCGACGAGTCCCGGGCCCGGCGGGACCGGCTCAACGCCGACGCCCGGGCCACGGCGGAGGAGCGTTCCCGAATCCTCGACGAGCTCCACGCGAAGAGCGCGGAGGCGCAGGACCATCGGCGGAACCGCGATCAGCTGAACGCCCAGGTCCGCGAGGAGAAGCGGCTTCGCGAGGAGTGGAACCGGAAGCTCCAGGAGCTGGGCGACAAGGTCCAGCAGCTGCGGCGGGCCCGCGCCCCGCGCCCCGGCGCGGTGCCGGTCTGGCGGCTCAAGAAGGAGCTCAAGGAGCTCGAGTTCCGCCACATGACGACGGCGCTCACCGGCGAGCAGGAGAAGCGCCTCATCGAGGAGATGAAGCGCCTCGAGGCCGCGATCAAGGAACAGGACGCGGAGTTCCGGCAGGACCCCGAGATCGAGGAGACGATGAAGGCGTTCGCCGAGGCCCGCACGGAGGCCGAGGCCCACCACACCGCCGTCGGCGCGGCCGCCGAGTCGGCCCAGCGCGAGCACGAGGCGATGGTGGCGCTCTACGAGTCGGTCGACGAGCTCCGTCGCCAGGCCGACGAGGTCCAGGCGAAGCTCCTCGAAGTGAAGGGCCAGGCCGACGAGGCGCATCGGGCCCACATCGCCGCGATCGAGGAGGTCCGGGACATCGAGAAGATGCTCTACGCGGCCCGCGGGGGCCGGGTCCCCGCCTGGGTCGACGCCGAGCCGCCCCGCGAGGAGGACTTCCTCGCGCGGCTCAAGAAGGGCGAGAAGGTCTCGACCGAGGATCTCCTCGAGCTTCAGAAGAGCGGGCGCGGGTAGACGGACCGGTCGCCGTGTCGCTGCCGTTCGGCCGGGAGACCCTCGAGGGGGTGCTGTTCGACCTGGACGACGTCCTCGTCCCGTTCCAGACCCCGGCCGCCTGGCAGTGGGCCTGGCGGCCGCAGGGGCCGCTCCTCGGGGAGCGCCGCGTGCGGTCGGCGGTGCGCCGGGCCCTCAAGGCGTGGGACCGACGCCGCTGGGAGGGGCTCATCGGGCGCCAGCCGCCCGCCGACCTCGAGGCGTTGAAGGCCCATCTGGCGGCGACCCTCGCCGGCCTCGCCGGCCACCCGGTCGCGGAGGCGGACGCGGTCGTGCGCCGCTTCCTGCATCCGGCCGCCGACGTGGAGCGGTACGCCGACGCGGCGCCGGCCCTCGACCGGCTCCGGGCCGCGCAGGTCGCCGTGGGCGTCGTGACGCCGCTGCCGATCGACTCCGCGCGTTGGCTGCTGCGGCGGGTGGGCCTCCCGGAGAGCTTGGTCCTCGGAGCGGGCGACGGCCCCGGACCGGTCGTCCCCGACACGAAGGCGTTCCGCGCGGCGGCCGAGGCGCTCCGCCTGCCTCCGGAGCGGGTCGGCTACGTCGGCGACCTGTTCTGGAGCGACGTCCGGGCGGCGGCCCGGGCGGGGCTGTCCGCGGTCCTGCTCGACCGGCGCGACGGCTGGCCGCACGTGCAGGGGGGGCGGATCGTCGATCTCACGGGCCTCGAGGCGGCGTTCGCCACGGGAGGGAGCCCGACCGACGCCGACGGCGTCTCCGGCGGATAGCCGCGGACGCCCTCTCGGAGGAACTTATATTTGCCCTACCGAGGTCCCCCCGGCGACCACGATGCGCTCGGTGAAGATCGACCAGGCGGAGCTCCGCCAGATCAAGGAGCTCTACGAGGGCGTGATGAGCCACGCGTGCCACGGTCTGTTCTTCAAGGAAGGATCCGTCATCGGATCCGACATGGCCGAGGAGGCCCTCAAGGACCGGGCCCACTTCTTCGAGAAGGCCGGCCAGATCCTGAAGGAGCGCGGATGGGTCGAGGAGATCCACTTCGCGGACCACGAGGTGACCGTGAAGGGGTCGATCGAGGTCGCTCCGAGCGATATTCCGACCTGCCACCGGCTGCGGGGCATCCTCCGCGAGTTCTACGAACGTTTTAAGGGGGGGCGCGTTAAGTGTACCGAGGAGATGTGTGCCTCCACCGGCGGGGCCGAGTGCCGTTTCCGCATCGAAGAGATGTGACGTGACGGGGAGCGCACACGCATGATGGCAACCGGGAACGTAGGCGCCGTGATCAAGGACCTCAAGTCCAAGATCGCCGGGATCGCGACCGCGCTCGTCTCGCGGGACGGACTCGTGCTCTACGCCGACGTGCCGGCCGGGGTCTACACCGAGACGTTCGCGATCATGTGCGCCACGATCCTCGGCGCGGCCGCGACCGCGAACACGGAGCTCAACCGCGCCCCGCCCGAGCGGATCGTCATCGAGGGGAACGACTCGAAGACCCTGATCGTCGGCAGCGGCAAGAAGGCGCTGCTCGTCGCGGTCGTCGACCAGACCGCGGACGTCCCGAAGGTCCTCGCCGAGGTCGTCAAGGTCGCCGAGCTCCTCAAGGCGAACTAGCTGGCTCCGGACCCCGGCCGATCCATCGTTCGAGCTGCGTGAGCGCGAGCCCGTTCACGACCCGGGCGCCGACCTCGCGGAATCCGAGCTCGGCGTAGTAGCGGCGGATCCGTGGGTTCTCGGCGGCGCAGTCGAGCCGCAGCCACGGGCGACCCCGCGCTCGGGTCTGCGCCTCCGCCCAGGCCATGAGGCTACGCCCCCAGCCGGCCCCGCGGACGCTCGGCGCCACCGCGAGGCGGTGCACGTAGCCGGCGTCGGGCGGGCGCTCGCCCCAGACCGGCGGGTCGTCCCACTGCAGGGTGATCGTGGCGACGGCGCCGCCGCCCGCCGGACCCGCGAGATATACGTCGCCGGCGGCGATCCGGGGCCGGATCCGCTCCATCGGGAACGGGATCGGCCACGCGCCCGGGTACCCGCCGTCGCGCACCCAGCGCGACACCGCGGCGAGGAGGTCCCCGAGGAGGGCCTCCTCGTCGGGGCGCAGCGGCCGGATCCACCACGTCGGCGCGGTCATCCGGCGGACGGGGCCCGCCCCGAGCCGAGGCGCTGTCCGCCGCCGGTGGCGACCCGGGCCATGTAGCCGGCCATCGCCGCCGTGAGCCGCGCCCACGCGACGGGGCCCCGCTGGCCCGCGACGAGCTGTCGGTACCGGTAGCGCCCCCAGAGGCTGCCGTGCTTCTCGGTGAGCTGCTTGCGGCCGTAGCCGTTCCAGAACGCCTGGTAGAGGAACCGGACGAAGTTCGCGCGCACGTGGTGGTAGACGAGCGCGTCGGGCACGTAGCGGATGGTCGCGCCCGCGTCGACGGCGCGGAGGTTGAGGTCGATGTCCTCGGCGGTGATGAAGCGGGGATCGAAGCCCCCGAGCCGGGCGAACAGCGCGCGCGCGTAGGCGAGGTTGCACGACGGGAACGTGACGTCGTTGCCCTGCTGGAACAGCTCGACCCGCTCGAGGCGGCCGTACCGCGGCCGGCCGACGATGACGGTGCGTCCGGCGGCGACCGGCGACCCCCCGAGCGCGCCGCGGAGGGCGTGCAGCCACTGGGCGTCGGCGAAGCAGTCGCCGTCGATGAAGGCGACGAACTCGCCGCGGGCCTCGGCGACCCCCGCGTTCCGGCCGATCCCCCGGGAGCCCGCCCGACGCAGGACGCGGACCCGCGCAGGGTCGCGCCGGGCGTACCGCTCGGCGATCTCGAGCGTGCGGTCCCGGCTCTCGGACTCGACGACGACGACCTCGAACGGCTCCTCCTGGACGAGGAGGCTGTCGAGGAGCTGCGCGAGGTGCTTCTCCTCGTTGCGGACGGTGATAACGACCGAGATCAGGGGGCGCCCGGCGACGTCACTTCCCAATGTCCATCACGACGACGTCCTTCACCGCGCGCATGCTCTTGAAGGGGAGCACGAGCCGGCCGGTCGCGTCGCTCTGGAACAGGCGTTGCTCGATGTCCTCGCTCGGCGTCACGAGGACGTGGGCGATCCCTCCGGTCAGCGTGTCGACGACGAAGTTGTCGATGAGCCCCAGGATCTGCCCGTCGTTCGTCATGACCGTCTTGCCGCGGAGCTCGGTGAGGAACTTGCGCATGAGGGAGGCCTCGCGCCGCCGATGGCGGGGTCAGTTATTTAACCGTTCGTTAGGACGGGAACCGTCGGCGCGGCCGATCCGCACCGGCGAGAAACCGTCGGGGCTCCGGCGCGAAATTCCCGGCAACGCTTAAATCCCGCACCCGGGTCGGAGGCGTCCCCCCTATGGCTCGCCCAATTCGCAAGTCCAATGCCGAGCTCGTCCGCGTCGTGGTCGAGCTGCGCCGGGCGGCGCGGTCGAACGACGCGCCGATCTGGTCGACGGTCGCCGACCGGCTCGAGCGGGCGCGGCACCAGACGACGCCGGTGAACGTGGGGCACCTCGACCGGCTCGTGGCGGCCGAAGGCACGGTCGTCGTGCCGGGGAAGCTGCTCGCCGACGGCCCGATCTCGAAGCCGATCACCGTCGCGGCGTTCTCGTACTCCGCCGAGGCGCGGACCAAGATCCACGCCGCGGGCGGCACGGCGCTCTCCATCCCCGAGCTCGTGAAGGCGCGCCCCGACGGCGCGGGGGTGCGGCTCTTTGCCTGACGCTCCGTCGACCGCGCCCAGGGTCGTGGACGCGAGCGGCCTCGTGCTCGGCCGCGCGGCCTCGCTCATCGCCCGCCGGCTGTTGGACGGAGAGGCGATCGTCGTCGTCAACGCGGAGAAGTCCGTGGTGACGGGCGGCCGCGCCCAGGTCATCGCCCACTACACGGAGGCGCGGGCCCGGGGCTCCGTGCGCACCGGCCCCCACTTCCCGCGCTACCCGGACCGGATCTTCCGGCGGACCGTGCGCGGCATGCTGCCGCACCTGAAGACCCGCGGGAAGGTCGCGCTCGACCGGCTCGAGGTCCACATCGGCGTCCCGACCGCGCTCCACGGCCATCCGACCGAGACGCTCGCCGCCGCGAAGGCGCGGCCGTCGCTCCGCCCCCCGATGACGCTCGGCGAGATCGCGAAGCTGCTGGGGGCCCGCGTATGAAGGCGCCCGCGGTCGTCCTCGCGACGGGGAAGCGGAAGGCCGCCGTGGCCCGCGCGACCGTGCGCAAGGGCGCGGGGCGGGTCTGGGTCAACGACCGGCCGCTCGAGCTGGTCGAGCCCGAGCTCGTCCGCCAGAAGATCCAGGAGCCGTTGTTCATGGTCGGCGACCGGGCGCGCGCCCTCGATCTCACGGTCGAGGTGCGGGGCGGCGGGATCGTCGGCCAGGCCTCCGCAGCCCGCACCGCGGTCGCCCGGGGCCTCCTCGACTGGCTCAAGGACGCCGAGCTGCGGGAGACGTTCAAGCGCTACGACCGCTCGCTGATCGTGAACGACCCGCGCCGCAAGCTGCCGAAGCGGCCCGGCGGCCGCGGCGCCCGCGCCCGGCGGCAGAAGTCGTACCGCTGAGGAGGGAGCCGACCGATGACGATGATGGTTCCGGTGCGCTGCTTCACCTGCGGCGCCGTGATCGGCCAGCACTGGGACGAGTACCGCGAGCGGACCGCGCGCGGCGAGCCGGCCGGCGAGGTCCTCGACAAGATCGGGCTGCACCGCTACTGCTGCCGCCGGATGCTGCTCACGCACGTCGACCTCCTGGACGAGGTCGGGCCGTACGGCTGAGCGTCGGGACGGGTCCCCCGCCCGAGCGGCGGAGGCTTAGGGCGGGCACCGCCGCCCTGGGTTACGCGTCGTCGTCCTCGTCGTCGTCCGACGGCTTCTTCGAGCGCTCGAGCCCGCTCTTCGAGGAGGAGCTCGGCTTGGCGGCGCCCGCGCGGCCGCGGCGGCGGTAGTAGAAGACGATCAGCGCGATCACGACCACGACCGCGACGGCGATCGCGGCGTACTCGAGCAGCTGCGTGGTCGGGTTCGGGTTCACGGAGATCGCGACCGAGCTCTGCTGCGGCCCCGAATGGTAGTCGCCCGCGTACTCGTTCGTCGCGGAGGCGTTCGCGTAGAGCTGGTAGTTCCCGCTGGTCGACGGGTTCCAGGTGATCTCGGCCCGGACCGTCTGGTTGTAGTAGAGGTTCGGGAGCGTTCCGCTCGCCATCGGCACCGTGTTGACGACGCCGCCCGTGTAGTTGTAGAACTTCACCGAGTGCGGGGCCCCGCCCACGTACGACCGGCTCCCCGTCCCGCTCGGCGAGAGCAGGAAGAAGGCGACCTGCACGTCGTGGGCGACCGACTTCGTGCCCAGCGTGTTGGTGATGTTCACCCAGATCGTCGCGGTGGTGCCGACGGTGAAGCCCGAGGGCACGTTGAGCGGCCCGGCGGAGAGGACCGGCCGCGTGGTCGAGTTCACCGACACCTGGAGGCTCGCGGTCGTCCACGCCACGTTGCCGGCCCGGTCCGTCACGGTGAGGTTCACCGTGTAGGCGCTCGTCTGCGGGGCGAGCCAGTAGTACGGGTACGGCCGGACCGAGCTCGTGTTCCAGTTGAGGTTCACCGACGAGTTGCCGGAGTTCGAGACGTGCCAGAAGTACTTCACGATCGAACCGTTGTTCGGGTCGGTCGCGTTCACCGAGGAGAGCAGCACCTTGGCGGTGAAGTTCGCCCCCTCGACGAGCCCGCTCCCGGTGACGGGGACCCCGTTCGCGTTGAGGAGCTGGATCGCCGCGACCGGCTTCTGGGTGTCGTTCACGAGGATGACCACCGACGCGGTCGCGGACTGGCCCGTGCCGTCCCAGACGGTCACGGTGAGCGTGTACTGCCAGCCCAGGAACGGGATCGATGTGCCGTTCACCGTCCCGCTCGAGAGGTAGGCGCCGGCGCCGAGGAACGTGTACGACCAGTTCTTGAACGGACTCACGCCGAGGCTCCGCGAGAAGTTCTGGCCCGTGAACTTGAAGCCGGAACCCGTGAAGGCGTACGACGCCACCGAGATGACGTTCGCGACCGGCGCGGTGGGGGAGATCGCGGCGTAGCTCGGCGTGGCGTTGAACAGGAGCGTTGTCGACCAGTTGACCCAGTAGTACGTCGTGCCGCCGGCCTGGAACGTCTGGCCCGCGGTCGCGTTGCTATCGATGCCCGCGACCACCGGACCGGTGGCGACCCACACGAAGAAGTTGACCGAGTCGACGAGGCCCGCCGAGCTCGTGACCGTCACGCTGCCCGAGTAGTTCGAGGCGCCGGTGGCGGCGGTGTAGGTGTGGTAGGCCGTCGCGGTCGTGGTCGTCGTGGTCGGCGAGCCGTCGCCGAAGTTCCAGACGAACTTGGTCCCGTTCGTGCCGGCGGGGTACGTCGAGTTGAGGGCGCTGAACGTCACGTTCTGGCCCAGCCCGACGATCGCGGTGTAGTTGTCGCGGGTCAAGTTGAGGATGTTGGCCGAGGAGAAGGCGAAGTTCTGGACCGAGATGTTCACGTTCGCGGTCAGCGTCGAGTACTTCACGATGGTGAACTTCGCGGCGCCGCCCGAGGTCGGGCTCGGCAGGGACGAGAGGGTGAACTTCGTCCACGTGTTGTCGGGGCCGCCGGCGACGAGCTTCGTGTTCGCCGGCGCCTGGGTGTCCGCGGCGAGGACGTAGCCGGCCGGGAGCACGAGGCTGTAGTTGTAGACGTTCGAGCTCGTCGGGTGCTTGAAGTTGAAGGAGATCGTGTAGCTCGAGACGTTCTTCGCGATGGAGCTGTTGAGCGCGTAGGTCGAGCTCCACGCGACCGAGATCCCGGCCGGGCTGTTGAGGCCGCAGGTCGCGGTGCAGGTCGAGGAGAACGACGTCACCGTCTGGGGCGAGGTCGGCCCGACGAAGACAGAGCTGTTGATCGCGGTGGACGCCTGGGCGATCGGGAAGAACGGACCCGAGGCGTTGAACCACTGCTCGACCGCCGGCAGGTCGGTCGCCGGGAAGACGGTCGTTCCGGCGAGGTCGAGCCCGAGCTGGCCCCAGAGCTGCCCGACCGAGGCGTTCGCGAGCGTCGGGAAGGTGGTGTCGTTGCCGAGGGTCGCGACCGTGGTGATGTTGACCGTGCCGTTGCCGACGAGCGGGTTCACGCCGGTGAAGTTGAGGGTCGTGGTGTAGTTGCCGAGCTCGCTCGGGGCCACGGCCGGCACGAGCACGTTCCGCTGGACCGTCGGGGTCGTGGGCGTGACGTTCAGCGCGAACCAGCTCGACTGGTAGCCGATCGAGGAGAGGATCACGTCGAACTCCTGGGTCCCGGCGACGAAATCGCCCGGATACGTGCCGATCGCGTAGTAGCCGCCCGGCGCGGTCGTGGCCGAGTAGATGAGGTGGTTCGTGGGGTCGTACAGCGTCACGTTGCCGGCGGTCGGGACGTGGGCGCTCGGGTTCCCGGCGATGTTGCTGTACCCCGAGACGAGGTAGGTGGAGATGTTCGTGTCGAGGATCTCCGTCTGGTGCTTCGCGATCGTGACGCTCGTGTAGTTGAACTGGGTCGTCGGGCCGGGGAGCGCCGTCTCGAGGACCCAGGTGCCGGCCGGAACGCTCACGGTGAACGTCCCCGACGCGGTGGTGTTGTTCTGGGCCAGCACGAGCCCGTTGTACGTGGGGTCGAGGAGGTAGAGGTGGGCGCCCGACTGGGGGGCCCCGCCCTCGAAGACCTTGCCCGTCAGCGTCGCCGTGTACGGCACGATCGTGACGTTGGTCACGTACGTGGGGTACAGCACCGACGTGAGCGCGGTCGAGTTGACGAACGCGAACGACGGGCTCTGCGCCGCCGGCAGCACGGCGCACGGCGCGCAGCCCGACAGGGAGACGTTCGCCTGGGCCGGCACCTGGACGCCCCAGTAGCCCGGCGCCAAGGCGCCGCCGGTGTTCGCTCCGGTGAACGTGAACTGGCCGCCGTTCGCGACCGTCGTCGTGTAGACGGTGCCGGTGGCGCGCGAGATCAGGTCGACCGTGACCCCCGCCGGAACGGGCGGCGGGGAGGCGCCGCCCGGCTGCTCGACGTAGCCGGTCAGGGTATAGGTCGACGACGCCGCCTGCGCGGTCTGGATCGTGGCCAGCAGGGACACCAGCAGCACGAACAGGACCGCCCACAGGGCGGGGCGATACAGGTCTCGAGCCAACGATTCCACGTCTCCTTACGAACGCCCCCCCTCGGGGAGGCGGGGCGCCGAACTTGGCTCCGCTACTTATAGCTTGCCCGCGACTGATTCTCGAGGAGAAACGCCGAGCCCCGGCTCACCGGTAAATGCCCTGCGCCGAGTCCGTGGCGCGGCGTCCGGCGCGCTCCCGGAGCACGTGCTTTTCGAACTCCTCGTAGAACTTGAGGTTCTCCGCATCGACGGACGGGTGGACCTGCTTCAGCGCCGCCTCGAAGTGCGCCCGGGTGACCTTCGACGCCTTGAGGTTCTCCCGGATCGCGGTGAGCCCGGCCTCCCGGCAGAGCGCGGCGAGGTCGCTGCCGACGTACCCCTCGGTCCGCCCGGCGAGCTCGTCGAGATGCACGTCGTCCGCGAGCGGCATCTTCCGCGTGTGCACCTTGAGGATCTCCTTCCGGCCCGCGACGTTCGGCGGCTCCACGTAGAGCAGCCGATCGAACCGTCCGGTCCGCAGGAGCGCCTCGTCGATGATGTCCGGCCGGTTGGTCGCCGCGACGACGAGGACCCGCTCGAGCGTCTCGAGGCCGTCGATCGAGGTGAGCAGCTGGTTCACGATCCGTTCGGTGACGCCGCTCGACGTCTGCAGCCCGCGGCGCGGCGCGATCGAGTCGATTTCGTCGATGAAGACGATCGACGGCGAGGCCTGGCGGGCCTTCTTGAAGATCATCCGGATCGCCTTCTCGCTCTCGCCGACCCACTTGCTCATCACCTCGGGGCCCTTCACGGAGATGAAGTTCGCCTGGCTCTCCGTGGCGGCGGCCTTCGCAAGCAGCGTCTTCCCGACGCCGGGCGGGCCGTAGAGAAGGATGCCGCGCGGCGGCTCGATGCCGATGTGGCGGTAGACCTGCGGGTTCTTGAACGGCAGCTCGACCGACTCCTCGAGCACCCGGCGAACGCGCTCGAGGCCGCCGACCTCCTCCCAGCGCGTGGTCGGCACCTCGACCGCGACGTCGCGGAGGCTCGACGGTTCGATCTGCTTCAGCGCGCCGCGGAAATCCGTCTCGGTGACCTTCATCCGCTCGAGGAGGGAGAGCGGGATCGGCTGGTCGAAGTCGATCTCGGGCAGATAGCGGCGGAGCGCGCTCATCGCGGCCTCCCGGGCCAGCGAGGAGAGGTCGGCGCCGACGAACCCGTGGCTCTGCGCGGCGAGCTCTTTGAGGATCTTCTCCCGGTCCTTCTCGCTCCCTTCGATCGGCATGCCGCGGGTGTGGATCTGCAGGATCTCGAGGCGGCCCTCCATCGTCGGCACCCCGATCTCGATCTCGCGGTCGAACCGGCCGGGGCGGCGGAGGGCCGGGTCGATCGCCTCCTCCCGGTTCGTCGCGGCGATGACGATCACGTTGCCGCGGCCGGAGAGGCCGTCCATGAGGGTGAGCAGCTGGGCGACGACGCGCCGTTCGACCTCTCCGACCACCTCGTCCCGGCGGGGGGCGATCGAGTCGAGCTCGTCGATGAAGATCACGCTCGGCGCGTTCTTCTCCGCCTCCTCGAACTTCTCGCGGAGCTCCTTCTCGCTCTCGCCGTAGTACTTCGAGATGATCTCCGGCCCCTGGATGCCGATGAAGTGGGCCCCCGCCTCGTTGGCGACGGCCTTCGCGATCAGCGTCTTCCCCGTGCCGGGCGGTCCGTACAGCAGCACGCCCTTCGGCGGCGTGATGGCGAGCCGGTCGAACAGCTCGGGGTGCTTCAGCGGGAGCTCGATCATCTCCCGGACGCGGCCGAGCTTCTCGGTGAGCCCGCCGATGTCCTCGTAGGAGACGCGGGGCGCCGCGACCTCCGTCTCGCTGACCGTCTCCTCCTTGATCGTGATGAGCGTCGCCGGGGCGACCTGGACGATCCCCTTCGGCTGGGTCGCGACGACCATGAACGGCAGCGAGCCGCCCATCAGGAAGACGCCCGGGATCACGAAGACGTCGCCCCGGACGAACGGGCGCCGCGCGAGGGCCTTGGCGACGAAGCTCTCCAGCCCCGGCCCGAGGTCCATGCGCGCGGAGCCGGCGTAGATCGGGGCGATCGTGATCGCGTCGGCGTTCGGGGCGTCGACGCGCTGGACGGAGACGCGGTCGCCGATGCTCACCCCGGCGTTCCGCCGGACGACGGCCTCGATGCGGACGAGGGTCTTCCCCTCGTCGTCGGGCTGGGCCCGGCTGACGATCGCCGGGGTCGGCTTCCGGCCCCGGATCTCGACGATGTCGCCGAGCCCGACCTTGAGCCGCTGGCGGGTCTGCACGTCGAGACGGGCGGTGCCGAGCCCGATGTCCTGCTGGAACGCCTCGGCGACCCGGAGGGTGATGGCCTCGCCCATCGACGCACCCGTTGGACCCCGGTGCGAGGTAAAAGACTTGTGATGGACCGCTCCCTCCGGGACGGCCCGGGGCTCAGTCGCGGGGGCCGTCGGTCGCACCGCCGAGCGTACGCTGCCCCGGGGGGCGGGCCGCCGCGCCGAGGTCGGGCACCGGCGCGCCGACCACGCGGGCGAAGGCGGCGGCCGTGCCGGGCCCGAAGCCCATGAAGTGGTTGTTCGTGAAGGCGAAGATCGTGCCGATCGCGCGCCCCTCGTCGTCGAAGCGACGCCGCATGCCGTCGAACGCCCCGGCGTCGTCGCGCTGCACGCGGTCGAAGCGGGTGAGGGCCCGGTCGCCGATGAACCGCGCGTAGAGGAACGCCCCGGTGACCCAGGGCGGGGGGGTCGTCTCCGGGACGACCGACCAGACGAGGGCGGCCCCCCGGTCGGTGAGCGCGGCCCGGGTCGCCTCGACCCACCAGGAGCGATGCCGGAGCTCGACCGCGAGCGGGAACTCGCGCGGCACCGCCTCGAGGAGGCGGGCCAGCGTCGCCGCCCCTCGGTCGCGGCGAAACGACGGCGGGAACTGGAGGACGAGCGCGCCCAGCTTCTCCACGGCGCGCAGCGGCGCGAGGCTCGCGAGGAAGCCCGCGAGCACGGCCCCGGATTCCGGGCCGGCGGCGTGGGTCACGTCCCGCGGGACCTTGAGGGCGAAGCGAAACCCTTCGGGGGTGCGATCGGCCCAGCGGCGCACGAGGAACGGGCTCGGCGGTCGGTAGAAGCTCGAGTCGACCTCGACCGTGGCGAAGACGCGGGCATACCGGGCCAGGAACTCCCCGGGCGGCGTCCCGGCCGGATAGAACGGCCCGACCCAGTCGTCGTAGGCCCATCCGGAGCAGCCGATCCAGTACCGCCCCACGCGGAGCGCACGGCGCCGCGGAGGGAAAGTCTTGCCGCGCCGGGAGGCGCCGGAGGAACGGAACGAAGATAACGGGGGGGCCCGGTCGACGCGTCACCATGTCGCGTCCGGAGCTCCCGTCCCCGGCGCTTCCGCGCCTGCTGGAAGCGGCGGGGTACCGGCTCGAGCGGCGCGGCGAGGTCATCCTCGCCGCGCGGGAGAAGGACCATCGCGCCCTCGCGATCGCGACGACGGCCCGGTCGCCCCTCGAGATCGAGCGCGTGTTCCCGTCGGAGGCCCTCCACCGGACGATCGTCTACGACGACGACCCGGGGGCGACCGCCCGCACGCTCGCGGCCGAACGCAGCATCGAGATCCTCGACCCCACGACCCTGGGCGCGGCCCTGGGCGAGATCCTCTTGCCGCCGCCGGTCGACCGCCCCGCGGCGGACGCGGACGCGGACGACCCCCGGAAGGCGCTCGAGGCGCCGTTCGCGCTGCTGCCCGAAGGCCAGCGCATCGTGCGGCCGAGGATCGACCGGGCCGAAGCGGAGCTGCTCGCCGGCGTCGACGGCTCCCGCTTCACCCTCCGGCTCGTCCCGTTCTACGTGGCGGCCTACCGCGTCCGCCCCGCGGCCCCGCACGGCGAGGCCGGGCCGGTGCTGCGGCACCTCGTGGCGGTGAACGCGCTCTCGCGCACGGCCGAGGTCTGGGACGACCAGGAGCGCGAGCTCGTGGACGGGGTCCCGGAGCCGCACCAGCGGCTCGCTCCGCAGATCTCGTCGGCCCAGGCGGCCCCGATCGCGGTCGAGGCGATCCGGCGACGGCACACGGTGCACGTCGACCACACCGAGCAGCACGGCGGCGCCCTGGTCATCGAGACCCGCCGGATCCCGCCCGCGGCGGACGATCTGCGGCTCGGGCCGTTCTCGCTCCTGTTCGTGCCGCACTGGTACGCGGAGGGCGGGGAAGGCCGCGTGGTGCTCGACGCGGTCACCGGGCGCCGGGCCCGGCTCGAGCTGCCGGCGCTCGAGTAGCCCCGCACGAGCCTAATACCGGCGACCGACTGCGGCGCCCGTGATCCTCGACCAGTTCCGCATCGGCCCCTACCTCAACTTCACGTACCTCGTCGCGGAGGCTGACGGCGGGGACGCCGTGGTCATCGATCCGTCGTTCGGCGTCGAGCCGGTGCTCACGGCGATCGACGCGCGCGGCGTGCACGTGCGCTACATCCTCAACACGCACAGCCACACCGACCACGTCGCCGGGAACCAGGACGTCCGCGACCGGACCGGCGCGAAGGTGGTCGCGCATCGGGTCGCCCCGCTCCACCAGGACGTCTCGGTCGACGACGGCGACGCCTTCCACGCCGGGCGGCTGCGCTTCGAGGTCCTTCACACGCCCGGCCACACCAAGGACTCGGTGCTGTACCTGTTCGAGGGCCAACTGGCGACGGGGGACACCCTCTTCGTCGGCGAGTGCGGCCGCACCGACCTCCCCGGCGGCGACCCCGAGGAGATGTACGACAGCCTCCATCGGCGGATCCTGGCGCTCGACGACGCGCTCGTCGTGCTGCCCGGCCACGATTACGGCGCGACGCCGACCTCGACCATCGGACGCGAGAAGCAGGAGAACTACACGCTCCTTCCCCGCACGAAGGACGAGTTCGTGAAGTTCCTCCGGGAGTGAGACGCGATGCCGCTCCCGGCCCCCGAGGACCGCACCCTTCGCGCCGTGGGGGCCCGTCGCCCGTCCCCGGGCGAGCCCCCGACCGCGAGCCTGGTGCGGGCGCTCCGGGAGCAGGCGAAGGCGTCGGAGGCCCTGGTCGCGCTGTTCGATGCCCGGTCGATCGCCGGGGAACGGCACCTGCTCTCGGCCTGGGCCCATCTCGGGCGCTCGCGGGGTCGCGGCGAGAGCCGGCTGCGGGAGCGGAGCGCGGAGCTGGCCCTGTTCGTCGCGGGGGACGACCAGCTCCCGCGCGCCCTCGCCCGGGTCGGGGTCTCCGACACGACCGAGCAGTTCGTCGTCGTCGCCGAGCGCCCGCTCGACCCCGCGGAGCTCGTGGCGCGCTTCGGGCTCGCGCCGGATCCGACCGCCTATCCCCGCCCGGTCGACGAAACGACGCTCGACCGCCTCGGCATCGACGCGGCCGAACGGTCGACGGTGCCCCCGTCGGCGTGGGAGGGGCTCGTGCTCGAGCGGGTCGCGCTGGTCGAGCTCTCCGCTCCGGCGGGGCGGGGCTCCGCCGCAAAGCATTAGTCGTGGGTCCCGGTCGTTCGCCCGTTCGCGGGCGGGCGCCGTGCAGGTGTAATCTAGTGGTAGGATGTCAGCCCTCCAAGCTGACCACCCGGGTTCGAATCGGCGGATCCGCTCGGTTCCGCCGCGAAGCTCCCGGCACCTGCATCGCGCCACCCGCGGACCCGGGGCGAGGGTTTATTCGCGCCCGCCCCGCTCGTCGGCCCGCGCTGAGGTAGCCTAGTCCGGTAAGGCGCCAGCCTTGAAAGCTGGTGGCGGTCTCGCCACGGGAGTTCAAATCTCCCCCTCAGCGTTTCCCGCCCTCGGCCTCGGGATTATATCCCGACCTCCGCTCCACCGGCCACCGATGTCCGACGCGGCCGCGTCGACCCCGCTGCTCGACCAGTACGCGGGCGTGAAGGCGCAGTACCCCGGCCACCTCGTCCTCTTCCGGGTCGGCGACTTCTTCGAGACGTTCGGCGACGACGCGAAGCTCCTCAGCCGGGAGCTCGACGTCGTCCTGACCGCCCGAGGGCCCGACCGCGACGGCGCCCGGACGCCGATGGCGGGCGTCCCCCACCACGCGGTGGAGACGTACCTCGGTCGCCTCGTGAAGAAGGGGTACAAGGTCGCCCTCTGCGACCAGGTCGAGGAGGCGCGGTTCGCGAAGGGCCTGGTCCGGCGCGCGGTCACCCGCGTCGTCACGCCCGGCACCGTGCTGGAGGACGGCATCCTCGGCGGGCCGGACCACAGCTTCCTCGCGTGCGCGGTCGCCGCCGGGCCGGGGGTCCCCGGGGCGATCTCGTGCGTCGACGTGACGACGGGCGAGTGGTATCGCGCTCCGGCCGCCGGACCGGGACCGGACGGTCTCCTCGCGGCGCTGGCGCCGTTCCGCCCCCGGGAGATCCTCTGGGCGGCGCCGACCGACGCGGACGGCGCGGCGCTCGCGAGCGCCCTCCGACGGGAGTTCCCGGCGGCCCGTCTCGAGCCGGCCCCGGCGGCCCTCGCGCCGGACGCGCTGCCGGCGACGTTTCCGCCGGCCGACGTCGCGACGCCCGGGGTCGCCGAGGCCGACCGACGCCTGTCGGCGTACCTTCAGGCCACGCAGCCGCGGCTCGTCCCGTTCCTCGCCCCGCCCGCCGCCGGGAGCACCCCGCGGCGCCTGGTCCTCGACCCGAAGACGCTGCGGCACCTCGAGATCGTCCGCCCGATGAACCCGGACGACCCGGCCGCCCCCACGCTCCTGAGCGCGGTCGACGCGACCGGGACGGCCGCCGGGCGGCGCACGCTCGCCTTCTGGCTGTCGAACCCGCTCGCCGATCGGGCCGCGATCGAAGAGCGGCAGGAGGCGGTGGAAGCGTTGCGGGCGCACGGCGCGGCCCTTGCCGAGCTCCGCTCCGTCGTGCGGGGGACGCCGGACCTCGCCCGGATGGCGACCCGCGTCGCCGGCCGACGGACCCGACCGACCGAGATCGGGGCGCTCCGCGAGGGGCTCGAGCGCGCCCGCGAGGCGTCCGGACGGCTGGCGCTCCTCCGCGGGAGCCCCCTCCTCGATCGTGTCCGCGCCGCCCTCGAGCCCCCGACGGCCCTCGGGGAGCTCCTGCGCGCCGCGCTCCCCGATCCCGTCCCCGCGACGGCCGAGGACGGCGCGCTGTTCCGGATCGGGTTCCGGCCCGCGATCGACGCGTGGCGCGCCCGGCAGCGGGCCGCGCTCGACGCCCTCGCCGAGCTCGAGCGCACGGAGCAGGAGCGCACCGGGATCCGGACGCTGAAGGTCGCCTACAACCAGGTGTTCGGCTACTACCTCGAGGTCACGCGCCCCCACCTGAGCCGGGTCCCCGCGGAGTACCGTCGACGTCAGACGGTCGCCCAGGCGGAGCGGTTCACCTCGGAGCGGCTCGACGAGCTCGCCCGCGAGCTCCGGACGGCCGAGGACGGCGCCCGCGCGGCGGAGGCCGAGGCGTGGGAGGCGCTCCTGGCGGCGATCGACCGCTGGGTGCCGCACGTGCACGCCGTGGCGCGGGCCCTCGGCGAGCTCGACGTGCTCGCCGGGTTCGCCCACCTCGCGCAGACCCGGGCGTACGTGCGGCCCGTCGTCGACGACTCGACCGAGCTGCAGATCCGCGACGGCCGCCACGCCGTGCTCGACGCCACGCTGGGCGCCCGGTTCGTGCCGAACGACACCGAGCTCGACGGCACCGAGCACCGGCTGCTCGTCCTCACCGGGCCCAACATGTCCGGGAAGTCGACGTACATGCGGCAGATCGGCCTCCTCGTCGTCCTCGCCCAGAGCGGCGCCTGGGTGCCGGCCCGCTTCGCACGGGTCGGGCTCGTCACGCAGCTGTTCACCCGCATGGGGTTCACCGACGAGATCGGCCGCGGCAAGTCGTCGTTCATGGTCGAGATGACGGAGGTCGCCGAGATCCTCGCCTCGGCCGACGCCCGCTCGCTCGTCCTGCTCGACGAGGTCGGGCGGGGCACGAGCACGTTCGACGGGCTCGCGATCGCCTGGGCGACGCTCCGGCACCTGCACGACGTCACGCGGTCGAGGACGGTCCTCGCGACCCACTACCACCAGCTGACGGAGCTCGTGGAGCAGCTCGCGGCGGCGCGGAACGCCCACCTCGCGGTCGCGGAGACCCCGGACGGCATCGTCTTCCTGCACCGGCTCGTGCCGGGGAGCACGGACCGCAGCTACGGCGTGCACGTGGCGCGCCTCGCCGGCCTCCCGGAGGACGTCCTCGGGGAGGCCGACCGTCTCCTCCGCCGCCTCGAGACGGAGGGATTCGCGCTGCCGGCCCGGGGCCGAGCGCGGGCCGGCCCCACCCGGTACACCCAGGCGGTGCTCGTGCCGACGTCGGACCCGGCGGCCGACGCCCTCCGGGCGAGCCTGGCGGCACTCGACCTCGAGCGGCTGACCCCCGAGGAGGCGCTCCGGACCCTGCGGGCGCTTCGGGAGCGGGCGGCCGATCGTTCCCCGACCTCGGGCTCCGAGCCGTGAGCGCGGTCGGGGGACGACGGCCGATCCGACCGCTCGCCCGCGCCGTCGTCGAGCAGATCGCCGCGGGGGAGGTGGTCGAGCGTCCCGCCTCGGTCGTGAAGGAGCTCGTGGAGAACGCCGTCGATGCCGGCGCCGCCCGGATCTCCGTCGCGCTCGAGGGCGGCGGGAGGGACGCGATCCGGGTCGAGGACGACGGCGGCGGGATCCCGGCCGGGGAGCTCCTCCTCGCGGTCGCCGCGCACGCGACGAGCAAGCTGCCGCCCGAGGGGCCGATCGACCGGATCTCGACCCTCGGGTTCCGCGGCGAGGCGCTCGCCGCGATCGCCACCGTCGCGCGCCTGCGCCTCGTCTCCCGACCGCCCGAGGCGCCGGCGGCCGCCCGCCTCGAGGTCGCCGACGGGACGGCCGGCCCGGTCGTGCCCGCGGCCCGGGCGCCCGGCACGACGGTGGAGGTCACGGCCCTCTTCGAGCGGACGCCCGCGCGGCGCAAGTTCGCGAAGAGCCCGGCGGCCGAGCAGCTGGAGGTCCTGCGGACGCTCGAACGGCTGTATCTGGCCCGGCCCGGGATCGCGCTGCGGCTCACCAGCGAGGGCGGAGAGGTCGCCGCGTTCCCGGCGAGCGACCGCCTCGACGACGCCGCGGCCCGCGTCCTCGGGGCGGATCTGCTGCGCGACTCCTTCCCGGTGGCGGCCCCCGTGCCCGGGGGCTCGCTCGAGGGGGTCCTGGGCGGCCCCGCCCGGGCGGCCGGCCACTCCCGCCGCCTGTTCGTCGCGCTCAACGGCCGGGCGGTCGAGGCGCGGGGGATCGCTCAGGCGGTGCGCGTCGCGTTCGGCGACGGGCTCCCCCGCAGCCGGTATCCGGTCGGCGTCCTCCACCTCACGCTCGACCCGGGGCGGCTCGACGTCAACGTCCATCCGACGAAGCGCGAGGTGCGGATCGAAGGCGACCGCGAGCTCGCGGACGCCGTGCGACGGGCCGTCCGCGCCGCCCTGGAGCGGACCCCGGCCGCGGCCGAGCTCCCGGCCCGGTCCCGCCCCGCGCGCGCGTCGGCCGCGGACGCCGTTGCGCGGCGCTCCGACCCGGGGCCGGCCCCGGCGGCGGCGCGGGCCCAGCGTCGGCTCTTCGAGGGGCCGGCCCCGAAGGCGGCGGCCCCCGTCGCGGCGGCCCCGCCGCGACCGGCGCTCGACCTCCTGGGGTGCGTCGGCGCGCTCTACTGGGTCGCCGCGACCGACGACGGTCTCGTGCTGATCGACCAGCACGCCGCGAGCGAGCGCCTCCTCTACGACCTCCTCCGCCGGGACGGGACGCTCGCGCGTCAGGAGCTGGTCGCGCCGGTGACGCTCCGGCTGACCGACGGCCAACGGGCCGCGCTCGCCGACCACCCGGACGAGGTCCGGGCGGCGGGGTTCTCGACGGAGCCGTTCGGCCGCCACGAGGTCCGGGTGCGGACGGTCCCCGAGTATCGGGGTCGGCGCGCCCGGGCCGAGGCGCTGCTCGAGCTGCTGGACGAGCTCGCCGACGGCGGCCGCCCGACGCTGCCGGACGGGCTCGCCGAGCGGGCGGCGGCGTCGATCGCGTGCCACGCCGCGATCCGCGCGGGCGACCCCGTCCCCGCCGACGAGTTCCGCCGCGTCCTCGACGCGCTCGCCGGCCTCCCCGAACCGGCGCGCACGTGCCCGCACGGGCGGCCGATCTTCGTGCGCCTCCCGCGCGGTCGGCTCGACCGCTGGTTCCTGCGTTCGGGCCTATGACCGCCCCGTCGCGCCCCCGACGCTCCGAGGCGGAGATCGTGGCCCAGATCTCGGCGTACCTCGCGGAGCGCGGCTATCGCGTCTACGTCGACCCGGACCGCGGCAACTACTTCGACGTGGTCGCCCGGCGCGGCGACGAGGTGGGGCTCGTCGAGGCGAAGGCCGCCGACGCCCGGAGCGTCCTCCGCCAGGCGCTCGTCCGCCGGGCCTGGGGCGACTGGTGCGCGGTCGCGCTCGGCGGCGAGCGCTCGGCCGAACGGCTCGCCGCCCGGACGCGCGGGACACGCGCGGAATCGGTCGGCGTCTGGGCGGTGCGGCGCGACCGGGTGGTCGAGGTCCGGCCCGCCCGCCCCTGGAGCGACAGCACGGACCCGGCCCCGTTCCGCGCGCTGCGCGCCCGGTTCCGGGCGATCCTCGACGCCGTCGATCGCGGCGAGATCCCCGCGGGGGTCGCCTGGGACGGCGTGCCGGGGGCGGTGCGGCGGGCGTCGGGCGGGCGCGCGTTCGCCGAGTGGCGGCTCGACGAGCTCGGCGGGACGGACGATCAGCCGGACGCGTCGGGCGCGCCGGCCGCGACGAGCTCGGCGACCCGCTCCGGCCGGAACCGCTCCGCGTAGCCGTCGGCGCCCTCGCGGCCGGCCCGTCGGCCCGCGGGATCGGCGAGCAGCTCGGCGAGGACCGAGGCGGTCTCGCCGGCGTCGTCGGACGGAAGGCGGCGGACGAGCGGCCCGGGGTCGAGCGGGAGACTCACGGCGGGGCCGAGGACCGGAAGGCATCCGGCCCGGAGGGCGAGCACGACGCCGGGGTCGAAGCCGGCGACCGGCCCCACGAAGAGGGCCACGTCGGCGGCGGCGAACCCACGCTCGAAGCTCGCGCGGTCGCGGGCCGCCCCGCCCACGACCCCGGGCGCGTTCGGGCCGGCCCCGCCGGCCAGCAGCAGCCGGGCGCCGGGGAAGAACGGGCGGATGCGGCGGAACGCATCGACGGCGCGGTCGACGGCGACCGACGCCCCGGCGTCGGGGACCGGGGCGACCACGACCGGCACGTCGAGCGGGAGGCGCAGCGCGTCCCGGGCCGCGTCGCGGCCCGGGGGCGCCGCCGACGAGAGCACCGGCGGCGGGGCGGGGGCGAGCCGCGCCGCGGGGACCGAGTACGTCGTCGTGAGGGCGTGGGGAAGCTCGGGGGCGTCGAAGTAGACGCGATCGGTCTCCGAGAGCGCGGCGGCCTCGAGGCGGCGCACCGCCCGCCGGTCGCGCCAGGCGTCCCAGCGCCCGACGACGTTCCCCGCGGCCCGGCCGCGCCGCTCGGCGTCCCATCGGGCGAGCTCGATCGCATGCGCGAAGCCGACGACCCGCGGCGACCCGCCGCGGCGCGCGACGCCGAGCCGGCCGAGGCCGATCGGGTCCCGCACGATCAGGTCGGCGTGGGCCCGCAGCCGCCGTCCCGCGGCGGCCGCAAAGTCGGCGCTCTCCACGGCGGCGCCCGGGCGTCGCCGCGGCAGGTCGATCGCCTCGGCGCGGACGGACGGGGCCCCGGGGGCGGGGCCGGTGCCGGCCGGATGCAGCACGCGCACGTCGTGGCCGACGCTCCGGAGCCCGTCGGCGAGGGCCCACGCGGTCGCCGACGGGTCGTACGGGTCCGTCGAGCACGGACCCGGGGCGAGCACGTCGACGGTCCGGGGCGCCATCGTCCTCCGGGGCGGCGGACGGCCGAAAAACGTTCCGCTCGAATGGCCGACTAGGCGGGGGCGGTCCCGAGGCGCGCGCCGAACGACCGGCCGCCGAGGTCGTGGGTCGGGCCGGCGCCCATCCCCTCGAGGATCGTCGGGGCCACGTCGAGCAGGCTCAGCGCGGCGTCGACCTGGCCCGGGCGCACGCCCTCGCCGGCGGCGATCAGGATCCCGTTCATCCGGTGCGTCCCGGTCCCGAAGAAGAACTCGGGGCGGTCGCGGATGAGCGGCCGGGGGTACCGGAAGTCCATCCACGGCTCGGTGCGCATGCTGTCGACGCGGATCAGGAGGGACGGAGCGTGCTCGAGGTGGTGGCCCCGGTAGATCTCGCGCGGGTCGAACACCTCGATCCGGGCGTCGGCGTACGCCTCGAGCCGGCGCTTGAGGTCCGCGAGGACCGCCTCGCGACGTTCGGGGGTCAGGTCCGGGTTGCGGTCGTTGAGGTAGATCCCCTCGGGGACCGGGTACGAGTAGGCGATCGTGCGCCGCCAGTCGATCTTCGTCGCCATCTCCTCGAACGAGGTGCCGCCGCCGACGAACCGGGCGAGCCGCGACCGCCGCCGGCCCGCGAGCCATCCGGCGATCGGCGGGCCGAGCTTCCGGCCGACGGAGTACCGCTGCGAGGCGAGGAGGCCCCGGGCGAACAGGTTGCGGGCGCCGAGCGTGTCGCCGTCCCGGAACACGAGCAGCCGCTGCTCGGCGAGCCATCGGTTCGTGAGGAAGTCGCTGTGGACGGCCCCGTGGCCGTGGTCGCTCAGGACGAGCGTGATCGCCGGTCCGCCGGCGGCGCGGAACGCGTGGTCGACGCCGGCGCACGCGGCGTCGACGGCCCGCCAGAACGCGAGGAGGTCCTCCGGGATCTCGGCGACCGGACGCTGGAGCTCGTTCCAGTGCTGGTGCTCGATCCGGTCCGTCTCGCGGAACAGCACGAACAGGAAGTCCGGCTTGTGGGACGCGGTGAGCGCCGCGGCCGCCTTCGCCCGGTGCATCACGGCCCGCGTCGCGGCCTCCATCCACGGCGCCCGCTCCGCGGCGTGGTAGACGGGGAGCTCGACCGGGTACGGGCAGCCGAGCGCCCCCTCGATCTCCGCGCGGATCTCGCGCGGGAAGGTGTCGCCGCCGTCGGAGAAGAACCCCGGGACGACGAAGCCGTGGATCGGGTAGCCGGTCCGGAGCGGCAGGTTGAGGACGCCGACCGTCAGTCCCAGCCGGCCGAGGCGGTCCCAGATCGCCTCCGCCGGGCGGAACGTCTGGACGAACTTCGAGCGCCCCGGTTCGCCGGTCGGCTCGGTGAACCCGAAGATCCCGAGCTCGCCGGGGTCCTTGCCGGTCGCGAACGAGTACCAGGCCGGGATCGTCTTCGCCGGATAGACGGAGGTGAGCGGCGCCCGGAGGCCGCCGCGGACCATCGCGCGGAGGAACGGAAGCTCCCCCGCGTCCATGAGCGGATCCAGGAGGTCGAACGTGCCGCCGTCGAGCCCCAGGACCAGAAACCGGCGGGACACGTGGGGCATTCGAGGTCACCGTACTCGAGAGGTTCTCGGCCGAGGACCGAAATTGCGGTATAAAGTGTTTCGTCCAAGCCGCGCGCGCCGACCGCCGGACCGGCGGGTCCGGGGCCTACAGGAGGCGGACGGCCTCGAGATTGAACGGGTTCCGGGAGTCGACGTTGAACCGCTTGTGGAGGCTCGAGCAGAGGTCGATCGTCTTCGACTCCTCGCCGTGGTTGAGGATGATCGTCCGGGGCCGGGGGTCGAGCGAGGCCACGTAGTTCATCAGCTGGACCCGGTCCGAGTGGCCGGAGAACCCTTCGATCGTCGCCATCTCGAGCCGGACCGGCACCGAGATCTGGCGCGTGCCGTCGAGGTACGTCGCCTCCGAGAGGCCGCGCTGCAGCCGCTTCCCGAACGTCCCCTCCGCCTGGTACCCCACGAACAGGAGCCCGTTCTTCTCGTCGGGGGCCCAGCCGCGGAAGTACTCCATCACCGGGCCGCCGCTCATCATCCCCGACGTGGCGAGCACGATGCACGGGTCCTTGGAGTCGACGATCGACGAGCGCATCGCCCCGGAGTCGACCCGTCGGAAGATGTCCGAGAGGAACGGGTTGTCGCCCTGCTGGAAGATCTGCGTCCGGAGCTGGCTGTTGAGGAACTCCGGGTACGCCGTGTGGATCGCCGTCGCCTCGAAGATCATCCCGTCGAGGTACACGGGGACCCGCGGGATCTTGCCGTCCCGCATCCGCTCCTCGACCGCGAGCATGACCTCCTGGGAGCGCCCGACGGCGAACACGGGCACGATGAGGTGGCCGCCGCGCGCGACGATCTTGGTCGCGAGCGCCGTGAACTGGTCGGTCGCCTGCCCGCGGCTCGGCTGGATGTCGCGGTAGCCGCCGTAGGTGGATTCGAGGACGAGCGTCTCGAGGCGCGGGAACCGGTTCGTGGCCGGGTTGAACAGCCACGAGCGCTCGAACTTCATGTCGCCCGTGTAGGCGAGGTTGTGGTCCCCCTCGCCGAGGTGGAAGTGGCAGATCGACGAGCCGAGGATGTGGCCCGCGTTGTGCATCGTGAGCCGGATGTCCGGGGCGATGTCGGTCGTCTCCCCCCAGCGCAGCGGGATCGTGCGCGTGACGAGCTCCCGGACGTGCGACGAGTCGTAGAGGCCGCGTCGGGCCTCCTGGTTCACGACCTTGATCGCGTCGAGGAGCATCAGCGTCATGAGGTCGCGCGTCGGGGCCGTCGCGTAGATCGGGCCCTTGTAGCCGTACTTGAGCAGGACCGGGATGAGGCCGCAGTGGTCGAGGTGGGCGTGGGTCACGACGACCGCGTCGAGCGAGTCGAGCGGCAGGAGCTCGGGGGCGTTGAAGTACGGCGTGCGGTCGGAGCCGGGATCGATGCCGCAGTCGATCAGCACCTTCGAGTTCTGCGTCGTCAGCAGGTGGGCGCTCCGGCCCACCTCCCGGTAGCCGCCGAGCGCCGTGTTGCGGGCCCAGAGCTTCTCCGGCAGCGGGTCGCGGGCGATGCGGATGCCGACCTTCTTGAGGAACGAGCGCCGGTCGTCGAACGAGTTGCGCAGATGGGTCCGGATCTCCTCGACCGTCTTCGACGGGATCGGCGGCGTCCGGACGACCGTCGGCACCCAGCCGATCTGCCGCTTGAGGTCGTTGAGCACCGAGCCGCCGCGGCCGATCGCCGCGCCGGGGTTCGCGGCCTCGATCGTCACCTCGCCGGTCTCGGGCTCGAAGAACAGCTGGTTGATCTCGGCCTCCGCGGGGATCAGCTCGCGGATCGCCTTCTCGGCCTGCTTCGGGTCGCTCAGGATCTCGGGATCGCTGCGGACCAGGACGCGGCGGTGCAGGCGCTGGGCGATCTGGCGCAGGAGGTCCCCGCCCGAGAGGAACGAGTCGAGCTGCTTCGTGTACAGCACGACGTGCGGGCCTTCCAGCTCGATGTCGGTGACCTCGATGCCTTCCGGTAGGACCTCCGTGAGGGCCGCCCGGGCTTGCTCTATCAGCGAGTCGAAACTCATTCACGCAGGAAGAGGTTCACGGAAGAGGTTGGGCCGTGTCGGCCCCCGCCGACCTACGGGAGGACGGGAGGCAACGGAATCTTGAGGGCCTTCAGACGCTTATTAATTTCGTCGTCGTCGAGCTCGCGGTACCCCTTCGTCGTGATCACGTGGACGAGGTAGCCGTCGCCGCTCGCGCTGTCGCGCTTCATCGCCGCCGTGAGCCCGCGCAGCGCGAGGTCCACGCCGTCGGCGGTCGACATGTCGCGCGAGTACCCCTCCTCGAGGAGACCGTAGGCGAACGTCGAGCCGGAACCGACCGAGACGAACCGGTCCTCCATGCAGCCGCCCGCGGGGTCGACCGAGAAGACGTGGCCCCCCTTCGCGTCGACACCGCCGAGGATCAGCCAGGCGTAGTAGGGGTAGTAGCGGTTCCCCGACAGGATGTTCGCGAGCAGGGTCGCCGCGCCCTCGGCGGTGATCGGCGCGCTGCGGCGCAGCCGGTAGAGGGAGACCTCCGCCTTGAGGTACCGCGCGAGCACCTGGGCGTCGCCGACCAGGCCCGCGATGGTGAGTCCGATGTTCTCGTCGATCCGGAAGACCTTCTGGGTCTCCTTGTTCGCGATGAACGAGCCCGCCGTCGCGCGGCGCTCGGTCGCCAGAACGACCCCGTCCTTGCAGACGAGGCCGATCGTCGTGGTGCCCTTGAGGAGGCGTTCCTCGTCGATCGCGCTGATGCGTCCTGCCATGGTGGTCCCTTACCCGTAGCGAGCGGAGCCACGGACCCGGGGTCGCTATATAAGGGCTCACGCGGCGATTACGCGCGGTTCACCCGCGTACCGTGCCGCACCTCGTGGCGGAGGTTCCCGGCCGCCCCGGGCGCGTCGCGACGCGAAGCCGATTAAAGCCCCGGGGGCTGGGCTCCGCCGCGATGCAACGTCACGACGTCGTCGTGGTCGGCGCCGGGCTCGCGGGGCAGCGCGCGGCGCTCGCGGCCGTCGAGGCCGGACGGGACGTCGCGCTCGTGTCGAAGCTCCATCCGCTGCGCTCCCACTCGGGCGCCGCGCAGGGCGGGATCAACGCCGCGATCAGCAAGGAGGACTCCGTCGAGTCCCACATCTACGACACGGTGAAGGGCTCCGACTACCTCGGCGACCAGGACGCGATCGAGTTCTTCTGCGAGCGCGCCGGCCCGATCGTCGTCGAGATGGAGCACTACGGCACGATCTTCAACCGGGCCCCCGACGGCTCGCTGGCCCGCCGCGCGTTCGGGGGCGCCGGCTTTCCCCGGACGATCTACGCCGCCGACCGGACCGGCCTCGCGCTCCTGCAGGCGCTCTGGGAGCGGCTCGGTACGGAGGACTTCACCCTGTACGAGGAGTGGGACCTGACGCAGCTCGTGGTCCGCGAGGGCCGCGTGCAGGGGATCGTCGCCTTCGACCGGCGGAGCGGCCAGTTCGAGGAGATCGCCTCCTCCTCGGTCGTGATCGCCACCGGGCCGTTCGGGCGGATCTATCCCAAGACGACCAACGCCCACACGTGTACCGGCGACGGGACGGCGGTCGCCTACGCCGCCGGGGCCCAGCTGAAGGACATGGAGTTCGTCCAGTTCCACCCGACGGCGCTCCTCGAGACCGGCATCCTGATCACCGAGGGCGCCCGCGGCGAGGGCGGGATCCTCAAGAACGCGCTCGGCGAGCGGTTCATGTCGAAGTACGCGCCCCACGTGCTCGAGCTCGCCTCGCGCGACGTCGTCTCGCGGGCGATCGTGACCGAGGTGGCGGAGGGGCGCGGCTTCTCCGGGCCGTACGGCGGCTACGTCCACCTCGAACTGATGCATCTCGGCAAGGAGAAGGTGCTGAGCCGGCTCCAGGAGATCGTCGACTTCTCCCGGCACTTCGCCGGCATCGACCCCGTGACGGAGCCGATCCCCGTCTACCCGGCGCAGCACTACATGATGGGCGGCATCAGCACGGACCGGCACGGGCAGGCGAGCATCCCCGGCCTGTTCGCGGCCGGCGAGGCCGCCTGCGTCTCGATCCACGGGGCGAACCGGCTCGGGGCGAACTCGCTGCTCGAGACCCTCGTCTTCGGCAAGGAGGCCGGCGACGCCGCCGCCGCCCATGCGACGAAGGCCCCGGCGCCGAAGATGCCGGCGTCCGACCTCGAGGCCGCCGTGGCGCCGCTGCGGGCCTGGTCGAGCCGGCCCGACGGCGAGGACCCGTCCGCGCTGCGGACGGAGATGCAGCAGATCATGGGCCAGTACGTGGGGATCTACCGCACCGAGGCGGAGCTGCTCGAGGGCCTGAAGCGCCTGCGGGCCGTCAAGGCCCGCTTCCAGCGGATCCGGGTCGTCGACCAGTCGAAGGTGTACAACCTCAACCTGACCGACGCCCTCGAGACGGGGCACATGCTCGAGCTCGCGGAGACGATCGTGGTCGGCGCGTACGCGCGGACGGAGAGCCGCGGCGCGCATTTCCGCACCGACTATCCGAAG
>Ga0335074_10000399_pt1 | contig 64006 bp, 46 predicted proteins | sample Lox_Sample_23_FD_206715 | JGI IMG/M metagenome (GOLD analysis project Ga0335074, IMG submission 206715) | Soil microbial communities from Loxahatchee National Wildlife Refuge, Florida, United States - Lox_Sample_2.3 | ecosystem: Environmental > Terrestrial > Soil > Wetlands | place: USA...
GAGGCCGATCTTCGTGACCGCGTCGGCGAGTGTGGAGTCGGAGGTCTGCGGAGTGAGGCCTTCCTGTGCGGCAAAGACGGCATCGGCGAATTTGAAGAAGGCATCATTGCCTCCCTGCTGTGCGACGCAGACGCTGTAGGTTGCGGCCTTGTAGGCTTCGCTGTGGAGCGTAGTCAGGGGGAAGTTTTCAAAGACGAAGTGCGCCTGCGGAAAGTCGGTGAGGAGCCGCTCGATATATGGCTGCACGGCCTTGCAGTGCGGGCACTGGAAGTCTGCAAATTCGACGAAGGTGAATTTCTTGTCTGCGGCTCCGCGGCTGGGGCCTTGGGCGCGCTCGTCGAGAATGCGTCGCATCTCCGCATACGGATGAGCGCCGAAGGGCATGACATCGCTCGCGATGAGGTGGTTGCCGTCAGGCGTGGTATAGAAGACCAACGTTCCGACCTGCTGCTGCGGATTGCTCTTCTGCGCGACGAAGACGGTGACCTTGCTGACTGCCGGCGCAGGCGTTCGCTGGATAGCGGCTACCTGCCAGACTCGGTTGGGGTCATATCCCCAAGAGACATGAAGGAAGGCCTCCACGGTTTCGCGGGTGGGAGCAGTGGCGGTGAAGTTGTTGGGATCGACGGGCGGAAATTTCGGCTGAGAAGCAGCACCGGGGGCTGAAGGCGTTTCGGGCTTGGTACCAGACTCCTGCGCGGGAGCGTGGACTACAGTTAAGGCGGCGAGCGTGAGGACGGCGAGGGTTGCCTGAACGACAGAACGAAGTTGCATCAATTCCCTTTCGAATTTTTTGTTTATATCTGAACCTTGACCGCGATGGGAAAGCGGCGACCCATGCCGAAGGCTTTGGCGGTCACTTTGAGCACGGGCGCGGCCTGCTGGCGCTTGTATTCGCTGCGCTCAACGAGTTTGACGACGCGGCGGACCAGTTCGATATCGACGCGGAGACTGGCGGCGATCTGCTCGGGGGTCTCGTAGCGCTCCACGTAGGCTTCGAGGACGGGGTCCAGGACATCGTAAGGCGGCAAGGAGTCGGTGTCCTTCTGGCCCGGGCGGAGTTCGGCGGAAGGGGGCTTCTCGATGATGGACACGGGTATGACTTCACGCTCTCGGTTGAGGTGGCGGGCGAGGGCGTATACCTCGGTCTTGACCACGTCGCCGATGACGGCGAGGGCTCCGACCATATCTCCATAGAGCGTGCAGTAGCCGGTGGCCATCTCGCTCTTGTTGCCGGTGGTGAGGACCAGCGAGTTGAACTTGTTGGAGAGCGCCATCACGAGATTGCCGCGAATGCGAGACTGGATGTTTTCCTCGGTGATGTCAGGCTGGAGTCCAGCGAAGATGGGCGCGAGTGCCTCGTTGTACCGCTCGAAGAGGCCGGTGATGGGGACGACTTCGAAGCGGATGCCGAGATTTTCGGCCAGGTGCCGGCTGTCGTCTATGGAGCCCTGCGAGGAGTAAGGACTGGGCATGCCGATGCCAAGGACATTTTCCTGGCCGAGGGCTTCGACAGCAGTCGCAGCCACGATGGCGGAATCGATGCCGCCGCTGAGCGCGACGATGGCGCGAGAGAATCCGCACTTGTGGATGTAGTCGCGCGTACCGAGTACGAGCGCGCGAAAGATTGCTTCGTCTTCGTTGTCGATCTGGTTGTGCATGTCGCCGGTGAGCGATTCGGTGTCGACGAAGACCAGGTCCTCTTCAAACGACGCGGCCTGGGCGATGACTTCTCCGTTACGGCCAAGAGCGATGCTCGAGCCATCGAAGATCAGGCTGTCATTGCCTCCGACCTGATTGACCATGAGCACAGGCTTGGCGTGATGGCGCGCGATGGCGGCGAGCATGTCGCGGCGCGTCTGGCGCTTATCACGCCAGTAGGGTGAGGCGGAAATGTTGAGAATGATGGACCCGCCTGCGCGCATCAGCTCTTCTACGGGATCGATGGTGTAGAGGCGGTTCTCCCAGAAACTCTTGTCGTTCCAGGCGTCTTCACAGATGGTGAGGGCCACCTGCTTGCCGGCAAGCGGGAAGAGGCGCTGCTTGGGGGCGGGAGCGAAGTAGCGCTGTTCGTCGAAGACATCGTAGAAAGGCAGGAGCATCTTCGACTGCACGAATTCGATGTGTCCGTTGCGGAGCAGCGCGGCGGAGTTCATGACGTGCTTGCCGGTACCGTGATGGGCGGGCGTGACGTATCCGCAAAGGATGGCGGTGCGGCTGTGAGCGGTGCAGGCGGCGAGTTGCTCTACGACCTGTCCGGCGCGGGCGACGAAGGAGGGTTTCTCGAGCAGGTCGGCGGGAGGATAGCCGCAAACGGCGAGTTCGGGAAAGAGGACGAGGTCAGCGCCTCCCTGTTCGGCGCGGCGGGTGAATTCGAGTATTTTCTGGGCATTTCCGTCAAAATCGCCGATGGTGGGATTTATCTGGGCGAGCGCGATCTTCACACTTCAAGTGTAACAACCGGGGGAGGATTACGAAGGCGCAGACCGTCAACTTTGACCGGCGCAATCGTTGACCATATCGCTGACCTGCGAGGTGATGATTCCGCAGAGCAGAAAGACCGGCTTGTCAGTGCACTGGATGGTAAGGCTTTGAGAAGCGCGATCGTAGTCCCAGGAGATTGTGACTCCACTTTGGGAACTGCTGCCACTATCGCCGGAGATAGTGATGCCGAATGAGGATTGCGCCTTTTGAACGAGACAGTCAAAGTGTTCCTGAGTTATTCCGGAGAAGGTTTGAGCTTCGCAACCTGACATGATGATCTCCTTGGAGTGAGCCGAGCGTTATTGAGAGCCGGTTGACGGAGCGAGTCCGCGGCACTTGAGCATTGGCTGAACGCTGGGTTCGGCTCCGAGCCAGGCCTTGTACATGTCGGCAAGATCTTCGGTATTGCCGCGCGAGAGCACCATCTGGCGGAAACGGTCGCCGTTGGCGCGGGTGAGGCCTCCGTGATCGGTGAACCACTGGTAGGCGTCGTCGTCGAGCATTTCGCTCCAGAGATAAGCGTAGTAACCGGCGGCGTATCCGCTGGCCCAAATGTGCGAGAAGTAGCTGGAGCGGTAGCGCGGCGGGACGGCGGCGAGAGCGATGTGCTGCGTCTCAAGAGCGTGCTTTTCGAAGGCGTCTACCTCGGCGCGGGGGTCTTCGAGCCGCGAGCCGGGTGGAAGGGTGTGCCACTGCATGTCGAGCTGGGCAGCAGCCAGGAGTTCGGTGAGGGCGTATCCCTGGTTGAAGGTGCGCGACTTTTCGATTTTGGCGGCAAGGTCGGCTGGCATGGGTTCGCCGGTTTTGTAGTGCTTTGCGTAGTGACTGAAGATAGTCGGATAAGTGGCCCAGTGCTCATTGAACTGCGATGGGAACTCGACGAAGTCACGGGCGACGGAGGTTCCCGAGAGGGTGGGGTACTCGGTGTTCGAGAACATGCCGTGGAGGGCGTGGCCGAACTCATGGAACATCGTGATGACGTCAGTAAAGGTGATGAGCGCGGGCTGACTCTCGGCGGGCTTCGGCAGGTTGGCGACGTTGTATACGACAGGCAGTGTACCCAGGAGTCTGGATTGCGGGACGAACTCGCTCATCCAGGCTCCGCCATTTTTGTTGTCGCGCTTGAAGTAGTCGCAGTAGAAGAGGGCTAGCGGTTTGCCATCGACCTCGAAGACTTCGAAGACGCGGACGTCAGGCTGGTAGACGGGGATGTCATGGCGCTCCTTGAAGGTGAGTCCGTAGAGCTGGCTGGCGGCGTAGAAGACTCCGTTCCGAAGAACGTTGTTCAGCTCGAAGTAGGGACGGACCTGTGATTCGTCGAGGTCATACTTCGCCTTGCGTACTTGCTCGGCGTAGAAATTCCAGTCCCAGGGTTGGAGCTGGAAGCCGGCTTTCTGGCTGTCGATGACGGCCTGGATCTCTTTTGCTTCACTCTCAGCGTTGGCAGTGGCGGGAGGGACGAGATCGTTCATGAATTTGAGCGCGGCGTCGGGCGTTTTCGCCATCTGGTTTTCGAGCTTCCATGCGGCGTAGTTGGGGAAACCGAGCAGTTTCGCTTTTTCGGCGCGGAGCTGAGCGAGGCGAGCGATCGTTGCGCGCGTGTCGTTAGCTCCACCGCGCTCGGCGCGGGTCCATGAATCTTCAAAGATCGACTGACGGGTAGCGCGGTCGGTGAGCGACGCAAGTGAAGGCTGCTGGGTGGTGTTCTGCAGCGGAACGACGTAGCCGGCTTGGTTGCGGGACTTGGCAGCCTGTGAGGCTGCGGCGATCTCAGCGTCGCTGAGTCCGGCGAGTGCGGCTTTGTCGGTGGTGACGAAGGCGGCGTCGCGGGTTGCGGCGAGCAGCTTGTTCTTGAAGGCGTTGGAGAGGCTGGATTCTTCTTCGTTGAGCTTCTTCAGCTTTGCCTTGTCGGCCTCAGAGAGGTTGGCTCCCGCGTGGACGAACTTCTTGTAGACGATTTCGAGGAGGCGCTCGGATTCGGCGTCAAGATGGAGGGATTCGCGCTGGTTGTAGACAGCCTGGACACGCGTGAAGAGGGGCGCGTTGAGATAGATGGCGTCGTTGTGCGCGGCGAGTTGCGGGGCCAGAGCTTCCTCGGCTTTCTGCAGCGTTGGATTGGTGTTGGCTCCGGTAACCGCGTCGAATGCCGCTGTGGCGCGCTGAAAGAGAGCGCCGGTTTTTTCCATCGCGACGAAGGTGTTTTCAAAGGTGGGAGGAGCAGGATTGTCGGCGATGGCGAGAATTTCTTCGAGCTGCTGCGCCATTCCGGCTTCGATGGCGAGCTGGTAGTCAGTGTCCCTGATCTTGTCGAAGGGGGCCGCCTGGAAAGGCAGCGTGCTGGGCGCGTAGAAGGGGTTCGACGGGCCGAAGGTCCGGGGCATCTGAGTTTGGGCAAAGGTGGTGATAGTCATGAGAGCGGCCCTCGCGATGAGAGGCAGAATTGTCTCTGTTGGCCGAAACCGGAGGATGTTGAACACGACGAATCCTTCTCCCGAAGGAATGATTGTAGAGGAAGCAAGTCCTTCGACTCGCTTGACTTCGTTCAAGATCGCTCAGGACGAGAAGGTTTTGGATGGAGTTAGCGAACGCGCTGCCAGGTGAGCTGGGCGGTGATGATATGGTGCCCGGATTTGAGAGGGCCGGTGCGGAGGGTGAGGATGTCTCCGTCGAAGGTATAGTAGCGGACTTCGTCGCGGCCGACCCAAAGCGGGAAGAGGCTGGCTTCGACGTGATGTGTGACGGTGTCTCCCTGGACGGAGAAACGGCCGGTGTAGGCGATGTAGCGGCGATTGCGGCGCGGGCGCACGGCGGGGGTGATGCGTTCGATAACTCCCTGACGGCGGCGGGCAGGGCCGAGATTGCCGCTCATGTATCCCTCAGCAGAGTAGATGAGGTAGCCGCGCACGTCGGTGCCCCAGGGCTTCTCGACCACTTCATCGTCGTGGATGAGCGAGTAATCGAGGAGCCGCCAGGTTCCAACGAAGTCAGCTGCTGTGGCGTGCGTCATGAAGGCTCTCCGGGCAGGCATTGAGTCGGCGGCTTCCAGGGTCAGACGTCGGGCAGGACCAGTGCGTCGAGTTCGAGGAACTGGCGAAGGATCGCGTCGTTGGAGGCCTTCATTTCTTCCATGGTGCCGAAAAAATGTGCCTTTCCCTGGTGGAGAAAGAGGACGCGGTCGGCGAGGCGCTGGGCGAAGCGCATGTCGTGGGTGACGACAATGCTGGTGAGGCGAAGCTGGTACTTGAGCTTCTGGATTAGGTCGCCGAGAAGGCGCGCGATGAGGGGATCGACCATGGTGGTGGGCTCGTCGTAGAGGATGGCTTCGGGCTGCGCGGAAAGAGCGCGGGCGATGGCGACCGAGCGCTTCATTCCGGTGGAGAGGTCGGAGGGGAGCAGCTCTGTCATCCCGGATACGCCGACCATTTCGAGCAGTCCGTTGACGATCTGCTGGATCTGGTCCTCTACAAGCTCGCGGCGCTCGCGCAGGGGGAAGGCGACGTTTTCGCCGACGGTGAGCGAGTCGAAGAGGGCTCCGTTCTGGAAGACCATGGTGACTTTGCGACGGATTGCCTGCATCTGCTTTTCATCGTAGGTGCTGATCTCTTCGCCGGCGACGTGGATTTTGCCGGAGTCGGGCTTGAGGAAGCCCATGATGTTCTGGAGAGAGACAGATTTGCCGACTCCGCTCCGGCCGAGGATGCAGAGGGTCTCGCCGGGCTTGACGAAGAAGCTGACCTCGTCGAGGACGATGAGGCTGCCGAAGGATTTGCTGACTTTCTCGAACGAGATGTAGGGGGCAACGCCATTATTGTTGGGGCCTCCGTCAGTCGGCGACTCCTGGATGATGATTTCGATTTCCGGCGTATCGGGCGTGCTGGCCAACTGTCGCTCCTCGCTCTCCAAACCAGCTTATTGGATGTAGGGAGATTCCTCCAATGCTGCACATTCGAGGTCAGCTGGAGTGTTGAAGTTGTGAAACCAGCGGTGAACAGGAGGAGCGAGAGGCCAGTCGATGAAAGGGCGAAGCGAAGCAGCGGCAGTCTCGACGTCGAAGGCGTCGATTCCGAGCCGGCTTGCTGAGGCAGCACGCTCGACGGCGCGCATCACTTTGGGTTTTCCGGCGGCCAGCGCGGAGCGGGCGTCAGGCAAGAGGGCCTGATGATAGACAGCACAGAGCGGCTGGGGGCGTCCCTGCAAACGGGGGATGGTAGCGAGGGCCGATGTTTGACGAGCACGACCGGCCATCCAGTGCAGGAATTCGGCCGGCAGCAGCGGCAGATCAACCGGAACGAAGAGGCTCATCTCGTCGTTGGTCTCTGCGAGGGCAGCTTCAATGCCGGCGAGCGGGCCGGAGCCGGGATAGTTATCGGGGATGACGGGTGCGTAGCCGGCCAAGTCTGGCCGGCTGCCAACGATGCATGAGGGAAAGCCTAGAGTGCGGAGTTTGGTGAGCATGTTTTCGACGAGCGGTCGGCCATGGAACCCAAGCAGGGCCTTATCGCGGCCCATGCGCCTGCTTTGGCCGCCGGCAAGGATAAAGGCATTCATCGTCCGAGTTCCTCGAAGAAAACAATGATCGACTCGATGCCGCGGTAGAAGTTGGCAAGGTGGAATTTTTCGTTGGGCGCGTGCAGGTTGTCGTCGGGCAGGCCGAAGCCCATCATGACGGTGGGAATCCTGAGGTGGCGCTCGAAGTCGCCAACGATGGGTATGGATCCGCCGGAGCGGATGAAAACCGTGTCCTTTCCCCAGACCTTCTTGAGGGCACGCGTGGCGGCCTGAATGTACGGGTTGTCGGTGCCTATGACGATGGGGTCGCCGGAGTGAATGAGCCGGACGTCGAGCTCGATGCCATCGGGCTTGAGGGATTCGACGTAGGCCTTGTATTGGGCGAAGGCCTGCTGCGGGGTCTGGTCGGGTACGAGCCGCATGGAGACCTTAGCGACTGCTTTGGCGGGGATGACGGTCTTGGCGCCAGCCCCAGTGAAGCCGCCGGGCATGCCGTGGACATCGAGCGAGGGACGAGCCCAGGTGCGCTCCAGGACCGAATAGCCAGGCTCGCCAGTCAGACGCGAGGAACCGACTTCGGTGAGGCGGTAGTGTTCCTCATCGAAGGGGAGCTGGAGCCAGGTGTGCAGTTCGTCATCGCTGGGGCGCCTGATGGCGTCGTAGAAGCCGGGGATGAGGATGCGACAGGCGGAGTCCTTGAGCTGGGCGATGATCTGAGCAAGGGCGATGAAGGGATTGGGGGCTGCCCCTCCATACATACCGGAGTGGAGATCGGTCCTGGCGCCGTGGGCTTCGATTTCGGTGTAGATCATGCCGCGCAGGCCGACACAGAGGGTAGGCAGCTCTGGAGCGAACATTTCGGTGTCGGAGACGAGGGCGAAGTCGGCCTTGAGGCGGTCGGGGTGCTCCCGGATGAAGCGAGCGATCTGCTCTCCGCCAACCTCTTCTTCTCCTTCAAGAATTACCCGTATGTTGATGGGGAATTTGCCGTTATTGGATTTGAGCAAGGCCTCGATCGCTTTGAGATGCATGTACATCTGGCCTTTATCGTCGACGGCTCCGCGGGCGTAGATATTGCCGTTGCGCTCGGCAGGCTCGAAGGGCGGTGACTTCCACTCGTCCAGGGGATCGGGGGGCTGGACGTCGTAGTGTCCGTAGCAGAGGCAGGTGGGTTTGCCGGGAGCGGCCAGCCAGTCGGCGTAAACGAGCGGATGCCCTGAGGTGGTGATCACCTCGACATGCTCCATGCCGATGCGGGTGAGTTCTTTGGCGAGCCACTGGGCGGCTGCGAGGACGTCTCCTTTGTGTTCGGGAAGAGTCGAGACGGAGGGGATGCGGATGAGGGTCTTGAGTTCGTCGAGGAAGCGGGGATAGTTGCTGCGGGCGTAGGCGATTGCGGCGGAGGACATGCGGACTCCTGAATCAAGGGCGGCAGAATTCTTTGCTGCGCGACAGAGAAGTATAAACGGCCGGGCTGTAGGGCCGGATTTCGCTCAAGCCGCCGCCAGCGGGGTAGCCAGGGATGGCTCGTCGTGTCCTTGCAGGCGCATGGCGAGCATGGTCATGACGATCATCCACCAGGTCCAAAGAACGACCTGAAATCCGTGCGCGGCGATGATCTCCGCCAGCTGAGGCACATAGCGGGCGGCACCCTGCGAGAGATGAGGATGGAGCGGCGAGGTCAACAGGAGGAGCGGGTAGCTCATGGCCTGGGTGAGCAGGGTAAGAACCACCGCGAGGGTTCGGCGACCATGGATGGATTTGGCGCTTGTGGCAAATACCTGTTTCAGCAGGCCTTGCGACTGAACGAACAAGGGAATCGCCATGACCCATCGCGACAGAACAATAATGGCGGCTGCCGTGGCTACCCATAGATAGGCCGGCCCCGAAACTGAGCGCGGAACGGGATGATGGGTTGAGACCTTCAATATCGCGAATCCCGCACCCACGGCGAGCACGGTCAAAGCTCCCGCAATGACAAGCGCGAGAGCAAAACGGGTGAGCAAGCCGGACAGAAGCCTTGCAAAGCCCGGGTAGGCAAGACTATCGAAGATGTTGCGAATCTTTGGCGTCTCGCTGTTGGACTCACTCCTTACCACATAATTCGCTACGCAGAGGAAGGACAGACAACCGAGCAGGAAAGCAATGAACAAACCTACGATGACAATGAGAAAGTGACCGAACTTTGGCAGCGGCAGACTGAAGAGGGCTCGGTGGATGGCTGTGGTGACCAGCATGGCCGCAAGAGCCGGCAACAAGAGCGCGATGGGGTATCTCTGCAAGAGCGCCAGCGCACGCACCAGTGGCGCCACGCTCAATACCTCGGAAGGGTGGGGTCGATCTCCGCGGACCAGGCGTCGATGCCGCCGCGGAGCGATTGGGTTCTTTCGAAGCCCTGGTTGCGGAGCCAGACGGCTACGTTCATGGAGCGAACGCCGTGGTGGCAGACGGTAATGATCCGGGCCTCAGGGTCGAGTTCATTGAAGGCGCGGGAAGGGATGTCTCCCATGGGAATGAGGGTACTGCCTTGAATGCGGCCCACCTGATGTTCCCAGGCCTCGCGCACATCGAGGATGACTGGCCTATCGGGACCGGCCAGAGCGAGCAATTGCTTCAGATCCCGCGTCGTTATTTCATAATCAAGCATAAAGATAAGGATACAGTGGCTTCCGGGCAGAAAGCGTTTCAAAGCGGGACATTTGTGCTTCGCCTAAGCCGTATCGCGCGTGATAAAAGGTAACTTACCCCTCTAGAAGTGTTTATGGCTACTCAGGAAAAAGTATTGATTGTCGAGGACGAGGTGCACGCCCTGACGGGACTGGCGGAACTTGTCTCAGGATGGGGCTATCGCACAGAAACGGCGCGGGACGGGTTGGAGGCGCTGGAGCGGGTTCAGGCGTGGCAGCCAGGCATCGTAGTCACGGATCTGAAAATGCCGCGCATGGACGGGCTGGAATTGCTGGGAAGGTTGAATGATCTGAAGCAGGATCAGGCCGTGGTCGTGCTTACCGCCCAGGGCTCGATCGAGCTGGCGGTTGAAGCCATGAAGATGGGCGCGTACGACTTTATCCAGAAGCCCGTGGACGCGACCCGGCTGCGCACGATTCTGCTGAACGCGACCCGGCAGCGGGAGACGGAAAGGGAGTTGGAGGTCACGCGGCGCAAGCTGCGTGATACAGGCGTGCTTGGTTCCCTGGTTGGGTCGTCGAAGAAAATGCAAGAACTCTTCGCCCTGATCGAAAGGGTGGCGTCTTCGAACGTTTCGGTTCTGATTACCGGCGAAAGCGGTACAGGCAAGGAGATGGTGGCGCGCACGCTGCATGAACTGAGTCCCCGCAAGACGAAACCGTTTGTGGCGGTGAACTGCGCGGCGATTCCGGAGACGCTGATCGAGAGCGAGATTTTCGGCCACGAGAAGGGCGCGTTTACAGGGGCGCTGGAGCGGCGCGCGGGATGTTTCGAGTTGGCCGAGGAGGGTACGCTGCTCCTGGATGAGATCGGCGAGATGCCGGTGGGCACACAGGCGAAGCTGCTCAGGGTGCTCGAGGAACGCAAACTGCGGCGGCTGGGCAGCAAGGTGGAGTCGCCTGTGGATGTGCGAGTGCTGTCAGCGACCAATCAGGATCCGGATGAAGCGGTGGCGAGAGGGCAGTTGCGCGGCGACCTGTATTACCGGCTGAACGTATTCAACATTCACATGCCGCCGCTGCGGGAGCGCAAAGAGGATATTCCGGCGATTGTGGATGCGATGCTGGTCGAGATGAACCGCAAACACGGCCGCGATGTGACCGGTGTCGATCCGGAGATGATGGCTCGTATGATGGCCTACGACTGGCCGGGAAATGTGCGCGAGCTCCGCAACACAATTGAGCGCGCTGTTGTTTTATGTGGGGGAGGCGCGATTGAGACGCGGCATTTGCCTCCGGGTTTCGGCACCAAGCCAGTGAGGCTTCCTGGAGACTTGGCGGTCGCTCCGAATGCAATCCAGGTGGAGGTGGGGGCCACAGTGGATGAAGGGGAGCGGCGGCTGATTTTGAAAACGCTGGAGTCGACGAATAATAACAAGACGCGCGCCGCGGAGATTCTTGGAATCAGCCTCAAGACCCTGCACAACAAACTGAAGGATTACGGCAGGCTTAAGGATGATGCCGGTTCGGAAGATTAACTCTGTCACCAGCTGTTGAGGATCTCTTTTGAAGCATGCGATTGAAGACCAAGCTCGTTGTAGCAATTGCCAGTCTGGTTTTCCTGATTGCGTTGCTTCTGTCGGCACTTTACATGAACCGGCTGCTGGACCAGCATATTCAGCAGTCCTACGAATCGACACACATAATCGCCGATCAGCTCCTCTTCGCGACGCGGACGGCGCTTGAAACAGGATTGCGCAACAGCCCTGTAAACCCAAATGATGCGGTCGCGCTGCGGGAGGCGGTCACCGCTTCCCTGCGCAAGGACGAGGCCCTCAACGCGCTGATCAATTCGATCATCAATTACTCGCCCACAGTCTTCGATATTGCGATTGCCGATAATCGCGGGACGGGCCTAGTAACGGCACCCGATCCCAGGCTGGAAGACAAACCTCTGCAGAACCGGCCCGATTATGCAACGCTGCGAGACGAATCATGGATAAGGAAATTAACGCTAGTTTTTGGACGAACTCCGGTTGTCTACAATTACACCCTCGGGCTCGATCGAGATGGTAAACCCTTTATAGTAATCCGGATCGGCATACGAACAACATTTCTCAGGGCCGCGTTCTATCCGGGACTGAGAGATGCGTTGACGAGTATCGGCATGGCGATTCTGATATCGCTGATCGCAGCGGCATTTGTGTCGAACCTTGCTCTGCAGCCGCTTGCACAGATCAGCTCCAGGCTGGATGCGCTGGGGCAGGCTGAGGCACCGACGGGGGGAGAACTGGAGTCGGGCCGGTCATCGGATGCGGTGGTTCAGGTTTCCCACAAGATTGAGCGGTTGGGCCGTCGGATGCGCAACGTCGAAGAGGTGTTCTCGGCCCTGAAGGAGAATCTGGATCAGATTCTCTCGAACCTTCAGGACGGGATCATGCTGTTCACACGCGATTCACGGGCGGTGCTGGTGTCGCGGTCGATGGAGCGGTTTCTGGACGTGAGCCGAGATCAACTGTTAGGCGCAGAGGTGCATGACATCTTCGACCGCAATACACTGCTGGGACGCACGGTGCGTCAGGCCTTCGACGCGGGAATGTCGATTGTGCAGGAAGAGATTACGACCGAGGCAGGACGCAGACTGGAACTGTCACTGGACTTTATTCATGACGATCGCGATGATCAGGTCTCCGAAGGGCGGTCGCTGGGTGCGCTGCTGACGCTGCACGATGTCGAGTCGGTGAGCGAAATCGAGAGCGAGCTGGAGCTGTCACGGCGTATGGCGGCGATCGGGAGGCTCACGTCGGGTGTCGGCCACGAGGTAAAGAATCCGATCAACGCCATCGTCGTTCACCTCGAGCTTCTGCGGGGCAAGGTGGGCGGCGAGGTGACGGCGGCGAGGCATCTGGAGATTATTCAGAGCGAGATTCAGCGGCTGGACCGCGTTGTGCAGACGCTGGTAGATTTTTCGCGACCGGTCGAATTGAAGTTGGTGGATCAGGACATGCGGGCCATCGTCTCGAGTGTGCTGATGCTGGCCTCAGCCGGGCTTGAATCCTACAACGTAACGGTGGTGAGCCAACTTCCGGATCATCCCGTGGTGGTGAAGGTGGATGCCGACCTGCTGAAACAGGCGTTGCTGAATGTGGTTCTGAATGGAGCGCAGGCAATGGCCGATGGCGGCGAGCTATCGGTTCGGCTGACGGAAGACGGACGCTCCGCAATTATCAAGGTCCAGGATCATGGCGAGGGCATCCCAGATGAAATTCGCCCGAAGATCTTCGATCTGTACTTCACGACGAAGCGGGACGGCAGCGGGATTGGCCTAGCGATGACATATAGAATTCTGCAGCTCCATCATGGACAGCTTGACGTAGAATCGAAAGTTGGCGAGGGGTCAACCTTCACCTTATCCCTGCCGGTTGCCGGGCTTTCAGACCCGAGGCTGCGCGGAGCACTGGAAGCGAATTCATTGGTAGTCGGGGGACAAAGGGGATGAAAACCGCCTGCAAGATTGCGGTCCTCCTTCCGCTGTGCCTTATTGCGGGTTGCAGGCACAAGACTCAGGCCACGCTGCCTCCAGCGCCAACACAGACTTATACTCCGAATGAAATTGCGAAGAATTCGCCGGCTCCGCAGTTGCCTCCGGCCAAACCTCTCGATGTGAAACCGGGAGGACAAACTGCGGCTCAACCGCAGCCCCCGCCGAAGCCGCACAAGACTGCGCATCACAAGCCCAAGCCGATGGAGACCGCGACGGCGCAGCCTGCAAAGGACACCCCGGTCCAGACTACACAGGAGGCTTCAACGGGCGAGCCTCCGGAGATGTCGCCAATAGGCCAATTGTCCAGCGCTGGAGAACATAGTGGAGTTCCCTCCCGGCATGAGATTCAGGATCAGATCACCGCGACGGAGAAAGGCGTGAATGGCATCACTCGCGCGCTTAGTTCGGATGAGCAACTGACGGTGACACAAATCCGCACATTTCTCACCAAGGCTAAGCAGGCGCTTGACCAGGACGATCTGGACGGGGCTAATACTCTTGTCACCAAAGCAAAGGTTCTGCTGAGTGAGCTGACGAAGGCGTAAGAGGCGGGTTGTAGCAATCCATAACTGAGCGCTCTGCCTAAAAGCTTCTCGCTATCGCTACCGCTCGCCCCACTTGAGCTTCGCACGCAGAACATCAAAAAAACCTGAAGCTCGGAGCCTGACGAGCTTTACCGTGTACTTAGAACGGTGGCAGCGGAGCTCGTCACCCACCTTCATAAGGACAGCCTCCTGTCCGTCGACGGTAAGGAAGGTCTGGTCGGGAACACCAACGATGCTCACCACGATATTGGCATCACCGCGCACCACCATGGGGCGGAGAGTCAACAGGTGGGGACAGACAGGCGAGATCACCAACGCGTCGACGTCGGGCAGCAGTATCGGTCCATTGGCAGCCAGAGAATAGGCGGTCGAGCCGGTGGGCGTCGAGATGATGACTCCATCTGCACGGAAAGTGGCTGCGACCTGGCCGTCGAGCTGAACGCGGAAGTCTCCCATGCGAGCGATCGCGCCCTTGGCCACGACCACGTCGTTGAGGGCTTCATGCTCGCCGAAAAGCTCCCCTTCACGCCACAGTTCGCTGTGCAGCATGGAGCGGGAGTCGGTGGTGAAGCAGTAATTGCACCAGCCTTCCAGCGTGGAGTAGAGGTCGGCGAGGCGGACCTCAGTGAGGAATCCAAGTGAGCCAAGGTTGACGCTGAGTATGGGCGTCTCGGTCTTGGCGAAGACGCGGGCAGCGGACAGAAGGGTGCCGTCGCCTCCAAGCACGATGACCAGCTCGGGTTTTTCGGCCGGCATCTCGTGTCGGGGCACAATGCGGGCCTGCTGGCTATAGGTGCCACTGACCGGATCGAAGACTGGTTCAAGGTCGTGAGCCTTCATCCAGAGCGCGAGGTTGGGGAGAAGATCGAAAAGCTCCTCTTTTTGAGGCTTTGCGATGATGGCGACGGTGCGCATGAATCACTAGTGTACTCAAGGTCGATGACCAGGGCTTGTTACTTCTGAGCCAGAAGATTAAGAGCTGTTAACAGTCGCTTTTTCGGTTTCATCCGGTAATTTCGCGTTTTAAAGACCCCTGCAAGAGAAATTCGCGGTTGCCTTCAGCTCCGAGGATGGGCGAGTCGATGATCTGGACGGCGGTTCCTCCGATGCCGAGGACGCAGGTGCGGACGCGGTCGATGGCAAGCTGGTGGGAGGCGGGGTCGCGGACTATCCCTCCTTTGCCGACGTGCTCGCGGCCAGCTTCGAATTGCGGCTTGATGAGGACAACCATCTGGAGAGGCGTGGAGCCCGGCGGGATGGCGCTCACGATGGCAGGCAGAACGAGGGTGGCGGAGATGAAGGAAACGTCCATGGCGAGAAAGCTGATGCCGGGTGGGAGATCGCCGGGGACGAGGTTGCGGGCGTTGGTGCGTTCCATAAGGGTGACCCGCGGATCGCGGCGGAGGCTGTCGGCGATCTGTCCATAGCCGGTGTCGACGGCGAGGACCCAGGCGGCTCCGTGCTGGAGCATGCAGTCGGTAAAGCCCCCGGTGGAGGCTCCGACGTCGAGGCAGAAGCCGCCGGTGAGGTCGATTTGCCAGTGGCGCAGGGCCGCTTCGAGCTTGAGGCCGCCGCGACTGACGTAGCGGAGATCGTCGCCGAGGAGGCGCAGGGCGGCTGTTTCCTGGACGCTGTGGCCGGGTTTGTCAACCTTCTGCTCATCGACGAGAACGCGGCCGGCGAGGATAACTGCCTGGGCTCTCTCGCGAGTGGGGGCAAGCCCACGGTCAACCAGCAACTTGTCCAGCCGCAGTTTCATGCATTGGTACCTTTTTGTGAAGTGCAAATGAAATCAATCGGATTCGGCCAGTGGCTTGTCGGCATCATAGAATACCGGTGGACCTTAGAGCATGCCCCACGACCTGCCCAATCCAAATGTCGAGGCCTCCCGTTCTTCTGATAGACCCACGGAGAACATGAGCGCGGCCGGCGATATGGGCCTGCTGACACGCATTCAATCCGGCGATCAGGAAGCGATGTCAGCCCTGTTCGATCGTTATGGGACGATGGTGTATTCCGTCGCGCTGCGCGTGTTGAAGGACGCGGGTGAAGCCGAAGATGTGATGCAGGAGATCTTCGTACAGGTGTGGAAGAACCCCGGGGCTTTCGTCTCAGGTAAGGGGTCCCTAAGCGGCTGGCTGGTGGTGGTGGCGCGGAATCGAGCGATCGATATGATCCGGCGGCGCCGCTCGACGGAGCAGGTGGAGTTGTTTGCTCTGCCTTCGTCGACCAATCTTGCGCGCGAGGCGGAGCGGAATTCCCTTCTCGGCAAGATTCGGGGAGTTATGGGGTCGTTGCCCGAGGAGCAGAGGAAGTCTGTCGAGCTTGCCTTTTTTGAAGGGCTGAGCCACTCGGAGATCGCCGAAAAGACAGGCGATCCGCTGGGAACGGTGAAAACAAGAATTCGCCTGGCATTGACCACAATTAGAAAGGCATTAACGGTTTGAGCACGAAGCCGCACATCCCGCAGGAAGACCTGGCGCTCTATGCCATGCAGGCGCTGACTCCCGAAGAGCAGCAAGCCGCGCAGGCACACCTCGATGAGTGCGCGTACTGCCGCGCAGCGCTTCTCGACGCGATGACAGATGTGGCTGCGGTGGGCTTGAGTGCCGAGCAGAAGGCTCTTCCGGAAGGAGCGCGGCAACGGCTGATGGCGCGGATTGCGAATACACCCCAAGCCGCTGCTCCCGCGCCCCGGCCGGTAGCGGTCGAGCCTGTCCGCGAGGAGCGCACGACGGGATTCGGGCTGGGATGGCTGGGTTGGGCGGCTGCCTTGGCGATGCTGGCGGTCGCAGCGTATCTCGGTTACGGCAATCACCAGTTGCAGCAGCAGCTCAGCGAGGATCGCGGGCAGATAGCGCGGCTCACAGCGTCCGCAAACCGGGCGGAGGAACTGACCGAGGCCTTGACTTCTCCTGCGGCCAAGCAGGTCACGCTCACCGAGACCAAGCGGCCAGACCAGCCGGTGGGCCATGCGACCTATCTACCGGCGAAAGGCGCGCTTATTTTTGTCGCGAGCAACCTGCGTCCCGTTCCCGAGAATAAGACCTACGAGCTATGGCTGATCCCCGCAAACGGCAAGGCTCCCATGCCGGCGGGGTTGTTCCGGCCGGATGCCAGCGGGAGCGCATCAGTGGTCCTGCCCACGCTGCCCCAGGGAGTCGAAGCCAAGGCATTTGGGGTGACGATCGAGGACGCGCAGGGATCAGCGACGCCGACACTGCCGATCGTGATGGCCGGACAATAACAGCACCCAATTCCCTGCTGTTTTCGACTACACTTGATCCGGTCTATGGCAAACACACCTACGCGCTTCCCGCACCCCATTACACTGGCCGTTGATATCGGCGGCACAGGCATGAAAGTCATGGCTCTCGATGCTCGCGGCAATCCCCTGACTGAACGACTGCGCACGCCTACTCCCAATCCTGCGACACCGACGAGAATGCTGTCCGCGCTCGAGAAGATGTGCAAACAGCTGCCGAAGTGCGACCGCGTATCGGTCGGGTTCCCGGGCGTAATCAAACAGGGTAAGACCCTGACCGCCGCAAACCTGCACCCGAGCTGGGTAGGGTTTCCGCTGCGGAATGCGCTGGAGAAGCGGTGGAAGCTGCCAGTTCACCTGGCCAACGATGCTGCTGTGCAAGGGTATGGCGCGATCAGCGGGCGGGGCGTTGAGCTGGTGCTGACGCTAGGCACAGGGCTAGGTTCAGCACTGTTCACAGACGGGCATCTGTGTCCGGGACTCGAGCTGGGGCATCATCCCTGGCAGAAGGGCAAGACGTACGAGGATTTCCTGGGACGCCGGGGACTCAAGAAGCACGGCAAGAAACGCTGGAACCAATTCGTGCAGGCGGCCATCGCACAGACGGCCAAGACCTTCAACTGGGACCGGCTGTACCTGGGCGGCGGCAACGCTAAGGAGATCAATTTTACGCTGCCCACTTATGTGTCGACGGTTTCGAATGAGGACGGGTTGTTTGGTGGAGTGGCGCTGTGGAGGTATCAGAACTAATGCAGGCTTAGTCGTGCGCGGGCAGCGGGTAAATGCTGAGTGCGCCATCGTCGAGGACGGCAACGGATTTCCCGTCCGGCGAGAGTTCGAAACGACTAAACAGGGGACTGCCGTATTTCTCGAAGAGAAATCTCTTTGAGTCGACCTCGTTTACCACAAAACGTTTTTCGGAGGCGCACTCTTCGCACATGGAAGCGGCTGTGTACTCCAGTCCAAAACGGGAGCCGTTGTCGGCGATGCCGGCGATGTCGCGGGCGTAAAACTGGGCTCCGGGATTGGGCAGCTGTGTTTTGGAACCGTCGCTCCTAACGATGAAGACCTGCGGGTTATGCAGGAAGCCTTTCTCAAGGCGCGATATGAGCAGGTGCGTAGGATCGAGAAATCCTATCGGGCGAAGGGCCACAGGCCCACCTGTTTCGGCATAGGACCATGGCTCGCCGTCGGGCCGCAGGTAGTTCGTGTCGGGCGTGAGGACGAGAATCTTTGTGCAGGAGTAGTCGGACTTATCCCGGCAATGGACGCCCGCGACTCGTTCATCACCCGGCGTCCAGTCCTCCACAGCATTAGCTTCTGTCGACTGGTCGATTGCGATCGTGGTAAGCAGCCTGAGCGGGCTGACGGCATAGAACTCGAAGTTGCGGCCATCGGCGGAGAGCAGCGGGATGGTACGCCGGCCAGGCGTTACATACAGCCCTTTGGGCTTCTCGGCCAGTTCTCCGGATTCAACGACTTGAAGGCGGTCGTCGAGAAAATCGAGCTCACTTCCCTTCCATAGGACAACCAGATGATTTGGCCCCGCGAACAGAGTGAAATCGCCTTCCACCGGCCAGTCACGGGTCGCGACTTTTGCGCCGGTTGTGTCAAAGACGATGGCGCGCACGGTGGCCGCGTTCGACCCCGTCTTGAGGGTGCAGGGAGGGTTGGTGGTAAAGGCGACGAAAATGTGGCTGGCATCGAGCCAGAAGAGCCGGGTTCCCGCGATATGGACGTGAAAACAGGTGAGCGCGCGGCCACCGCTAAAGAAACCTTTCGGAAGACCGAAGGGTTGGAGCGGGATTAGGAGCGGCTTCGGCTTTTCTTGAGCGTGAACGGCGAGCGGGAGTGAGAGGCAGGCGAGAAGAGAGATCAGCCTCAGTGAAAATGCCAGGCATACCGCCAAGTGCATTGCTGTCTCCGTGGGTACTACTTTATCGCCCGGCAGATTGCCATCGATAGGAAGGTTTAACCCATCGTCCAATATCTTTCAAGGATGTAAGCGATCTCGTAAACAACGGCGAAGATGGCAAATGTCGCGTGGAACCAAGGCTTCCTGCTCCTGATAGCGAGAAGGCTGAGGACCAGATAGGTAGCCGTGCGAATGGCATAAGCGGCCCCAAGGCGGGTGAAATAATCGCGCCCTTTGATGAGGCCATCGGCGATATCGGCGACAAACAGGAGCGCCATGATCGCGAAGATCCACCGTTGACGGGAGTAGTAGTAGCCTTTGAAACCGTCGTATTCCCCAATCTGGTCGGGGAAAAAGAGCGAACACAAAAGATAAAGAAGAATTGCATAGATGGTGACGAAGAAATAGATAGGAAAGGTCCACTCATGTACTTTGACGAGGTTGAATTCCCACCACCAGAAATGGATCAGGTAGAGAAAGAGGAAGAGAACCCAGACCAGATGCACCCAATAGACCCGGTATCGTTGGGGATGCTGGACGATTAGCGCAATCCCTTTAAGCAAGTGGGCCACACTGAGACCCACAATCATCCCAAAGAGCACTCTGACGTGAAGGTAAAAATCCATCGTCGTCACACCGTGCGGAAATGCCAGCCGATTTTATCGGCATGCTGTGTTGGTTGCCCAGACGACGCGCTCTGAAGTAGGCGTCAGGGCATGATCGTTCGGAGATATTGATAGCTCGACCTGATGCTGTCGAGCGGGTTGCCGGGGGTCTGGTCCTGCTCGACGAAGTAATACTCGATGCCTATGCCGCGGGCTTCCTCAATTACGGCTTTCCAATTGATGCTGCCGTGGCCGACTTCGGTGAAATGGGCAGAGGATGGGCCCATGTCGTTCGAAGGCGGGAAGCCGGGCTTGCGGTCCTTGAGGTGGATCATGCGGACGCGATGGCCGAGGCTGCGCAGCATCTCGACGGGATCTTTGCCGGCCTGGGCGACCCAATAGCAATCCATTTCGAAGAAGACGAGGTCCGGGTCGGTTTCGTCGAGAAGGACCTGGTAGCCGGTCTTGTCGCCGTAGGGCTTGAATTCGTAATCGTGATTGTGGAAGGCGAAGCGCATGCCCAAATCGGCAACCCGCTTGCCCCATTCGTTGAACTGTTTGGCGGCGGTGTGAAAGCCGTCGATTGTCGCCCATTGGGATTTCGGCAGCATAGGACAGACCATCCAGTTCAGGCCGAGTTGCTTTGCGTAGTCCAGTCTGCCGGCGAATCCCTCATAGTCGAAGTGACCGCTGGGAACGCTGAGGCCGGCGTCATCGATCATGCGACGTAGCTCTTTCGCCGGATGCTTGTAAACCGTCGGGAAGGCCTCGACTTCCTGGTAGCCGATCGCGCGAATCTGCTTGAGGATATCGGGCAGGGGGTCTTTCTCCACAAGGCTGCGTACGGTGTAGAGTTGCACGCCGAGCGGCTGGTGGGCTGAGGGGAAACCGGCTTTACCTTGCAATGCCAGCGCGGGAAGGGCGGCGGCCGAGGACTTGAGGAGGTTCCGACGTGTGAGCATGACGCCACCCATCATACTCAATCGGGGGAGTTATGCATCAGGTGAGGTCAAGCGTTTTACCGGTTGCCCTTGATCGGCAGCCAGAACGTGAACTGCGCACCATGAGCGGGACGGTTGAGGACGTCGATGCCGCCTCCGTGCGCGTCCAAGATGGCTTTGACGATGGCGAGGCCCATTCCTGTGCCGGCGATGCGATCTCTTTGCCTGCGACCGCGGTAGAACTTGCGGAAGATGAGAGGCTTCTCGAATTCTTCAATGCCCTGGCCGTAGTCTTCGACGCTCACCAGAAGGCGGTTGTTTTCAATGCGCGCGGCGATCCGCAGGGGCGATCCGGAGGGCGAGTATTTGACAGCATTTTCAATGAGATGGCGCAGGACACGACGCACGAGTTTGCGATCGAGGCGAACGAAGGGAATCTCCTCCGGGACCTGCACTTCGACGTCACGGTCGCCGAGCATGGACTGCGCTTCTTCGAGTGCGAGACCGATGATTTCGCGGACGCTCTCAGGGTGCGCCTGCACATGAATGCTGGCGGCATCGAGTTGTGACATCTCGATAGCCTGACCAATGAGGCGATCGAGGCGTGCGCTCTCCTCGTCGACGACGGTGTACATCTCGGCGCGCTGCGGCTCGGTCATCTGCGGCTGACTGATGAGGGTGGTTGCGGCAGCGCGGATGGAGGTTAACGGCGTACGCAGTTCGTGGGTAACAGAGTCGAGCAGGGCGGTATGAAGGCGCTCGCTCTCACGGGCAGCTTCCATGTGACTCGTGCGCTCGAGTGCTTCCGCGCGTTCGAGAGCAATGGCGACCAGACTTCCAATCGCCTCGTAGATATTGCTTGACTGGGCCGCTCCGAGGATGGCGATGACGCCCAGTGAGCGCATACCCAGGACCATTGGGACTATCTGCACGCCATTGGTGACGGTGACGGCGGGCTCCGCGGCCTCTGCCGCGCTTTTGAGGTCAGCCAGGGGCACGAGCTCGTATCCGGGATCGGAGTAATAGGCAGTGTCAGTATCACGAACATAGAGTGCGACAGCACGGAATCCGAAGATTGCGGCGGCGATGGAAGGAGTGATGCGGGCGACGGCGCTGAGGTCATCGTGCAGCAACAATTCCTGGCTGAACTCGTAGAGATGCTGTACCTCACGACGGCGGATTTCGGCCAGTTCCGCTTCCCGGCGCGCACTCGTGGAGAGATGGCTAACCAAGAGGCTGGCGCAAAGGAAGACGGTGAGAGCAACGACGTTTTGCGGATCGAGGACGGTAAGAGTTCCAACTGGAGGAAGGAAGAAGAAGTTGTAGAGGAGAGCACAGAGAACAGAGAGATAGAGCGAGTAGGCCAGACGCCATCTTGAAGCCGCAATGAGGATGAGCACCAGAAAACTGAGCGCGACGGTTGTCTGGTTTACGTGCAGGACACGGCGAAAAAGCAGCGTGAGAGCCAGCGCCAGCAGGGTGAAGCCGCCACCTCTGAAGAGGATCCTGTCGATGGCTGTATTCTTTTGCATGACAGGGCCGATGATACAGAAGGACAAGCAATGGCGGAACGCATACTGATCGTGGACGACGAAACACAAATCACGCGGGTGCTGCGCACGGCACTGGCGGCACAGGGATACGATGTGCGCGCGGCGAATGACCCGGAGGAGGGACTGCGGACGTTTGAGGAATGGGCTCCTGACCTGCTTATTACCGATCTGATGATGCCGGGCATGACGGGCGTCGAGCTGTGCCGCGCAGCGCGCAAGCTGAGCAAGGCGCCGATTCTGGTGTTGTCGGTGCGCGATCAGGAGCGGTCGAAGATTGAGGCTCTGGATGCGGGCGCAGACGATTACGTAACCAAGCCATTCGGGATTCAGGAGCTGTTGGCCCGAGTACGGGCGCATCTCAGACGGGCTCCTGAGCGGGTTACGGATGCGCCTATCGAGGTGGGCGATTTTGTAATTGATGTGGGCGCACATTCGATCCTGCTGCGCGGACAGCCGATTCACCTTACACCGAAGGAGTACGACCTACTGCTGTTGTTCGCGCGCAACGCGGGCAAGGTGCTGACGCATCGCGCGCTACTTACGGCCGTATGGGGTGCGCAGTCTGCGCAGCAACCGGAATACCTGCGTGTATTTGTCGGCCAGCTGCGGAAGAAACTGCAGGGCGGCACGAAGAAGGAATACATCCAGACAGAGCCCTGGGTGGGATATCGATTCCTGCCGGATGGCGGTCCAAACTGAGCTTGCGCCCCATCCATCTTTATATCTCCCTTACGAAATCCTTACTGGCGGTTTAGTGCGTTAACGATTTACTAGGTAGTGTTTCGTCAAATGCGCCGGCGCGAGTTGAGTCTTCCTCTATAGGCTCCGGCGTTTGAAGTCTGTGCCCGGCCGCCGTGAGTGCCGTTCGGGTGTGCGAATGACGCAAGGAGCGAGAGATGTTGGATTTGCTGATGGTAATTTTTACGGGGCTTTTTTTCGCTGTTGCGCTGGCGTACGTCAAGGCCTGCGAGCACCTGAAGTAGACAATCAGAGAAACGACACCATGAATATCACTGCAGTTATCGTCATCATTCTCACCATTCTTCTGCTCGGCTATCTCGTGGTGGCTCTGCTGTATCCGGAGAGGTTCTGAATGACCGCCAACGGATGGCTCCAGTTTCTGCTGTATCTGGTGGTTCTGGTTGTGCTGATGCGCCCCCTGGGGATCTACATGGCCCGTGTGTTCGAAGGCCAGCGGACGTTTGCGGACCCCATTCTGAAGCCGTTGGAGCGGCTGCTGTACCGCCTGTGCGGAATCAAGGCTGACGCCGAGATGAACTGGCGCGAGTACACGGCGGCGATGTTGCTGTTCAGCTTCGTTTCACTGCTGCTGACTTACGTGATCGAGCGGACTCAACACCATCTTCCCTGGAATCCGCAGGGGCTCGGTGGAGTTCCGCCGGCGCTGGCGTGGAACACGGCGGCCTCATTCACGACGAACACGAACTGGCAGGCTTACGTGCCTGAAACGACGATGAGCTACTTCACTCAGATGGTGGGGTTGGCCTATCACAACTTTCTAAGCGCCGCCGTGGGCATCGCGGTCGCGATTGCGCTGGTACGCGGCATCGCACGACGCCAGGTGAAGACGCTGGGCAACTTCTGGGTTGATGCGACACGCGCCATTCTTTATGTGCTTGCGCCGATATCGCTGGTGCTGGCATGTGTGCTCGTCGAGCAGGGAGTCATCCAGAACCTGAAGCCTTACGTGCAGGCCCAGACGCTTGAACATGCGAGCCAGCCGCAAACCATCGCGGAGGGTCCGGTCGCATCGCAGGAAGCCATCAAAATGCTGGGCACGAATGGCGGCGGATTTTTTAACACCAACAGCGCGCACCCGTTCGAGAACCCTACGCCTCTGACGAATTTTCTGGAGATCTTGGCTATCTTTCTAATTCCCGCAGCGCTTACGGTGACGCTGGGCAGGATGACGGGATCCCCGGGACATGGATGGGCCGTATTTGCGTGCATGACGCTGCTGTTTGTGGTGGCGCTGGTGAGCATTTACTGGGCGGAGTCACAGCCGCACCCACTGCTACACGGAGTGGATCAGCGCACGACGGCGCTGCAGGCGGGAGGCAACCAGGAGGGCAAAGAAGTCCGGTTCGGTATTGCCGACTCGGCGCTCTTCGAAACAGCGACGACGGACGCCAGCTGTGGAGCAGTGAACAGCATGCATGACTCATTCACGCCGATTGGCGGGATGGTCGTGCTGGCCAACATCATGCTGGGTGAGATTGTCTTCGGCGGGGTGGGCTCCGGGCTCTACGGCATGTTGATCTACGTCGTGCTGTCGGTGTTTATCGCGGGGCTGATGGTGGGGCGAACGCCGGAGTACCTGGGAAAAAAAATCGAGGCGTTTGACGTAAAGATGGCGATGCTTTACGTTCTGATCTTCCCGCTATTGATTCTGGTGTTGACGGCGGTTTCGATTCTGACTCCTGCCGGCCTCAACGGGATTACAAACCCCGGTCCGCACGGGTTGAGCCAGATTCTGTATGCGTTCACATCCGCCGCGGGCAACAACGGATCCGCATTTGCGGGGATCAACGCAAACACCAACTGGTTCAACATCAGCCTCGGATTCACGATGCTGGCGGGGCGTTTCCTGATGATGGTTCCCATGCTGGCGCTGGCAGGAAACCTGGCGCTGAAGAAGAGCGTTCCGCCATCGCCGGGAACGTTTCCTGTGAATTCGTCGCTGTTCACCCTTCTACTCACGGGAGTGATTTTGATCGTTGGCGCGCTGACCTTTTTTCCGGCGCTCAGCCTTGGACCAATTCTTGAGCACCTGCAGATGCATCACGGAGTGCTGTTTTAGAAGGCAAGAGAACATGGCAGAAAGACAGAGTCTATGGAATCCGGCCATCATCCGTCAGGCGGGGATCGATTCGTTCAAGAAGCTCGATCCGCGGGTGATGGTGAAGAATCCCGTAATGTTCGTGGTGGAAGTGGGCAGCGTGCTGACCTCGGCCCTGCTGGTTCAGGACGCTGTCCTGCACAAGCCGATCGGCTTTAACCTGCAGATCACGCTGTGGCTGTGGTTCACGGTGCTGTTCGCCAATTTCGCCGAGGCGATGGCTGAAGGGCGCGGCAAGGCGCAGGCCGATACCCTCCGCAAAGCGAAAGGCGAAACGATGGCCTATCGCTATAAGAGCGACGGCACGGTCGAGGCAGTCTCGAGCTCGCAACTTCGCGCCGGAGACATCATCAAGGTTGAAGCCGGGCAGTTTATTGCCGGCGATGGCGAAGTGATTGAAGGTGTAGCTTCGGTGGACGAATCGGCGATCACAGGCGAATCGGCACCGGTAATTCGGGAGGCCGGAGGCGATCGCTCGGCAGTGACGGGCGGGACGCGAGTGCTCTCAGATTGGATCCGCATTCGCATCACGTCGAATCCGGGCGAGACATTCCTCGACAGGATGATCGCGCTGGTGGAAGGCGCCAAACGGCAGAAGACTCCGAATGAAATTGCGCTGAGCATTCTGCTCTCAGGGCTTACGATCATCTTTCTCCTGGCCGTAGCGACACTGCAGCCGTTCGCGATCTATTCGACCGCGCCGCAGACGATTTTTGTTCTAGTATCGCTGCTGGTCTGCCTGATTCCCACCACGATTGGCGGACTGCTGTCGGCGATCGGCATTGCGGGCATGGACCGGCTGGTTCAGTACAACGTACTGGCAATGTCCGGCCGTGCGGTGGAAGCGGCGGGCGATGTGAATACGCTGCTGCTGGACAAGACGGGCACGATCACGCTGGGCAACAGGCAGGCGACGGAGTTCTTCCCTGCTCCGAATATCAGCTCGGAGAGACTGGCTGATGCGGCACAACTCGCATCGTTTTCGGATGAAACACCGGAAGGCCGCTCGATTGTCGTTCTGGCGAAAGAGACCTACAACCTGCGTGGGCGTGACTTGACGGGCATGCGTGCCGAATTTGTGCCGTTCAGCGCCCAGACACGCATGTCCGGTGTGGACCTTCCTGGGCTTAAGATCCGGAAGGGCTCGGCTGACGCGATTGCGAAATTTGTGGAGGAACAAGGATCGAGCCTGCCGCGCAAGGTAAGCGACAAGGTCGAAGAGATCGCGCGCATGGGGGGCACACCGCTCGTCGTGGCCGAGAATTCCACGGCACTGGGTGTGGTTTATCTCAAGGACATTGTGAAGGGCGGTCTGAAGGACCGGCTGACGCGGCTGCGATCAATGGGCATTCGCAGCATCATGATTACGGGCGACAATCCGTTGACGGCCGCGGTGATCGCGCGTGAGGCAGGGGTGGATGATTTTCTCGCTGAGGCCAAGCCAAAGGACAAGATGGACCTGATCAAGCGCGAACAGGGCAAGGGCAAGCTGGTGGCGATGACCGGCGACGGCACCAACGATGCTCCAGCACTGGCGCAGGCCGACGTGGGCGTGGCGATGAATACGGGAACTCAGGCGGCGAAAGAGGCCGGCAACATGGTTGATCTCGATTCCAATCCCACGAAGCTGATCGAGATTGTCGAGATCGGCAAGCAGCTGCTGATGACGCGCGGCGCATTGACGACGTTTTCCATCGCGAATGATGTGGCGAAGTATTTTGCGATCATTCCGGCGATGTTTGCGGGCGTGTTTCCGGTGCTGGGCACGCTCAACATTATGCGGCTGGCAACGCCGCATTCGGCGATTCTCTCTGCCGTGATTTTCAACGCGCTGATCATTGTTGCGCTGATACCGTTGGCGCTGAAGGGTGTGAAGTATGCGCCGATGTCCGCGGCAGCGCTGCTGCGGCGCAACCTGGTGATCTACGGCGTTGGCGGACTGATTGTGCCGTTTATCGGCATCAAGGCCATCGATATGATCTTAACCGCGCTACGCCTTGCGTAGGCGCTGAGGAATTCCGAGATGATGTCCACGGTGAAAGTGGCAATTCGATTCACGTTGATAACTACGGTGGTGCTTGGTCTGGTCTATCCATTGGTCGTGACAGGGATAGCTCGTCTCTTCTGGCGCGACAAGGCCGACGGACAGATGATTAACAGACAAGGACACGTGGTGGGGTCGGCGATCATTGGGCAGAGCTTTACCAGCGATGGCTATTTTCACAGCCGCCCTTCCGCTGCAGGCAACGGATATGACGCCGCGAATTCCAGCGGATCGAACCTGGCGCAGTCTAATAAAAAGCTCATCGATCGAATTGAGGGAGATGTTGCCGCATATCAGAAGTCAGCTCCTGGCCACGCGGTGCCGATCGATCTGGTAACTGCGTCTGCGTCCGGGCTTGACCCAGATATTACGCCGGCGGCTGGGCTGTACCAGGTTGATCGCGTGGCGTCGGCGCGCCACATGAGCGACGATGCGGTGCGGCGACTGGTTATAACGCATATCGAAGGGCGGCAGTTCGGCATACTCGGTGAGCCGCGGGTGAATGTGCTCGAGTTGAATCTTGCGCTCGATGATGCCGCCGGTAAATAGTCTTCGGTTATTTTTGTCCGTGCAGAATTCTGCCTAATGCCGCTGCCGCATGGCGAAGCTCCTCATCGCGGGTGAGACAATCGGGACAGAGACGCAGCCATTCTCCCCGAGCGTCGCAGATAATTCCTTCGGTTTCGAGCAGTGACGGCAGCTTCGTCGCCGCTGCGTGGCGGAGGGCAAGGAACGCTCCATGGCATGAATCTCCGCCGACGACCGAATCGAGTCCCGCATCGGTGAGATACTCCCGCAACGCCGCAAGCTGGTGAAGACTGTAGGCGCGGAGGCGATCGACGCCCGTCGCCAGGGTGAACTGCTGGCCACTGCGCGCCTGATACCAGGTAAGAATGGGTGGCGTCGCTTCCAGAAAGGCATCGCCGCCTGATTTGAGAACAGGTGGGTCAGGCCGCTGATAAGCAAACTCATCAGAATTGGCGAACCATCCAGTGTCAAGTGGACGCAGGCCGCTTTCGCTGGCTTCGGGGGCGATGTAGAGGAACGCCGCGCCGGGGCCTCCGCGAAGATATTTGTAACTGCCGCCAATCATGAAGTCGCAATCCATTTGCGCGACGTCGACGGGGATAACGCCGATAGCGTGGTAAGAGTCGACCAGGAGGCGCGCTCCGTGCTGACGGCAGACGACGGCGAGGCGGTCGAGTTCTTTGACGATCTGTCCGGACATGAACATGACCTGAGAGACGACCACGAGGTCAGCGCCTTGCTGTATGGCCGCAATGAGCCCATCGACGGTAAAGGTACCTTGGGCGTCAGGGCCGATCCAGCGCATGTCGATGCGGCCCAGGGCTGCATACTGCTTGAGAATCACGTCGACGGAATCGAATTCTCCGCGTGTGGTGATAACGCGTGGTCTACCGGGGAACGCATTCAGCACGGTGCGCAGGCCCTGACCTGCGGATGTCTTGGGGACAATACAGTCGGGCCGCGGGGCATGAATGAGCACGGCGATTCGTGCTCGGAAGGCCTCGCGTTCGTCGAGCCACGTGTCCCAGGCGTCTCCAAGCTTCTCGTACCAGAGCGCGGCGGCCTCCGTTACGTCGTCCGCCATGGCGTTGAGTGGGCGGCCGAGTGAGTGATTGGCGAGATAGATGCGATCGGCAGAGAGAACGCGGGAGAAGAGCGGGGCGATGTGGCGGTCGATCGCGGATTCGTGGAGCGGGGCCGTACCAAGCGCTGCGACAGCCTGCTGGATGCAGAGAGTCATTTCTGGGCGAGTCCAGTGCGCACGGCGAGCAGTTCGGGAAAGAATGTCAGATCGAGAGCCTGTCTGAGAAAGGCGACGCCTGAAGAGCCGCCGGTTCCCTGCCGGAAGCCGATGATCCTTTCAACGGTCTTCATATGGCGGAATCGCCAGAGTTGGAAGTATTCTTCAACGTCGACGAGCTTCTCGCACATTTCGTAGGCGTCCCAGTGCTCGCGGGGATTTTCGTAAATGCGGCGAAACACCTGCACAAGAGCTTCATTCTTGTGGTGCGGCTCGCTCCAATCGCGCTGAAGACATTCGGGCGGGATAGCGAGGCCACGGCGCGCGAGATGCAGCAGAAATTCGTCGTAGAGGCTAGGGGATTCGAGCGTGGCCAGTAATTCGTCGTAGATTGGCTGGTCGTGCTCGAAGACGCTTAGGGCGTCGCGATTCTTGTTGCCCAGAAGGAATTCAAGCTTGCGATATTGCCAGGACTGGAAGCCCGATGCGTGGCCGAGGACACCGCGGAACTCCATATACTCGGATGGGGTGAGGGTTTCGAGCACAGCCCACTGATCGAAGAGCTGCATCTGGATGAGCTTGGCACGGGAAAGTATCTTGAAGCAGGGGTCGAGCTGGTCGTGCTGGACGAAGCGGATGGCCGCAGAGAACTCATGGATGAGCTGCTTGATCCAAAGCTCGGAGATCTGGTGCTGGATGATGAAGAGCATCTCATCGTGATGAGGGGGCGACGATAGTGGACGTTGTTGCGCGAGCAGTTCCGGCAAACACAAGTAGCCGGAATAGGCGAGGCGGCCGGCAAAGTCAGTTACGATTCCTCGTTCGAGGGGTCTCTGATTCTCGCTCATTTCTTCCTTCAGGCGTCCAGCGCATGAAAATGCCCGGCGGAATCTAAGGATACCGTCGGGCCAGGGAGGCGTACTTCCCTCAGGAAACGTTCCAGCCTGCCGCTTTAACAATACGATTGTCAACGGCGATCACACCAATTTGTAGCGGAACCTTGCGCAAATCCTGGCGTTACACGGAAGGCCATCTGGGCTAGGTTACTACGCGACAAATGGCTTGTTTCCCGCGGTGTCTGGTTATAATCGCAGCTAGCGCCGGCACCCGGTACTTAGATTCGGCGGGAGATGTGTCTGGATGTTCGAGGTTCCCACCACACCGCTGCTTGTGGTCGACGGCTCACGAGAGAGCCAGCGCGAGATCAACCATGCCCCTTTCACGGTGGGCCGCCAACCGGGGAGCGACATCCTGCTCGAGGACGCCTTTGTCTCGCGTAAACATGCCGAGATTGTCTATGAGAATGGCGGCTTCTATATTGTGGACCAGGACAGCAAGCACGGGACATATCTGAATGGAACGCCCGTCAAGCGACACAAGCTCTCGAATAACGACGCTGTGCATTTCGGCAAGCCGGACGGGCCGTTTATTCGCTTTGGAGTGCGGTCTGCACAGTCGAGTTCGACGTTGCGGGAGCTGCTCGGTCCGCTGAAGGCCGAGTCCTCTACATCGAACACCGCAATCGAGAAGCTGAGCTGGTTATTGGAAGCCAACCGTAAGCTCAACAGTGAAGGCGCGGTAGACCAGATTCTTACGGCTCTGGTCGAGACGACGCTGACTCTGACCAAGGTTGAGCGCGGTTACGTGATGCTGCGCGATGCGGCGAGCGGCGGCCTGAAATTGATCGTCGGACTGGATAGCAAAGGTAGACTGCTGAACGATGACTCGACAATCTCACACAGCGCCATCAAGCAGGCGCTTCAAGGCACCGGGGAGTTCATCGTAACGGACACGTTGAGCGCGGAGACAGGCGTCCGCTCGGAAAGCGTGATCGCGCAGAACATCCGGACAGTGATCTGCATTCCTCTGCGCAGCCGGAGGAATGTTGCCGGTTTAGGGCGAGGCGAGATACTCGGGGTGCTCTACCTGGACAGCCGCTTGACGCCGGGTCACCTGACGAAGGTGGATAACGATCTGCTGAAGACAATCGCGCAGGAGGCGGCGGCCCTAGTTGACAATGCGCAGCTTGCTATTGCCGAAGAGAATGCCAGACGCGTGCAGGAGGAGTTGGAGATAGCGCGGAGCATTCAGCAAAGCCTGATGCCCCGGGAGATTCCGGATCTTCCGTACGCTAAGATCTCAACCCGGTTCGTTCCCTGCAAAGAAGTTGGAGGCGACTTCTACGATGTGCTGGCCTCGGGTGATCATCTTCATGTTGTAATTGCCGATGTGTCCGGGAAGGGTGTGGCGGCGGCAATGCTGGCGCAGACACTTCAAGGCATGGTCTATGCCCAGATGCTTGCCGATCAGCCGCTGGCGGTGATTGCCAAGACACTCAACCGCTTTATTTGCGCGAAGGACGTGGGCAAGTACGCGACGATGATTATCCTCCGCCTAGATCATGATGGACATCTGGAATACATTAACTGCGGGCAGGTGCATCCTTTACTGCAGACGGCAACAGGGATCCTGCGGTTGACGGAGTCGAACTTTCCCGTTGGGCTACTGGAGGAAGGCGCATTCAAGTCCTACACAGCGAAGATGGAACCCGGTATGCGGCTGCTTGCCGTCACTGATGGAGTCACCGAGGCCGAGGATGTTGAAGGGGACTTCTACGGCACGCACCGGATGGAAGAATCGTTTGGCAAGAGCAGAAATCTCGAGGAAGTTATTGAGGATCTTTCTACCTTCTGCGGAGCGGCGGCGGCAAACGACGACTGCACAATCGTTGAAATCGAGTTTCGCCAGGCCGTTGGATAGGGGTCCAGCGCCCGCTAATTTGCTATTCGGCAGAAATGTTGTAGCTTTTTCTGCATGCGCTTTCCGATCTTTCTTTTCCTGACTGTCTCTGTTTCCGCTTTCGCACAGGCGCCGCAACAGGAGCCGAATCACCTGGCTGAATCGATTCTGAGCCTCGAGCACTATCGCGAGACGATGATTCCGGTCTATATGAATGATTTTGGCCAGCTGGGCCGCTACCGGGACGCAAACAAAACCCTCTCAGCGCCAGCAACAGGCGAGCGACGAGTCATCTTCTTCGGAGATTCGATCACCGATGGCTGGCATCTTGATCAGTATTTTCCTGACAGGGGCTACATCAACCGCGGAATCAGCGGCCAAACCACATCGCAGATGCTGGTCCGCTTTCATCAGGACGTAATTGCGTTGAGGCCGGCCGTTGTCGTGATTCTGGCGGGAACGAATGACATTGCCGGGAACACAGGGTCGATTTCGGTCGAGAATATCGAGGCTAACTATAGTTCACTGAGCGAGCTGGCTCACGCCAGCGGCATCCAGCTAATCTTTTCATCCGTGACGCCGGTACATGACTACACGCCGCAATCGCAGAATTTCTTCGCGCAGCGTGATCCGGCGCAGATTCTGGCGCTGAATGCGTGGCTCAAAAACTATTGCTCGGCGAACGGCGCGATTTACCTCGACTACTTTTCAGCTTTGGTGGACGAACATGGCTTGTTGCGCAAGGAACTGGCGACAGACGGGCTGCATCCAAACGACGCCGGCTACAAGATCATGGCTCCCTTGGCTGAAGCGGCGATAGAGCAGGCCCTGAAGCGCTAGGACCTGCACCGCGCATTATTTAGGAAGTTCGACCTTTCCGCTAATAGTGAATTTTCCGGTGAGAACGGCGGCCGAACCCTCGGGCTGGCTGCCGCCGAGCGACACGGCGTAGTCACCTGGGACGACCACGCGATTTCCCTGCTCGTCCACCTGTGCGAGCGAGCGAGGATCGATGGTGAAGCGTACCTGCGTTGACTGCCCACGGGTGAGGTGCACCCGTTGAAAGCCGGCAAGTACACGGACGGGCGTCTCGAATGCTTTGGGCTGGGAGAGGTAAAGCTCAGAGACTTCGTCACCTGCGACGGAGCCGGTGTTCTTCACGGTTGCCTCGATGATTAAGGGATCTCCAGCCTTTGTTTCCTGAGTCGGAACCTTGAGGTTGTTGTAGGCGAAGGTGGTGTAACTGAGTCCGTAGCCGAAACTATAGAGCGGCTTGCCGGAGAAATATCGATAGGTGCGGTCCTTCATAGAGTAGTCCTCGAAGGAAGGCAACTGGCTGAGCGATGCATAGAAGGTAAGCGGGAGGCGCCCAGCGGGATTATTGTCTCCGGCCAGTGTTTCGGCGATAGCATCGCCGCCCTCTTCGCCGGGATACCACGCTTCGAGGATTGCGTTGGCGTTCTCCTGCGCCCAATTGACGGCGAGGGCACTGCCATTCTGCAGTACGACGATCAGGGGCCTGCCGGTTGCCGCTAGAGCCTTCAGCAGGTCTTCCTGCACAGCCGGGAGGTCAATTGCGGTGCGATCGCCTCCGGCAAAGCCGTCAAGCTTGACAGGCATCTCTTCGCCCTCGAGGGATGGTGAAAGACCGACGAATGCGATTGTGACGTCGGAATGCCGGGCAGCGCGCACAGCCTCGTTGCGCAGAGATTCGGCGGGCGCCTGCCAGGTCAGGTCGATGCCGGCGCTGCCGGTGGCGTGGAAGTATTCGAGGCGAATGGGGTGCGGCTTGGTGTCGTCGAAATGCACGGGGGCCTCGATGACGGAGCCGCGTTCGCCGGTTTTGCCTTTGCCGCTTTGAACCAGGATTTTGCCGTCGAGATAAAGCTTGAAACCTTCGGCGTTTTCGCAGGCGTAACAATAGTTGACGCGCACGCCGAGTTTGTAGTCGCCAGGATCGGGGGCAGTGAAGGTTCCATCCCAGCGCACCGAGTAATTGTCACGATGGAGGCCCTCGACAGGGACGACCTTGTCCCAATTGAAGTTAATGTTGCGATCGTTTCGCATCAGCACAGGGGTGCCGGTGAGATCTTTCGAGTTGAAATATGCTCCGGTGAGGCCGTCACCCGAACCGCTGGCCGGGTGGAGGGCGGTGTGTTCGATGGGCATGGCCAGACCGGTCACGAGGCTGGATCCCTGAGCGTAGTGGATGCGGGAGGAAGTGAAGCGATTTTCGATTCCAACCAACGGGTAGACGGGATCAGGCGGGGGCCCGTTGTAGTTGCCCTGCAAGGACTGAACGAGTTCCGCGGTTGGCCCGACAACGGCAATCCGGCCGATGTCCGATCTCAAAGGCAGGATGTGATCCTGATTCTTGAGCAGGACCATCGACTCGCGAGCGGCCTGCAGTGAAAGCTGGCGATGCTGGGGGGAGTTGTCCTCGCTGAAAGGAATGCGGCCGTAGGCGTAACTGGATGGCGGATCGAACATGCCGAGGCGAAAACGAGCCCGGAAGAGACGGTGGAGTGCGGTGTCAAGTTCTGCTTCGGTGATGAGATTCTGATGCACGGCGTCAACCAGACCCGGGAATGCCTGCCCTTGTCCGAATCCGCACTCGAGATCGGTGCCTGCCTTCACGGCGGCGGCGGCGGCATGTGCCATGTCCGGAGCGTAATGATGACCGGTGTTGATGTCCGCAACAGCAGCGCAGTCACTAACGACGTATCCGTCAAAATGCCAGGCGTCGCGAAGATGATTGCGCAGCAGCATAGTGTTGGCGCAGGCGGGCGCTCCATCGATCGCGTTATAGGCGCACATCACGGACTGGGCGTGTGCTTCGGTCAAGGTAGCGCGGAAAGCAGGAAGGTACGTGTCCTCGAGATCGTGCGGAGAGACATCGACGTTGAAACGGTGCCGGATAGGTTCCGGGCCACTGTGAACGGCGTAGTGCTTGGGCGTCGAGACTACCTTGAAATATTTAGGGTCGTCACCCTGCATGCCGGTAACAAAGGCGACACCCATGCGGGAGGTGAGGAATGGATCTTCTCCGTAGGTCTCCTGGCCGCGGCCCCAGCGGGGATCGCGGAAGATATTGATGTTAGGCGCCCAGAATGTCAGGCCGAAAAACATTTCGTGATTGTTATCGCGCATAGCCTGGTTGTACTTGGCGCGCGCTTCGGTAGAGATAATCTGGGCCATCTGGTGCACAAGTTTCGTGTCCCATGTGGCGGACATGCCGATGACCTGCGGGAAGTTCGTCGCGTATCCGGCAAAGGCAACGCCGTGGAGACCCTCGTTCCACCAGTCATACTTCGACACGCCGAGCCGGGGGATAGCGGGAGAGTGATCGCGCATCTGGGAGACTTTTTCCTCAAGCGTCATGCGACCGATGAGAGCGTCGACACGCTGATCGACCGGCAGGGCCGTGTTCATCCACGGTAAGGCAGCAATGTCAGCCTGCTTCTGGGCGGGCGCATAAAGCGGCAAGAGCACTGTCAGAGCGAACAGCCCGGACAGAATCCTGGATGAAAGGTGGGACATTGAGCAACTCCTGCAGGCGACAGCTCCAATGAAAGATTCAAATGCGCGATCATTATATTCGAGTCCAAAATAAATCGCTTTACTCCTGAACTCCCGGGGATCAGGACAGTCACTTATGCGGAACACCCTATTGTTGATTTCCATCTCAGGTAGAGAAGTTTCCGAGAAAGTCACACTGAGGCAATTGCTATTTGGCGTGACGGCGAATTAAATTCGCGGCCATCGCGCCGGGGGACAAAGCGAAGCATTGTGTGTATTCACTTTTTTTCAATTACAAAATCGTTCCAGACTGTTTTCGATCGACGATGTGTGTGCTACATTAACCCTAGCTGCCGCCAGGTAGCGTAAGGAATTCTCGCTAGTTTCCCTTCAATGTCCGTTTGAACCACTTTAATTCCGCCTTAGTCGAAAGGATTAACTATGTCGATAATTCGACTGCAGCGATCGTTTGTCTTCATGTCCTTTTTGTCTGGACTGTTACTTGCTAGTTGTGCAGTTGGGCAGACAATTTCGAGTATTACACCTTCCAGCGCGGCCGCTGGCAGCGGCGGCTTTGTACTCACAGTGTACGGGAACGACTTTGACTCAGACTCTGTTGTGCGGCTTCATTCATCGAATGGCGTGCAGACGCTTCAAACATACTTTGTCAACACCGGCCTGTTGATGGCTGGTATTACTGCCATTGAAGTTGAGAATCCCGCCAACCTGCAGGTCGATGTTGCCACCTATTCAACCAACTCTTCGTCGAATCTGGTGACGTTGCAAGTTACCGGTTCAGGCTCATCCAGCTCCGGTACGGGATCCACTTCCAGTTCGGGATCAAGTTCTGGCTCTGGATCCGGATCAGGTTCTAGTTCTGGATCCGGAGGAAGCTCGAGCTGTTATGGATGCGTGTCCACTGGGGACGGTTCGGGATCCAGTTCTGGATCGGGCTCCGGTTCTAGTTCAGGGTCCGGTTCGAGTTCGGGCTCGGGTAGCGGTTCGTCAGGAGGGTCTACAACCAGCCCGGCAGGGTCGCCGTTGCTGGTAAGAGTGACATCACCCGCGGCTAACCAATCCGTAAGCGGCTCGGTTACGATTGACGCAACAGCCGCGCAGACAAGCAATACTGACGGTTCGATCTACAGCTGGGCAATCTTTGATGGAAGCGATCTAATGTGGGTTGATGAGAATCCTGATCCGTCGATTAATGTGGACCTTGCACTGTCGGCAGGCGCGCACTCGCTTAGGGTCGTGGCCTATGACGACTCGTTCACGGGTTCTACGGCCACAGTGCCAGTGACAGCCACGGCATCAGGGCAGACGGTGTCATGGAATGCCTGCATCTACACCGAGAACGGAGAGCAATACCAGGCAATGCAGATTTCGCCGAGCCAAACGCTGACTGGAGTGTTGCAGTCCCAGATGTTCTGGGGCCCGAACTGCAATCCGACGCAATGGACTGACCAGCTGAACGATGTGGGCCAGACGATGACCTTCGGTGCAGACTCAAGCTGGACCTACTGGTTTATCCATCGCGCCGACACACCGAATGTCTCAGCCGTGTGGACGATGGGCAATCAGAGTTCCGGCTGCGTCAACTACAGTACGGCGCCGGCTTGTAACTAAGTCGCGTCTAACCTGAGCCGCCTGCGAATGCAGGTCACGGGAAACTGACCTCGCATTCGCAGGGGCATTCGATGATGATTGGCGGGCAGCCCAACTTCGTATCCAGGCGTGCTACTGCTGATCGAGCGCTTTCAGAGCCTGCTCAGCCAATGCATTCCCATGCTTGTCTGAACGCTGATACCAGGCGATCGCCTGTTGGCGACTGGCAGCTACTCCGTGCCCGTGTTCATATAGGTAACCGACTTTATATTCGGCTTCCGGGCGATTTTTTTCGGCTGCCTGCATGTACCAGTTCATCGCCTGGCGGTAATCCTGGGGAACACCCAACCCCTGTTCATACATCTCGCCCAGACGGTACTGCGCGTCCGGACGTCCCTGTTCGGCTGCTTTCGTGTACCACTTGGCCGCTTCTGCAGAATTCTTAGGAGTGCCACGTCCCTGGTCGTACATCACGGCAAGCCGGTACTGCGCATCTTTGTAACCTTGCTTCGCGGCGAGCGTGTACCACTTAATCGCTTCGGTCGGATTCGGGGGCGATGAGCCAACATCGAGCATGCCAGCCAGCCGGTATTCACCGTCGGCGTAGCCTTGATCCGCAGCCATCTGGAACCACTTGATAGCCTCTTTTGAATCCCTAGGCATGGACAAGGCATAAGACATTCCGACCTGGACCTGTGCCGCCGGGTCACCGGCGATCGCTTTCTGTTTGAGAGCCGCAATGTCCGCCTGGTCCATTACACCAAGTGCAAGCGGCCCGCTTGCCACCATCAGCAATATTGAAAGCACGCGCTTCATTGATTTCCTTCCTTTGAGCGGGCCGGATGACTACGGGCCGCGCATCTGATCAACCTTCAAGGCTTCATTGTTGAAAGTGCAAAATAACCGGTTGAGTTGTTGTGGAGTCGAGATCCAATCCTACAAACTGAGAATTGCTGATAACCCAAACGGCGATGGTTGATCCCGTTGGGGAAGTGAGCAGGATCGTGCCGCGACCGTTATTTGAAACAGCCGAGACGCTATAGGTTCCCGCCACAACCTGATTGGGGCTGAGAGTTGAAGCCTGACTGAGATCCTGGGCGCCGCTGACGACACCGCGACCTCCGACTGAGCTACCTCCATCAAAACTGCTCACGCCGGAAGCGAGCGGGGTAGTTTGAACCACTGGATCGTCCGGCCCAAAGAGATAGGAACCGAGAATATCGGAGTTCGAGAACGGCGGCACTATCGTACTGGGATAAATTTCTCCGATTCCCGCGGCCGCTGTCGAAGCGTCCATGAGGAATCCCTGGTTCGGGCCAGTGGCGTACATGTACCAAATAGTGCTCCCGGTAGCGGTATCGAGATTCAACGTGCCGCGACCGTTCAACTCGAGGTCATAGGCTCCTGTCATTGATCCCCCGACAGTGATCTTGCCGCCGCTGTTCTCGTCGAAGGTCACAATCGTATTCACGCCTCCGTTGAACTGAAGCTGCCCGACGACATCTTGAGGTGCAGCTCCGGTTGATCCAGTCAGAGTGAAGATTGAAGGTCCATTGAATGATGTAGAAGTAAACGGAGCGCCGTTCTGTATCTCGCCTGGCCCACCAAGGATGAAATTGTTCTGGAAGATCGGGTCAGTCGAGACCAGCAGAATCTCATTCGCGGATACTACGTAGAATGCGAAATCAACGACGCCACTGCCCAAGCCCGGAATCAGCAGGGTCATGGTACCGCGTCCTGTCGGATCAACCGTGTACGTGCCAAAGAATGTAGGATAAGTGGGTGCGACGGATCCGGCATCGTTGAGATCCAGGGAACTGCCTGAAACGAAGCCCGCTCCGTCAGGGAAAATGAGACCCAGAGCGGCGACACGTCCGCCACCGGAATCCTCGCCGCTTAGACCCAGGACGTAGCCGTTGGCAAACACTGAAGGATCGAAGGCCGTGGGATCCTGGCGCGCGATTATTCCGGAGCCCCGCACACCGGACTGGTCGAAGCTGATGAAACGGCCGGTGGTGCCAAGCGAGTTGAGCGCGAATTTGTAAGTAAAGGTTCCCACAGGACTGTTAATCGTCATTGTTCCGCGATTGTCGCTGCCGACTTGATAGGTTCCCCCGATAGCGAGGCTTGTAGAAGCTCCGTTGAAGTTGTTAACGTCTTCCTCGCCGGAAGTGAGATCTCCGTGTCCATCAGCGGTGAATGACCCGACGGCCTGGTATGATCCATTACTGTCGTAGCCGGTGAATGAAAACGCGTATTGACCGGTCAGTTTCGAATTATTGGTGCCAACAAGTGATACCGTCGCCGATGCGGAAGCCGCGGTCATTGCCTGCGACGTCGCCTTGACGATAACGGTAGCTGGACTTGGCAGGCTCGCAGGCGCCGTGTAGAGTCCTGCCGTGCTAACTGTGCCGCAGCTACTTCCGGAGCAACCGGAACCGCTCACGGTCCAGGTGACAGCCTTGTTCGAACTACCAGTGACGCTCACCTGGAACTGCTCCTGTGTGCCAAGCGCAACGATCGCACTGGTGGGCGAAATGGTGACAATTACCGGCGGAATAACGGTCACGGTTGCCGATGCCGAAACGCTTAGGTCAGCGACCGATGTCGCCGTGACAGTTACTTGAGTGGGCATGGTGCTGGGAGCAGTGTAGAGCCCGGAACTGGTGATAGTTCCGCATCCTGATCCGGAGCAGCCGGTGCCGCTGACGCTCCAGTCAACGCTGGTATTAGACGTGCCACTTACGGTTGCGGTAAACTGCTTAGTCTGGCCTTCGACTACGCTTGCACTGGTTGGAGAGACGGTAATCCCGACCTTCTGAGTGACCTGTATCGATGCAGTTCCTGATTTCGTCGGATCGGCCGCGGATGTCGCAGTTACTGTTACGAAAGGCGGATTGGGCGCCGCGGAGGGAGCGGTGTAGAGGCCGCTTGTCGAGATCGTTCCGCAAAGTGTTGCTGTGCAGCCGGTTCCGCTCAGGCTCCACGTGACGGCGGTGTTGGTTGACCCCGTTACGCTAGCTGTGAATTGCTGCTGAGCGCCCACATTGACGGAGGCGGTAGACGGTGAAACGCCTACCGAGACGCTGTTGCTGATGATCGTAACCGTAGTTGAACCTATGATGGAGGAGTTCGAGAGCGACGCTGCCGTAACCGTAACCGTGTCGGGGCTGGGCGCTGTAGTCGGCGCAGTGTAAAAGCCGGAAGAATTGATTGACCCGCAGGTGATACCCGAGCAGCCGGCACCTGATACGCTCCACACCACGATGTTGCTTCCCGTTCCGCTCGCGGAGAACTGGATGGTACCTTGCGGCTTGACCTGGGGGCTCGCCGGGGAGATGGTTAGTTTTGGAACCGTAACGACCGTGACGGTGGCCGATCCTGACTGGCCGGGAGCGGCGACAGAAGTGGCAACCACCTTAACCGTCGGTGACGAAGGCACAGAGGAAGGCGCAGTGTACAGGCCGCTTCCGGAGATGGTTCCGCAAGCTGAGCCGCTGCAGCCAGAGCCCGAAAGACTCCACGTCACTGCAGTATTTGTGGTCCCGGAGACGGTCGCCGAGAATTGCTGCTGCGTGCCCGTAGAAACCTGAGCTGTCGATGGACTGACGGTCACAGAAACAGCGGCCGCGGCTTGGATGACAACACTTGCCGAGGCAGATTTCGTGGTATCCGCGACTGAAGTTGCCGTGACGGTGGCCAGAGCAGGACTGGGTACGGTAGTCGGCGCCGTGTATAGACCGGAGGAAGTGATCGCACCGCAAGAGCCAGCAACGCAGCCGATGCCGGTGACGGTCCAGGTGACACTGGTGTTTGAGCTACCCGTGACGGATGCTGTGAATTGCTGCTGACCTTTTATCGCGAGAGTCACAGAGCTCGGTGAAACAGAAACGGCAACGCTGGCCGTGCTACCGATAGTTACAGTTGCCGTACCAACCTGTGAGGCATCTGCCAAAGAGAATGCGGTAACCGTGACGGTGGATGGAGAGGGCGCGGTCGAGGGAGCGGTATAGAAACCACTGGAGTTGATGGAGCCGCACGTTATGCCGCTGCAGCCCGCACCCATCAGGCCCCAGGCGACCAGGCCATCGGGGGCACCGGCGGCCATGAACTGAACCTGGCCGCCTGTTTTGACCTCCGCTGACGAGGGGGAGACTGTTACCGAAGCTGCTGCGCTTGCCGTGATGATGAGCAGAGCGAATATGCACACTACCCACACGATTCTCTGAGTCCGGTTCATTCCTCACCCCCAACCAAGGTCATCCACCAGCGCCCAGCATTGATCAGGGGCTGTGTGTTAGTTCACTTGCGCGAAATCTGCTCATTGGCATGCGTGGAGGCAGCCAGGTTCAACTGCTGGTTCACCATGTCTTTGAGCGTTCCATAATCAATCACTCCACTGAAGAAATGTCCGTTGACAAAGAAGCTGGGGGTGCCTGTCAATCCGAGACTCTTTCCTTCCTCCAAGTCTTTCTTCACTGCCGCTGCCTCTGTGCCGTTATCGAGGCAAGCGTCGAACTTGTCGCCATCCAGCTTTAGAACGCGCGCGTGCTCCTTCAGCGAGTCCACGTCAAGCTGCCGGCTGTAGAACAAGACGTCGTGATATTCCCAGAACTTGCCCTGCTCGCCTGCGCAACGGGCAGCCTCTGCGGCCTTTTCAGCAGTGTGATGCATGGGGAGCGGGAAGTCCTTAAATACCAGGGCGACCTTGTCTCCATACTCTTTTTTTAGTTCCTGTATCTGCGGGTTTACCTTTTGGCAATACGGACACTCATAGTCCGCGAATTCCACGAAGACAACGGGCGCCTCCTGTGAGCCCCTGGTGTATGCCTTTGCGAGATTGAGGTCGACCGATGGCGGCATCAGGAGAACATTGATGCTGGCCTGCTTGCGAAGATTTTCAACATAGGCGACGCGCGCTTTCGTGCGGCGGAGTTCCCGGATGTGCTGCAGAACATCCGCGCGGACCGCTTCATACGGTTCCTGAGTGTCGAGGCCTTCGTAATAAACCTCAAGTTGATCTTCGGTCGGATCTTTTACATCCTTGTAGACCACGGTGCTCAGCAGTTGGTCCACTGACATGTTGTGTTGGCGCGCTTCGTTGGCGAGCAACTGGTCGTCGATCAACTCCTCAAGAGCTTTTCGCTGGTTGAGATAATATTGATATTCTGCCTGGAGCAGCTTGCCACCCTCCTTCTGCTGAAGATCGGTCATTGTAAGAGTCTTTCCGCCTACATTTGCAACGACAGTCGACGGATCGCTTGCACTTTGTCCAAGTGAAGACGCAACAACCGTCCCGAGGCACATTCCCGCAACCAACAAACTCGCGCACCGTGTGGTCCAGTTCATGATTTCCTTCCGTTTCGAGAGAACGAATTATTGTCATAAGGTGCGCCAGGCTTGCACCTTGCAAATCCCGGCGCACAAGTCACTTCCATCCACCATGTCTTGCCTGAGTAATCGGCAGGGCATGTTGCCATTCCTGTTACAAACCAAACAATCAGTCACCTGTACCGCAGCTGCAAATTCCCTGTCCGCTGCCAAGGATGTTGATAAACGCGCACTGCGCCTGCAGGTTTGCGAGCTCAGTAGCACCCAGGGTGGAGTCAGAGGATTCGGTCTCAGTAATTGGCCATGCAGTTCCAACCGCGTTCTGGACGTGAGTTACCCAAACACGAAGGTTGGACTTAGGGGTCACATTCGAGGTGGGATCGCACGGCGAGTTGTTGACTGCCGCGGAGACAACCTTGATAACGCCATTACGAGAGACGACGCCGGTTAATGGATTCGAGGTCAGATTCGACCGGACAGACAGTGTGCGCAGACCGTTGTGAGTCTCAACGCATCCGCAGCATTCCGTCAGCTGCTGATCCGCATCGAACACATAGACCATTGCGCACAGGTTTCCATACGTCAGGCCGGGATTGTCGATCCGGACTGTAGCGTCTGGAGCTGGTGCAGCATTGTTAGAGAAATAGTTGACCTTGTAAACGTCTTGAGCCGAGGCAGCGCCAGCGCCGATAATGGCGATGCCAACGATCGCAACGGCTACAAGGAGTGTCTTACAGAATGTACCTTTCATTCGAATTCCTCCTGGGCGTCTGCTCACTGTGGGGGACAGCAACAACGCCTGATGCTAAACTCTAGACCTTCACAAAAGTAAAGCAATTACCCAAGTGACTTAGCCCTGACCGCTATGCAGCGCTGACTAATGCTTTTGGTATAGTACATAGCGGACGTCGGCATAATTACTCGCTGAAATACAGCCAGTCGAACTTGTAACTCAGAGCTCACGGCATCCTTCGCGTGTGTAGGTTGCTCCCCACGCCTGCAGGTTACTCCTGGAGATATCAACGGTACCTTTAAGCTGCAAATGCCCCCCTCGATGGAGTGCGATTCACGGCAAGCAGGCTGGCCGGAAATCGATATATTTATCGCGCGATGTTGCCTCAGTGATGACGAAACGCAGTTCCTACTCAAGCAGCAGCGCGGTCCAGCGAGGCAACCAACGCCAATCCGCAGGGACGGTCTATTGCTGCGGCGCTGACTGCGATTGAGAGGTGGCCTGATCATCCAACACCTGCTGCTGACGCTTCTGTAGCTCATCGAGAATCTGGCCGGGGGTTTTGTTGGACTGGGCCGCGAGCTGCTGTATGTTGATTCCTGTGGGGACCGAGGAAGGGATTGCGGCCGGCTGTGTCGGCACAGCTACGGGAGGGGGCTCGGCTGCCTCAGCCTCGGCATCTGGCTGAGCTCCCTGGCCTCCGTAGAGCGTGGCTTGAGCTGCCGGAGGCCCTGCCTGGGTCGACGCCACCAGGGTAGATGGGGAAATATTTGTTCGCTCGCTCAAAATCAATCGCTTGACAAGGCGGGGATCTTTCTCAGAGCCTACGATGATGTAGTTGTATTTGCTTCCATCCATCAACGCGACCAAGGCGTCAGTGATGGTAGCTGGGCCCATATTCAAAAAGACGGGCTCGGAGTCGACGCTGGACGGCATGTCGACTACGAGACCAGTTGCAGAACGGACTGACTCAAGGACTGATGCAAAGTCTTGTCCATTTGCCCGAATAGTCAGCTTTCCGTCTGTGAGTTGAGCGATGGGCGGACCGGCAACAGACTCGGTCGGCTCGGACGTCGCATCCGAATGGTCAGCTGTCGCGGAGGGTCGGAGTGAATTTTGTCCGGGATGTTCGCGTTTGCAGAATTGTCCTTGCGGGTCGGATGATTCCTGCCCTGCGTTAGTGGAGAGTTTCAGCCGATCTGTTCCGCCTTCCATAGCAGACTGCGGGTCGGCAGGCCCCTGGTGGGAGGCAGTCTGGGAGGGAAATGTTCCTTCACAACTCTTGCTGGTCGTCGCTGTACTGGTAGGACTCGAAACCTTCTGGCCATGAGTCGACACTGCCGCGACGGAAGCGGTACATAACGCCAGGATTGGCACTTTGTTACGGAGGAATTGCGAAAAGGTTAAAAGCGTGTTTCCGCGGTTCCGTGACATTGGCTCACCCCCTAGAATTCGCACTCGCGATTGCATCATATTGGGGGGTGAGGAGCAATCGTGCATCCGGGCTAGTCAAACGAGGTAGGCCAATTGTGCTCATCCGGTAACTGGTTAGTGCAAAAGAACAGCTACAAAAGATGCAACACATGAGGCTTGACACCCAGTCGCTTCATGCACCACACTTCGGGAGCTGAATTGAAAAGGGATTAGTTCTTCTTTCCGATGGAATTAGTTCGAGTCGTGAGAAGTTTTCAGTAGATTAGCGGCGAAAGACTCCCTGCCCCAATCCCCTATTTATGGTGCAAGGCCCCGGCGAGGGAAGCAACAGAAAGGAGATCGGCGTGCTCACCACTGCAACTTCAGGCCAGGGATTCATCCTGCTTGACTCCAGACTGCGACCAGTTGCCTATAACTCTGAAGCGGTACAGATACTTTCATTCCCCACCAGACCCGAAAGCATCAAACAGCTCTCTCAGTTCCTCGGTGACAAGATCCGTTCCACACTTGTAAACGGCGGTTCACCGGAAATGCCCGAATTTGTGCGGGAGTGTAAAGCCGGCAGGCGAACTTATTCCTGCCGGGCCTTTCGCATTGATTGTAATAGTGTTACCGACATTTCTACACCGATTTCCTTTGCCATCCTACTGGAGCGCCATGTGTCCAGCGCAGCGGCGTTGGCCAACCTGTCTCGCCAATTCGAGCTGACCGCACGTGAGTGCGAGACGGTAGCCCTTCTTCTTGAGGGATTGACGAGCAAAGAAATTGCCAACCGGATGAAGATAAGCCCCAACACGGTTAAAGCATTCCTGCGGCTGGTAATGGTCAAGATGGACGTGTCAACGAGATCGGGCATCGTTGGCAAGGCTTTGGGTCCTACGCATTAGAACCCGAAATGTGTAACAGCAGGGGTGACAATGGCTTCGGACTACGCCATCTGAAGAATGTACTTCTCGCCCCGGCTCGCGCAATGATAGCTCTGCGTGAAGACAGCACCCAAAGCCGACCGGCGCAGGCAAGCACGGTTCCCCCAGAACCTTAGAGTCTCCATCACTCCCCTGCCCGACGTCGGGGCTAAAAAGGTCAAAGGCAGCACTATTGCGGGCTCCATCCACAACATGAGCCAGGGCGGCTTGTGCGTGATCACGCCGCGAGCGCTGCAGAAATCGTCTGTTTTGCGCTGCGAAATTGCCATTGGAGAGGCACCCATCAAAATCAGCACCCTGATGCAGGTGCGCTGGACCGAAAGACAGAAGCTCCGTCCGGAGAAATTTCTTTCCGGACTTTCTTTCCTTCTTTAGGGCCTCCGATCAGAGGGACGCAGCCACTTCACTCTCCTCGAATCACGATTCCCCGCCCCCCCAGTCCGAAACGACCCTTCTCCGCTTCTTGATCCAAGCAGCCTGTCTACTTTTCTACTTTCGGATATTCGTGCTTTAGTCCATTTGGATTAGATCGCATAAACTACCGCTCCCGAAGTAGGTCGAGCTAGTTAACCGTGAAGAGGAATTGCAATTAGAGCGGAGCGCATTAAAGTTTTACTCCGGCAAGAAGGCTGGCTAACCCACAAAGACTAGCCTTGACAAAAACAAGTTGTAGCAGTGTTCCGAATTACTAAGTAGCCAGTAAGGAGTTCCTCAGTGATGCGTTTACGAAAGGGTTCACGGTTCGTCCCCCATGCTCTTGTCTGCTTCGCAGGAGTTGTTGCGGCATCGCTTTCCGCGGGGTGCGGGACTCCTCATTTAATTGATCTTTCGGTCGCGCCCGGACGCATCTCGATCGCGTTGGGAGACACCGCCAAGTTTACGGTGATGGCAAATTACAGTGATGGTACGAGCGAGGATGTAACCGGCTCTGCGACGTGGAGCACATTGAACACGAGCATCGCGACGGTCACCCCGGGTGGTGTTGCGTCTCCTGTGGCAGTGGGGACCACGTCGATTGTTGCGAGTGCGTATGGCAAGAACGGCACAGCCTCACTCATTGTTTCCAAGGCCACCCTTACGGCAATATCAGTGACGTCACCTGCTGCAGCGATTGCATTAGGCCAAAGCGCTCAACTGCAGGCGCAAGGTACTTACTCAGACAAAAGTGTGCAGGATATAACCGATCAGGTAAGCTGGAGCGCCGCACAGCCCGGCGTGGTCACGATTACGTCGACTGGGTTAGCCATCTCGAAAGCGGTTGGGAACACGCAGGTAACGGCGTCGCTAAATAGCATCAACGCTTCGGGCCAGCTCACCGTTTCGTCAGCGGCCCTCGCCTCAATGGCAGTGCGCAGCAAGGATGCTTCTGTGCCCCTGGGTGCAAGCGAGCAATTCAGCGCGATCGGCGCTTATACGGACGGCAGCACGATGGACCTGACGAGCACTGCCACCTGGTCAAGTTCGGCTCCGGGCGTCGTGAGCATCAACGGTGCCGGATTGGCCGCGACCAAGGCGGTGGGGAGCTCGTCGATTGGCGCGGCGGTTGGCGGAATTAGCGGTATGACGGCATTTACCGTATCGCCGGCTGCCTTGGTGTCAATCGCAGTGACAGCCAGCACCGCATCATTGCCGCTTGGCGGCAAGGGCCAATTGACCGCGACGGGTAGCTACACAGACAGCACCACGAAAGACCTCACTGGATCGGCGACCTGGACCACCTCGGCTCCCGGGGTGATCTCCGTCAGCAGCGGAGGCGCCGTCCAAGCGAAGGGCATCGGATCCGCAGGAGTCTCAGCTTCTTCTTCAGGTATCACGGGCAGCGCAAACTTGAATGTTGGAACCGCGGCGCTGGTCTCGATCGCCGTGGCCGCAAGCCATCCTTCATTACCGCTCGGAAGCGGGGAGCAGCTGACCGCGATCGGGACATACACGGATGGCAGCACGAAGGACCTCACAGGATCTGCAACATGGGCCAGTTCATCACTGGCAGTAGTTTCCGTCAGCAGCGGAGGAGCTGTTCAGGCCAAGGGTATAGGATCTGCCGATGTTTCAGCAACTTCCTCCAGCATCACAGGCAGCACCAACCTGAGTGTCGGTTCAGCGGCGCTGGTGGGTATCACCATTTCCGCGGCGACTGAGAGCATTCCACTCGGTGACACCCTGCAACTGAGTGCGCTTGGCACCCTCACCGACGGAACCACCCAGGACCTAACCGGCTCCGTTAGCTGGGCCAGCTCATCTCCACAAGTACTCAGTGTACGCGGGGCTGGTCTCGTTGCGGGCGTGTCAATCGGCGCCGCCGGTGTGACAGCCGCCTCCGGTGGCATCTCCGCGGCTAAGAGCCTCAGTGTTTCCGCTCCGGTGCTGTCCTCGATACAGCTCGCGCCAGTCGCTCCCACCGTTCCATTGGGGGGCAGCCTTCAGCTCACAATAACCGGCAATTTTAGTGATGGAAGCACACAGGATGTAACCCAGCAGGCGAGCTGGAACATCGACACTCCTACGATCGCGTCTATCACTACAGGAGGGGTTGTGAGCGGGCTGCAAGTTGGCACTACGGGAGTTGAGGCCTCGATCAACGAAATACAAACGTCAGATACGCTCACCGTGCAACCCCTGCTGACGGTCTCTTACTTCGACGCCACGTCGGGTATTGACTCAACAATGCGGATCACCAATCCAGGAACGACTGGACAGGATTTGTGCGCGATGGTCTACATCTTCGATCAGGATCAGCAGATGAGCGAATGCTGCGGCTGCCTGGTTTCCCAGGACGGACTGCTGACGTTGTCGCTCCAGAAGGACCTGCTAAGCAATCCCCTGACGGGTGTCGCGTCAACATCCGGAACTGTGATGCTTGTTTCCGGGCAGCAACTGAGTAGCGGCGGTTGCAATGCGTCCTCAGTGACTCCAGCAGGCACTGTAGTAGCCTGGGCGACCCACCTGCCCCAGTCAAAGTCCGGAGCCTTGACCAGCGCGGAAGTTCCGTTTTCCACCTCGCCACTGAGTATGACACTCTCATCGTCGCTTCAGGCGCAATGCTCATTCATCCAGCAACTCGGCAGCGGGCAAGGTCTGTGCGGCTGCGGGAGCGGTCAACATTGATGCCTTTTGCTGCCTTGGAACTGACTGAGGGCTGTAACACCGGCTCTGTAGTTACCTTAACTCGATGAAAGAGTAGCCGTTATGGTGCGGCTATCGCGCCTCTCCCAGGGGCGCCCTCCGATTCCTGAGACTACGCCAATTGCATCATTGCGATGCGCCCGCTCAAGGTGTTGCAATTGCTGTCCCGAAAGGTTTGAAGCGCCAAGATAGGTTCCTATCTTGAAATCTATGGTGCATTTACCTGTCAAGCACGCCGACAGGCGGGACGCATGAAAGCCCTTGCAGAGCAGGAGCGGCACTGAATCATCGCCCAGTCTTAATCCAGACGACTGGCAACACAATTCAAGGCGGCAACACATGAGATACCAAGTAAAGGTCGCGCTGGTTATTCTTGCGGCACTGATCTGCCCTGCGGTTGCCCTTGCAACCGTATCGGTTTCGATATCTCCCTCCACAGTACAGGTGCAGCCCGGCGGCCAGGCGCAGTTCAATGCAGTAGTGAGCGGAACGACGAACAGTGTAGTCGTCTGGAGTTTGACGGGGGTCAACTGCAGCGGTGTCGCCTGCGGTCAGATCAGCAATACAGGGATTTATCGGGCGCCCGCAACGGCACCCAGCCCAAATGTTGTAACCGTAACGGCGACAGTGCTTGCCGACCTTTCCGTCACGGCCAGTGCGGCCGCCATCGTTGGATCTTCTTCTGACGTTAAAGTCACTGTTTCTCCGACTACAGGTAGTGTTCTTGTGGGCCAACAGCAGCAATTTGTTTCTTTCGTCAGTGGGACAACGATTACGGGCGTCAACTGGAGTCTCTCCGGTGCATCCTGCGCAAGCTCCGGGTGTGGCACGATCTCTGCAACGGGCATCTATACTGCGCCCGCGACCTTGCCGTCTCCGGCCCAGGTTACGGTCACAGCGACCTCCATTGCCGATCCGTCGAAGTCGGGTACTGCCGTAGTGACCGTGGCGTTACCCGTCACGATTAACATCTCTCCAATATCGGCAACGCTGAACACCGGGATGCAGAAGCAGTTCACTGCTGCGGTTGCGAATACCACGAACACCGCGGTGACCTGGAACGTTGCCGGCAACGGCTGCAGCGGAACAAGCTGCGGAACGATTACAAGTGCAGGCTTGTATACCGCGCCATCCTCGGTGCCAAGCCCTCCCCAGGTCTATGTGGCAGCAAAGTCGGTGGCAGATCCGACCAAGACCAGCACAGCGACGGTTACGATCATTCCGCCAGTGGCAGTTTCCATTGCGCCGACGTCAGCGCAGATCCTAGCAGGTGCCCATCAGCAGTTCACTGCGACGGTTAAGAATACGACGAACACCTCCGTGAACTGGAGCGTCGCCGGCAGTGGGTGCAGTGGATCGGCTTGCGGAACGGTCACTTCCAGTGGGCTCTACTCTGCGCCAGCTGCGGTACCCACACCGGCTCAGGTCTTTCTCACGGCGACATCGGCGGCGGATCCCACGAAATCCAGTACAGCGTCGGTAACGATCATCCCGCCGGTGGGAGTATCCATATCGCCGACGACCACCCAAGTAGTTATCGGAACTAATCAGCAGTTCACGGCAACCGTAACGAACACGACCAACACAGCGGTGACGTGGGCTGTGGGGGGTAGTGGCTGCGGCGGAGCGGCGTGTGGAACCGTATCGAGCGCAGGACTGTATACCGCGCCCGGCAGCGTACCTACGCCCGCGCAGGTTTGGGTAACGGCGACCTCAGTTGCCGATCCGACCAAGACCAGCACCGCGACGCTGACGATCGTTCTTCCCGTGGCGGTGACCATTTCGCCTAAGAGCGTTCAGCTGCTTACGGGAACCACACAGCAGTTCAGCGCAACAGTCGCAAATACCACAAATACCGCTGTGACGTGGACCGTCGCTGGAACCGGCTGCACGGGCGGGGCATGCGGGACTATTACATCGGGCGGCCTGTATACGACGCCGAACACCGTGCCCAGCACTGCCGAGGTGTTTGTGACTGTAACTTCGGTCGCGGATCCGACTAAATCCAGTACGGCCTCGGTGACGATAAGCCTGCCGGTCGCTGTGACTGTGTCACCAGCGACAGAGACGGTAGCTCTTGGCGGCCACCAGCAATTCACTGCGAGTGTGGCGAATACGACGAATACCGCTGTGACGTGGAGTATCACCGGTTCCGGCTGCAGTGGAGCAACCTGCGGGACCATCACGACCGCTGGCCTCTATACAGCCCCGGCTTCTGTGCCGACTCCCGCGCAGGTGACCGTGAAGGCTATTTCGGTGGCCGATCCGACGAGATCGGGATCTGCCGTAGTGACGGTAAGCTTACCACTCGCGATAAGTGTCTCTCCGGGCTCGGCAACGGTTACCGCCGGGACGCAGAAGCAGTTCACGGCAACTGTGGCAAATACAAGCAATACCACTGTGACATGGAGCGTAAGCGGAAGCGGCTGCAGTGGAGCAGCCTGCGGCGTCGTATCTCCCACGGGTCTTTATACAGCGCCGTCCACCGTTCCAAGTCCCGCACTGGTTTCCCTGACAGCTACTTCGGTAGTCGATTCTACGAAGTCGGGAACCGCATCGATCACAATTGTTCCGCCCGTTTCGGTGGCAGTTTCGCCTGCAGTTGTCCAGGTGATTACGGGAGCTAAGCAGCAGTTCACGGCTACGGTGAAGAATGCGACCAACACCGCTGTGACCTGGAGCGTGAGCGGCAGTTGCAGCGGAGCGGCCTGCGGCACGATTACGAGCAGCGGCCTGTACACAGCGCCGGCTGCGGTTCCCAATCCTGCATTGGTTGTAGTCACAGCGACGTCGGTAGTGGATCCCACCAGGTCAGATACGGCATCGGTGACGATCATACCTCCGGTGGGAGTAGCGATCTCGCCGACGACGGCAACGGTAGCTATCAGCGCCAACCAGCAATTCCTAGCAACAGTGAACGGCAGCAGCAATACTGCCGTGACCTGGAGCGTAATGGGTAGCGGTTGCAGTGGAGCAACCTGCGGCAAAATCACGTCCAGTGGTTTCTATACTGCGCCAGCGACGGTTCCGAATCCAGCCACGGTTACGGTGACCGTCACGTCGATTGCCGATCCAACGAAGTTCAATACGGCCACTGTGACGATTATCCGTGCAGTCTCTGTGAGCATTTCGCCCACGATGACACAGGTAGCAACGGGGGCAACTCAGCAATTTGTTGCAACCGTGACCGGCAATTCAAACACGGCCGTCAGCTGGAGCGTCACCGGGGGTGGCTGCGGCGGTGCAGCATGCGGCAAGATATCGACGAGCGGCCTTTATACCGCACCGTCGGCTGTTCCGAATCCGGCACTAATCTCGGTTACAGCAACGTCGGTGGTGGATCCTACGAAATCTGCAACGGCAGCGGTAACGATAGTTCCGCCGATTGGCGTGACCATTTCACCGACAACGACAACCGTTGCGGCGGGCGGGCGTCAGCAATTCCTAGCCTCTGTGAGCGGTACGACCAACAACAGCGTCACGTGGAGCGTGGGCGGCAGCGGTTGCAGCGGTTCCGCGTGCGGGGTTGTGTCTTCGACCGGCATGTACACCGCGCCGACTACGATCCCCACGCCAGCGCAGGTTACGGTCAAGGTTGCGTCGGTTGTGGATTCCACGAAAGTCGCCTCTGCTACTGTGACACTCGTCCCACCTGTAGCGGTGAAGATTGCGCCAACCACCGCAGAAGTTGCGGCGGCGGGAGGGAGTCAACAGTTCATCGCGACGGTAACTGGCTCTACGAATACCAGCATTACTTGGAGCGTAACGGGCACGGGTTGCACCGGCGCATCGTGCGGCACAATTTCGAATACTGGCCGTTATACGGCTCCTGGTATAGTTCCGAGTCAGGCTGATGTCACAGTCACCGCAACCTCGGCAGCCGACACGAGCAAGGCCGCGAGCGCCTCCGTAACGATCATTCCGCCCGTTGCCGTTAGTGTCTCGCCTTCCACCATACAAGTAGTGAGCGGCGGTCATCAGCAATTCACTGCGACTATTACCGGCTCCCAGAACACAGGCGTGACGTGGAGCCTGTCGGGTTCCGGTTGCAGTGGAAGCAGTTGCGGAAGTATCACTTCGACCGGTCTCTACACCGCACCTGGGACAATTCCGAATCCGGCGCAAGTAAAGGTAATCGCCACTTCGGGTACGGACAGCACGAAATCCGGGTCAGCTACGGTTTCGATCATCGCACCTGTAGTGGTTACAATCACTCCGACAAGCGCCACGATTGCAATTGGCGGTCAACAACAGTTCGAGACTAAGGTCACCGGCAGCACCAACATGACCGTCGATTGGAGCGTGAGTGGCGCAGGATGCTCGGGATCTGGCTGCGGCACCATCAGCTCAAGCGGTCTATACAAGGCACCCGCTTCCGTACCTTCACCGGCCACGGTGATCGTCAAGGCTTCATCGCAGATCGACGTAGCGCAGTCGGCTTCCGCGACAGTCAGCATCGTTGCCAACCTTGACGCCAAGCTGGACGGTGAGTACGCCTTCCAGTTCACTGGATTTGACAGCAACGGCGTTTATCAGGCGGCAGGATCCTTCACCGCCGATGGAGCTGGAAACGTCACTGCGGGTCTGGAGGACGTCAACAACACGGCTGGTCCAGCGACAAGTGTTCCGTTCATTGGAACCTACAATGTGAGTGGCGACAATCGCGGTGTGCTCACTATTTCGAGCGCGATGGGAATGCAGGTCTTCCGGTTCGCCCTCAATGTGGCGGGCACGAAAGCAAGATTCATCGAATTTGATGCCTCAGGGATTCGTGGAGCAGGAGAGATCGACAAACAGGATCCTTCGGCATTCAAAGTCTCCTTACTTAAGGGAGCGTACGTTCTGAAACTCGCAGGCATAGACACTTTGAACGCACGCATTGGAGCTTTGGGTATATTTGATTTCGATGGCGGCGGTAATATTCTCGGCGGAAGCATGGATGTGAACGATGGTGGCACGGTGTCGCCGACTTTCGCATCATTCGCGGGCATTTATCGTGTCGACAGCACGGGCCGCGGCATTGCGAATCTGAACATCCCGGGATTCGCCGGCGGTGCCTTCCGCTTCGCGTTTTACGTGGTATCGACGACGAAGCTGCTGTTTATCTCGATGGATCAGCTGAGCCCGAGCAATCCTCTCTTCGGCGGCCCGGCTGAACTACAATCCGGGGCGCCTTTCCTGTCATCGGTGTTGAGCGGCCCGACCGTATTCAGCCTGAGCGGGGAAGAGGCCAGTACTCCACAAATTATTGTGGGGTGGATCTGGTTCGATGGTGTTTCGCAGCCATTCGTGCACTTTGATCAGAACACGGGCGGCACTGTAAAAACAGGCAACGAGCTGACCGGCGCCTATGCTGTCGGAGTCAACGGACCTGGAACTCTGAACCTGGATAACTCGAATGGTCAGAACAGAGTCTGGTACGTCTACACCATTGGGCAAAACCACGCCTTCATGATGGATGCCTCTTCGGCTGAGGTTGGAATGGGCGAACTCAATCCGCAGACAGTGGCGCCGCCTTTCTCCAACGCCGATATTCTAGGCACTTATCTGCTCGGATCGGGCGAGCCGCTGATATCTACGGCTACACTCAGTTCCGGTGTCAGCGGCTTCGATGGCAAGAATGCGATAAGCGGTACAGAGGACATCAGCATAAGCTCAGGCTTGACTGTTGCACAGGCAATAACGGGCAGTTACAGCGTGTCGAGTTCGCTTAACACAGGACGGGGGACTTTGATCCTGACCTCTCCGTCGGGTAAAACCTTTGCACTGTGGGTTACCAGCGACGCTGAGGTCTTAGGACTTGAAACGGACTCGTCCAATGCTCACCCAGTGGTCTTGTACTTTGAACAGTGAGTTGCGGCCGCTCCTGGGGCTTGCGATGCACGCTCGTACGCTTCGTAAGCCGGCTTCCAAAAAATTCGCGTCGAGTCCTCGCGGCAGTTCGTCTTCATCCGCGACCTCGTGCGTGGCCATCGCGAATCGCCTGCCTGCCCACTCCTTGGCTGATCAGCCTCCCAGCTGCCATCTCGGGAGAGACGGCAGAAGCTCCCCTCTTTGTTTTCCTGCGTGAGTCTAGGGCCGAGAGTTTGTGGCGATGGTGGCAAGGGCTAACGCAGCCGTTCCACCTCCGTTCGTCGGCGAGGACATGTGCACATCACCGCGCGCACCTGCGTAGGCTTGTCCAGCCCGATAAAGGCGATGAATTCTGCAAAGTCACGCTTCTAGTTGCGCTTCGTTTTCTTGTTGGTTATGTTGCCAAGAGGAACGACGCCGGGCGTCTTATGCGATGCACCTGGCGGGCGCGATGGTATTGGTGAACGTCATGCGGATTCCGTGCTTCGGCCGCAGGATGACCATCGGGCGCGCTTCGATCATTTGGCCCGGGACCAATTGAAAATCGTATTTTCTGAGCAGATCGCTCAAAATCATGAGGATCTGCAGCATCGCGTAGTTTCCGCCGACACAGCCTCGTGGTCCGCCCCCAAAAGGTAGATAGGTGAAGGGTGTGCGCAACTTCTCGTTCGCCTTGGTGAAACGATCCGTATCAAAATTCTCAGGATTCGGCCAGTAGCGCAAAGCATGGTGCGCACCGTACACATACACAATGACCATCGATCCGGCGGGTATGGCGACGTCGCCTACACGGTCGTCTGCGACAGCCATGCGGTCGATCATCCAAAACGGCGGGTAGAGGCGAAGCCCCTCCTGAATGACCTGAGTCGCAAATTCGAACTTGGGAACGTCGCTGTGGCTCAGAACCGCTTCGCCGAGAACGGAGTCAAACTCCTGCCGTACCCTTTCCAGACAGTCCGGACGCGAGCTCAAAAGATAAAGAAGCCACGATAGCGCATTCGACGATGTTTCATGGCCGGCAACCAGAAGCTGCATGCTCTCGCTAAGGATGAGCTTATCGCTCATGCCTTCGCCATCGCTGTAACGCGCATCCATCAAAGTCTGCAGCAGATCCTGGCCGGGGGGTTCGTTGCGGCGCTTCTTGATGTATTCGAGCAGAATTGCGTCCGCGCGAGTTCGCATGTCTTCGTGTTTGCGCAATTCGCCCGAGACGGCAAACCAGGGGTTCAGGTAGGGCTGAAGGGTTTGCCGAACGATGAATTCCTGGACAGTGCAGATAGTATGGCTAACGAGGTCGATGTCTTCGTCCTTCAACCGCGCGCCAAATAGCGATCGGGCGACCATCGCAAAGGTAATTTTCATCAGCTGGGGGTAGATATCAACGGGGCCACCACCGACCTGTTTGTCGAAATCCCGAAGCGAGTCGGCAACGGAATCCTGCATGATTGACGACAGCGCATCGAGCTGTTTTCGATCGAAGCCCTTCTGGATGAGACGCCGCTGCGTGCGCCAGGCTTCTCCGTGGGTGGTGAGAAGACCTTTCCCCAGGAAGTGGCCCATCCGCTTTACCTGAATCTCGGATTTTTGGTAGTTCTCCGCATTGGTCTTCAAGACGTGCTGAATGACGGCGGGATCGATGGTAACGATCGCCTCCTTGAGACCACCCAAATAGAACCGGAATGTGTCGCCAAAGGTTTCGTTATACCTGGCCAAAACCTGTACGGGATTGCGGGCCATTGCGGCAGAATCCACAAAGCAGCGCAGTCGAGAAACAGCGGGGACAGGCGTCGGTAAGATCATGCCCGGCCTTCCTGATATTTGCCTCGAACCGAGGGAGAATTTATGTCACTTGGAGGAAGTGGTAGTTGAACCATAGTAAAGATAAAACGCTCAGAATCAGTTTTCGTTCCCCAGTTGCTTCAAAAGTATCAAATGATGCCAGATCGCCCGGGTGATGGTGGGGTTCTGACGATAGGGAACCCCAAACTCCTTGGCGGTCTCCCTCACAATTCTGGTCAGCGGAGCATAGTGGGTGTGGCACACGAAAGGGCAGAGATGGTGAACGATGTGATGGTTAAGCCCGCCCACGAGCCAACCGACAAGCGGGTTTTCCGTCGCATAATCGGCCGTCGTCGCGAAGATGTGATACACGCCGTTGTCAAACTCACCACGGTTCGAGGGAAAGTAAGTGCTGTCGATTGTGTGCGTCGTCTGAAATACGAGCGTTACGGATAGACCGACGATCAAATGGACCAGGAGGAACGATCCGGCTACCAGGAGAGGCGATTTTCCCAGTACCATCACCGGCAAAACAACCATGTAGGTGAGGTAGAAGCCCTTGCCGGCAAAGAGAATGGCGTATTCGCGCAGAGAATGTTTGGTGCATTTCAGATATTCGTGGGACGGGAAGAAAAAGCATTTAAAGTCTTTAAACAGCACATAATCGAGAGAGAACAGCGCGTAAACGAACAGCGCATAGATGTGCTGGAAGCGGTGCAATGGCGTCCGGGATTCATAGGGCGTAAAGCGAAAGATTCCGTGCCCCGAAATGGCATCATCTTCGCCGTGGAGATTGATGCAGGCGTGATGGCCCCGATGATGGAGGATACGCCACATATAGGAACTGATTCCGCACAGATCGAAGACATAGTTTAGGGTTTTGTTGATGAACGACCGGGACGAGATGGCATTGTGATTGCTGTCATGGGCGATATTCAGTAAAAGAAACGTCTGCGCCAGGCCGCCTACAAGGTAAAGGGCGACGAACTTCCCAAGACCCGGCCTAAGTGCATACAGAGCAATCCAGACGCCCACGAGGACTGCCAGACCCACAGCGACCTTGACCCACATCGTACGGTCTGCCTTGGGAGAAATGTTCTGGTCGGCAAAAAACCTATCGAGGCGGCGACGTAAGACTTTGGGGAAGAGAGACGCACCGACCGGTTCGATCATCAGCGAGGCTGAGCTTTCCGATGGTACAAGATCCGCCGTATCCGGCTCTTGAGCGATCACCGCTTCGGTTTCGAATGTCACCGGCGCCTCCGTGATCATGATAATTCGGTCTGAGGCGTTCCATACGTCGCATCCGGGGTGCGCACCCGCAGCGAGATTGTTGCCGCGACCCTGACAGCTCCTCGTAACTCGATGCTAGTTCGAGGCATAAGGGCAATCAAGAAAATTCGAACGGACAATGCTTTTGTTAATATAGAGCCACCAATGAACCGTAGCGAACGGGGGCTCCGCATATGCCATGGATACTCGGCGGAGTTCGCAAGTCTCTTTCGCGCCCTGTGCGGTGAAAGGAAAATATCCGTTTCCCCGCGAGCCGAGCGACACAATGCTGAGAAAAAATTACGCATATATTCTCAGAGTCGGCCCGGATTTCAGGTCGGCACTTCGAGACTCAGTGGTGTTGCACCCTCGCTCGGTGGGGAGGGATCTTTGGTTACTGACTCACGCTTTATTCAACGTTGGAGGATCGCTGATTGATGATGGCGTCAATTTTAAGCCACCTGGGTAGGCTGGCAGATGAGCACCCGGACAAACTCCTTTATTCGTACCTTGACGTAAACGGCGATCCGATCGAAGGCTATACCTACGCGTCGTTCCTCCACCGAGCGCAGGCGATCGCTGGACGTTTGCTGAAAGAGGGTCGTTTCGCGGCGGGCGACCGGCTTCTGCTTGCCTACCCACCGGGGCTCGAAATGATCTGCGCATTCTTTGGTTGCGTGCGCGCCGGATTAATTCCCGTGCCGGTCTATCCGCCCAGTTCGCGTGGTTTCCAGAGCGCTCTGTACAAGATGGTCCACATCGCAAAGGACTGCCAGGCGGCTGGGATTCTGACGAGCAGAGACTACCACGCGTCCCTCAAGACGAATCTGGCCAGAAGTGGCGTCTACACCTCCGGCGTTGACGTAGATTACATTTCCGGTCTTCCCTGGATCGCCACGGAAGATTTTGTGGATACGATTTCCGACCTGCCGGCCATCGAGCCTTCGAAGATCTTGTTTCTCCAGTACACGTCCGGTTCGACGATGGAGCCCAAGGGTGTGATCGTGACCCACGAAAATATCCTGCATACCTGCCCGCTCGTGATCGACCATCCAGCGCCGGTCGTCGTTTCCTGGCTTCCGCAATATCACGATATGGGACTGATCGGGTGCTACCTATATCCAGCATTGAAAGGTGGCACGACCTATGGTTTCGCTCCCATGGACTTTATTCAGCGGCCGATCCTGTGGTTCGATGCGATAACGACCTACCACGCCACCGCGACGGCAGCCCCCAACTTCGCCTACGACTATTGCCTGCGCGCAGGGAGGCTTTCCAAGGAGAGCCTGGAGGCTTGTGATCTCAGCTCGCTTCGCATATTGATGTGTGCCGCGGAACCCGTAAAGCCGGACACCTACATCCGGTTTCTAGAAGCTTTTCAGCCCTATGGACTCAAGGCCGAGAGTTTCTATGCCGCCTACGGGCTAGCCGAGAATACTCTGGCGGTCTCACTCGGCGGTCGCAACATCGTTTCCGTCAACAAGCGTGCCCTCGCGCTGGGGAAGGCCCGCATGACTACTGAGGTCTCAGAAATCGATGGGGCCAAGCAGATTGTCAGTTGTGGAACCCCGCTCCCGGATCTCGACGTTAAGATCGTGGATCCGGAAGGGCATTTCGCTCTTAAGCCAGAGCGCATTGGCGAAATTTGGGTCGCCGGAACCGGCAAGTGTCTGGGTTACTGGAATAATCCCGAATTGACTCTGAAGCAATTTCGTGCGCGTCTCGTAGACGATACTCCCTATGACGACGGCTACCTTCGGACCGGCGACATAGGATTCTTCCACGATGGCGAACTCTACATCTGCGGTCGCATCAAGGACATGATTATTCTCCGCGGGCAAAACTATTACCCGCACGACATTGAGAACGTCGTGGAGAAAGCATCCAGTCTGATCCGGCAGAATTGCGTCGCTGCTTTCCAGATTCAAGAGGACAGCGAACCTGCGCTGGCAATCGTCGCCGAAGTCAAAAATCCTCGGGCGCTTCCCGAAGCACGAAAGATTGCCGCGGCGGTCCGGAATTATCTCAACGTGGAAGTGGCGGCGATCTCCCTCATCGCACCTCGTGCGATCCCGAGAACGAGTTCGGGGAAGATCATGCGCCATAAGACCAAGCAGATGTTGCTGCAAGGTCAGTTCACCGTTCTCTCCGACTTTTCTCGGGAGAAGGACGCCGGGAACTGCTCGTCCGATCCCGACATGAATTCCACTTTCGGCGAATTGAAAGCCAGGTACAACCTGACAGGTCTGGAATCCTACAACCTCGTAGAAGCCGGCTTGGACTCCCTGGATCTTGTTGTGTTCATGCATGAGCTCAAGGAAGTCCTGAAAGATAAAGGCGCCGAGATGCTGGCGAGGCAGGTAGATATTGGTGTCATTCAACGTGTCAGCGTAGCCGAGCTCTTTAGACTAGCCGAACAGCTGGAGCGCGCTCCCGAAGAGGCACTGGATCATCTGCGTCATTCCCTTGCGGCTTTCCGTGAAGAGCAGTGCGCCGCTGAGAAGCAGATGATGAGCGACGACAGGAAGCTCATCTTCGAGCCGTCGGCGCCTTCGCCAATGCCGAGGATACCAATGCTGAATCAGGTGCTGCTCACGGGCGGGACCGGCTTCATAGGGCCATTTCTCATGAAAAGCTTGCTGGAACAGACACGGGCAAAAATCTATGTTCTCGTCAGGTCTTCCGACGAAAAGCAGGGCAGGCAAAGACTGAGAGCTGCGATGGAGTCCATGGGACCCTGCGGGGCTGGGCTAATGGAGATGTTCGAGGCCCGCGTGATCCCTGTCTGCGGCGATCTAGGGCAGCCGAAGCTGGGCCTGATGCAGGACTTGTGGGATTTGCTCGCGAGTGAAGTCGACACGGTGTTCCATAACGGTGCAACCGTGAACTACCTGTTGAACTACGACCGGATGCGTGACGCAAACGTGCTGGGAACCAATGAGGTCGTAAGATTGGCGTTCGAGGGAAGGCCCAAAGAGTTCAATTATGTCTCGACTACCTTCGTGTTTGGCTGGGCGGTCAAATCAGTCCTGCATGAGACCGACCTGAACGAGAATATGGAGCTTCTCGATTTTGGATACAGCCAATCGAAATGGGTAGCGGAACAGGTGGTTGTCGACGCGCGCAGCCGGGGACTTTCCGCGCGGATTTTCCGGCCGGCTCTTGTGAGTCCTTCAGTCACGGGCGGAGGTAACAACTTCGATATCGCCGTTCGCTTAGTTGCCTTCATGGTGAATCACGGCATTGGCGTGGATACGCTCAACCAGGTCAGCTTTGTTCCGGCGGACATTGTGGCGAACAACATCATTGCGATCTCCACCACTCCTGGTACAGCAAATAAGACTTACCATGTCACGCGGGACGACTATTCGAACATGATGGATATTACCGGGCTTATTACCAAAGCGACTGGCCGGCGATTCGCAACATTCAGCCTTCCCGAGTTCGTTCCCGAGCTGATTCGGAGATGCCGAAAGGAAGATCTTCTCTTTCCGCTGCTGGATTTTCTGGTGGGCTCTGTCAACAACATCTCCGCGATGGAGTTCAAACGCTATGACAGCTCTTCTTATCAAATGGCCCGGGATGCCTCTGTGTGGGGCAAACCGGACCCCTCTCTGGAAGATACGGTTAACGGCATTCTGAAATTCATGTATCGCAAGGGGATCATTTCGGTCGCGGCTCGTGAGGTCAACGCGGTGTCGCCGAGCGATCGGCTACTGGCCTGCGCAGATGCATTATCCGCTACTGCTTCTTAAACGTGAGCCTCTCCGTTAGGTGCTGGCCCGTTTCCAAGGTGCCTGTGGTGGTTAGTGTCATCTGTTGCCCATCCGCGGAAAGCAGCCATCTATCCTTTTGGGTGACTTGATCGTCCCGCCGGTAAATCGCATCTACCGTGTGAGGATCTACAAGTTCAAGCGTCACGGTATCGTTGCGCGAGTTCTTGAGATCGTATTGGTTTCCGTCAAAGCGGGCGATATAGCTGCAGTCTCCGGCGAAACGAGTTCCGCCGCTTCCGTCCGCCTCGATTTTGAGCACCAAACCTTGCCGCAGACGGGTCTTGCTAAGATCCTGCATCCACTCGCCTGCGAACAGATCCTTGGCGACCTTTGCACTTCCGCTTCGCGTCCACACGGTGATCTGATCGGCTTGGCCCCTAGTCGCCGTCGTGCTCGTTAGCTCGTTCCCATCATGCGAAATTTTTTCGCGAACTGTCGCCACAAGAGTCCCATCCTTCTCTTCCTTGACCTCCGCCTGTCTCTTATCGATCCTGCGCAGCTCAATTTGATTGAACGCGAGATTGCCTAGTGCGGATGACGCCTGTCCGTTTCCCTTCGCTGTGAAATCGAGATGGGTTTCGCCTGACATGACCACATGCGTGCCGTCATGCACAGGGGTAATGGAGAGCCGGTTTGGAGGATTCAGGCTGGACTGCGCTGAGATGAGCGTCCAGGAGCCAAGGCGAGGGTCTGGCGCTCCAGGTTGGATGGCGGCCAGCAGGCTGAGCAACAGGAAGGTGAGAATTGATCCTCCTAAGCTTATGGGCAAAAGTTTAGCAGATTCAGCCGGCTACGCAGGTGGGTCCCGCACCAGCCTATACCCGCGATCAGTCCGAATATACGGAACGGTCCCGGACAGGCTACCTCGTTGGACTCTAGGGTTCTTCGGTGCCATCGAGAGTTTCAGTGGCAAGGATCTGGTGTGACATGATGAATGCCATGCGTGTGCGCCGCTTTTGGATATCGGGGATCGTCCTCGCAGCAGCTATTGCACTTCTTCCGTTCTCCTTTCATGCGGAGCGCCACCTGGAGACCGCAACCCGTGTCGAAGGGAGCCAGGCTGAAACTGTCCGGCAGGAGCTGGCCAATCGTTTCCGGTCGCCGTTCGTAGACCGCGTGGTTCTGGTGATCCAGGGACTCCCGCCTGCGGATTCGGAGGAAGGCGGCCAAGCGTTAGAACCCATCGTGGCAGGACTGAGAGAACAACCCGGTGTTTCGGGAGTTGTGTCCTATCTCGAGTTACACGATCCGATCTTTTTGGGCCACGGAGGGGGAACATTTGTTCTCGTGGGACTCACGTCGACCGAAGGTCCCGTGGAGTCGCTCGTTCCGAAGCTTCATCAGCTGGCAAGCTCGCTTGAAAATCAACTGCGGAGCCGTTATCCGGCGGTGAAGCTCGAACTCACAGGCGAGATTCCACTCAATTTCGACATTCGGAAAGCGAGCGCCGACGACGTGCGTCGCGCCGAAATCCTGGCAATCCCCGCAACCCTCGCCCTTCTGCTGGTGGCTTTTGGAAGCCTGATCGCCGCCCTGATTCCATTGGCGGTGAGCCAGCTTGCCATCGGGACCACTCTGGCGATTTCGGGATTCCTGGGCCAGCGCTGGCACTTGTCCATTCTGGTTCAGAATATGGCCACCATGCTTGGCCTGGGCCTGGGAATCGACTATGCGCTCCTCATGATCAGCCGTTTCCGGGAAACGATCTCCGCCGGGCATGACGGACCCGAGGCTTCGGTCATAGCGGCACGTCAGGCAGGTCGCACGCTCTTGATTTCAGCTTCAACGGTAGCCGTCGGATTTCTAGCCCTCTTGACGGTTCCGATCAGCGAAATCCGTTCCATCGGTACTGCGGGAATCCTGGTCGCGGGAACAAGTGTGGTTCTTACAAATACCCTCGTTCCTGCAGTACTGGCGTTGCTCGGTTCGCGGATTGATGTTGGCCGATTGCCCTTTACTCCAAGGTTGGATGTGCATCGGGCCGAGCGTACGGGAAATCGCTGGCGGAAGTGGGGAAAGGTGATTGTCGCGCATCCATGGTTTGCCCTCTTGGTGGCAGGCACTCCTTTGCTTCTGCTCGGCTGGCAGGTCAGACTCCTGGATACCAGCGTCCCCAGAGGGGATTGGCTTCCGCAGTCGGCGGAATCCGTCCATGCGCTCCACACTCTTAAACAGATGGATCGGGACGGCGTTGTTGAATCGTTGCGCGTCATTGTCGAGCTTCCAATGGATTCCATCGCGAATACCGATGCGGGATGGAATGCGGTGGATCGTCTCACCAAGCGCCTCGCGAGCGACCCTCGCTGTGACCGCGTGATTTCTATCACTACGCTTGCCCAGGGCAACCGGACTTTCCTCCGTGACCTCTCGCGGGAGACGCGTCGAACGTTTCTGAGTAGTGACGGGCGAGCAGCACTGCTTGAGGTGTTACCCAGGGGTTCGGTCTCCCTTCGCGACCAGGTCAATTGGGTGCGGGAGCTCCGGAAGACCGGCGCGCCAGCTCTCACCGGAGTGCCTGGCGCAACGCTTCTCGTTGGGGGCATCCCCGCACTTAACGCCGATTATGAAACGATTATCAGAGACCGCTTTCCGTCTGTAACTGCGCTGGTAGTGGGGGGAACGCTCGTTGCGCTGCTCTGGGGGTTCCGGTCCATCTTCGTTGCTCTGAAGGCCATCGCACTCAACCTGTTCTCGGTCGCGGCATCCTTCGGGGCCTTGGTTTTCGTCTTCCAAAACGGACACGGAAGCAGCTTCCTGGGAGTTCCTGAGGGAACCGGTAGCGTGTTTCCCCTTGTTCCTATCGTCGCCTTTGCGATCGTCTTTGGATTAAGCATGGATTACGAGGTATTTCTGGTTGCACGCGTTCTCGAAGCCAGAAGGAGCGGGCTGAGTGAAGTGGACGCGATCCCGGAGGGTCTGGCTAGAACCGCAGGCCTGATTACCAGCGCAGCCGCGATCATGATCGTGGTATTTGCGGCATTCACTTTCGGAGATTTCCTGGTCGTCAAGATGATCGGATTTACGTTGGCGGTCGCCGTGTTGATAGACGCGACCCTCGTTCGTATTGTGATCGGCCCCGCGCTCCTTCGTATCGCAGGCGATTGGAACTGGTGGCCTGGCGGGCTCGCGACAGTGCGCAGCGCGCCCATGATGGCGGGTCGTGATTGATAACGTCCTTCATCATGCGTTGAAATTGGATATCCTGCTCACATCATGGCCTCCCGCCATAACTCAAAGCTCTCATCGACCATTT